>ERZ1034363.14-NODE-14-length-120750-cov-14.402045_pt1 | contig 120750 bp, 105 predicted proteins | sample MGYA00520616_ERZ1034363 | MGnify/ENA primary metagenome ERZ1034363 (study PRJEB33736, sample SAMEA104284506) | Azolla filiculoides | biome: Urban; feature: Water surface; material: Ditch water | place: Netherlands | collected 2015-10-28 | depth 0-0.1 m ...
AGTTCATGTGTGAGTGGTGCTTTCTACTTATGTTGTTATTATAACTTGTTGAAGAAGGATACTTTCACAGTCTCTAATCTGCAACTAGAAGCCTCTAAAACAACACCAAATACACCTTCTACGCCATCGCCTCAGCCGGTTGCCGTCAATGAGGTTGAGAGCAGCAAATCAAATAAAGACAAACAATCATCCACCATTACCAGTGCAGAAGGATTGGCATTACTTGCCAAGTTAGAACAGTTAGAGCAAAAACTGGACATGATACAAAGCAAATTTGCTGGAGCAAATACAGCGAATGCAGCTATACAAAGTTCACCGCTTGCTGTCGAAACAGCAAAAACAGCCAATTCCACTAAGGAATCTAAACCGCCGGTTTCCAGCAGCGAAGGATTAGCACTGCTTGCCAAGCAGAATGAAATTGAGCGAAAAATGGATTTCATCCAAAAAATGCCAGTTCCAACAGTTGCAAACGCGCCTGTCGCTGCTTTACCTGAAGAAAAGACACCACCATCTGCTGTAAAAGTAAATCCTAATCTCAACTTATCAAGTATGACGGCAAGCATAAAACAGCCTAAATACCATCAACCGGTGATTAAAAACACAGCTTCGCCAAAACCAGTTCCTGCAACATCAGAAAACAGTTCCATGTCACTTGCATTATATGGTGTGGCAGGTGGTCTTTTTTTTGGAGTATTAGGCTGTTTTTGGTGGCTTAGAGCTCAGCGTAATAAAGCAATGGCAGAAATAGCTGAAATAGACGCTAAAGGCGAATATTCCACATTTAGTTTATCTATTCCGGGAATTGATTCTTTTTTTGCTAAAAGCCCAATGGACTTAAATGTTGACACCGTGATGGTGAATAACTCAATAGCATTAGCTGATGAAGTCATGATTGAAAGAGATACTGGATTTTTGAACGATGATAATCATGATGCTTTTGATTCCGCATCGGAGACGATACATCCTGATGTAGAAGCAGAAATGTATTTGACGTATGGATATTATGATAAAGCAGAATCTTTAATGCGTCAGGCAATTGAAAATCAGCCGCAAAATGACGATTTTAAATTAAAGCTGTTATCAATTTTTCATACCAGTAAAAACAAACCTGCTTTTGAGTTCTACATGCAAGAGCTTATCGAGATTGGCAAATATAACAACCCTGTTTTTTGGGATGCTGTTATTACAATGGCAATTGAATTTGAAATTGAAAGTCCAAGTATCTCTCTCTCCCCTAGAATGGATGATACAACACAAGTTGTTAATAACACTGAAACAGCAGAAGATGACGAAAGCATTTTTGACTTATCTGTTTTTGAAATAGAATCTAGTGCAAATAAAAAAGCGAGAATTTCCAGAGAAACTAAACAAAAAGAAACTGCATCTCATTTTGTTGCTTTGGATAAAAATAATGCAGAACCTGTTGAAAATAAAAAAAATAAAATCAATAATAATCAAGAATTGGAGGTCGATGAATTAGAAAATCATGAAATTTCTTTTGAGTTACCAGCGTTTATTGATGATCCAGAAGAATTTTCAACTCAACAAGCCGAAACTATGGATAACTCAGAAAATGAAATTGCATTTGATTTATCCGATTTTGAGAATGGTGAATTAGAAAATATTGCAAACAATAATACTCAAGTTATTGATAACTCAGAAAATGAAATTGCATTTGACTTATCCGATTTTGAGAATAGTGAATTAGAAAATATTGCAAACAATAATGCTGAAGATATTGATAATACAGAAAATGAAATTGCATTTGATTTGTCTGATTTTGAGAATAGTGAATTAGAAGACATTGTAAATAGCAATGCTCAAGGCACTACTAATTCAGAAGATGAAATTGCATTTGATTTATCAGACTTCGATATTAATGAAATCGAAATGAATCATAATAATATTTCTCGTAATAAAAGTTCTGAGATTGACTGGGCAGATGAAATTGAAGTGATTGACAATAGCGAAACTTCGGATGATTTAGCTCACTTTTATGATAATGAAATAGAAAATACTGATAATGAAGAATCTGGTATTAACTGGTCTGATGAAATTGAAGTAGTTGCAGAAAATGAAGTGGGTTTTGATTTGTCTGCTTTTGACACAGAGTCATTAAATGCAGAAGTTGAAAGTATTGATGATAAAAATACTGAGCTTTATTGGTCACATGAAACCGCAACAGATAGCGATAAAGAGGATGTTTTTGATTTTTCTGATTTAGATAATAACGATATAGAAGTGATAGAGACTACTCAGGTCACTGATAATAAAGAATCTGAACTTGATTGGACTGATGAAATTGAAACAGTCAATGATAATGAAGCTTTGATTGATTTATCAGCTTTCAATCAACACGAAGAGCCGATGATTGATAATAAACAATTAGCAGATAACTCAAAAAATCTCAGTAATAATATGCCGTTTGATTTATCAGATTTTGATATAGAAACTGTAGAAATGAGGGCAGAAAATGCAGGAAAAAAACAAACTAATTTTGAACTGGCGGAATGAGAATATTTAAAGAGTGTGTAAAAGTTTTCTTGTAATAGAATTTATATTTACACACTCTTAAGTCATATTTTAATAAATAATTTTTTTAGCTTTTAACTCGGTATAAATCTCTTCAATACTGGTGTTATCACAATCAAAACTTAAATCAACACTGTTAGCATCTGCATTTACCGTTAAGCAAATCAAGCCTGCATGTTTAATCACCGGCACAAATTCTGCGTTAAAGGTTTCCAAAATTGTTGCTGCGTGACCGTTATCAAATAAATGTCTTTCTAATTGATAAACGACTTCTTGTGCATTCGCACCATTCAATGAAATAGCCGTCGCAGTTTGGCTAAAACGCGCTGCACGTTCTTCTGCACTCACTGGTTTTAAATCGCTGTCATCGGTCACACCTGTAATCATTCCCGCGCCCACTGTGACATTGCTTAAGCGATCAATCACGATAAATGAGCCTGTGCCTTTGCTTTTCTTATAAGCATCAAACACCACAGGCGCGTTTACCGACAAGCTACAACTGCCAATTTCATTCAATTTCAACTCGTTAGCATCGTGATGTTCTAAGGTGTTGACATCAATGCGATGATGAATGGTGGAAATTGAACCCGATACGCTGCGCGTTGCCAATTTAATAATGTATTGGCGACCGGGAGTCATGGCTTTTTCTGCCATCCACACGATGGAAGCTTTGAAAGAATCAGCAATCATCGGTTCGCTGCCATTGGCAACAATTACGTCACCGCGACTGATGTCGATTTCACTGGTTAAGGTGAAAGTAACTGCCATCGGCGGGAAAGCTTTTTCTAATTCACCATCATAAGTGACGATAGACTTAATAAAACTGGTTTTGCCAGAAGGTAACGCGGTGATTTGGTCACCTTTGTGGAATACGCCTGACGCAATCGTGCCGCAAAATCCACGAAAATCCAGATTGGGTCGATTCACATATTGCACCGGAAAACGCGCATCGGTGAAATTATGATCGCTGGCAATTTCGATGGTTTCCAAAGTTTCCATCATGGTTTTGCCTGTGTACCAAGGCATAAACTCACTTTTATTCACCACGTTGTCGCCGTCTAACGCGGACATAGGAATAAAGTGAATATCTTCAATGCCTAATGCCGTGACAAAATGCAAATAATCCTGTTTGATTTTTGAATAGGTTTCTTCGCTGTAGCCAACTAAATCCATTTTGTTAATTGCGACAATGATATGTTTTAAACCCAATAGTGAAGCAATAAAACTGTGACGTTTGGTTTGGGTTTGTACGCCGTAACGCGCGTCAATCAAAATCACCGCAAGATCGCAAGTGGACGCACCTGTTGCCATGTTGCGGGTGTATTGCTCATGTCCTGGGGTGTCAGCGATAATGAATTTGCGAGTTGACGTGGAGAAATAGCGATAGGCAACGTCAATGGTGATGCCTTGTTCGCGTTCAGCTTGCAAGCCGTCCACTAATAATGCAAGGTCAATTTTACCTGCGCCTGTTGTGCCGGACTTCACGCTGTCGGCTTGCACTGCAGCAAGCTGGTCTTCGTAAATCATTTTGGAGTCGTGCAGCAGGCGACCAATTAAGGTACTTTTGCCGTCGTCAACGTTGCCGCAGGTTAAAAAACGTAACAGTTCTTTGCGCTCATGTTGGGCTAAGTAAGCGTCTATATCGGTGCTGATTAAATCGGATTGGTGTGACATAATTTTTTTAGGCTGTAGTAGTAAGTTGCTCTGTGAATGATAATTTTTCAATCATTTCTTTTAGAGTGAGATTTTTTTGGAATTGCTCAATAATTTCAGGGGTTAATTTATAAAGCAGTGTCGTTATATCACCATTGCCTGTTAATTCTATTAATACCTTCTTAGGTTGCATTTTTCCTTCTTGCCACTTTTCGTCACTAATAGAACAACTAAATATTTTTTCGAGCAACTCCTTTTTATAAAAAAATAAAATTTCAATTTCAGGTTTGAACGAAAAAAAATGCAGCTCATTATTAAATAAGGGCTTTAAATAATTACGAGCAAATAATTCTTTATCTTCAGATTCATCAGAAGATATTTCATCCGCATCAAAAAAGAAATAAATTGGGCAATTCGTGCGCGTAAATAAAGTTTGAATCCCCGACAAAGCCGCACTATATCCACCTGCAACAATGATTCGAGTATCTTTTAAGAGTTCTTTTGGCAATAATCTTAATAAAATAGATTCATCGTTGTTGCCCTCAACAACAAAATAACGTTTACTCATTTATCGTCTCCATTAGTATCAAATGAAACGTTGTAATTGTATCCACCGCCATACATAACTTCAAAACGGTATTTTGTAATGAGCGTAGTACAAAATGCTTTGTTCTTTAGACAATAATCTATTTCTTCGTCTTCCCATAACAAAATGGTTTGAGGTTGGATAGTTTTTAACAAATCAAGTGCAGGTGCGCTAAACCCTCTTCGGCTAAAAATGCTACCAATGACAGAAGACGGGCGGCGCATAAGTTGACTTCTTAACTTTGCAATTGGCTCGAAATTAAGTGGTTTTATTTTATCTGTTGTTTTATCTTTACATTCAATAATGCAAGCCATATTCTCGATATAAATAACACCGTCAATTTGCTCAACATTACTGACAGAATAAGGATAGCGAACTTCTGCACCTTCTTTCTCAAAACAGCGCAAAATAAAATATTCTAAAGCTTTTCCAGCTTCCCAATCAGGTGTGCTTTTGTCTTGAATGCCTTGCCAGAATGTTTTCAATTTATCCCAATCATCATAAGCTCGAATTAAATTTTCATATTCCTTTGCACTTGCCATTGTTAAAAATACCCTTCACGCTTTTTCTGTTCCATAGAACCTGCTTGGTCATGGTCAATTAAACGCCCTTGCCGCTCAGAAGTGGTGGTCAATAACATTTCCTGAATAATTTCCTGCAACGTGGTTGCGGTTGATTCGACTGCACCCGTCAACGGATAACAGCCCAAAGTACGGAAACGCACCATTTTCATTTCCACTTTTTCGTTTTCGCCAATCGGCATTCTGTCATCATCCACCATGATTAACATACCATCTCGTTCAACAACCGGACGCTCTTTTGCAAAATACAACGGCACAATCGGAATATGTTCCAGATGGATGTATTGCCAAATATCTAATTCTGTCCAATTTGACAAAGGAAACACTCGAATGCTTTCACCTTTGTCCACTTTGCCGTTGTAAATATTCCACAATTCAGGACGTTGGTTTTTCGGATCCCAACGGTGATTTTTATCGCGGAACGAATAAACCCGCTCTTTCGCGCGTGACTTTTCCTCATCACGCCGTGCGCCACCGAAAGCCGCATCAAATTGATATTTATCCAAACCTTGTTTCAAACCATCGGTTTTCATCACTTCGGTATGTTTTTTACTGCCATGCGTAAAAGGACCAATACCTTGTTCCACGCCGTCTTGATTGATGTGTACAATCAAATCCAAGCCTAATTCCTTTGCCAGTTTGTCGCGAAACTGAATCATTTCCTTGAATTTCCAAGTCGTATCAATGTGCATCAGCTTGAAAGGCGGCTTGCCTGGGAAAAACGCTTTCATTGTTAAATGCAGCATCACCGCAGAATCTTTACCGATGGAATACAACATCACAGGGTTTTCAAATTCAGCCGCAACTTCGCGAATAATATGGATACTTTCAGCTTCAAGCTGCTTAAGATGAGTTAGTTTATAATCGGTCATTAAGGAGTCCGTTTAGTTTTAAAGGTCACAAAGGATATTGAGAAAGATCAATATTAAAAAATGCAGCTATTTTAAGTTGAACGCGCGGTTTATGCTAGATTTGCTTTCATTTAAATAACAAATTTAAGCGAAAGCATTTATCGACATAAATTCAGCTTATCAAGATTCATTCGTAGGTCTGTGGCTAAAAGCGATATATTCCATTAAACTTATCAGCAACATGCGAAAAATAGCGGGTTGCGAGAGATTCATACTTTATTAAAGCTAACAATAGAAGATTGATTTTGCTATTGTTGTCTATAACGGTTCATAACAGTGCAAATATTGAGGTAAACATAATGGAAGTAAGGGAGAAAAAAATGAATGAATTTGATGTACTTTCGATAAAAGAGAAACCCACAAAAGTTGTTGCGAAGAGTAACAACGTAGTGAATATGCAAAAATCGTCTTTTGATGCTAACCCAATTGATGCAAGCTCTAGCACGCAAATTCGAGATTTGTTTTTAAAAGAAGTCAAATCAATGACTCGCTATGCGATGTCTGCTGGAATGTCGCAGCTTCCAGACCATATTTATCCGATTATTGAAGCATTTAGTGCTGAATACGAAAATCGCGAAAAAGAAAAACAACGTTTAAAAGAAAATTATGTTTTTAACGAAACCGAATCATTGGATATTGTTAAACTGGTAGAAGTGCATGATTTGCTAAGTCAGGCAATTGCACCTGCTACACCGCGTGCTGTGCTGTTACTTGATCCTGTTTTTGCACAAAAAACTTCTTTATCTTGGATTAGCCCCGTACCGTTATTGCGTCGTTTAATGCTGGTCGCATTTTTTTCGTTAGTCGGTTTTATTGGTATCGCCATATCGCCTTATGTATCAAGTGATGGCGGCGATATTTTTCATTCTGACGGCGTGAGATTACTCACTAATTTGATGTTTTTTGTGTTTTCTGCCAGTTTAGGAGCTTGTTTTGCCGCGTTGTTTCAGGCAAATGAATATATTGTCGCAGGTATTTTCGATCCTAAATTTGAACCTTCGTATTGGATACGGCTATTAGTTGGAATTATGGCAGGTTTGATTTTAGCCAGCTTAATTCCGCTTGATCCTGCTGCTTTAAATGGCTTAGGAAAACCAACTTTGTCGTTACTTGGTGGTTTTTCGGCTTCGTTGGTTTATCGGATTTTGAATTTATTAGTTGGCATGGTTGAAGATATAGTGAAACGTATGTCATCAGCAATGCTAGGAAATTCTGGTAAATAAACATAATTAAGTTATCGACATATTATTTTGGCAGATATATCACTAGAAGTTGTAAAACCTCAGTTTTTAAGCCCCGTATGGAGTACAAGCTTTAAAGTTTGTACTCCAGTTTCTTTTTAGAGGCTGAAAAACTTTAGAGGTTGTGAAAGTATTTAAAAAACAGCAAAGCGTTATTTTTTAACGCATTGGTTTATATATCGCCGGAGTCAAAAGTCGCGACTTTTGACTCCAAAATTGAATACTTTCACAGCTGCTTAAGTATAACAACTTGCCACAGATTCCTCGCTTTACTTCATAAAAATTAAAAAAATCATCGTGCAAAACAAAAAACCTCGCTATTTAGTCGGTATCGACTTAGGCACGACTCACACCGTCGTTGCGTATACGTCAGCGGATAAATCTTCCGCAGATATTCAAATTTTTGCAGTAGAACAACTGGTTGCGCCCGGACAAGTGGCGGCAAGACCTCTATTGCCTTCGGTGCGTTATCATCCGGCCGCAGGAGAGCTTTCAGAAGCGGATACCATTTTTTCTACTGCGGGTGAAACAGCAATTATCGGTGAGGCGGCACGAGTTTTGGGTGCAAAAAGTCAAGGTCGCTTTGTCAGCAGTGCGAAAAGTTGGTTGTCACATCCGTCCGTTGACCACACCGCAGAAATTTTACCTTGGGGCAGCAGCGACGAAGTGAGTAAAGTTTCGCCACTCGATGCCAGTGCTAGTTATTTAGCGCATATTCGCACAGTGTGGCTGTATCAATTTCCAGACGCGCCGTTGGAAGAACAAACGCTGGTGATTACTGTCCCCGCTTCGTTTGATGAAGCAGCACGGTCATTGACTTTGGAAGCGGCACGAATTGCTGGATTAAACGATATTCGCCTGTTAGAAGAGCCGCAAGCCGTTTGTTATGACTGGTTACGCCGCAATCAACATCAGATTAAAGAAAAACTCGCGGATGTGAAGTTGCTGTTAATTTGCGATGTCGGCGGTGGCACAACAGATTTAACGTTAATCAAAGTAGAGCAGGGCGAAACTGAACCGAAATTGACCCGAATCGGGGTTGGCGATCATTTGATGTTGGGGGGCGATAATATTGACTTAGCGTTGGCGCATTTAGCGGAAAGTCGTTTAGCAACCGATAAAAAACTTTCCCCAGCGGATTTATCGCAATTATTAGAACAATGTCGAATTGCGAAAGAACGCTTATTAGCTGATGACGCGCCCGAAGCTGTGAATGTGACTTTATTAGGGGGCGGCTCGCGATTAATTGGCGGTTCGCGTTCTGCACAATTAAGTCGTGAAGAAGTGCGAAAAATTGCGCTGGATGGCTTTTTTCCGCTGTCCGGTTTAAACGATTTGCCCGATAGAAAGCGCAGCGGCATTGTTGAATTCGGATTGCCTTATGCAGCAGAACCTGCGGTGAGTAAGCATATTGCCGGCTTTTTAAAATTGCATCAGCAGGCAGCGAGTGAGGCGTTGAACGGCGCAGGTTATGTGCCCGACGCGCTGTTGTTAAACGGTGGTGTGTTTCGTAGTCAACCGATTACGCAACGCACTTTAGATGTTTTGCGTTCTTGGAGCGAAAAACCACCGTTATTGCTGGAAAACCAACATCCTGAATTATCTGTCGCGTTAGGTGCAGTCAGTTATGCGATTGCGCGGCGGGATAAAAAAATCAAAATTGGCGGCGGCGCGGCACGGAGTTATTTCTTATTAGTCGATACCGATGTTGCGGATAAACAGCAAGGCGTTTGTCTATTACCCAGAGGCAGTGAAGAAGGCAATGAAATTATTCTCGAAAAACAACAATTTGCATTGCGATTAGGACAGCCGGTGCGGTTTCATTTAGTCTCTAGCACTGGGGATAATCCTCATAAAGCGGGCGATTTAGCAGAAATCACCGAAGATTTTCATTCCTTGCCGCCGTTAGCGGTTGCGTTTGGCAGTGGCGAAAGCACTAGCGCGGAAATCATTGTGCGCTTAGCAGTGACGCAAACGGAAGTCGGCACGTTAAAAATTCAATGTGTATCGGTTGCCGATAACAGCAAACGTTGGGATGTTGAATTTCAAATTCGCAAAAAAGGCAAAATCAGCAGTTATTTAGATGCAAAATTACCGGCACACAAGATGCAGGCAATAGATAAAATCACTGCGGTATTCGGTTCAAAATCGAAACAAGTTGATCCAAAAGCGGTAAAAAGTTTGCGGGTGGATTTAGAAAAACAACTGAATTCGCCACGCAGTGACTGGGAAACGCCTTTGCTACGCGCATTTTTTACGATTTTATTGGATGGGATGAAATATCGTCGCCGCTCTGAAAATCACGAGCGGGTTTGGCTGAGTTTAACCGGATTTTGTTTGCGTCCGGGCTTTGGTTATCCGGTGGATGATTGGCGCGTGGAGCAATTGTGGAAAACCTACACGCATGGCATTCAATTTGTAAATGAAACCCAAAACTGGACGGAATGGTGGACACTCTGGCGGCGCATTGCCGGTGGTTTGGATAATGTTGCGCAAGAACAGATTTTTGCCGATTTGGAAAAATACTTGAATCCTGCTGCGGCGCGAATGCCAAACATTGCCAAGCAAATCAAATCGCGCGGTTATGATGATATGGTGCGCCTCGCGGCTGTTTTGGAGCGATTGCCGATTGAGAAAAAAATTAAATTGGGTGAATGGCTGTTAAAACGTTTGGAAAAAAGCAGCGAACCCAATCAAACGTGGTGGGCTGTGGGGCGCGTGGGTTCGCGTGTGCCGTTTCATGGCAGCAATCATAATGTGATTCCCGCGCCTGTGGTTGCAGATTGGTTAAGGGAAATTATGCGTTTAGATTGGAAAAAAAATCCACAAGCAGGATTTGCCGCCGCGTTAATCAGCCGAAATAGTGGTGATAGAGCGCGTGATATTGACGAAAGTTTGCGGTCTGAAATTATTGAGTTGTTAAAACTCTACAAAGCCCCCGTATCATGGATTGCAATGGTGGAAGAGTTTAGAGAATTGGATGAAAAAGAAGAGCAGCAAATGTTTGGTGAGGCGTTGCCCCCCGGACTCAAATTGTTGGGTTAGTTTTGATCATCAACCCTATCAGGAGCGAGAAAATGCGAAAAAGTTTTAAAGTTAAGTTGTTGGTTTTAAACCTGTTTTTAGCACAAACAGCTCTCGCAGAAACAACGCCGCGTCCTGACGATTTTGCCTTTGTTGCAACGCTCAGCGAAGGCAAACAATCCTTGCGGCAATTTGAATTGCCTTATCAAGTTTTAGCCAAATTAGAACGGCAAGATTATGGTGATCTGCGAATTTTTAACAGCCAAAATCAATCTGTGCCGTTTAAAATCAATGTGTTTGAACCAACAACACTTAATAATACCAATACTTATGAATTAAATTTTTTCAGATTAGCCGATCACATCGCACAGCAAAGTGGAATGCAGATAGAGTTTGGCGAGCAAGGTACGCGTTTGAGTTTTCGTTCCTATTCGACAGAATTTAAAGACGGCGCGGATTCGCAGTTGCCAAATTATTTGATTTTTGAAAATCAACATCAAAATGACGAATTACATGCAATTAAACTCGATTGGCAACAAGCGGGCGAAGCTTTTAGCATTAAAGTGAGGTTGGAAGGCAGTGAGGATTTGCAAAGTTGGCAGGTTTTAAACGAAAGCACGACTTTGTATGATTTAAAACATGCGCAGATGGCATTGACACAAAACACGATTAATCTGCCTTCTGCTAGTCATGCGAAATATTTGCGTTTATCTTTTTTGCCGACTAACGACTTTACTTTGCAAGTTGCTAAAATCAGTGGCGAATATCATCACGCCAGCTCAGTTGAGCGCGAAAATTGGGAAAGTTTTCCTTTAACCGCTGGCAAACAGCCTAATGAATGGTTGTTCAATACCGGCAGTTTTGTACCGGTGTCTAAAATTGCCGTTGAAATTCCTGCGGCTGGCTTGTTTTATCAAGGAAGTTTGTATTCAAAAAACGGGCAGACACTGCAAAATTTTACACAGGTAGAGCAGGATGCTCCGCATTTTCGCCATGAAATTAAACGCGCTTTACATCATTCTCCTGAATATGCGCAATCGGCACAATCAGAGCAAGAAACGTGGAATTCTCAAGGCACAGTGATGCAATATCGTTTGGTGACTGCCGCCGGTGAAATTACTAGTGAGCCTATTGACGTTGCAACGGTTAAAGATAGGGAATGGAAATTAGTATTACACCAACCTGCAACCTTGTTGCCAGAACAAGTGCCAACCATCAAAGTCGCTTGGCATCCTGTGATAGTGAGTTTTTTGGCACAAGGCAATCCGCCGTATAAATTATTTTTTGGGAATGCGAAAATTGCGCCGTTTGATGTGGCTTTGCCAATTCCTGTAACGGATAGTGCGGTTGAATCTGTCAATATTGATAATATTCAAGCGATGACAAAAAACGCAGCGGCGATTGCTGTTCAACCAACTTTGATGGAACGCAGCAATTGGCGAGAAATTTTGTTGTGGGTGTTATTGTCGGGCGGCGTTTTGGTGATGGGCGCAATGGTTTATCAGCTATATGTGCGCATGAACCAAAACAAACAGTAAAACTTTACGGATATTACGCATAATGCGAATGAATTCGCACCTACAGTTTGCGAAAATTTTTAAAACGACCGGTCGTCTTAAAAATTTTTCGTAATTGGATATTTATGCGTAACGTCCGTTATTAAGTTTGCAATTCTTCAAAATTTTAATAATCCTATTATTAACCAGCGTGTGCTTTTGCCTTTGCAAATTTTCAGATTTTCTTTGCTTGAAAAGATCTGTTACTTTTCAAGTTTTCCCTTGATGCAAAGTGGGTTGGGAAATGCTTTAGCGTTTATATTTACGTTTGCAACCATAAAAATAACCTTCTGAGAGTGCTTTATTCAACTAAATCGAATTCGCGGTATTTGGTCTTTGATTTATGTTATTCTACGCAACTTAAGTTTTTTCAATGAATTCTAGTGTCACAAATGAGAACTCGCGTTAAAATATGCGGCTTTACGCAGGTTGAGCAAGCTGTACAAGCGGCTAAATTAGGTGTGGATGCGATAGGATTGGTATTTTATCCACCGAGTCCGCGCAATATCGACATAGAACAAGCGCAAAAAATTGTTCGTGCGTTACCTGCTTTTACCACCGTAGTGGCGTTATTTGTGAATGAGCAGGAAGCCAAAATTCGCGAAGTTTTAGCCAATGTAGCAATTGATTGCATTCAATTTCACGGTGAAGAAAACGCCGAGAATTGCCGGATTTATGGCAAGCCATATATAAAGGCTTTGCAAGTTCATGCTGGCGTGAACATTCCAGAATTGGCAAAGCAATATTATGATGCAGCAGGATTATTACTGGATGCGTATCATCCTGATGCAAAAGGTGGAACAGGACAAGGATTTGATTGGGATTTAATCCCACAGCAATGCGATTTGCCAATTATTTTGGCAGGTGGACTTAGCGTTGAAAATGCCAAACAAGCGGTACAAACGGTGCGACCTTACGCGCTGGATGTCAGCAGTGGCGTAGAAATAAAAAAAGGGTTTAAGGATGCTGCCAAAATGGCGGCGTTTATCACACAGGTCAATGAGGGTGACAGAAGTTAAGATGACAGATAAGTATAATATGCCGGATGCGCGTGGACATTTTGGCCCTTACGGGGGAATGTTTGTAGCCGAAACTTTAATGGAGCCCATTCGCGAGTTGAATGCGGCTTATCAACGTTATATCGACGACCCTGATTTTATCGCCGAATTAGATGCGGATTTTCAGCATTATGTCGGTCGTCCGTCACCTTTGTATCACGCAGAACGCTGGAGTAAAACGCTCGGCGGCGCACAGATTTATTTAAAACGCGAAGACCTCAATCATACGGGTGCACATAAAATCAACAATACCATCGGTCAAGCTTTATTAGCGAAACGGATGGGCAAAACCCGCATTATTGCCGAAACTGGCGCAGGTCAACATGGCGTAGCGACAGCGACAGTCGCAGCGCGTTTAGGTTTGGAATGCGTCGTTTATATGGGCGCGGTGGATGTACAACGGCAAGCCTTAAATGTTTATCGAATGAAATTATTAGGCGCAACGGTTGTGCCTGTGGAATCAGGCTCTAAAACCCTCAAAGACGCATTGAACGAAGCTTTGCGCGATTGGGTAACTAACGTTGATAACACTTTTTATATTATCGGCACAGTGGCAGGGCCACACCCTTATCCGGCAATGGTGCGTGATTTTCAAACTATCATTGGTCGTGAAGCCAAACAGCAATGTTTAGCACAAGCAGGAAAACTACCTGATGCTCTTGTTGCTTGTGTAGGCGGTGGCTCGAATGCGATTGGTTTGTTTTATCCCTTTATTGATGATGCCAGCGTAAAAATGATTGGCGTGGAAGCCGCAGGTGATGGTATAGAAACAGGCAGACATTCTGCTGTTTTGTGTGCGGGTCGTCCAGGTGTATTGCACGGCAATCGCACTTATTTAATGGCGGATGATGACGGCGAAATTATCGAAACCCATTCGATTTCCGCAGGTTTAGATTATCCAGGCGTTGGCCCTGAACATGCGTGGCTAAAAGATAGCGGACGCGCTCAATATGTCAGCATTACCGATGACGAAGCGTTGGGCGGCTTTCATGCGTTGACCAGCATGGAAGGCATTATTCCCGCTTTGGAATCCAGTCACGCCATGGCTTACACCATGAAATTAGCCCCAACGATGGCAAAAGATGAGATTATTATTGTTAATTTATCCGGTCGTGGAGATAAGGATATGCACACCATCGCACAACGCGAGGGGATTAAACTATGAGCCGTTTAGCCGCGAAATTTGCCGAATTAAAACAAAATAATCGTAAAGCCTTGATTCCATTTGTGACTGTAGGTGATCCAAATCCTGAATTCACCGTGCCGATGCTTCATGCGATGGTTGCAGCAGGAGCTGATATTCTGGAATTAGGCGTACCTTTTTCTGACCCAATGGCTGATGGGCCTGTAATTCAACGTGCCAGCGAACGCGCTTTGGCGCATAAAATGAGTTTGCGCAAAGTGTTAGCGTTAGCCGCAGAGTTTCGTGAAACTGATAAAACCACGCCTCTAGTATTGATGGGTTATTTGAATCCAGTTGAAATGATGGGTTATCAAGCGTTTGCTGATGCTGCGCACAAAGCCGATATTGATGGCGTATTAACCGTTGATTTACCACCGGAAGAATCAGTGGAATGTGTTGCGATGTTAAAAGAAAAAGGCATCGACCAGATTTTCTTGCTTGCGCCGAATAGCACGGATGAACGGATTCAAAAAATGGATGCCGTCGGCAGTGGTTATCTGTATTACGTTTCCTTAAAAGGCGTAACCGGCGCAGGACATTTGAACACTGCGGATGTGGAAGAAAAATTAGCGCAAATCCGCAAAAATACGGCTTTACCTGTCGGAGTCGGCTTTGGGGTAAAAGATGCGCAAACTGCTAAAACAGTGGCTGCAATTGCAGACGGCGTAGTCGTTGGTAGTGCCTTGATTAGCAAGATTGAAGCAAATCTCGACAATCCGCAAAAAGCCAAAGAAGAAATTGTTGAATTATTAACATCCATGCGCACAGCAATGGATAGCTAGGAGCCGTTACACCATGAGTTGGTTTGAAAAATTAGTCCCTTCCACCATTAGAACTAATTCGTCTAATAAAAAGAACACTGTACCGGAAGGACTGTGGAATAAATGCCCTAGCTGCAATGCCATTTTGTATAACACAGAATTGGAAAGAAATTTCAGCGTTTGCCCAAAATGCGACCATCACATTCGCATCAATGCCAGAACCCGTTTAGCTCTGTTTTTGGACGAAGAAGGGCGGGAAGAAATTGGTAAAGGTTTAAAACCTGTTGATCCGTTGAAGTTTAAAGACAGCAAACGTTACAAAGACCGCGTTTCGCAAGCGCAAAAAGAAACCAAAGAAAACGATGCGTTAGTGGTAATGCAAGGTTTTCTGAAAGGTCAACCGATTGTCGCAGCAGCATTTGATTTTAGCTTTATGGGCGGCTCAATGGGTTCTGTGGTGGGCGAACGTTTTGTGCGTGGTGTCAACAGAAGTTTAGAAATCGGCGCACCTTTCATTGTGTTTACTGCCAGTGGTGGCGCACGGATGCAAGAATCCTTGTTTTCTTTGTTTCAAATGACTAAAACCAGCGCGGTTTTAACTAAACTGTCAGAAGCTGGCTTGCCGTATATTTCTTTTATGACTGACCCAACCATGGGCGGGGTATCTGCAAGTTTAGCGATGTTAGGCGATATTAATGTTGCCGAGCCGAATGCGTTGATTGGTTTTGCAGGGCCGCGCGTCATTGAACAAACTGTACGCGAAAAACTCCCTGAAGGTTTTCAGCGCAGTGAATTCTTACAAGAACACGGCGCAATTGACATGATTATTGATCGCCGCGAAATGCGTGAAAAAATCAGCGATATTTTGTCGATGTTAATGTCTGGGCGTATTAAACCAGCGGTTGACACAGTAGTAGAAACAATCGTTGAAACAGAAATCGTCGTTGGGCAAGAAATGCCTGTGGATGTTGTTGTGGTCGAAATCATAGAACAGCCAGAAAACGATACACCCTAAATTACTGATATGAGCCGTTTTGATTCTCTAAATGCTTGGCTACATTGGCAAGAAGGATTCCATCCTCGTGCCATTGATTTAGGTTTAAAGCGTGCAGCACTAGTTTTTCAAAAGTTAAACCCAAACTGTATAAAGCCTGTGACGATTACAGTTGCAGGCACAAATGGCAAAGGTTCTTGTGTAGCTTTTTTGGAAGCCATTTACAAAGCACAAGGCTATAAAGTAGGCACTTACACCTCGCCACATATTCTAAAATATAACGAACGCATTAAAATCAACGGTGTTCCTGTTACTGATGAAATAATTTGCGCAGCGTTTGAACGCATAGATGTCGCCCGCGCAGACACCTCATTAAGTTATTTTGAATTTGGTACATTAGCCGCATTAGATATTTTTACCTCAGCGGCACTTGATCTGCAAATACTGGAAGTGGGATTAGGTGGCAGATTAGATGCTGTTAATATTGTTGATCCTGATGCTGCCATTATCACCAGTATTGATATAGACCATGTTGATTGGCTTGGCGAAACCCGTGATGCAATCGGGCGAGAGAAAGCAGGTATTTTCCGCAAAAATATTCCTGCGATTGTGGGGGATTTAGAACCGCCGCAATCGTTGTTAGAAACAGCAAAGGAAAAGCAAGCGTTACTTTTTTGCCTTAACGAAGATTTTAGCTATAAAAAATCACCTAATGCTTGGAGTTGGTGCAGCTCTGAAGAAAGTTATGCTGATTTGCCTCTTCCAGTTTTGAAAGGCGAACATCAATTTCGTAATGCCTCTGCGGCGATTCTGGCAGTGGCAACCTTGCAAAAAAAACTTCCTATCACTGAAAAGGCAATTTGTAATGGCTTAAAAAACGCCCAGTTAATGGGACGGTTTCAATTATGTGAAGAGGAAGGAATTCCTGTGCTGCTTGATGTTGCGCATAATCCGCAAGCAGTGAAAACTTTAGTTGAACATTTAGATGAAAACTTTGCAGATAAACAAATCTATGCTGTATTTGCAATGATGAAAGACAAGGATATAAACAGTGTTATTGAATTGATAAAAGATAAAATTAACAATTGGTTTATTGCGCCGTTGACTAATCCTCGTGCAGCAACTGAAGAAATACTACTCAGTTGTTTTCATCAGCAAGGCATTAGTCAAGTATCAATAGGCTTTGAAAACTTTACAGAGACTTTGAAAGCGGCAAAACAAAAAGCTAAGAAAGACGATTTAATTTTAATTTTTGGCTCTTTCTTTTTAGTGTCAGAATATTTAGCTGACAAAGAAATATTTAAGGGGGCGAACCATGGAAATAGATGACACATTAAAAAATAGATTGGCAGGAGCGGCTGTCGTAACTGTTCTAGCAGTTATTTTTTTACCGATGCTGTTTGATGATCCTGTAGAAAAAAAGGGTCAAATAGTGAGTGAACTGGATATTCCGCGCAAACCTGAAGTTTCACCATTGCTGACGACAGCTATTGTTCCTGAAAAAACCAGCGAAGCGACTGAGACTAAACCCGCAGAAGAGAACTTAAACTCGGATACTGAAAGATCAGATACTAGCTTAAATGCTGAAGAGCTTGCGGTAGATTCTGAAGATGTATCGCCAGCAATAGCAGAAGAGCCGCCTAAGAAAAAAGTCTCTAAAGATGAGAGTGCAGACGAAGAAAAACAGGATAAAACTAAAGAAGCGAAAAAAGCACATTCTTTAGAAGATGAAGATAAAAAAGTAGATGAGTCAAAAGTTGCAGACAAAAAGACAGACAAGGCTAAATCGCAACTACCGAGTTTAGATGATAATGCGTTAGATAAAGCGGATTCTCACTCTGCGCCTGCTACAGATAAGCATCGTTGGATTATACAAGTGGCTAGTTTAAGCGATAAAGCGAAAGCTGAAGCTTTTAGAGATAAACTGCGCACGCAAGGCTTTCCTGCAACAGTCGACTCCGCTTGGCTGAATGGTAAAGGGCGCGTTTATAGACTTAAAGTTGGCCCTGAAGTAGATGCAGAACGTGCACAATCTATGAAAAACAAAATTAATCAGCTCAATGGTGTGCACAGCATTGCCATTCCTGAATAACAGTAACCTACGTTACGGAGATTTTGAAAAATTTAAGCTCAAACAAGTAATATGACAGGAAGCAAATTCATTTATTTTTTATAAATCACTCGCTGTGGTTGCGAGGGCAAAGTTGGCTGAAAAAAGCCTATGCTATAAATTATAACGTTAACACAATTTGTTCAGGCTTTATGGCTCGCGATAAATTGTGAAACTAAAAACAGGGTAAAAAAATGTGTGGTATTGCAGGTATTGTTTCGCATCGATATGTTAATCAAGAACTTTATGATGCACTGACGGTATTACAGCATCGGGGGCAAGATGCTGCGGGTATAGTCACTTGTGAAAATGGACGCTTGCATTTGCGTAAAGAAATTGGTCTTACCCGTGATGTATTTACTAACAGTCAAATGCTAAAGCTGAAGGGGAATATGGGCATTGCACATGTTCGTTATCCCACCGCAGGCTGTACAAGTTCTGCTGAAGCCCAACCTTTTTATGTGAACTCTCCCTTTGGTTTAACGCTGGCTCATAATGGTAATTTAACCAATACCGAAGAGTTAAAGCAGGCGTTATTTGTAGAAGACCAAAGACATTTAAACACGGATTCAGACTCAGAAATATTACTCAATGTTTTTGCGCACGAATTACAGCAATTACATAAGCTTTCTCTGACACCAGAAGATATATTTAATGCCGTCTCTGCTGTACACAAACGTTGTCGCGGCGCGTATGCTGTGGTGATTATGATTGCAGGGTTTGGGATTTTAGGATTTAGAGACCCACACGGCATTCGCCCGATTGTATTTGGTGAGCGCAAAAGTGAAGAAGGCTCTGATTTTATGATTGCTTCTGAAAGCGTTGCCTTAGACGTGCTGGATTTTAATTTAATTCGCGACATCGAACCCGGCGAAGCGGTATTTATTGAAACAGACGGCACTTTGCATATCAAACAATGTGCTGAAACAGTTGATCACTGTCCGTGTATTTTTGAATATGTCTATTTTGCCAGACCCGATTCAATCATTGATGATATTTCTGTGTATAAAGCGCGGTTGCGGATGGGCGATAAATTAGCAGCCAAAGTCTTGCGCGAATGGCCAGATCACGATATTGATGTGATTATTCCGATTCCTGATACCAGCCGCACTTCAGCGTTGCAAATGGCGCATAAATTAGGCGTAAAGTTCAGCGAAGGTTTTATTAAAAATCGCTATATCGGACGCACGTTTATTATGCCCGGACAACAAATGCGTAAAAAATCCGTGCGGCAAAAACTCAATGCCATTGATTTAGAATTTGATGGCAAAAATGTATTGTTAGTGGATGATTCTGTGGTGCGTGGCACAACGTCTGAACAAATTATTCAAATGGCACGCGATGCCGGTGCGAAAAAAGTTTACTTTGCCTCCGCCGCGCCGCCAGTACGCTATCCAAATGTGTATGGTATTGATATGCCCGCCGCGCATGAACTGATTGCGCATGGTCGAACTGAAGATGAAGTCTGCGCAGCAATTGGTGCAGATAAATTAATTTATCAAGACTTGCAAGATTTAATTGATGCTGTGCAAAAAGGTAATCCAGAAATAAAACATTTTGATACTTCCTGTTTTGATCATCACTACATAACAGGTGACATTGATGATGCTTATTTGGAAAGAGTTGAAGCCTTACGCAATGACAGCGTAAAGGTAGAGCAAAATGCAAGCGATTGCATTATTGAAATTTAGAGAAATTACCACTGGTAGTCCTTAAAAGATTGCCAGTGGTGAGAACATCAGGTCAAGATTAAATGAACGAAATCGATTGGAATAATTACGCCCCAGAGACGCAGGCAATCAGAGCCGGACATCGGCGCACCCACGAAGATGAACACAGTATGCCGCTATTTGCCACTTCTAGCTATGTGTTTGAATCAGCAGAGCAAGCGGCTTTACGCTTTACGGGCAAACAAGCGGGCAACATTTATTCTCGTTTTACCAATCCTACCGTCGATGTATTTCAGCAACGCTTAGCGTTAATGGAAAAAGGTGAGCGTTGTTTGGCTTTTGCATCAGGCATGGCTGCGATTATGGCTGTGGGTATGGGCTTATTAAAAGCAGGCGATCATATCGTTTCCTCGCGCAGTGTGTTTGGCAATACGATTTTGATGTTTGAAAATTATTTTGGCAAATTTGGTGTGAGCACTGATTTTGTCACTTTAACGGATTTAACCGCATGGGAAGCGGCGATTAAGCCGAATACGCGTTTTTTATACCTTGAAACGCCTTCAAACCCGTTGATTGAAATTGCAGATATTCAAGCACTGGCAGAAATCGCCCATAAACACGGCTGTTTATTAGTGGTCGATAACGTATTTTGTACGCCTATTTTGCAACAACCTTTAACGTTAGGCGCGGATATTGTGGTGCATTCCGCCACTAAATATATTGATGGACAAGGACGCTGTGTGGGCGGTGCTGTGATTGCCAGCAACGAAATCATCGACAAATATATTTATCCTTATTTACGCACAGGTGGCGCAACCATGAGCGCGTTTAATGCGTGGGTGTTTGCCGGTGGTTTAGAAACGCTTGCCGTGCGAATTAAAGCTCATTGTGATAACGCTTTTGAGCTGGCAAAATGGTTGGAACAACAACCCGCCGTAACAAAAGTCCACTATCCTGGTCTTATCTCCCATGCTCAACATGAATTAGCCAAACGACAACAACGTCATTTTGGTGGTGTAGTCAGTTTTGAATTAGCGGGTGGCAAAGAACACGCATGGCGAGTTATTGATGCGACACAAATGTTATCAATTACTGCGAATTTGGGTGATGTAAAAACGACAATTACACACCCTGCTAGTACCACACATGGTCGCTTAACACCCGAAGTTCGTGCCGCAGCTGGAATTAAAGACGGCTTGGTGCGTGTTTCCGTCGGTTTAGAAAATATTGAAGATATTAAAAATGACCTATTAAGAGGCTTGTGATTTCAACATTTTCATCGTTACTACTCCTCCACGTCTTACGTTTGGCATTAAAACTGCCTTGTTTCAACACTATAAAGCAAAGAGAATTTCCATGAAAAAACTATTGTGTGCTGCCATTTGCCTCGCAGTTAGCTCGATTTCAGTACAGGCAAAACAATTAACAAAACAAGAATTGCCAAAAAAACTGCTGATTCATTTTAGTAAATATCACCCTAAAACCTCTAATTTAGTCATCACAGAACAAAAACATTATGGGCAAAACCTTTTTGAGTTGAGCTTTACGGAAGAACTCACCATAAAAGTGCCTGATGAGAAAGATGTGAAAGGCGAAAAACTGAAACCAAAAACAGTCAGTGAAGAAGTCTCTATTTTTTATAGAACCGGCGGACAGTTTTTTATCAATTCAGAAAAAATTTATGCGTTTAATATTATCCCCGGCGTTGTTATCAATGGCTTAAAAGCGGCTTTTCCTGATTACAAAATCACTGCGGCACAACTAATTCCAAATCCAAATGGCCCAGGTGAAGAATATGAAATTGTGATTACTTCATTAGGAAGTTCTTGGTCTGTTTCTCTGGACAGCAAAGGCACAATTATTACCAAAGAAAATATTGCTGCATTAGCTTCGCCAGCGGCTGCACCTGCTGTTGCAGCACAACCCGCAGCTGCACCTGTTGCACCTGCTCCAGCTCCTGCAAAAAAATAGTTCTGCCACAAACCTTTCAGGTTTTTAAAACCTGAAAGGTTTAAGTATCATCTCAGATTAAATAATGACAGAAAAATACAGCCGCCAAATTGTTTTAGATACGGAAACGACTGGCTTAAGCCCAAAAGAAGGGCATCGGATTATCGAAATTGGCTGTATTGAGTTAATTAATCGTCGTTTTACCCGCAATCAATTTCACGTTTATATCAATCCGCAACGCCTTGTTGACCCCGGCGCAATGGAAGTTCATGGCATTACCAATGAATTTTTAGCCGACAAACCTCTATTTGCTGAAATTGCCCGCGATTTCATTGAATTTACGCGCGGCGCACAACTTCTGATTCATAACGCGCCGTTTGACGTAGGTTTTTTGAATTATGAATATTCGTTATTAGGCAATATTGGCACGCTGGAAAATTATTGTGCCATTTTTGACACGCTGGCTCTTGCGCGTAGCAAACACCCCGGACAACGCAACAGCTTAGACGCACTGTGCAAACGCTATAACATTGATAATAGCCATAGAGAATTACACGGCGCGTTATTAGACGCAGAAATTTTGGCAGATGTTTATCTGCAAATGACAGGCGGACAAGATTCTTTGCTGGGAGAGGAAAATACTCATGCGAGCAACAGTGCCAATCAAGTTGTGCAACGACTTGCCAGCAATCGCCCGCCGTTAAAAGTGATTTATAGCAATGAAACCGAACAAGCCGAACATCTGCAACGCTTAGAAGCCATTGACAAAGCGAGCAAAGGTTTGTGTTTATGGAAGTTGTGAACCAATACTGAGCCTGTTTTTCCGCGCTAAATTCATAATATCGATTTAACTATTCACTACGCACATCTTCTGTATGTGCTTTCAATCTGCTCAAATTTTTTCAAGACGACCAGTCGTCTTGAAAATGTTTGCTACAACTTATCTGTAAATTTCTCACTACACAGGTGCGATTATTGTGGCGTTTGTCCCGCATTCCATTCCATTTCATGTGGGCTACCTTGCTAAATTTACCGCAAATTGCATTTATTTCTCTTTCACACAATCGTGTATCATTAAATCTCTTTTATTTTGAGAGCAAAATGCAATGAATAGAAATAAATACCGTCAAATTGTTTTTACACGTTACCACATTTATAACAGTTTGTTTTTAAACCTGCCCTTTAAAGAAGTCTATCAAACAGGCACTTTATTACCATTATTGGGACAAACGTGTATTGATGGTTTTAACCAAGATAAAACGCCGTTAGAGATTATTAACGGTTTCTTTGATAACTATACCCCTCATGCGCCACAAGAAGAACGATTTAAGATGTTGTTTCAGTTCATTCAGTATGTTGAACGGCAAGTAGTGTTGTTTGACGCGTTAGAAGAAGCCGCATTTGAACAAATCCATGATTTAAACGGCGACGGAACGCTGACCGCGCTGATCAATCAAGCTCATGCGGATCATGCAACCGATCGTTTAAAAGAAAAACTCAAAACATTTAGCGTCTCTTTAGTGCTAACAGCACACCCAACGCAGTTTTATCCCGGAGCTGTGCTTGCCATCATTAAAGACTTGGAAGAAGCCGCGCATGATAACGATGTAGATCAAATCAATTTGTTGTTGCAACAATTGGCAAAAACGCCTTTTTATAAACGCGAAAAACCCACGCCACTGGATGAGGCGGTTAGTTTATGCTGGTATTTGGAGTTTGTATTTTATCCAGCCGTTGGTAGCATCATTGAACAACTGGCAAAAGGTTTAAAAATTCCGGTTGCGGAATGGATTAACCCGCATTTAATTCGCATTGGTTTTTGGCCAGGTGGCGATAGAGACGGCAATCCATTTGTCACCCATGATGTCAGCTTGCAGGTTGCACAAAAGCTCAGAGAAACCGTATTGCGTTGTTATTATCGTGAATTGCGTGAATTAAAACGCCGTTTAAGTTTTAAAGGCGTGGATGTGTTAATTGCCGAAGCAGAGCAAAAACTGTATCAAAGTTTGTACGGCGGTCAAAACAGTTATAACAGTGTGCTTGAATTTGAACAATTGTTATGGGAAGCGAGAAATTGTTTGATTAATGACCATGACAGCTTGTTTTTGGACAAACTGGATAAGTTATTGCTCAATGTTCGTATTTTTGGTTTTCATTTTGCCAGCATGGACATTCGCCAAGAAAGCAGTCAACACCACAAACTTTGGCAACGCATTATTCAAAAGTTACACCAACAAAACCTTGCTGTGTCGTTGGCTGAGTTTGATGCGATGACGGAACACGAACAAATTGTGTATGTGTTAAGTCTGGATGTGGATTTACATCAACTTAACCTTGATGATGCGTTTATGATTGAAATGGTTCACACGTTTTCAGCCATTAAAACCATTCAACACAACAATGGCGAAGAAGGTTGTCACCGTTACATCATCAGTCATTGTGGCAGTGCTTTACAAGTGATTGAAGTGTTTAAACTGGCACAACTGTTAACGGCTAATGATGAAAATAAATTAGCATTAGACATCATCCCGTTATTTGAAAGTATTGAAGATTTGGAAGTTGCGCATCAAGTGATTCATGATTTGTATGAAATTCCGTTATATCGTCAACACCTTGCCGCACGCGCCAACAAACAAACGATGATGTTAGGTTTTTCAGACGGCACAAAAGATGGCGGCTATCTTTGCGCCAACTGGTCTATTTTTCGTGCAAAAGAAGAACTCACTCGCGTTTCACGGCAATATGACATCACGGCAATCTTTTTTGATGGACGCGGCGGGCCTCCTGCGCGTGGTGGCGGTAATACGCATGATTTTTATGCGTCTTTGGGTGAAACCATTGAAAATGAAGAGGTACAAGTCACCATACAAGGGCAAACCATTAGCTCTAATTATGGCAAAGTTGCCTCATGTCGTTACAACTTAGAACAGTTGATTTCCGCCGGCGTGATGGCTTATGTGTTTCCGCAAAATGTCCCCTCGTTTACCGCCGAAGAAAAACAACTAATGTCTAAATTAGCACAACGTAGCTACACCGCTTATTTAGCACTCAAACACGATGAGCAATTTGTGCCGTATTTGCAAAAAATGACTCCGTTACCGTATTTTGGTGGCTCTAACATCGGCTCACGTCCGATGAAACGTAACACCGACGCAACATTGCGCTTAGATGATCTGAGAGCTATCCCCTTTGTCAGCGCGTGGGCGCAAATGAAACAAAACTTGCCTGGCTTTTATGGTGTTGGCACAGCGATTGCGGATTTAGTTGAGCAAGATGAATTGACCAAGTTGCAAGCCATGTATAAAAACTCTTTGTTTTTCCGTACATTGCTCGGTAATAGCATGATGTCGTTGACTAAATCCTTTTACTCTGCCACCGCTTACATCAGTGACGATCCTGATTTTGGTGATTTGTGGCGTAAAATGTATGCTGAATTGCAGTTAGCGCAAAAACAAATTTTAAATGTGAGTAATCTTGGCAGTTTGATGGAAGACAATATAGACATTCGCCAGTCAATTCGGTTACGCGAACAAATTGTGTTGCCTATTATTGCTATTCAACAGTATGCCTTGCAGCAACTTCGCGCTGATGAATTAGCAGGTAAAGAATCGGAAAAAGAATACCGAACTTTAGTCCTTCGTTCGATGTTTGGCATTATTAACGCAGCGAGAAATTCTGCTTAATCTAAATTAGCAAAACGTAGTTACACTGATTCAATCAAGAAATTTCGTTGGGTGGGCACGCTTTTTTGCCCACCAATTTTAATGGTGCGGTGCGAATTTTTGTTTATGTAGGGCGGATTAGCGATAGCGTAATCCGCCGAATGGTGTGGCTCATATTCCGGTGCAATACGCTATCGCTATTGCACCCTACGGAATGTTACGGATTGCGCCGTACGAGGTACGGAATCTTACGGATTGCGCCGTACGGTGTCAGCAGTAAATATGTTAGGAAAAGGTCAAAAAAATTTCCCGCGTTGCGGGAATAAGTTAAATAGTTGAATTGTTAAAAAGCCCGCACAGCCCTAACATAGAGAGGGGCGTTCTTATTGTAGCTGAACTGATAACCACTGTAGAAGTACTGATTCCAGGCGAGGCCGTAGGCGTACTCGGAGGAACTCCAATAGTAGTCGGACGCAAAACCCCCACGATTTTTTAACGACCCACTCGCCCCCTGACCAATCGTGTTATACATTAAATTCAATTCATCTTTTGAAGGCAAATACCAATCATCGTAGCCATTAAGCTCCAAATCATCACACAGTTTTGCCGCATATTTACCCGCGCCTTGACTGCTAATAATAGCTGCGGTGTTTGCCCTTCCTGAACCAGCGGCTGTACTGGTCGCGATTGTGGAATAAGAGCCGTTGTACCATTGAATACCTTTGGAATCAGTTTGGTCAGTCGGCGCAGCAATCAAACCATGTTTACCGCTGTCATCAACATAAAAAACAATCCCACCTTGATAATTTTTGCCAATAGCAATGTCTTCATTAACTGGAGATACAGCTTCTGGTGCAGGAATAACTTCCGCCGCAGGTTCTGCATAAGCTTCTGGCTCAACTTCTACTTTTTTAGAATGATGATGTTTTTTAACCGCTTTTTGATGATGCTTAGAACTTGTTTTTTGTGCTGGCTTAACTGTCGGTTTAGGAACACTATCCAGCTTATCAAACAACTTTTGATCAAACGCATACGCCGTTGTGCTCAAACACAAAACCAGCCCCGCTAAAACACTTTTTTCAACAACATAGGCATAACTCATCATTACTCCTTAACTTTTGTTTAATTAACGTTGTCATCTGGAAACCAAGTTTGCTCTAAAATCTGCTCCGCCGTCCAAGGGCATTGCTGCGGAAACTGATCAAATGCAATATGAGTCTCTTTTTCTGCATCTGTTTTAGCATCCGACCAAGCATCTGCCCACCATTCGTCATCTTGCAAACAAGTTTTTAAACTCGGCATTTTTTTCAAACGCCGCGTAATTCGTTCGCGCTGTTCTTTGATGGTCAATTGCCAACTTGTCCCTTGCCGCTCCGGTTGATATTGCCATTTCAACAAATGCTGTAACAACACCGCCATGCGATGCGCTAACTCACGCTGTTCGCTTTTGCTCACGTCTTCAATCTCCTCTGCAATATTTTCCAAATCCAACAAATCAAACTTTTTATTGCGGATTAACCATGCTTGTTGATTTGCCCATGCCACTACATCGCCGTTATAACTCGCTAAATTCATGTTTCCCCCTAAAATTTACATTGCTTTGCTGTCATATATACTTTTGCATCAGCATTGTGTGCCGCTGCTTTTTTAAAAAGCGCACAAGCTGTTTTATATTTGCCTCGCTTAACATACGATTCGCCTTGTTTGACCATTTTCCTCGCGTTCTCTTCCTGATGTTGCAACGCATTTTGCCGCTCAGTTTCGGCTTTTTTATCCAAAACCGTCTGTTTTGCTAATTCTGCTTGCTGCTGCATAGCATCATTTTTTTGCTGTTCAGCTTGTGCAAGTTGAAGTTCTTGTTGATGTTTTAATCTTTTATTTTCCAACGCAATTTTTGCAGCTTTAGCTTCGGCAGCTTGTTTTTCCGCTTGCGCCTTAGCAATCGCTTTTTGCGCTTGCTGTTGTTCTGATTCCCGCTGTTTTTGTTTAAACAACTTATCATCATGTGATTCTAACTTAGTCAATTCATCCTTGACCAAACCATTCATTTTGCTTTCAGGAAACAGTGTTAAATACTCACGACACGAATCCGCATTATGGTCTTTCACGCAATAATCCAAAAACGTCTTTTCCACATCACTCACCTTATCGCTAGGACTGACAATTTCCACTAAGTCTTTCCAGACTGGAATCACCAGCAACAACGAAAAAGCAAAAATCAACGAACTGGCAACTTTAGCCGCCGTCGTCGTATGATTAGTCTCGACAAATGAGCGAAACGCAAAACCGCCCGATACTACCGAAAATATAAACTTGAAAACTGCAAGCACCGAAGCTGACATAAACGCACCAAAAAATGAAAAAAACCTTAAAAATTATAAACTAAGAGGAAAGACATGCTTAGTCTAACATGCAAGAAACGCTCGTCTAAAATTGTTGTAGGATGTTAGATTTTTCAACAACTTCGCTGCCACTTTCAACATTGCATACTCATCACTTACCTGATGAACAACTCTAACGCCGATAAAATCTCAAAAACTGTCATCATATTTTTTATTCGCTATGTTGTTATTGGTATTTTGAAAGAGTAAAAAACAAATCCGAATTTTACGCTAAAACACGAAAACCATATCGCTAATTGAATTCTTTTTTTATCAACATTGCTTACCAGTTTTTATAAAAAAACGCGAAAAAATTTCAAGACGACCAGTCGTCTTGAAAATTTTTGCTACAGTTTATTTCTAAATTTCTCACTACGCCGTTTCTTGTGTAACTATTCCATTCCGCAACATATCCGCCGCGTTTAAATGAGTTTATGATGTATTCCATAGACTGCTAAACTCAAAATATTCGCTATAAATCGCATCTAATTTATACAGCTAAAAACGTTTTCTAACGGTTTAGAGAAACGACATGCTTTAAAATAGATATGATTTATCAAAAACTTAAACTATTCGCTTGGGGAAAAAATCATGGGTATCTTAAAAGAGACAATGCTTTCAGCACCAAAAGACAACGAACCGCATTCAAAAATGGGCTTACTAAAAATCGCAGGTTACGTTTTTGCAGCTTTTATCGTGCTTTCTAACTTGGTATATGTGGTTGACCCCTCAGAAATGGCAAATATTCGCCGGATGGGAAATGTCGTTTATAACCAACCGGTTGGTGCAGGCCCGCATTTTAAAATTCCATTTATCGACACGGTGGACATTGTACAAGTGAGTTTAACCACGCTGCACATTCCACCTTTTGATGTAAATACCGTTGATAATCAAAAGATTACCCTCGATATGAATTTTAATTTCACCGTGCCGCGCAATAAAGTCAATCATCTGCTGTATGAAGTGGGAAAAACCGGCAATATGGATATTGCAGATAGCATTGTTCCGGTCGTAAAAGACAGGGCAGGGCGAGTATTTAACAAACAAAACACCACGATCATTTCGCAAAATCGAGAAATTATTCAAGAACAAGTCACTCGCGCTGTTTTTAGTGCGGTGTCAGAGCAATTTGGCTTGCAACCGCACAGTTTGCAAATTGCACAAATTATTTATTCACCGACTTTTGTGCAATCAAATGAAAATGCGGTGAGGGCGAAAAATGATGCGGTTGCTGAACAAAACAAACAAGTGGTAGAAACCGCAAAAGCGCAGCAAAAAGTGATTGCGGCAAAAGGTTTAGCGGATTCTGCGATTGAATCAGCGACAGGCGCGGCAAAGTCGGCTGTGATTCGTGCAGAGGCGGATAAAACGAAACAAGTTTTAGATGGGGAAGGGCAGGCGGCACGTTTGAAACTGGAAATTTCAGCGTTTAATAATAGTCCTGAATTGTATATTCGCTATTTGCAGGCGCGGGCGCAATTGCAATGGAATGGACAATCGCCACAAGTGGTGAGTGGTGCAGGTGGGCAGCAAGCGATTGTTGTGCCTATCACAACTCCGGGATTTTCTGGTAAATAAGGTTTAGACAATGAAAAATATCTTTTTGAAATCAAAAGCTTTTTTAACGCGATTAGGATTTGCAGTAGCTGTCAATTTTCTCGTTTTGCAAATTGCTGAAGCCGCTGGCATCGTGGGAAACGGCACAGCAGCAAGTTGCACAGAAACCGCATTAAATACCGCGTTAAATAGTGGCGGTGTGGTGACATTTAATTGCGGCTCTGCGCCTGTCACAATCACATTCAGCACTGAAAAAGTGATTGCAACAAACACCACGATTGATGGCGGCAATTTAATTTCCTTTAGCGGAGCAGCAATGCAGAGATTATTTAATCTTGCCGCCTATATTCCATTTACTGTGAAAAACCTAAGCTTTATCAATGGCAAAACTGTCGATCAGGGCGCGGCGATTAACAGCCCTTTTGAAAATAATCTGACGATAACACATTGTATTTTCAAGAATAATAACGCGACCAAATTAGGCGAATATGGTGGCGGCGCGGTTTACAGTGGTGCAGGAACTTTAACCGTTAGCAACAGTGTATTTAGCGCAAATAAAGCCAGCATTGGCGGAGCGATTCGAGTTTTAAACAGTAATTTGGTGGTCAGCAATAGCACATTTACTGGCAATCAAGCCAATAACTTAGGCTCAGGCGGTGCAATTTATATTGATGGCGCAAAAAAAGATAATGGTTTTATTACTATCAGCAATAGCACATTCAAAACAAATTTTGCCGCAAATTATGGTGGTGCGATTTTTAATAGTTTGTATAACAACAATAAAGCGATTATCAAAAACAGTGTTTTTTCCGGCAATAAAGTGGGCGGCGCAAGCACTGGGCAAGGCGCGGCGATTTGGAGTACGGGCGATTCGGCTTTAGGCGGTGGTTGGGTGAGCAACAGCAATAAAACCACGTTGACGATTAGCAATACCACCGTTGCGAATAATAGTGCGGGCAGTCAAGCGGGCGGAATTTGGCTAGGCAGACATCCTGCTGGCACGGGAGCAACAATTAGCAATAGCACGGTGTCAGGAAATATTGCCGCCAGCAGTGGCGGTGGAGGAATTGTGTTAGGTGATGTCGGGAAATTGACCATTACCAACAGCACGATTGCAGGCAATAGTGCAAACGGCGCAACGAATTTAGGTGGCGGTTTATGGATTAGCAATAGCGGCACGGCTGTTATTAGCAATACGACGATTGCAAATAATGTGGCTTATTGGCAAGCAGGCGGGATTTATGGCGGATTGAATGTCACGCTTAAAAACACAATTTTGGCGAATAATGTGGCTAAAAATGGCGGGAACTCTTGGAATGTGTATCACAACTGCATCACCACAATGACAAATGGCGGTAATAATCTGCAATTTTCCTCAGTGGCTAACGCGCCTTGTGCCAATGGGATTGTGATTGTTGACCCGAAATTGGATGTTTTGAAAAATAATGGCGGAGTGCGGCAAACAATGGCGTTATTGCCTGGTAGTCCAGCAAGTAGGGCAGGGGCGAATTGTCCTAAAACAGACCAACGCGGCGTGGCGCGTCCTTTGCCTGTTGGAACAGCCTGTGATATTGGCGCGTTTGAAGCGGCTTTTTAGGTGATTGTGGCTATTTTAAGTAGAAACGCAACTATTGAGATTGTGAAAGTATTAGATTCTGGAGTCAAAAGTCACGACTTTTGATTCCGGTGATATAAATCAATGAGTTAAAAATAGAGACTGGGTGTTTTTTAAATATGTTCACAGTCTCTATTGCGTTTCTAGCTTTTAAAAAGATGAGATTTAAAAGGTGATACTGACTGCAAACCAAAATTTTTGCGTATCGTACAAACTAATCGGCGTTGTGCTGTTGACAATTTTCATACCATTGCTATCGGCACTAAAGTAAGCATATTTAGCCAGAAAATTATAGTGTTTAAAAAACTGCCGAGTTACCTGAAAATTCCATTCATCACCGTAATGTTGCTTGGTGGTGTCGTCGGTAAAGTCGTGATAAATCCCTGATAATTTAAACCCATCTAAATCCGTTTCTAAACTGGCATAAACATCACGCAAGCCTTTATCGGGCGTGGTGAGAAATAAATCCGCCCAACCATCAAACTTGTGCAATAAGCCAAACGGCGTATCAAAAGTTTCATTCAAGCCTTTGCCGTCTAACTCTTCCATGCCTGCTTTAGCAGTGATGCCAAATGTAGAAAAGCCACCGACAAAATGATAATAATCGACTTTGTAAACGGTGGGATTGCCTGCGTAATTGCGTTGAAAAGCATATTCGGCGTTGTAATGCAGACGTAAATCATCACTGACTTTATAACTCCCATCAAGGCGCACCCCATAAGTTTGATTGGAATCTTGCGGTCGTTGATCGTGGTCATCAATCCAATAGCCGTAGCTGGCTAAAGTGCCAAACTCTTCAAAGTTATAGGCAATATTCACCACAGGAAGCTGCATTCGATGCACGGTGCTATCGGTATTTTGTTGTTTTAACAGATAGCCCAGTTTGATAATGGTATTGGGGATTGACGTATTGGTAATGTATAAACCATCAAAAGTGCGCTCCAATTGTCGCCAGGCTGCCGCACCGATAAAGCGTTCATTATCAAATTGAATCCGCTGCCTTCCAATTTTGATTTCCGTCTCAGGAAAACCTTTATAACTTAGCCAAAGTTGATTTAATTCTTTTTGTTGTGGCTCAGCAATAGTTTCGTACTTGGTTTTGCCATTGCGACCACTGTTGTAAGTGCTGGCGAGAATATCTTGATTTGCCTCAAACTCGGCATAGCCTTGTAGATTTTCAAACACAGGTGATAAATAACCTAAACGTAAGCGTCCTGTGAAACCGTTAGCGGTTTTTCTGGTCGGATTTACGCTATCTGCATTTTCATAACGAAAACGTAAATCAAATTTAAGTTGTCCATATTTGCCATCTTCTTGCCCAAACTTTACTGCTTTTTCAAAGGTTTTATTAAAATCATCTGCCATTGCGGTTGAAAAAAAGCTTAACGCCAACGGTACGAACAATAAACAAGGTTGCTTTAGTTTTTTGGGAACGTACATGAAGATGCCAAACGTTAAAGTGGAAAACACGCAAAATAATAAAAAAATTGACACGTTTTTACACAGATTAGATAGCTAAGTAAAGATTATTTCTTAGTTATTGCTCTATCAGCATGACACTCCAGTACAGAGGATAAGAGGCGGAGTTTTTTTCTGCAAAGTAAAATGATAAAAAGAAATCTTTACCACTTTTCTTTTTTGCCACCATCGTATTTTTTGGCTAATTTTTGTTCTAATAAAATTTTTGCCAAATCGCGACGGTCACAAAAAACACTGGCTAAAATCCTGCCATATTTGTCATTCAAATTCACATTATATAAATGAATGGTTCGGGCATTTCTAATTTCTTCAGTCACTAAATCTTTGGCTTGCTGGGCTTTTTGATGCAATTTTCCTTCTGTGCCTTTCATTTCTGGCGTATCTATGCCGCGTATTCTGATGCCGACCGGTTTATTGTCGATGGGATTATGCCCTTTGATAGTGCAATAAAACGTATCGCCGTCATAAACTCTGTCCACTTTTTTCACGGTGGTATGCCAAATGCAATTCGGCAGTTTTTCGGGCAATGGATCGCGGCGTTCAAATAGCCTTTTTAATAGAAAAATCAAACAGATAAAGAAAATAAAAAGGGATGCGGCAATATAAACGCCGTTCATGGGGTCTTGTTTTACCAAATCGGTAAGCAGTGCGAGTAGTTTGTCCGTGTTGTCCATGTGTGCAAAAAAAGTGTGAAATGATGCAAATAAATGAAGTTGGCAAATGCGTTTGCCGAATAGATTCTTGTTGATTTTATTTTCGCTGGAATACAAAACATGTTTTGTACTCCAGCGAAGGTTTTAGCGGGTAAAAACGCTACCCGCCTGTGAATTAAAGGCACAAATCGGATAATTTAAAGCTGCCAATTCGGGTATGCCAATGCAACGCTTGTCCTTCGATGTTGTCGTTATAGTATTGATTAGTATACCAAAAAGTACAATCATCAACCGGGTCAACCGACATCATGGTGTAATCGCCCCAACGTTGCGGTGGTGCATTCAGTTGTGCACCGTTGCCATTTTGCAGCACGCCTGTGATTGATAAGATATTTTTCGGGTCAGTGACCAAACGTCCTGCGTAATGAATGGAAGGATAGACCGTTTTGCTGGAAATGCTATAACCTATCGCTAACTCACCGCGTTTATTTAGCGCCGCACTTCCTACCCAACGCGAATTGTTGTCGGGCGCAAATGTGCCTTGTTGCGCCATGCCGATTGCTTTTGTGGCTAAGTTTTGTTTCAACATATACCACCGCACTGCACTTTCTCCAGCATTCGCGCCTCTGACAGTGTGATTAAACACCAATGAACCACAGCCTGCCAGCGTTCCTGTTAATGGGCATTTATTTTTAAAATAGCGATATTGCAAACGATTCATCGGGCGATCGGCTAATGCGTCTAGTTTTTTTAAGGTGTTCGGTTGCGGAATGCAATAGCCCGCAGGATTGCTGCAATTCATCGGATTAAATGCTGCAACAGTCAGAGATGGTTTTTCGAGGATAGAACCAGTTGCATTTGCAGTGGAAAAATCCGCTTTCACTTCAAAAATGCGCATTTTTCGGGTTAAATCTAAAGAGGCAGAATTTGGATGATTAAATCCAATCACATAGTTAGGTGTGCCAACCGGCGGCGGCGTGCCGTCTAAATCCGCAGGTAATAAAACACTCAGGTTGGTGAGCGCAGATAAGTCGTGATAATTAGTTGCAGCAGGCAGACCGGCTAGCATTTTAGCACGATCAAATACCAAAACAGCCTCACCCACAAAGCCCGTTAGGTCAGAATATTGCTCTGCGGTCATGTAATAACCATCTTGCCATACGCCAAATTTAGGGTAATCACCCATATTGTTATTGGGAATCAGAAAGTCATAAACGTAATAGCCGCCGGTTGGGTCTTCGGTTTTAGAAATGGCAATACATTCATGGTAAGGGGCTGAGCTAAATTTAAAATTAAACTGACTTAATAACCAACGATGTGCAATAGCGTCATACAACACAATAGGGTCGCCTTCATCGTTGGTTGCACAAACGCCTGTGTTTCCTGCGGCAGCAAACACTTTACTTAATTTACTGGGTGGTGTTAAAGCAAGTCCGGTTTTTTTATCAAACACTTGATAGAGAGAATTCACCATTTGCACATAGTGATTCATGCCCACATCGCCGTTTACATCTGTGGGTGTGTAAACTTGACCAAAAACGGCTTTATCATCAAGACCGCTTAAACCGTCAAAACTGGATAAAGGACTGCTGATAATTAGTTGTGTGCTTTTTTGTAGGGCAATCAGTGGGTCAGTAACACTCAAAGCTTTAGGTAGTCTAACTTGTGGAGAAAGTTTACGCCGCTGCAACGGCACAATATGCGATGCGGTTTGGTTTTGCTCGGTAAACGTTTGTGGAATATCGCGCAATGGCGGTGATTCTCCTGCCACAACCGCTGGCAGAGCTTGGGATTTGATTAACGAATTCAGATTCGATTTTGCGTAACACCATTGCGAAAAGGCTAGTAAACAGGAAACTGCGAAAAATGTTGTTTTTAGGTTCATTTTGAATTCTCTATGGTTTTTAGTTTTGTCGTTTCCATGCTTTGCGTCACTGCCCAGAGTTAAAAAATCCTTAATAATCAAAATAATACATTATATGGCAGGGGCTTATTGAATGTAGCGAGATATTTGGTAGGATGGCTAGAATGCAGTGAAAGCAACGTGTGCGGTTGTTGCGTGGTGTGATGGGTTCGTTATCACCCTAACCATCTTATGAGTTAAAGCTCTCCCACATCCAGCAAAACGGCATCAATCAGACTCTGACGTATATAAATTCCGTTTTGTTGCAATTGCAGGGTATAAGGTTTAATTGCATCAATCAAGCCCGCCTTTTTTGCCCGTCGTAAAACTCCCAATGTACCAATCCGGTTAACGCCAAAACGTTCAGCAACGCGCCGCGCCTGTGCATCATCAAGAAGCACAATGCAATCAGGGAGATTGATGGCTAACGCGATGGCTTCTGCTTCGCCTGGGTCAAGCAAAATAGCTAAAGGTTTTAAGATTTCAGGTGCAGGCTTTTCAATGATGAGCCAATCAAGCTGTTTGATTGCCGTTGCGCCCGGCAAGCCAATACCGTGAACGGTGATTTCTTCCCATACTTTCTGTGGAATCACAACGCGACTGTACAGTTTTGGCAACAATTCAAGTTGCCCAATAATAGAAAGAGCAATCAAAGGGCTGCTATCGCCAATAATGGTGCTGTTAGTCATCCTTAAGCTCATCTGCGATTTGGTCATCATCCAGATTGATAACGGGGATTTCTAAACGCCCCAGTTCAAACATGAATTGTAATTTTGTCATTTTGCAAAACTGGGCGGCTTTGCCTAATGAAAATCGGTGTAGCTCAAAGAGTTTAACCGCGAGTAGAAACGTGAGTTCTTTTTCAAGAGCTTGGGGAGATTTTCCTGATGTAATTAACAGGTCATCAGGATAGGGTAAAGTGAGTGTGTGCATGGTGTGAGTCCTGTTTTGCGGTAAGACATAATTAAATCAGTGTGTTTGCAGGATGGCTAGAACGCAGTGAAAACCATGTGTGTGGTTATTGTGTGGCGCGATGGTTTTCCCTGTTATCAAACTGTCAGTTTCAATTGCGGTAAAAATTGAAAGTCTTTACGATTCAACGTCATCAATTCTAAATCATACACCATTGCAGTTGCGGCGATTAAAGCGTCCATAATTTTCATGTTGTGTGATAAGCCGTATTTTTCAACAATTTGTTTCGCCAGCGTGAGAATTTCTTGATGTGTATTCAGAATTTGAAAAATAGCGATTTCTTTTTTGATAAATGATAAATCGCTTTTATTTCTTGCGCCTTGATAAAGTTCCATGACCACTATATCGTTGATAAATAAAATTTCAAAATCATAGCATTCAAGAAAGCTTTTGTTTTTTAGATATTCGATGACAATATTAGTGTCTATAAAAATCATCTGTACGCCTTTTCTCTAAGCGATTGTGAAAATAATAAAACCTCTTCTATGTTTTCAAACGGATTTGAGAGCTTTTCATTTTCAGCAACGCTCGTTATGCGATAGGCGTTTTGTTTAGGATTGAGTTGTTTAAATTGAAACTCATCGTTATTGGTATTTTCCAAGTTTTTTAAGCTGTCTTGAATGAAGTTTATAAACTTATTTTTATTGCCATTAAATTTGGTTTTAAAGATGAGTTCTATTTCAGGATTATCAATTTCTAAAGCTAACATTTTTTTACCTGTATTTTTATTTGCTTAGGTTCAATGCGTTAAAGCGTTTAATGTTGTTTAAGTTTGGCGATGGGTTTTATTGTCACTCTATCTTGGGTAAATTTGTAGCCTGTGTGAAGCGTTTAGCGGAACACAGGAAAAGTGTCGAAATTGTCAGTGGTTTTCCCTGATTTCATTTCATTTCATCCGGGCTACCTTGCTGATATTGAATGTTGATTTGATTTAGCATGAGTTGTATTTCAATAAGTGTGTTGGCAGGATGGCTAGAACGCAGTGAAAACTATGTGTGCGGTTGTTGTATCGCGTAATGGGTTTCGTTGTCATTCTATCCATCTTACGGGTTAAGAGTTTATGAACTCATATCTTCAATCATTATTGAAGGAGTTAGTTCTAATATATTGTCATTTTTTATCTTCGTAAGATTTGCAAAGTATATTAAATTATCAAAAGTAATGGGGTAATAAAAACCTTTTGAACTCATATCCATAATTAATTCTGAACGATCTAGTCTAAAAAATTTTTTTGCTAAATTATTATCCTTAAATAACTCTAGGATAGATTCATTTATTAATAATGGCGGAATGAATCTTAATCTAAATTTTTGTCTTAACATTGCAGACCAATCAGCATTTTTATAGTGGTTATAAGCAAGATCATCGAAAATTTTAATCATTGTCCATTCACTTGTTTCTAGTGAAGCATAGACTCCATTTAATCTTCTGCTATAACAATCAAAGCCATTCCAATCAAGTTGACATTTATATCTTAAATCATGCTCGACTTCATGCCACCCTTCAGAAAAAACAGTCCTAATCTGAAGTTCAAAAGTAGTATCAATAATACTTTTATCTCTGTTGTTTAAATTTAATATTCTTTCTTGTTTATCGCTTATAGAATAGACAATATTATAGCGTGATGCTTTAAACTCATCATTTTTACAATCATCTATACTTACATCTGTAGGGCGTTCTGAGTATTCAGATGATACAACCTTTCTAACGATATCAATATCATCATTAAAATAAAGTACAACTCTTATACCAATAATATCTTGTAATTTCTTTTCTGAACCATATTTAGGGTTAGAAGCTAGTTTTTTACGAATTGAATCCTGAGATTTCGTTCTAAAAAATATCCTAAACATCAAGCCAATATCATTTAACTTTGACTCAATATGTCCAACAATTTCCTTCATCACTCCCTCTGGATTCATTTCTTAACTCCTATCTAAAATGTTTTTTATTTCGTTTATTTTTGTTTTATTTATGGCAATAAAATTACTGTTATGAGCATCAATTAGTATGCCTTCTTTTTTTAGCAATTTAATCTCTTTGATAATGTCTTTTCTCGAAAAACTATTTGTTTTAAATAAATTTGCTGTAAAATATTGAAGCCTTTCTAATGAAAGGCTTCCAATAGGCCATATTTTAGATAGAATATAATAAGAAATCTCTCTTTTATCATTACTAAGATCGGAAATATTTTCTTCATTGTCAATTTTAGAAATAAAATTATTATTATCTTCACAATTATAAAAATCAACTTCTATATTGATATTATGATTTTCCTTAAAATTACAATCCCAAAATTTACAATTCAAAAAAGTAATATCATGAAAATTTTCAAAATAGAAATCAATATTTTTGAATATACATTCATTAAAAATGCTGCGTTTAATTTTCCCTGTTTTAAAAAAATCAAATGATTTAAAAATTATTGAAGATATTTCAGTATCGTCATATTTTGATTCTTGAATATGATCTGTCAAAGCTGCTTCAAACTTCATCTTAGAAGATGCGTCTAAAAAATCATTCATTGGACTAAGTTTTATCCAAAGTGAATTTCTTTCCCTAATATCCCTTGCCACATAAGCAAGCACAGCAGGTTCCACAAATCTTTCATCACTTGCTATCCAATCATCTGATGACTTGAGAATACTCTCTGCAATGTAATTTCCAAAAACAAATTCATTTACAAATTCAATGTGATTATCTCCTTGATTACTGCGGTCAAAAAATGCGTGATTAGACAAAGTTGTAGCTAACTTATCTATTGTAGGCTTGTCTTTTGGTGAATACATCGATCTAACTGCATTTAGCAAATGGCTGGCCTTATCTTTTATAACGTTGATTATTTTTTCTTTTGCATCAGAAGTGTAATTTTTCTCACACATATCAGCTGCAATAAGTCTAAGCAACTCTGTTTGTTGCTCAGGATTCATGATTAATTGTTGTCTATCCATCTCACGTTCAAGCATAGATAAAAAATATTTATCAACTATTAATGATGGTTTCTCGCATAACTGAATAAAATAGTCATCATTAACAAATCTTAAGAAACTTAGTAGAACTGGGTTAGCTAGCTTATCTACGGCTATATCTGTATCATCTAGTTTTTCCAATCGTTCAGCTGTAATCCAATCTTTTATTTCTGGTTTATCAAGTCTATAACGATTTATAGTAAATTGACTATCATATCTTTTAACCCATTCGTTAAACATTTCTCCATCAAAAATTGCCGATCTTCTTGATGTCAGGATTACCTTTGCATTTTGTGTTAAAAGTTCACTAATTGTTTCAAGCATAGGTTCTGCATTATCAAAGTTTTTTTCTATATCCTTATCAGAACTATTGTCATGAAGAAGCTCATCAAATCCGTCTAAAACTACTACAATTCTCCCTTCCTTAACTTCCTCAATAACCACATCTGAATTCACGGAACTAAAAGACTTATCGACTTCTCTAATAAAAATATGATTGAAAATCCTTGCTTGTCTATCCCTAGAAAATTCTGTAAAAAATGGGATTGGCGCATCTACATAATCATCAATAAGAGATTTAATTATTTCGTAAGAAGTACAGGTTTTTCCAAATCCAGCAGGAGCCTCAATAATTGATAATTGCGGACCATCAATAAATAAATCATCACATATACTTTTTATAATATTTTTTTCGGATTGGTTATTGTTCTTTAAATATGGCACTTGAATATAAGTATAAGTAGCAGCTTCTTTTGGCAATACACTTAAAATACGATCACAATGTTTTGTATATTCATCTTTAATTTTTATTTTCCATTGCTTAACATGAAAAAAACCATCAAATAATTTTTTTTCAATATCATCAATTGAGCTGTAAAAAGATTTCTTTGTTGAAAAATTCAGTTGTTCAAGTTCACGAACAACAACATCCATTTCTTTTTCAATACGTTCTTTTTCTGTAATACCTAATGAGACTAACTCTGCATTGTAAAAAAATCCTGATTTAAATGTAAATGCTAAGAAATCACCATTTGAAGCTGATTTTCTATATTCAAATCCGTATTTTCTAAATAACTCGATTATTTTTTCTTTCATTTCCATAATTTATCAACAACCTTTAAAAATATATTGAATCAATAAGTTAACTCGTAAGATTGGTAGAGTGATAACGCCCCCATCACATACTAAAACAACCGCTGCTATCGCTTTCAAAAATCCACATCAAACCACAACCAACTTATCACAACTCATCGCGCACAACCGGCTCAGGATTTGCCGCAGCATCGAACACCGCCAAAAACTGCCTCGTTTTCACCCGCTCTGCGTGGAAACTCATAACTAAGATACGCTAGTTTATAGAATGCTGTTAAGGTAAGAAAGCACGTCCTTTGTTTTCTCGCTTAGCCAATTACAGAGAAAAATTTTCAAGACGACCAGTCGTCTTGAAAAAATTAACTAAAACTTACTTAAGTAAACGAGCAGATGTAGGTGCGAATTCATTCGCACTGTGCGGATAAATCCGCACCTACATTAAATACCTGCATAAAATATTTTAGCAACGAAAACAAAAGGTTAATAAATTATTTATGCCTTTAATGCTGCTTATCTTTTTGACTCAAACTAATAAAAATATCTTCCAACGAGCGTTTATCTAAATCCAACTCCGCCATAGACTGACTCAACACCAACTTCCCCTGATGAATAATCTGCACATCGGTACACGTTTCTTGCACTTCCGACAAAATATGCGTGGACAAAATCACGCCATGATTCACGCCTAACTCTTTAATTAAACTACGAATTTCTTTAATCTGAATCGGATCTAAACCCACCGTCGGTTCATCCAACACAATTACTGGCGGATTATGCAAAATTGCCTGCGCAATTCCCACGCGCTGCTGATAACCCTTTGATAAATTACCACATAATCTATCTGCAACTTCCACCAAACCACAACGCTGCTGCGCAACGGCAACCGCATTGCTGATTTCTGCACTCGGCACACGATGCAATTGCGCGACATAACGCAAAAACTCCGTCACCGTTAAGTCTTTATACAACGGCGGCTGGTCGGGTAAATAGCCGATAAATTGCTTTGCAGCGACTGGATTATCCAATAAATCAATGCCATTAATGCTAATTTCGCCACTGCTGGGCGCAAGATTTCCGCATAACATGGACATGGTGGTGGTTTTGCCCGCGCCATTTGTGCCTAAAAAACCTAACACCTGCCCTTTTCTTAACGAAAAACTGACATTATCGACCGCACAATGTTCACCGTAATAGCGATAAAGCTGCTTTGCTTCGATTAATAGCGACATGCGTTATACCTGAGTTAGCAAAAACTTAGCTTCAGTTTGCAATTTTTTACGGTAAAACAAGAACTTCCAACGCGCTCCGCCGCATTGCCGCCATAAAAGCGTGGCGCGAATGCCTGCCAGTAATAAAGCACGAATTTTGTTTACCGTATCCGAACGCGATAAATACAATTCATCACCATTCACCATAATGCGCGGTTGCAAAGTGCTGATGGTTTGAAAATACAAATCACCTAAATTTGCCAACACGTTTTCGTGCATCACATCAAAATATTCGGCTTGCGCTTGGGCTTTTTGCACACCAATTTGAATGGTTTTTAACATTTTTGGCTGTTCTGACAATTGCCGTTCTAAAAAAACAAGCGAGGCGGCATAGCGAGCAGATTCCGAATGCGTGACTGCGCCGCTGATTTGTTCATGAAAATGTTCTAGCCCTAGTTTAAGTCCTGAAAGCCCTCCGAACACATCCGTGACGCTGGCTGAGTCGATTTTTAATAAACTGCCAATGCTGGCTTTTAATGCAACAGGGTCTGCCGTTCCGGTGGTGGCAAGTTGGTTGACTAATGCGGTAGCTTGAGCAATACCTGCTAAGGCAATGGTTTGATTGGTAAAGGTATTAAGCGACATAATGAGTGATATTCAAAGTAATTTTAAGGTTTTTTTTCAATCGCTTTATCAGCTTTAATCCAGGCGGTCATGCCGTTGGATAAATGATAAATATTTTTCATGCCGAGTTGACGTGTCAGCATATTACCTAGCTTTCCAGAGCGATTTCCCGATCGACAAACCAATATAATCGGTTGTTCAGGTGTTTTTTGCAGTTTCTTAGCTTCAGCAAGCCAGTGGTCTAAATTATATTGACCTTGTTCATCAAAAAACTGTAAAGGATGACTTTGTGGAATTAAGCCGGTTTCTCGCCATTCTTTGGCGGTACGAATATCGAATACGACTGCTTGCTGTTCGTTTTTTAGGGTTTCAAGTTGTGCAGGGGTAAGTTGCCCTAATTCAGTGGCAGATAAATGAAAACTGGAAAAAGCAAGCAGAAAAAAAGAGAGGATTTTTTTAATCATGGAAGATAAGAAAATGATAAGGGGAAGTTTTATTTTACGCGATTGCCAGCATTGAATTATGATACCAGCATCTTTAAATTTATAACATGAGCATCGGCTTTGGTCGACTCACATCAGCTTAATATAACTTAAATCAGGAGAAAATCATGGCAGAGTTTTTATCATTATCAGTTACAGGAATGAAATGCGGCGGTTGCGAAACCAATGTCAGAACCAAATTGGAAGCGTTAGACGGCGTGTCATCTGTGGTGGCTAATTACAAGGAAAAAACAGTTGAGCTTGAGTTTGAACCCGAAAAAATCGACGAAGACGCTATTATAGATGTTATTACGGATGCAGGTTTTAATGTCGCGTAAGAATTGTATGTGCCGGAGTCGAAGACAGTTTTTTCGGCTCCAAAAATCCGCTTAACAACAAGGCAACCATCATGAGTGATTCAGAAAATACCCAACCAGAAACCAACGAAGTGCGTTTATCTATTTTAGGAATGAGTTGCGCAGGATGCGTAGGCGCGGTTGAAGGGGCGTTAGCCACAGTAACGGGCGTGGAGTCTTTCAACGTTAATTTTGCTGACCATTCTGCAACGGTGAAAGGTGATGTGAATCCTGAGTTGTTAACGCAAGCTTTAAAATCAGCAGGTTACGATGCAGCAGTGATGGAAGGTTTTGAAGACCCCGCTGAGCAAGAAGCCTTGGAAATGCAGCGTTATCGCGACAAAATGAAAAAAGCCCTTATCGCTGCGGCATTTGGTGTGCCTTTGATGATTGCAGGACATTTAGACTGGTTGCCTGCGGTAAATTCTAGCAACGGGCAATCATTTTGGTCGCAAGTGGCAATAATGACGCTAGGGATTATGATTTATTGCGGCGGACATTTTTATACAGGCGCAATCAAAGCCTTGCAGTTAAAACAAGCTAATATGGATACCCTGATTGCGTTAGGCACAGGCGCGGCGTGGCTGTATTCCTGCATTGTGATTGATTATTACACCGTGTTGCCGTCATTATCCGCTCATGCGTATTTTGAAGCGGCAATTATGATTCTTGCCTTTATTAATTTAGGCTCTGGTTTAGAAACCTTGGCGCGTGGCAAAACGTCTAGCGCGATTCGACAATTAATAGGTTTGCAACCGCGTACTGCACGAGTTGTTAGAAATGGCGTGGAAGTAGATATTGATATTGCCGAAGTCGGTTTAGGCGAAACCTTGCGCGTGCGTCCGGGTGAAAAAATTGCTGTCGATGGGCAAGTTTTAGAAGGTTATTCCACGATTGATGAGTCCATGTTGACGGGCGAGCCGATTCCAGTGGAAAAAACCGCAGGCTCTAAAGTCGCGGCGGGTACGATGAATCAAAAAGGCAGTTTTTTATTCACAGCAACGCGGATTGGACGCGATACCGCTTTAGCGCAAATTATTAAAAGTGTACGACAAGCACAAAACAGCAAACCGGAAATTGCCAAATTAGCGGATAGAATTTCAGCGGTGTTTGTGCCAGTGGTGGTCGCAATTTCCGTGTTTACCTTTTTTATGTGGTGGATTTTTGCCGGAGAACTCGCGCTCGGTTACGCTTTTGTCACTTCGATGACTGTTTTAGTGATTGCCTGCCCTTGTGCGTTGGGATTAGCAACACCCATTTCTGTGATGGTGGCGGTTGGTCGTGCCGCGCAAATGGGCATTTTGATTCGCAAAGGTGAAGCGTTACAAACCGCAGGTAAATTAAATTGTGTGATTTTGGATAAAACTGGCACAGTCACCGAAGGAAAACCGACTGTTGCAGCCATTGAAGTGCTAAGCGATTTGAATGAAGAGATTATTTTAAGTTATGCCGCCAGCATTGAATCAGCTTCTGAGCATCCACTCGCCGCAGCAATTTTGGCAAAAGCGACTGAAAAACAAATTAAACTTGAAAGAGTGCGCGGATTTGCCGCGATTGCTGGACAAGGAATTGGCGGAAAAATTAACGGCAAAGAAGTGTTATTTGGTAATTCAATGTTAATGACAAGCAAAGGTGTTGAGTATGCGCAACATACTGAAAAGTTAGCAGAATTTGCCGTATTAGGACAAACACCGATGTTATTAGCGGTTGAAAATCACATTGTGGCGATTATTGCAGTGGCAGATCCGATTAAAAAAGATTCCGCGCAAGCCATTGCGCAGTTGCAAGCCAAAGGTGTGCGGGTGCTGATGGTCACAGGCGATAATGAAATCACCGCGCAAGCCATTGCAAAACAAGCGGGCATCACTGAAATTCGTGCGCAAGTGTTGCCACAAGATAAAGCCAGCGTGGTGAAAGAATTGCAAGCGCAAGGTTTATGCGTTGGGATGGTGGGCGATGGGATTAATGATGCGCCAGCATTAGCGCAAGCGGATGTGGGAATTGCGATAGGTTCAGGCACAGATGTGGCGATTGAAAGTGCGGATATTGTGATTTTACAAGGCTCATTGCTGAAAGTTTCGCAAGTGATGGCGTTGTCAAAAGTGACCGTTGCCAATATCAAACAAAATTTAATCGGCGCATTCTTTTATAACACGTTGAGTATTCCAGTTGCCGCTGGCTTGTTTTATCCGCTGTTTGGTTTGCTATTGAATCCAATGGTGGCTGGGGCTGCAATGGCGATGTCTTCTGTGACGGTGGTGAGTAATGCCAATCGCTTGCGCTGGATTAAATTGGATTAAAGTTAAGTCATTCAGAAAAATTTTAATACCTTTGTGGGAGAAGCTTTAGCGCGTTTTTTGCGTTGCTAGAATAGCTTCCACTCAGCAAAGCACGACTGCTAGTCCTTTGAAGCATAGGTATCTACACAGGTTTTTAACATCAATGTTATTAAAACTTATTGATAATAAAGAATTATTTGTAGGCTGGGTTAGATTATTGAGCGACAGCGAAATAATCGTAACCCAGCATTCAGCGTTTTAAAACACCCGCTGCTGGGTTACGCTCTTTTTTCTATCGAAAAAAGCAGCTAACCCAGCCTACATATCAATGTATAATATTGATATAAAAGAACTTTATATTTTCAAGATGTGTAGATACTTATGCCTTTGAAGACTGGCAGTCGTTTTTTACACTCAACATTAAATTAGGAACAAAACAAAATGCCAACCGGAATATGTCCAAAGTGCGAAACAATTATTCAAAATGTCATCATAGAACCGATTGAAGTTCACGAAAAAATTAATCAGCTGAACCGAGGCGGCGTATCGTATTTATGCCCGACCTGCAATGCTATTTTAAGTGTGAGTATTGACCCCATTTTGTTAAGCAACGAACTGTTGAATATTCTCAGAACCGAACTGCCAAACATGCTTAAAAAAGCCGACTCCTAATGTCCGAAACCGAAGGTGTTATCAAATACCAATTACATCATACGCACAGCCCACTGCCTGCACAGATTGCACTAGCAGAATTAAATGCGTGGCGCAGCATGATGTTTAAGCTCAACCTGATTGGACAAAATCCGCAACGTTATCAAGGTTATGGTTTTGGTAACATCAGCCAACGACTCAACACTGAAAACCTACAGTTTATTATCAGTGGCACACAAACAGGACATCTTAGCGTTTTGAGTCGCCACGATTACAGCCTCGTAACGCAAGCAATCCCGCAACACAATACGCTTTTTTCTTCCGGTGAAACGCAACCGTCATCGGAAGCCTTAACTCATGCCAGTGTTTATCTGCAAAAACCAGACATACAAGCGGTGATTCATGTGCATTGCCCAGAAATTTGGCAAAAAACTCAGGCACTTAATCTTGCACATACCGCTGCTGACGTGGCTTATGGCACACCTGAAATGGCGGCGGCAGTCACGCAATTATTCAAAAGCGAAAACTGGCAACAATCAGCCGTGTTTACTTTGCTAGGGCATGAAGACGGCGTAATCGCGTTTGGAATATCGCTCAGCCAAGCCGCTTGCGCTTTAATCACAGAATTGGCGAAAGCGATTGCTGAAATCTAAACGTTGTTTAAAGACTCTGGCGTGTATTCAAACGCAATTCACACTACAATAGCTCACGTTTTCAGCCATTTTCATTCCCTATTATGATTAACCAGTTGTTGCAATTTATTGATCGCATTGGTTATAGCACTCGTCAAACAATTACCACCGAACTTGAGCTGATTTTATTTCTCAGCACCACTTTGCGGCGCGGCACAAAATTTTTCTTTCAAAACAAACACAACGGCGTTATCAAAAACTCCATCGTCACACAAATTATTTTCAGCGGCATTGATTCGCTGATTCCCACGATGTTGTTGGTCAGCATTGCGGTAGGTTTTAGTGCCTCGCAATTTATTTTAACCCTGCAAGGTTATGGCTCTGAACAAGAAGTGGTGAATTTGCTGATTCGCTTTGTCGCGTTAGTCTTAAGCCCGTTGCTCACTGGCATTATTATTATTTGTCGCTCAGGCTCGGCGGTGGCGGTTGATATTGGCAATATGTCCATCAACAAAGAAATTGAAGGGCTGGAATTATTAGGGATTGATGTGCTGATTTATATCGCCTTTCCACGCATTGTGGGGATTGCGATTTCACAACTAACGCTGGCAGTGTATTTTTCTTGCCTGTCGATTATTTTAGGCATCTTTTTTTCAGTGCTTTTAGAATCCTCATCCAATTTTAAATATTTTTTTATTTTAATCGCCTCCTTATCGCCTCTAGAACTGCTGGCTTTTTTATTCAAAAATATATTATTTGGCTTTATTATCGGTGCAAATTCCTGTTTTCATGGTTTTAGAGTCAAATATTCCGTCACCGAAGTGCCGCAAGAAACCCAACAAGCGATTATTCATAGCTTAGTCGCCATTTTTTTTATTAACGCTTTGTTCGCGCTATGACAGACACACAACCTTTGATTCGCACGGTTGCTGCTATTCCATCGGATAAGGAAAAAACTGCTTTAATTCCATTAACTTGCGAAATAAACTCGGCAAGCTTGGTGTGTTTTTTAGGGCAACGTTTCAGTATTCTAAATATTTATCTGCGCATGTTAGCGGGCTTAACAGATCCGCAAGCCGGTGAAATTGAACATTTTGTATCAGAACAAACCACGCCTGCGCACAGTCATTTTCCTAGCATTGCCTATTTAAACTACAACAGCACCTTGTTATCCATTTTAAACGGCTTTGAAAATGTACTTGTTCCGGCGTTGTATCATCAGTTAGGCACACGCCAGGAAATTGAACAGCAAGCGCAAACATTGCTGAGCGAGTTAAACTACAATGCCAATCACAAGCTGTTGCCCACCTTTATGAGCATGTTGCAGCGCAAACATTTGCTGATTGTGAGAGCTTTGATGCTAAAACCACAAATTTTGTTTATTGAAAATCCCTTTGCAGGTTTGGAATTGGAAGAAACCGCGATTTTAGGTCACTATTTGAGTGAATTAGTGAAAAATAAAAACATCACTATTGTCACTAGCAATGCAAATTTAGATTTTGTGGAATATTACGCACACCATATTATTTACGCCACCGAACACGAGTTTCAGTTTTTCAAGCAATGGCAAGACTTTTTAGCTTACAAACAACTGCACCGACTCAAATTTTAAGTTTTAAGATTTATGAAACCAGCGAAAGTTCATTACACCCATAGTTTAAGCTATAGCGCGAAAGATCGGCTTGTGGGCATTTTTATGACATTGGCGATTGCAGCCATGATTGGGCTGTTTGTTGCCAAAATTAAGTCCTCAAAAATATTTGCGGATGTGGTGCATTATCATGCCTATATGAAAACTGCGCAGGGCATTTCCACCGACACGATTGTGAATATTTCTGGGATTGATGTGGGCAAAGTTTCTGCATTAGATATTGATGATCACAATCGGATTCATATCAAATTTTTTGTGTATAAAGATTTTCAAAAATTGCTGCGCACCGATTCTAAAGGCGAATTGAATAAACTTTCCTTAGTTGGCAATGCGGTGATTATTATTAAAGCCGGCTCGCCCACTAAACCCATGTTGCCGGATGGCGCAATTGTTAATTTGGAAGAGCCTGTGACCACAGATGATTTGATTGCTGGCGTGACTCCGGTGATTAAAGATTTGGAATCGCTGATTGATAATTTATCGAAAATTGCCAGCGCGATAAATCCTGAAGCGGTGAAAGGTTCAACGCAAGATTTACGCGCGGTGTTTGGCAATGTGCGCAATTTAAGCGACCACGTTGCGCAAGGTCAAGGCTCGCTGGGGCGCATTCTGTATGATAAAAATCAAGCAGATAGCGTGAATAACTCGTTGTTATTAATTGAAAAATCCTTGGCAGGGATTTCGCAGCGCGTGAATGAAACCCAACCGATTTTAGAAAATGCCAATAAGGTGACGCTGCAATCGCAAAAAATGATAGGCGATCTGCGTCATTCTCTGCAAAAAGTCGATAAACAATTGGATCAAGTGCCTAGTTTGTTGAATAACGGGCAAGCGGTGTTAAAAGATACGCAAGCAGTTTTAGATACGTCTGAGCAAACCATGAAAGGCGTGCAAAAAATTTGGCCGCTGTCTTCGGCTCTGAAACCGCCTGCGAATGAGTTGCTGATTGAAGAGCGAGGTTTGGATGAATAGTTTTGGCAAACAGAACTGCCATTCCTTTAAAGGACTGGCAGTCCTACTCATCACGCTGAGCTTAATTTTATCCGCTTGCGTCACCACGCCTGATTTGCGCCCTGATTCTTATTTGAAAAGTGAAACTTTGCTGCAAGAAGGACTCACCGCTTATCGCAACGATAATTTTACTGAAGCGCAACAAAAATTTAGCCGCGCGTTGCAGCTCTATCAAAGTTTTGATAATTACAAAGGAATTGCTTTAGCGCGAATGAATTTAGTGGAAACCGCGTTAGCTAACAGTGATTTTACAATCGCGCAAAGTTATTTAACACAACTGAAACAAACCGATTTAGAACCCGCATTACAACGCAAGCGCATTGTTTTAGCAGCAAAATTTCACTTTGAGCAACAACACTATGCTGCGGCACTCAACAGTTTAAAACCGTTATTGAGTGAATTGGATGGCTTGCAAAAACTTGATGAAGAACACTTGAGTTTGTTGGCAATGCAGGCGCGATTGGAAGTATTAATTTCACCTGCCACAGAATCAAAAGCGTTAGCTAAATTCAGCGCGGCATTAGCTGAAAATCCATCGCCGCATTATCAGGCTTTATTAAATCGCACCTTAGCGGTTGTGGCAGTGCAGCGTAAAGATTATCAAACCGCGACAAATTTACTCACGACAGCATTGGCTTATTATAAAGAACAAGCGAATCGTCGCTCGATTGCCGCTTGTTTAGAAGAATTAGCGGATGTGGAAATTGCGCAGCAGCATCTGCAACCGGCAAAAAATTATTTAGAGAGGGCTTTGGTGATTCGGCAATGGTTAAAAAATAATTTAAAAATCGCTAAGTTGAAAGAAAAACTCAAGCTTAAATAAGTAGTTAAACAAAAAATTTATCACCTAAACCTTCCAGGTCTCAAAGACCTGGAAGGTTTTTTTTAAACAAATTAATGGTTGTTTGCAAATCGTTTCAATCTGCTGAAATTTTCAAGACGACTGGTCGTCTTAAAAAATTTCACGCTTAAATGAGCTTTTTTTCGATGCGTAAAAACGCGATTAATCGCGCCTCTACCGTGCAAAAATGTTCAATTCATAAATCAAACCGTTAATCAGCATTCGCAATCACAATCGCCCGCATTGGCGCGGGTAAACCTTCACAGGTTAAATCTGGATTATGCGGGTCTAAAAAATTCGGCAAAGAATAAAACGTCATCCATTCGGTGGTACGCTGTTCTTCAATCGTGGTTTTGCACACATTCACCAAACGAATATTTTTAAAGCCACAACGCTCTAACCAACTGATTAGCGTTTCGCAACTGGGCAAAAACCACACGTTGCGCATTTTGGCATAACGATCTTTTGGCAATAACGTATCGCCCAAACCGCCTTCAATCACTAAGGTTTCCAAAACCAACTCGCCACCGCTTTTTAAAGCTTCGCGCAATTCCAACAAATGATCTATCGGTGAACGGCGGTGATATAAAACCCCCATCGAAAACACCGTATCAAAAGCTTTCATGCCAAAGGGAAGTTGTTCAATGCCGACTGGCAACACGTCAATCGGCGCGGTTTCACCGTACATTTTTTTGATTAAATGAAACTGCATCACGCTGATTAACGTCGGGTCAATGCCAATCACTCTTTTCGCCCCCGCGCCCAACATCCGCCAGCAGTGATAGCCATTGCCGCAGCCCACGTCCAGCACAGTGCGATATTTCAACGGGCTGATATGGTCTTTTAAACGCTCCCATTTCCAATCGGAACGCCATTCGGTATCAATATGAATGCCAAACAAATCGTAAGGGCCTTTGCGCCAAGGATGAAACATCATCAAATCGGCTTTTAATTGCGCTTGTTGTTCTGCACTCAAATCAGAAGCCAATCCAATCTGCACTTTATCCGCATCCAAATTGCGCACGGAAATCGGCGGCACAGTTAAGTTTTCAATAATATTTTGCCATTTTGCCGACGTGCCATGCGTACTAATATCAAACCCTTCGGCAAGTTGTTGCGGCAATAAATCCACCCACGCCTGAGCTTTTATGTCAGTTAAGGCTTGGTATAAAAGTTCATAATCCATCATTTTAGGGCAATCATTGAGGCAAAATTAAAATATTGAAACCAGACTTCGCAGCTACTAAAACCGGCTTGTTGCAAACGTTGTTGATGTTGCACAAACGTTTCTGGAATCAGCACATTTTCCAATGCGGAACGTTTTTGGCTAACTTCCAACGCGCTGTAACCTTGCGCTTGTTTAAAAATATGGTGCATATCTGTTTGTAATTGCTGTTGTTTTTTATCAGAGAAATTTAATTTTTCCGACAAAATCAACATTCCGCCGGGTAATAAACCTTGATAAATTTTGCTTAAAAACGCCAATCTATCCGCCACTGGAATAAATTGCAGAGTGAAATTCAGCACCACCACCGAGGCCTGTTTGATTTCGATGTCGCGAATATCGGCATGAACAATTTCAATTTCGGCTTTGTTTTCGTCTGGTTTTAAATGGTGTTTGAACTGCTCAATCATCGCTTGCGAATTGTCCACTGCAATAATTTTGCAATTGGGCGCGGTGATTTGTTCTCGCATGGACAAACTTGCCGCGCCTAGTGAACAGCCTAAGTCGTAACAAATACTATTTTCGTGGGTGAAACGGCTGGCGAGTAAGCCAATCGCAGAAATAATCACTTGATAACCGGGCACGGAGCGTTGAATCATGTCGGGAAACACATTGACGACCGATTCATCAAATTTAAACGCGCTGATTTGTTCGACGGGTGCAGCGTAGAGGGAATCTTTTTTAACTATCATTACTACTGTAAAAAATTATAGAAAAAATGGCGTGACATTATTTGCCAAGCTATTTCAAACGGAACTGGTTTTTAGCCAATCTGCAATGGAATCAAAGGTTAATTGTGCGGCATTGACCATTTCTGCGGCTTCCGGCTGTGAGGCATCAGGAAAACGAGTGTTGATTAATTCGGCAAATTGTTGCCAATGCCCGCGCGTTTGCTCGCCATGACCTTGATAAAAATGCAATTTATCTGTCACCGCCTCGCCAAAATGCTGGCTTAAATGTTTGCAAATCACTTGCCCGCCTAAACTTGAGCCTTCCAGCACATAATACGCGCCTAAACTGTGTGGCAAACTGTTGATGTAAGCGGGTGCAGAACAGACAGGCAAGGCTGAAATTTGTTCATCAGTTAAGCCAAAATTTACTAAATCCTGCTTTAACCAAGCGCGTCTGCTGCGAGCCTGCATCACAGTGCGTAATTCATCATCTAAGGCTTGCTGCAATGCTGACTCAACTCCCGTGAGATAACCGTACATTTTTTCTAAATGCTGTTGATATTCTGCCAAAGAATAATCAGTGGCAAACAAGCGTTTCATATTGCTGACTTGTTCGGTTTGCGTATGATTGGCTTTGGTTTCAAGCTTTAATTTTTCCATTACTGATAATACGGAAGTATTTGTGGCTAAAGGTTTTTTTTCCATGTGCGTAAATTTTAAGATGATTGGCGGAGTTAAATTGACTTTAAACTAGCTGAAAATTCGACAGGAATTCGCAAAATTAAGATATAGTCTTAGTTTTATATTTTAACTTATTTAACAAATCGAGCAGCGATAAAAACTGATTTGTTAAATAATGTATTTTGCAATTTGTTGTTATAACGCGATGAGATAATAAACATCATGACCAAAGTCCATTTTAAGCAAGACTCCGTAGAAACAGTCACCGTAATGACACAAGCAAGGCTGCTAGATGCTTTGCTGGCAAGAGAAGTTCCGGTAAAAATGTTCTGTGGCGGCAAAGGGTTGTGCGCAACCTGTCATTGTTATGTGGTTAAACACCCTGAAAATTTAACGCCAATTACCAATCAAGAAGCTTTAACTTTATCTATTTTAACAGGCGCAAAGCCTAATAGCCGCTTGGCATGTCAGGCGCAATTATTAGGCGGTGATGTTGAGGTTGAGCTACCCAAAGGTTTGTATATCGAGTCGGTTTCAGAGTTAGAGTCGTTGGTTGGAAAACGCACAGATGTGCCAATATTGCACCCTGTCTCAGGTGATGTTTTAATTCTGGAAGGGAAAATAATTACCCGCACTTTAATTATGCAATTAGCTGATGTAAACTTTGACATCTCTTCAGTCAACTCTTCAAAAGCATAAATACAGGACGGATCAACTATGACAATTCAAGTTCAAGACGGTGGTTATGTTAAAAACAATCACCACAACTATTATCACCCTGATGAGTTTTTTCGCACCAATCACTTGCAAGGGACTTTACATTTATACGATGGACAACGGGCTGCAAAAGTTAATGAGTCGTTTATCAATGGTTTGCATTTAGGGATTGAAGAAGAAGTTGGCGAAAATGCCAGTAGTTTAATGATGTATCGTTGCGGGCAAAAATGGGCTGAACAAGACATGAAACGCTTCAACGATAGAATGCGCCATGAGTTTGGCGGCGGCAAACAAGACATTTGGCACATGAATATGCGCTTTGTGTTTGAAACGTGGTGGTGGCCATTAACCATTGAAGGCTACGGCGGCTGGAAACTGGACTTAAGCTTTCGCAATAAAAACTTAACTGTCGTAGAACTCACCAATTCTGCTGTTGCGCAATCTATGGCATTAGCAGGAAAACCAGTCTGTCATTTATATGCAGGTTTATTTGCTGGCGCGTTTTCTTTTTATGATAAAACCGAGCGCGAATGTATTGAAGTGCAATGCTATTCAATGGGCAATGATCGGTGTAAGTTTTTGATTGGCGATAAAAAACAAGTCAATGCGGCAGATTTTTGGCGCAGAGAAGGGGCTAACGCCGCTGATATTTTGCGCAATTTCGAGGGTTAATAATGCAAACGTTCAGTGCAGTTCATTTGCAACATATTCGTAATGCTTTTGCGGTTTTATCCGAAAGCATCGGAAAAGACAGATCTATTGAAGAAAATGGAAAGTCGTTGGAACTGCCTTTTCAGTTTGAAATTGACCACAACAGTGCGCAATCTGCCTTAGTTGCAGAGGTTAATCTGCCAGCAGAAGATGTGAGTGCGCAGCAATTAGCGCATCTAGTCAAAACGCAAGATAAAACCACACACGGCTTGCAATCCATAGCGGCACAATTGACGCAATTAACACAAGTTACCAAACAGTTAAAGCTCGATAGTGATTTCTTTGCCTCGCTATTTTCGCAAAAAACTCAGACAGAAAATTTAACTACTGCCGCTGTTGAAACGCCACTTGCAGAGATGACGGTGAGTTCTGAACTTGCCATAGAGCAAGAAGAAGCAGTGCAAACTTGTCGGAGCTATTTTGCTAATCTGCCTTGGAGTAGTGAACCCTTTGCAGCTGCTTCTACACAAATGCGTGAAGCAACACAGACTTCAGAAATTCCAAAAATCATGCAGTTGGCAACCGAATCTGCATTAAAAACCGCTGCGCAAGCGGCTTTGTCGTCTGATGTGGTAGCAGAAAACCTGCAAAGTTTTTCAGAAGTGGATTCTGAGATACAACTCGACTCACAACAGCAAACCTGCGGTGATTATTTTCAAGAGTTACCTTGGGCGAGTAAGGCAAAACTGGTATCACCAGCTGCATCTGCGAGTTCAGAACAAACGACTGCGCTTGATAGATTGTTTGCTGAAGAACCCGCGCCAGCTGATGAAGATTTGATTGCCGCTCTTGAGCCTGAAATTTTACTCGATTCGCAAACGCAAACTTGTGGTGATTATTTTCAAGCGTTGCCTTGGGTGACAGAAACAGCGATTGAATTATCCGCAGAAAATATTTTGCCTAATGAAGATTCTGTGCAATCGGAAGACGATTTTTTCCAAACCCTTGTGCACGAAATTGAAGTCGCCACACCAGAAACGCAAGATTCCGGCTGTTATTTTCAGTCTTTGCCTTGGCTTGCCAAAACATCCGCTCCAACTAATCAAACAAATCCTGACGAAGAAGACGTGCAAAAACGCAAAGCCATGTTAGGCGCTATTTTTGCGAAAAAAGCACCGATTAGCGATCAAGATTTTTTGCAAATGCTGGAGGAAACTCCCCAAAAAACCAGTCAACCCAATCCAGAAAGTAAAAATTTTTTTCAAACCTTTCCTTGGGGTTAACGACATAAACCAAGATTGTCACTACTTTGAATCCATTTAATCTTAAAGAGACAACAAAACCATGAATATCAATGCCAGTGTTAGAAATCATCCCCAGTTAAAGAAAATGTTTATTGAGGCAGAAAGTCGACATTTAAGCAACGACGAGCTGAAACTGTATTGCATCACTTTACCCGACCATCTTAATCGCGCTAAAGCCGCGCATGAAATGAAATTAGTGCAAGCGGAAGTGGTTGATTTAACAGTAAAAGAAATTTTTGCGATGTATCCATTTTTGGCAAAACACGAATTGGCAGATGAAAAAGCCCATCGTGACATCAATTATGTCAGCACTTATGCCGCAACAGCGATGCTTATGGATGATCCTGAGTGGTTGCGTGATAAGTTTTTGATTTGGTTAAAAACTATTCTGCAAGCCTTTTCTTTTCCTGAAAGAAACAAAGAAGTGAATATTCCTACGCATCGTTTGGTGACGATTGAAGCGGATAAAATGCCGCAAGCCTTGGGGCGTAGCGCAATTTATGAAACTTACGCGCGTCTTAAACGTAACTTTCAACAGAAACTAAGTCCTGAAACCTACGCTTTAATTGAGCCGCTATTGCAAATGTCGTGCGATATATTAGCTTCTGAATGACACACGGAGTTTTGATGATGATAGATGATACAAAATTAACCTTGCAGGTTTTAAACCTGATGTTTACCGCAGACTCCTGCGAATATGACTTGGTTGGCGGCAAAGTGACAGCCACCACCGAGCGCGTGATTTATTTAAGTTCTGATTTAATTATTGGAATTTATGAAGCGTTAAATTATGAAGCTGGCGAAGCATGGGCATTGATTTTTAACAATTGCGGCTATCTTTGGGGCAGACGCGAAATAGACAGACTGAAAAAAGAATTAAAAATCCGCATTCAGCAAGAAATAGAACAACTGTCGGTGAAAGATTTTTCATCGTTAATTGAAGGCTATTTTTCCAAACAAGGCTGGGGAAAAGTAAAAATTCATCTGGATGATGCTGAACAATATGGCATTATTCGTGTGAATTTGAAAAACGGCTTGTTCGATGCGAATTTAAGCCCGTTAGTCAATGGCTCAACGAATTATATGGTTGCAGGCTTACTGCGAGCTTTTTTTGAAAACATCAGTCAAGCATCATTAGGCTGCGTTGAAACGAGCTGGCAACGCAACGGCGATCAACACAGTTGTGATTTGTTGATTTCAGGCAGTGCTCGCATCACCGCTTTACAAGCACAGCTGACTCCTTCCAAATCTGTTGATGTTGAAGACGCTTTAGGTCGCTTACGCGTCTTATAAACAGATGATGTATTATTGTTTTGATGAAATTATCTACGAAAGCCCACACAGTACGCTGTATCGGGCATTTGCGAAAGACCAAACCCGACAAGTCGTTTTAAAATGTTTTGAAACCGATGCACAAGGCGCGTATTTACGCGAAATGTCGGGATTTGGTGTAGATCATCCTAATCTTGTGACCTGTTTAGATACGTTTTACTTAGGTGATAATCGCCCTTGCATGGTACATGAGTTTTTTCACGATGGAACGTTAGGACAGTGGTTATCAGCGCATGGCAAAGCTGATGCTGATTTTTGCTATCGCTGTTTAGAAGATGTTTTACAGGCATTGCAGTATCTGAATGAAAACAAACGTATTCACTGCGATATTAAACCCGGCAATATTTTTTTACGCTTAAGCCCAGCACAGCCGCCGCGTTTTGTATTAGGTGATTTAGGTGCAACGTGTTCGCTGCGAGAGGCGCAAGAATCACGTTATGGCGTAGGCACTCCGGCTTACATTGCCCCTGAACGCTTGTACGACCGTTTTTTTTATAACAGCGATTTGTACAGCTTAGGAATTGTGGCGTTTGAATTGCTAACGGGAGAACGCCCGTTTTTAGGAATGCCCGATGAAATCAAACGAGCGCATTTAAGCAAATTACCTGATTTAGAAAAAATAACTGATTTGCCGCTGCGCGATTTTATTGAACGGCTGCTAGAAAAAGACCCAGAATTACGCATTGCGGACGCTAAAACCGCGTTAGTTATTCTCAGTGCGATTCGGCAAGGTGAAAGAATTGCTGAACCTGTGAAAATCAGCAATCGGCAAGTCATCCAAAATACGCAACAGATTGTCCCGACCGGATTTGCGCAGCAGTATCAACTCAATAGCAATGGACAGCCGAATAAATTGTTGCTGTTTGAAGTCAACAATCAAGTTATCGTCGGTTTGGAACACGACAGCCACATTGATTTGATTAATCCAGACAACAATAAACAGGACGTTGTATTAAAAAATGGCGTAACGCAGCAACAATCTGACAGTTTTTTTTATACCAGTTCGGTGAAAGTGTTTCAGTTTGATTTGCGCAGCTATCAGCGGCAATTGATTTATAGCTTTAATAAAAATATTAGCTATTTTCAAATCAGTGGCGATTATTTATTACTGCGTAGCAAATATGACACCGTGTATTGTCATTTGCACAGCAAACAAATTTATAAATTTTCTCAGCCGCATTATTTTTCCAATCCAATCGCTTGTATTTTAGCAAACGGCAATTTCTGCTTAAGCGGCGGAACGACCAATCAAGAATTAATTTTGCGTGATGAAAAAACTGCGGTACTGGCACAATGGCAATTGCAAGGGCCTATTCTGGCGATGGCTTCCGCCGAACAGAGTTTGTTAGCACTCACCTTAGATATAGAAAACAGTGCGCGTTATTGGTTAAGTTGTTTGCGTTTAGAGCACGAACCGCGTTATCTGAGTTTTTCCAATGAAGAAATTGTGCAGTATTGCCAAACACAAAACACCGTATTTTGGCTCAATAGCCACCATCAGTTGTATATGTGCAGCATTGATTTAACCCCTAAACTGATTGCGCAACTGCCCACTAACTTAGTTATTGAAGCTTTTCAACTGAGTGAAAATCATCGCTGGCTGGTTATTTTCATTCGCTGCGCCAATCAAAAACACCAAATAATTTGCTTTAAAGCAGACGGAGAATAATTGCATGTCTCATCTTAATGCGAAACCTTTACAGTGTATTTTTTACTCACACCCTTGGACGGCGTTATTGTTAAAACAGATAAAAAATCTTGATTTTGCTGACAGCGTTTTGGTTGAATTTTCTAGCAATGGTGTGTTGTCGCAGGTTCTGCCAAACAAACAAGATAAAAATCTGTGTTTAACGCAAATATTAGCTGCACCTAAACCGGAAAAAACAGGCTTAATGAAGCTTTTTTCATCGAAACAAAAAGATATTTTTCAACTGCTGGCGCAAAAAAGTTCGCATTTGCCAGCTCCTATCGTATTTGCTTCCAAACCTGCGATTTCAAGTTTAAATCAAATCACAGCGTTAATCACTGCATTGAGTCAGCCCAGCACTTGCCAGCAAGTTATTGTTTTAATTCATTATGCAGAAGCGCAAAACTTTAGCGATTTGTATGATTATGTCGATACCTTTCATGTTTTATGGGATATAGCAGACTTGCCCGGCGTTGCTTTGACTCAGCTCACCGAGCTATTGAGCAAAAATCAGCAGCTCAATTCACAACGCTGGGGCGGTTTTCATTTATGCAATCACAGCAGCCGCCAAGTTACCGACAGCGAAGAGCGATACGCTTATTTTGACTCGGTAATCGTTGATGCGCGGTTATGGGTTGAATAATGGTTTATAAAGTCATTCAGTTTTTAGCGCAAGGTGAATTTCCTTCCCCTGAAAAACTGATAGAGTTGAAAAAACAAGGAGTTACTCATCTGCTGAATGTCAGTGGAATTGATTTATTTCAGCTGTATAGTGCTGAAAAATTAGCCGATTTCACAATTGTTCAATTTACCTTTAAAGATGTATTTTCCACCGCAGTTGCTATTTCTAAAGAACAGATTAGCAGTGTTGATAGCAATCTCTATTGTGAACAAACCAGCGATATAGAAAGAGCGCAATTTTTTAGCGCGGTTCAACAATTGATAGATTGGCTAAAAATTGAAACGCCGTGTTATGTTTTTTGCCATCAGGGTATTGGACGCTCAGCTTGCGTTGTTCTTAGCGCACTCATTCATTATTATCAGCCGGAACAAGATTGTTTGTTAAAAACAATGAAGTTTCTAAATCCACATGCAATCTTAAGCACCACAAGTTATGCCGCTGCAAAATGGTTTGAACAAGAAATCGGCTTTGATAACACTCAAAGCACATAATTCAAAACTCACAATATGCTAAAACAGCTAAAATCAATTGCCTTCAAGTTAATCACCGGAATAGTTTGTATTACCGCTCTGATATTCACTGCGCAAGGTTATAAAGAGTATGAGACTTTAAAATTAAAACGCGAAAAATTTGAAATAGAAAAAGCAGAACGCATAGAACGGATTGAAAGTCGAAAAGAAAGATTAGCGTTAGAAAAAACAGAGCGTGTGATTCGGATGGAAGAAAAGAAAACAGAACTAGCGAAAAAAAATGAATAAATTTTCAGATGTCATTACTCAAACCCTCGCGCTATTGCAGCCGTTATCACCAGAGTTGCAACAGCTACCGCCTGAAATTGCACAAATCAGTCGCGCAGAACAGCAAGGCGAGTTATGTTTGAAAAATCAGTTTTTAAAAGTGGCTGGTATTGGTGAATTACGCTCCGCTTCAGTCAGTTCTGCAAAAATTGAAATTGCAAACTTCCTATTTTTTCCTGAGATAAAAACTTACACACCTGTTTATGCAGCTGAGTTTGTCTGTTTATCTGAAAAGCCGATTGTGGCGGTGATTGATGCTAAATGTTTATTAGCAAATGAAGGTGATAAAGAAGTCACAGAATTATTGCAACAGGCAAGAGGAAAAATTGGCTATTTATCACCAGAAACGGATATGTCAGCATGGTATTTGGAATCGCGTTCTGGCAATGATATTTTTGTCCGCTCACCTTCTGTAGCGCAATTAGAGGAATTGATGCAGCTGCATCTGCAAATTTGGCAAGGCTTAATTCATTTATTTGCTACGCCAAAAACCTGCACAGAAGATTTAGCTTTGATTCATGCGCAAAAACTACAACATTACAAAGATTTACATCGTTTAAATTATCCCGGTGTTCCGCTACTCAATCGCAGTTTTGGAGAAGAGTGGACAGACAATTATTTGAAAAATTATTTGTTTGCTTGAGGTGGATTCAACTCATCACTGCAATTCTAACTATTATGCGGCTTGATGCTCAAATTGCTCAAATTGCTCAAAAACACTGCATGAGGTGTTTGGTAATTAAACCCTTTTCGATGGCAGTCGTTGAGACTATACACAACGGTCTTAATCATTAGACTTGTTTTAGTAAAATATTCTTATATATCAAATTGTTATAGATCAAAAACTGGAGTGCAAAACATGTTTTGTACTCCAGCGGATAATAAAATCAACAGTTTAAAAGAATACTTTTCAAATTGATTTTTTTATAACTGATTGATTAGTAAAGTTAAAAAAAGTCTATTTTATTATGTGTTAGCTATATTCCCACTTAAAACCGCTTTTGGTAATCACTAAAAGCGGTTTTTTTTTGTGGAAATTTAACAGCTAAAGCGATGATTTTGCAGTAAACTAAACGCTCTAACGGATTTTACGCACCCTTACTGACTTGTCCACGAAAGGCACAAAAACTATCGTAGATAAAAAACTGATTGCGTAACATCAGCACGCTAATAAATATTTTTACACGACTGAGGATAAGATTATGGCAGACGATTACACAGCAGACACCAGCACCACCGGCAAAGTTACCGTCGGCGGCTCCGTCACAGGCAACATTGAAGTGGCTGCCGACCGAGATTGGTTTAAAGTGAGCTTAGTGGCAGGAATGGGTTATATTATTAACTTGGAAGGTTTTGACACCAACAAAGGAACATTAAGCGATCCTGTTTTTTCGGGGATTTACGACAGTGCCGGAGCACTTATACTAAACACTCTCAATGATGATTCAGGTACTGGTCGTAACTCACAACTTTTTTTTACTGCACCAAGCACGGGGCTTTATTATCTTTCAGCAGGGGCGTTTAGTTCCGGAATAGGTACTTACACCTTGTCTGTCACTCAAGACAGCTTCCCCACATTCACCGCTTTTGCCGCCCCCGTTGCAGCAGGTAAGGAAGACACAGAAATTCCGATTGCCTTTGCCAATTTGCAAACACAAGGCAATGAAGCCGATGCCGACGGCACAGTCACTGCATTTGTGGTGAAAACGGTTAGTTCAGGCACACTTAAAATTGGCACATCGGCTGCGACCGCAATTCTTTTAGATAAGTACTACAGCAGCTTTATTGATGCAACGCATCAAGCCTACTGGACACCTGCGGCGGATGCTAATGGCACATTCAACGCTTTTACCGCAGTAGCAATGGATAATCTAGGTTTTAAATCCGCCACAGCCGTGCAAGCCACCGTTGCTGTCACCCCTGTGATTAATGTGGTAGTGAGTGCCAGTAGTAATACCACAGAAGGTGCAGCGGGTAGTTTTACCATCAGTTTAGACCAAGCCGCCCCTGTGGGTGGTTTATCGGTAAATTACACACTTTCAGGTTCTGCGATACCTAACACAGATTACACGGTCTCAGCAGGGACAAATACCAGCTTAGTGACAAGTAGTAGTTTTGTCATTGCTGAAGGGCAAACTTCAGCAACGTTAAATGTTAATGCGCTCACTGATACCCTCTTTTCAGAGCCTAACGAAAGTGTTGCTTTAATGATTGGCACAGGCGCGGGCTATGATGTAACTAAATCATTTCTACCCAAAGTGGATTATGCTACAAATAACAACCCTGCTTCAGTAAACCTAAGGGATTTTAATGGCGATGGTAAACTCGATTTAGCAACTATCAATTCCTATTCTGCGACTGTTTCAGTGTTATTGCGCAATGCTGAGAATACGGGGTTTGATGCAAAAACAGATTATTTTCTAGGAATAGCAGCTTACAATGCTACGTTGGGCGTGGGGGACTTTAATGGTGATGGCAAAGCTGATTTAGCGGTCACCGATCACAATAATGCAATAGTTTCGGTATTATTGGGCAATGCAGCGAATACGGGGTTTGGTGCAAAAGTGAATTATGCCGCAGGAACAGCCGGCAGCAATAAGTCAGTGAGTGTTGGGGATTTTAATGGCGATGGTAAACTCGATTTAGCAGTGACCGATTACACTACAGCAACCGTTTCCGTGTTATTGCGCAATGCCGCCAATACTGGATTTAATACCAAAGTGGATTATGCTGTAGGCACAACCTATAGCTCTAAGTCAGTGAGCGTGGGGGATTTTAATGGCGATGGTAAACTGGATTTAGCAGTGACCAATCAGAATACAGCAGCCGTTGCAATATTATTGCGCAATGCGGCAAATACTGGATTTGACGCTGCTGTAGCTGCTGCAACAGGCGCAAGTCCTAATTCTGTGAGTGCGGGTGATTTTAATGAAGATGGTAAACTTGATTTAGCCGTTGCGAATTATGGTGACAGCACCGTTTCTGTGTTATTGAATAACGACCATTCCAGCTTAACCATTGTTGATACCGTTGGCGTGAGCAATCACACTCCCACTGGGACAGTCACCTTGAATGATATTACCCCTGAAACCGATCAAACCTTAACCGTTAGCAACACCTTAGCCGATGCCGACGGCTTAAATGCCATCACCTACACTTGGCAAGTGGCAGGACAAACCGTCGGCTTGGGTGATAGCTACACGGTAGATAGCAGTGATGCAGGCAAAACCATTCAGGTGCTTGCCAGTTATGTGGATGGCTTGGGCAAAACAGAAACCGTCACTAGCGCACTCAGCAGTGCCGTAACGCTTGCCGTCAATGCCGCGCCCACAGGTTCTGCCACTGCGGTATTTGCCAATGGGACAGAAGACACGCTTTATAACATTGCACCTGCGGATTTATTAACCGGCTTTAGCGATACAGACAGCGCGTTATCTGTCATCAATCTGAAGGCCTCACACGGCAAATTAAGCACAACCGCCAGCGGCTATGTCTTTAAACCCGCTGTTAATTACAACGGCGTTGTCACATTAAGCTATCAAGTTACCGATGGCGTGAATACAGCTCTTTCCACCACCCGCACTTTAACACTGAATGCTGTGAATGATGCTCCCAAAGGCTCAGCAACCGCAGTGTTAGCTAATGGCTCAGAAAATATTGCTTACCCCTTAAAAAACAGTGATTTATTAACGGGCTTTACGGATGCAGATGGCAATGCCTTATCCGTGATTAATTTAACCAGCAATCATGGCACAGTCGCCGCGACAAGCACAGGCTGGACACTGACTCCAACTAGCAATTATTACGGTGCAGTCGCATTAACGTATCAAGTGAGTGATGGATCGCTCAATGTTGCCGCAACACAATCTTTGACGTTAGCGAATGTAAATACTGCACCAACCGGATCACCCACCACTGTGTTAGCCAATGGCACTGAAGATGTCGCTTACACACTGGCAAATACTATTTTATTACAAGGATTTAGTGATGCTGAAGGTGATACCTTAAGTGTGACAAACTTAACTGCGACTAATGGCACTGTCGCTGCCACAACCACAGGCTGGACATTGACTCCCAATGCTAACTATAACGGTTTAGTGACTTTAAATTACAGCGTGACCGATGGCACAGCCAGCATTGTCGCCACAAAAACGCTAACTTTAAATGCTGTGAATGATGCACCAACCGGATCACCCACCGCTGTGTTAGCCAATGGCACTGAAGATGTCGCTTACACACTGGCAAATACTACTTTATTACAAGGCTTTAGTGATGTAGAAGGCAATACCTTAAGCGTGACAGGCTTAACCGCGACTAATAGCACAATCACTGCCACAACCACAGGCTGGACATTCACTCCAAATGCTAACTATAACGGTTTAGTGACTTTGAGTTATAGAGTAACAGATGGTGCAGCCAGCCTTGCTGTAACGAAAAATATGACTTTAAACGCTGTGAATGATGCACCGACGGGTGCTGTGGCTATCAGCGACACCACGCCAGAACAAAACCAAATCCTCACAGCTTCCAATACCTTAGCAGATGTCGATGGATTAGGGACTGTGACTTACACTTGGAAAACCGGCACAGCCGTTTTAGGTACAGGTAGCAGCTACACCGTCACTGCGGCAGAAGTGGGCAAAACCATTGCTGTCACTGCCAGCTATACCGATGCAGCAGGAAATGCTGAAAGTATCAGTAGTGCAGCAACAAGTGCAGTAACTCCACCTGCGGTTGTTACGCCAGCAGGTGTCAATATTGTAGGTAGCGATTTTTTCACCAATGAACAAGGCGACACTGCTGTTTTTAAAGTGAGTTTAAATTCAGCCCCACTCCGTGATGTCACTCTTAACTTCATTAGCAGTGACACAACCGAAGGGGTATTGAGTCAATCCAGTTTTACATTTACCGCCGCAAACTGGGCAACTGCGCAAACTCTCACCGTCACAGGACAAAATGACACGCTAGTTGACGGCGATATTGCTTATACCATCAGTGCAACTGCTAGTACATTAGATGTTATCTACAAAAGTATCACCGTAAATAACTTAACTTTAACGAATCAGGATACGGTGGTGGTCCCTGTTGAAAATATAATTGGTACAAATGGGATTGATCAACTACAAGGTTCAGCCGCTCCCACTTATATGCTAGGTCAAGCAGGTGATGACGACTTATCAGGCGGTGCAGGAAATGACACCCTTTACGGCAGTTATGGTAATGATGTCATGTTTGGCGAAGATGGCAATGATCAATTATGGGGAGAACAAGATGCAGATTACATGGAAGGCGGTGCCGGAAATGACACACTAGATGGCGGCACTGGCATTGACACCTTGATAGGCGGTGCTGGTAATGACACTTATTATTTAGGCTACGATGCTGTGGATGTGATTGACGATAAAGGCTTAACAACTGATGTGGACACGGTGATTATGCCTTATCAATTGACTAGCTATACACTACCAACTGACATTGAAAATGGCACGATTGATGGCACAGGAGCAAGCGATTTAACCGGTAATGGCGGTGATAATACTCTTAAAGGTAATAGTGGAAACAATCAACTGATAGGGGCTGTTGGTAGGGATATGCTGTTTGCGGGTGGCGGTGACGATGTGGTGATAGGCGGTGACGGAAATGATACGTTAGAAGGTGGTTTAGGGATTGATGTATTCCGCTTTGATAGTGCGTTGACTTCTGGCTTTGATACGATTAACGATTTTACGCCTGCGGATGACACCATTCAGTTAGAAAATGCTATTTTCACCAAACTTACCCTTGTTGGCACATTAGCCGCTGCGCGTTTTGTGAATGGCACTGCGGCATTGGATGCAAATGACAATGTGATTTACAACCCTAGCACGGGAGTTGTGAGTTACGATGCTGATGGCAGTGGCGTAGGGGCGGCGGTACAAATTGCCTTGCTTGGTGTCACAACCCACCCAGCTTTAACCGCAGCAGATTTTGTGGTGGTTTAAACCTTTTACCCGACTCAAACCGCTTTTGGTGAAAACTGAAAGCGGTTTTTTTGTGCGCGAGTATTCAACAGCCGCAAAGATACTTTTGCAGTAAACTTACCCTTTATTTAATTAAAATAGGATTGAAATATGCCTACTAAAGAAAGAAAACTCATCAGTTTTGATTGGGCAATTAAAAAAATATTGCGCAGCAAGGCTAATTTTGAAGTATTAGAAGGTTTTTTAAGCGAGTTGTTATTTGATGATATAAAAATCAGCGAAATATTGGAAAGTGAAGCGAATAAAGAATCATTGGATGATAAATTTAATCGGTTAGATATTAAAGTTAAAAATTCAAATGATGAAATTGTTTTAGTTGAGATTCAATACAATCGAGAATTGGATTATTTACAGCGTATTTTGTATGGTTCATCAAAGGTGATTGTTGAGCATATTAAAGAAAGCGAGGCTTATGCCAAAATAGTTAAAGTTATTTCGATTAATATTTTGTATTTTGATTTAGGTGTGGGTGATGATTATATTTATAAAGGCACAACGTCATTTAAGGGGCTGCATAATAAAAGCGTATTGAAATTAAATGCCAGACAATCTGAATTATATAAAACAGAATTAGTGGAAAAAATATTTCCTGAGTATTATTTGATTCGGATTAATAATTTTGATGACATTGCGAAAGATAGTTTGGATGAATGGATTTATTTTTTAAAAAATGAGGAAATTAAAGAGCATTTCAAAGCAAAAGGATTGGCAAAAGCCAAAGAGGTATTGGATTATTTAAAATGTTCTGATGCAGAAAGACGCGAGTATGAATACTATAAAGAATCGTTGCATTATCAAGCGAGTATGTATGAGTCAACTTATGTGGTTGGCAAAATGGATGGAATTAAGGAGGGAATTAAAGAGGGAATTAAAGCAGGGATTGAACAAGGGATAGAGAAAGGAATTGAAAAGGAAAAATTAGCAACAGCCAAAGCAATGTTAGCCGAAGGTTTTGATATTGAAATGGTTGCTAAAATTACAGGACTCACGACAGAAATGATTTTGCAGTAAACTTCAGGCAATTATTCAATAGGAGAAAATAATGAAACAGGTTGCTTCATTGCGCTATGGCGTGATTTTTAAAAAAGCTTTTTGCGATGTGGATGTCTTTAAAGGTTTTGTACGCGATATTTTAGGCATTCATCTTGAAATAACGGCTGTTGAAACTGAAAAAGAGTTTGATACTTTGATTGGTAATGTCAAACCGCGTTTTGATTTATACGCCAAAGATGAAAAAAATCGAGTCATCGTCGATATTCAACACCGCAAAGACCACGATCATTATGACCGTTTTTTGCATTATCACTGCATGGCATTGTTAGAACAAGTTAAAAACTCAGAAAATTACAAGCCAGCTTTAGCGGTTTATACCATTGTGGTTTTAACGTCGGGGGATAAATATAAACAGCCGGTTTCCGTGATTGATTTTGACCCTAAAGATTTGAAAGGCAAGCCTTTAGGCGAAATTCCACATAAGGTGATTTATCTTTGCCCGAAGTATTTGAATGAGCAAACGCCGCAACTTTATCGGGAATGGATGCAGGTGATTGATGATAGTTTAGATGGTTCAGTGGATGAGTCGTTATACCATCTTGCCGAAATTGATAAAGTTTTGGTGCATATTGAACAGGATGGCATTACGCCGGAAGAACGCTATTGGATGATTGAGGAATATAGCGAAGAAAAAGCAAAGCAGGAAAATTATGAAGACGGCATTGAGAAAGGGATTGAGAAAGGGATTGAGAAAGGCAAATTAGAAACGGCTAAAGCTCTGTTAAAAATGGACGTGGCGATTGAAATTATTTCACAAGCAACCGGTTTAACTTTTATTGAAATTGAACACTTAAGATTACAGGACTAACAGCCGATGTGATTTTGTAATCGTCTGTTTTCCGTGCTATAAAGCAACGTGAATTTTCTTATTTAAAAGGTGAACAAAATGGCAACAAGCGGCGCAATTATTACGGATTTTGGTGGTTATGACAAAGGGCAGTATGTTTTGGTACAGCCGGATGGCAAGATTGTGGTGATGGGATTGACTTCGGGTTTAACTGCTGACGATTTGGCGGTGGCGCGTTATAACAGCAATGGCAGTTTAGATACGACTTTTGATACGGATGGTAAGTTGATTGCCACATCAACCATGACCATTAACAGCGTCAAAATGTTAAGTGATGGAAAGTTTTTAACGGTTGGTAGAAGCAATAATGATTTTGCGGTGACTCGTTACAACGTGGATGCCAGTTTGGATACTACGTTTGATACGGATGGCAAAGTAACAACTGATATTTATGGGGGCTATACTGATTCTGCTAGAGCTGTCATGGTGCAAGTGGATAGTAAGTTGCTTGTGGTCGGCTCTTTCAATACTGGTCAGTTTGGTGTGGTTCGTTACAATGCAAATTGTAGCTTAGACACTACTTTTTCCGGTGATGGTAAACTTTATATGAGTAGCGGTATTGCTACTGCGGTTGCTGTGCAGCCTGATGGTAAAGTTGTTGTAGCAGGAGACTATAGTAATGACTTTCAAGTTGTTCGTTTAAATCGGGATGGCTCACTAGACACTACTTTTAGTGGTGATGGCGTAGTTACTACCAGTGTTGGCACAACAGACCATGTTTATACTGTCAATGTATTAAGTTCAGGTAAAATTTTGGTCGGCGGAACCAGTGATGGTAATTTCGCTTTGGTACGTTACAACCCTGACGGCACACTTGATACCACGTTTGACACCGACGGCAAATTAGTCACTTCACTAGGATTAGGCGCATCCGCAACGCTGCATAGCATCGTCACATCCAGCGATGGTAAATATATTGCGGTGGGCACAGATGGCAATAATGACATCATCGTGATGCGTTTTAACAGTGATGGTTCGTTAGACACCACTTTCGATACTGACGGCAAAGTCACCACCGATTTAGGCGGCTGGGAAGAAGGTATGAGTGTTATTGCGCAAAGCGATGGCAAAATTCTAGTCGCGGGTTCTTCGGATACTGATTTTGCTTTAGTGCGGTATAACACCGATGGCAGTTTAGATACTTCATTTAACGGCTCTAATGTCGTCAATAATTTACCTGTCGGAACGGTCACTATCGCTGGCAATGCGGTGAAAGGACAAGTTTTAACAGCATCAAACAATTTAACCGATGCCGACGGCTTAGGCACTATCAGTTATCAATGGCAAGCAGATGGTGTGAATGTGGGAACTGCCAACAATACTTACACCTTAACCGCCACAGACATTGGCAAAACCATCACAGCTACTGCTAAATACACTGACTTATTGGGCACGGCTGAAAGCAAAATCAGCGCGGCAACAGTCGCAGTCACCGATACTCCTGTTAGTGGCACAGCGGGCGTAACCATCACTGGCACTGATTTTTCTACCAACGAACAAGGCGACACTGCTGTTTTCAGCGTTAAATTAAACTCCGCCCCCACCCGCGATGTCACGCTTAACTTCACTTCCAGCGATACCACCGAAGGCACGTTAAGCAAATCTAGCTTTGTTTTCACCTCCGCCAATTGGTCAACCGCACAAACGCTCACTATCACCGGACAAAATGATGCGCTGGTTGATGGCAATATTGCTTATACCATCAATGCTGCTGTTAGCACCTTAGATGTGATTTATAAAAGCGTCACCGTGAACAGCTTAACCTTGACCAATCAAGATACGGTGATTGTTAATGTTCAAAACATCACAGGCACAAATGGGATTGATATATTACAAGGCTCAGCCGCGCCCACTTATATGCTTGGCGAAGCAGGAGATGATGATTTATCAGGCGGCGCGGGTAACGACACCATTTACGGCAGTTACGGCAATGATGTGATATTCGGCGAAGCAGATAACGATGTGTTGTATGGCGAACAAGATGCCGACTACATGGAAGGCGGCACGGGCAATGACACATTGGACGGTGGTTTAGGGCTAGATACCATGATAGGCGGCGCAGGCAACGACACTTATTATTTAGGCTATGACGCGGCGGATGTGATTGATGACCAAGGTTTAGCCACTGATGTTGATACCGTGATTATGCCGTATCAATTGACCAAATACACGTTAGCAAAAGGCATTGAAAACGCCACGATTACTGAAGGCACAAAAGGCAGCTTAACAGGCAATGCAAGCAACAATACGTTAACAGGCAATTCAGGAATAAATACACTAACGGGTGCTGTGGGTCGCGATTCCTTGTTCGGCGGTAAAGGTAACGATGTATTAAACGGCGGCACACAAAATGACACCTTAACTGGCGGTGCTGGGAATGATGCTTTTATATTCAATGTAGCTTTGACTGCTAACATTGATTTGATTACAGACTTTGCCCCTGTGAACGACACCATTAAACTGGAAAACAGTATTTTTAAATCCTTAAGCACAGTTGGAACACTTGCCGCAGATCAATTTATCTCCGGTGCAAATGTACTTGCAGCCGTTGATAGCAATGACCATCTGATTTACGACACAACCAGCGGTAAATTGTTTTACGATGCTGATGGCGACGGAGCTGGGGCGGCAGTGCAAATAGCTTTGATTGGCTTAAGCACTCACGCTGCATTAACCAATGCAGATTTTGTAGTAATTTAAACATTTTTCACTCAACTCAAACCGCTTTTGGTGAAAACTGAAAGCGGTTTTTTTGTGCGCGAGTATTCAACAGCCGCAAAGATACTTTTGCAGTAAACTTACCCTTTATTTAATTAAAATAGGATTGAAATATGCCTACTAAAGAAAGAAAACTCATCAGTTTTGATTGGGCAATTAAAAAAATATTGCGCAGCAAGGCTAATTTTGAAGTATTAGAAGGTTTTTTAAGCGAGTTGTTATTTGATGATATAAAAATCAGCGAAATATTGGAAAGTGAAGCGAATAAAGAATCATTGGATGATAAATTTAATCGGTTAGACATTAAAGTTAAAAATTCAAATGATGAAATTGTTTTAGTTGAGATTCAATACAATCGAGAATTGGATTATTTGCAGCGTATTTTGTATGGTTCTTCAAAAGTGATTGTTGAGCATATTAAAGAAAGCGAGGCTTATGCCAAAATAGTTAAAGTGATTTCGATTAATATTTTGTATTTTGATTTAGGTGTGGGTGATGATTATATTTATAAAGGTACAACGTCATTTAAGGGTTTACATAATAAGAGTGTGTTGAAATTAAATGCCAGACAGTCTGAGTTATATAAAACAGAATTAGTGGAAAAAATATTTCCTGAGTATTATTTAATTCGGATTAATAACTTTGATGATATTGCGAAAGATAGTTTGGATGAATGGATTTATTTTTTAAAAAATGAAGAAATTAAAGAGCATTTCAAAGCAAAAGGATTGGCAAAAGCCAAAGAGGTATTGGATTATTTAAAATGTTCTGATGCAGAAAGACGCGAGTATGAATACTATAAAGAATCGTTGCATTATCAAGCGAGTATGTATGAGTCAACTTATGTGGTTGGCAAAATGGATGGAATTAAGGAGGGAATTAAAGCAGGGATTGAACAAGGGATTGAACAAGGTGAACAGCGTAAAGCACTTGAATTGGCTAAAGCAATGTTAGCCGAAGGTTTTGATATACAAACCATTGTTAAGATTACAGGGCTAACGGCAGATGTGATTTTGTAATCGTCTGTTTTTCATGCTATAAAACAACGTGAATTTTCTTATTTAAAAGGTGAACAAAATGGCAACAAGTGGCGCAATTCTGACAGATTTTGGGACTTACGATAAAGGGCAGTATGTTTTAGTACAGCCGGATGGCAAGATTGTGGTGATGGGTTTAACGTCCGGTTTAACGACGGATGATTTGGCGATAGCGCGGTACAACACCAATGGCAGTTTAGATACTACGTTTGATACAGATGGTAAATTGATTGCCACATCAACCATGACTATTAACAGTGTCAAAATGTTAAGTGATGGAAAGTTTTTAACGGTTGGCGACAATGGCGCAGACTTTGCTTTGGCTCGTTACAGCGTAGATGGCACTTTGGATACTACGTTTGATAGGGATGGTAAAGTAACAACTAATATTACTGACTATAGTTATGTTGATTATGCTACAGCTGTCATGGTACAAGCTGATAGTAAGTTGCTTGTGGTTGGAACTAATTCAGCCTACGTTCAATTTGTGGCAGTGCGTTACAATTCAAATGGTAGCTTAGATACTACTTTTTCCGGTGATGGTAAACTTTTGACGAGTAACGGTATTGCCACTGCGGTTGCTGTGCAGCCAGACGGTAAAGTGGTGATGGCGGGTAACTATAATAATGATTTTCAGGTTGTTCGTTTAAATCGACACGGTTCAACGGATTCGACTTTTAGTGGTGATGGTTTTGTTACTACCAGTGTTGGCACAACAGACAGTGTTTATACTGTCAATGTCTTGGGTTCAGGTAAAATTTTAGTGGGTGGAACCAGTGCTGATAATTTCGCTTTAGTGCGTTACAATCCTGATGGTACGCTTGATACCACTTTTGACACCGATGGCAAATTAGTCACTTCATTAGGATTAGGCACAACTGCAACACTAAATAGCATCGTCACATCCAGCGATGGTAAATATATCGCTGCGGGTACAGATGGCAATAAAGACATCATCGTGATGCGTTTTAACAGTGATGGTTCGTTAGATACCACTTTCGACACGGACGGTAAAGTCACCACCGATTTAGGTGGCTGGGAAGAAGGCAACAGCGTTGTCGTGCAAAGCGATGGCAAAATTCTAGTCGCAGGTTCTTCGGATACTGACTTTGCTTTAGTCCGTTACAACACCGATGGCAGTTTAGATACCACATTCAGCGGGTCGAATATCGTTAATAATTTACCTGTCGGAACTGTCACTATTTCAGGCAGCACTGTCAAAGGACAAATCCTCACCGCCTCTAACAATCTGACTGATGCAGACGGTTTAGGCAATATCAGCTATCAATGGCAAGCGGGCGGTGTCAATGTTGGCACTGTCAGCAATACTTACACCTTAACCGCCGCTGACATTGGCAAAACCATCACAGCTACTGCTAAATACACTGACTTGTTAGGCACGGCTGAAAGCGTAAGCAGTGCTGCAACCGTTGCCGTCACCGATACCCCCGTCAGTGGCACAGCCGGCGTAACCATCACTGGCACTGATTTTTCTACCAACGAACAAGGCGATACTGCGGTTTTCAATATCAAATTAAACTCCGCTCCCACCCGCGATGTCACGCTTAACTTCACTTCCAGCGATACCACCGAAGGCGTATTAAGCAAAAGCAGCTTTGTTTTCACCTCCGCAAATTGGGCAACCGCACAAACTCTCACAATCACCGGACAAAATGATGCTTTGATTGATGGCAATATTGCTTATACCATCAATGCTGCTGTTAGCACCTTAGATGTGATTTATAAAAGCGTCACCGTGAACAGCTTAACCTTGACCAATCAAGATACGGTGATTGTTAATGTTCAAAACATCACAGGCACAAATGGGATTGATATATTACAAGGCTCAGCCGCGCCCACTTATATGCTTGGCGAAGCAGGAGATGATGATTTATCAGGCGGCGCGGGTAACGACACCATTTACGGCAGTTACGGCAATGATGTGATATTCGGCGAAGCAGATAACGATGTGTTGTATGGCGAACAAGATGCCGACTACATGGAAGGCGGCACGGGCAATGACACATTGGACGGTGGTTTAGGGCTAGATACCATGATAGGCGGCGCAGGCAACGACACTTATTATTTAGGCTATGACGCGGCGGATGTGATTGATGACCAAGGTTTAGCCACTGATGTTGATACCGTGATTATGCCGTATCAATTGACTAAATACACGTTAGCAAAAGGCATTGAAAACGCCACGATTACCGAAGGCACCAAAGGCAGTTTAACAGGCAATGCAAGCAACAACACGTTAACAGGCAATTCAGGAATAAATACACTAACGGGTGCTGTGGGTCGCGACTCCTTGTTCGGCGGCAAAGGTAATGACGTGTTAAACGGCGGCACCCAAAATGACACCTTAAGTGGCGGGACTGGGAATGATGCTTTTATATTCAATGTAGCTTTGACTGCTAACATTGATTTGATTACAGACTTTGCCCCTGTGAACGACACCATTAAACTGGAAAACAGTATTTTTAAATCCTTAAGCACAGTTGGAACACTTGCCGCAGATCAATTTATCTCCGGTGCAAATGTACTTGCAGCCGTTGATAGCAATGACCATCTGATTTACGACACAACCAGCGGTAAATTGTTTTACGATGCTGATGGCGACGGAGCTGGGGCGGCAGTGCAAATAGCTTTGATTGGCTTAAGCACTCACGCTGCATTAACCAATGCAGATTTTGTAGTAATTTAAACATTTTTCACTCAACTCAAACCGCTTTTGGTGAAAACTGAAAGCGGTTTTTTTGTTGTCTTGCGATAAGGATTGCAAACAAACTTTTTTGCTGAAAAAACGATTGTTAAAATGTCATTGCCTAACGGAAAAAATGATTTTACAGTAAGCAACTAACGCATTATCAAAAACAAATTTTACACACTGAGGATAAAAACATGGCAACACAACAAAAAGGTGTTATTACGACTGATTTTCGTGGTAACACTGATTCCGGACACAGTGTTACCGTGCAGGCAGACGGTAAGATTCTGGTGGTAGGTAACAGTTACGATGGTACTAATCACGTCTTTGCCCTTGTGCGTTATAACAGCAACGGCTCGCTGGACACCACGTTTGATAACGATGGCAAAGTTACTACCGCAGTGGGTTCTTCTTCTGATGCTTACTCTGTTACGTTACAAGCGGACGGTAAAATTTTGGTAGCAGGGCGTAGCAACAATGGCAGTAGAAATGATTTTGCCTTAGTACGATACAACAGCAATGGCTCACTCGATACCACATTTGATAACGATGGTAAAGTTACCACTGTGATTGGTTCACCTATTGATGTGTCTGTTGATGTTGGTTATTCTGTCACACTACAAAGCAATGGTAAATTCCTTGTAGCAAGTTATAGTTGGAATACCAATAATTGGGATTTTGCTTTAGTTCGTTATAATACCAATGGCTTACTAGATACTACATTCGGTAACAACGGCAAAGTCATTACAGAAATAGGTTCTTCGGATGATAATGGTTTCGCCATTGTGTTACAAACTGATGGTAAAGTTTTAGTGGCGGGACGTAGCGACAATGGTAACAATATGGATTTTGCTCTTGTCCGTTACAACAGCAACGGCTCGCTAGACACTACATTTGATAGCGATGGCAAAGTGACTACCGCAATAGGTTCTTCTGGTGATGTTGGGGCATCTGTCACCCTACAAGCAGATGGTAAAATTCTTGTAGCAGGTATTAGCGACAATGGTAAAAATTATGATTTTGCGGTAGTGCGTTATAACAGCAATGGCTCACTTGATACAACCTTTGATACAGACGGCAAAGTCACTACCGCGATAGGTTCTTCTGATGATTTTGGATACTCCATTATGTTACAAGCAGATGGGAAAATTTTAGTCGCGGGATATAGTAACAATGGCATCACTATGGATTTTGCTCTCGTGCGTTACAACAGCAATGGCTCACTTGATACAACCTTTGATACAGACGGCAAAGTCATTACAGCAGTAGGCACTTATTCTCAAGCTTACTCAATTACGTTACAAACTGATGGCAAAATTCTGGTGGCAGGTTTTGGCGACAATGGCAGTAATGATGATTTTGCTTTAGTGCGTTATAACGTTAATGGCAGTTTAGACACTACTTTCAATGGTAGTTTAATAACCAATAATCCCCCTACTGGCACAGTCACCCTCAGCGACATCACCCCCGAACAAAAACAAATTCTCACTGTTTCCAATACCTTAGCCGATTTAGACGGTTTAGGCATGATTCATTATCAATGGAAAGCCATCAGCACAGCCATTAGCGGCGCAACAGGCAGCACTTATCAGTTGACACAAGCACAAGTTGGAAAAACCATCACCGTCACGGCAAGTTATACGGATTTATTAGGCAATCTTGAAACAGTCAGCAGTGCCTCCACCGCCGCAGTGATTAATGTCAATGACGCGCCCACTGGCACTGCCACAGGCGTTTTACCCGCTGGCAAAGAAGACACGGCTTACACGATTAACCCCGCGCTGCTGTTAAAAGGCTTTAGCGATATGGACGGCGATGTTTTAACAGTTGCCAATCTTACCGCTACAAACGGCACACTCAATGGCTTGGTTTTCACACCGAATGCAAATTATAACGGTACAGTTGCTTTAACTTACAACGTAGTTGACAGCAAAGGCGGTACTGTCGCAGCGACACAAAGCTTTGTGTTAGCTGTTGTGAATGATGTACCCACTGGCACAGTCATTATCAATGACACCACCCCCGAACAATACCAACTCCTCACCGCTTCCAATACCCTAGCCGATTTAGATGGCTTAGGCACAATCACTTACCAATGGAAAACAGGCACAACCGTGTTAGGCACAGGCGACACTTACACTGTCACCGCCAATGAAGTGGGTAAAACCATTGCCGTGACTGCCAGCTACACCGATGGCTTAGGCAATCTTGAAAGCGTGAGCAGTGAACCCACCACAGTTGTCATAAATCCCTTCATCCCACTTGAGCTGTATGGTGACATAGGCGGAAACAAAGCCGATGTGCTTGTTGGCATGAGTGGCGATGATAGACTCTACGGCTTAAACATGGGCGATAACTTATCAGGCAATGCAGGAAATGACACACTTTACGGCGGCTATGGAAATGACAGTCTGTACGGTGGCGATGGCAACGATAAATTAAACGGCGAACAAGAAAGTGACTTGTTAAATGGTGGTAAAGGCAACGACACCCTAGACGGCGGTGACGGTGTAGACACCCTAATAGGCGGCGCAGGCAACGACACTTATTATTTAGGCTACGACGCGGCTGATGTGATTGACGACCAAGGTTTAGCCACTGATGTTGATACCGTGATTATGCCGTATCAATTGACCAAATACACCTTAGCAAAAGGCATTGAAAACGCCACGATTACTGAAGGCACAAAAGGTAGTTTAATAGGCAATACTGGCAGCAACACGTTAACAGGCAATTCAGGAACAAACACACTAACAGGAATGGTAGGTCGCGATTCCTTGTTCGGCGGCAAAGGTAATGACGTGTTAAACGGCGGCACCCAAAATGACACCTTAACTGGCGGTACTGGGAATGATGCTTTTATATTCAATGTAGCTTTGACTGCTAACATTGACTTGATTACAGACTTTGCCCCTGTGAACGACACCATTAAACTGGAAAACAGTATTTTTAAATCATTAAGCACAGTTGGAACACTGGCAGCAGATCAATTTATCTCCGGTGCAAATGTACTTGCAGCCGTTGATAGCAATGACCATCTGATTTACGACACAACCAGCGGAAAATTGTTTTACGATGCAGATGGCAACGGAGCTGGGGCGGCAGTGCAAATTGCCTTGCTTGGTTTGTCTACTCATCCTGCTTTAACTGCCGCTGATTTTGTGGTAGTTTAGCTAGAAACCATCGCTATGGTATCACCTCACTCCTTATAATTACTTTTTAGGCAGTTACCGCTATGAATACTTCCAACCAAATTACTTTTATTGATGGCAACTTAAACGCCATTGACTCACTTATTGCAGGGCTTGCTGCTAACACCCGTTATGTTGTGCTTGATGCCAATCAAGATGGGATTTTGCAAATGGCAAGTGTGTTAGCTAACGAACACAATCTCAGTGCAATTCATATTATTTCGCACGGCACAGAAGGCGCGGTGCAATTGGGAACGGCAGCTTTAAACGCTGCTTCCTTATCAACGTATGGCAATGCGTTAGCCAAAATCGGGCAGTCGCTGTCAGATTCGGGCGATATGTTATTTTATGGCTGCAATGTTGCCAGCGGTGTAGCAGGTTTGGATTTTATCGGCAATTTGGCAGCCATCACGCAGGCGGATATTGGCGCATCAACCAATCTGACAGGCATCAATGGCGATTGGCAGTTAGAAGCCCAAAGCGGTGTGATTGATGCCAGCAGTTTGAATTTAAACAACTATGCGGCAAATTTAATTATCATCCCAGCCACCACCCTTAACGGTGATGCAACTGACAACACCCTGACAGCCACAACAACCGGCGCGTATAACATTTACGGCTTTGATGGCAACGACACGCTCAAAGGTAACATCGGTAACGACATATTGGACGGCGGCAATGGCAACGATTTATTAAACAGTGGCGATGGATTAAACACCCTGCGTGGTCAAGCGGGTAACGATACGCTTAACGGCGGCGCGGGCAATGACTTAATCCAAGGCGGCGATGGCAATGATGTCATCAATGGCGGCGGTGGCGTTGACGTAATGGACGGCGGTGCGGGTAATGACAAAGCCCTTTATCTCAATGTCTTATTCAGTGCGGCAATTGTGGATGTGGTGGGGACGAGTGACGTACCTTTTGGAGCATTGACCGTCACAACTGTTGACGGCACAGAAACCTTGCAAAATATTGAAAGCGTACAGTTTCAAGACAAAACCTTTCAATTTGCAGACACTGAATTTCAAGTCAACACCAGCACAGCGGCAGCCCAAAATCTTTCCAGCATTAGCGCGTTAGTGGATGGCGGTTTTGTGGTGACGTGGTCATCTGAGGCGGGGGTTGATGGCATTTTCGGACAACGCTATGCCGCAAGTGGCGCGAAAGTGGGAGCTGAATTCAAAATCAGTACCGCAGCAACCCAACCCGACAGTGACAGCAATGTCGCTTTGTTAGCTGAAGGCGGTTTTGTGGTGGCTTGGGAATCGTATAACACGGGTGGCGATACCGATTGGGGTGTCATGGCGCAACGTTACAATGCCGATGGCACAGCAGCGGGCAGCAATTTTCGGATTAATAGCACAACTGCTAGCACACAATATATGCCGAGTATTGCCGGTTTAAATGATGGCGGTTTTATTGCTACTTGGGAAAATGGTGCAACAGTATCTAAACAACGCTATAACGCCGATGGTACAAAATCCGGTATTGAGTCGGCGGTTAATTTAACCGCTGACAGTGGTTCTCCTAGCCCCAGTGTCACGTCTTTAGTAGATGGTGGTTATGTAGTCACTTGGAAAGGTTGGAATGGTCAATATGGTTATGCTATTAAAGGACAACGTTATGCAGCAACGGGAGCAAAACAAGGCGGTGAATTTGAAATTAACACTGACAAAACTGAATACTATCATGAAAGTCCTAGCATTACCGCCTTATACGATGGCGGTTTTGTGGTGACTTGGCAGTCTAACAATCAAGATGGTGCAAATTACGGCATCTACGGACAGCGGTTTGATCTGAATGGCGCAGAGGTCGGTGCTGAATTTCAAATTAATACCAAAACAGCAGGCGAACAATCTAATCCTTCTGCCACCACTTTAGCCGACGGCGGTTTTGTAGTCACTTGGCAATCCGCAGGGCAAGATGGCGATGGCTTTGGTGTGTATGGACAACGCTTTGATGCGGCGGGTGTTGCGGTGGGCGTTGAGTTTCGTGTGAATACCTATATTACGAATGGTCAATCTAACGCCAGTGTTACCGCTCTTAATGATGGCGGTTTTGTAGTGAGTTGGGATTCTGTTGGTCAAGATGGTGCAGGGTCAGGTATTTTCGCACAACGTTTTGATGCTGCTGGCAATAAAATCATTCTGGAACAAACCAACAATCCTCCTGTCGGCGATGTCACCATTACTGGCACAACCACCGAAGGACAAACCTTAACCGCCGCAAATAATTTAACCGATGCCGACGGCTTAGGGGTTATTAATTATCAATGGCAAGCTAATGGTGTGGATATTAGTGGCGCAACTACCAGCACTTATAAACTGCAAACCGCTGATGTGAGTAAAACCATCACAGTCACCGCGAGTTATACCGATGGCTTAGGCACACCGGAAAGCCAAGCCAGTGCCGCAACTGCTGCGGTGACTGCTTTGCCGCCTGTTGGCATTACTGTGACTGCAACAGATGGCTTGGTCACTAGCGAAAATGGCACTGCGGCACATTTTAACGTGGTGTTAGTCGCTGCGCCTGTGCGTGATGTGGCGATTACTTTCGCCAGCAGTGATACCACCGAAGGTGCAATTACCAAAGCCACTTTAACGTTTACTGCGGCAAACTGGGCTATACCACAAGTGTTAGAAATTAAAGGCGTGGATGATTCATTAACAGATAACAATGTTGCCTACAGCATTAGCGCAAGCATTAATACGCTGGATGTCAGTTACAGCTCACCTAACGTGAGTGTTGCACCGCTGAGTTTAACTAACATTAATGATGACGACACTGTTTATGGCGATGTCGGCGGCTCAAAAATTGATGTGTTAAATGGCGGCACTGGCGATGATATTTTGTACGGACTCAATATGAATGATGACTTATCAGGCGCAACAGGTAACGACACACTCTGGGGCGGTTATGGTAATGATGTTCTCTCAGGCAATGAAGGCAATGATGTTTTAAATGGCGAACAAGATACTGACCGCTTAGAAGGTGGTACAGGGAATGACACGTTAGATGGTGGCGCGGGAATTGATACCATGATAGGCGGCGCAGGCAATGACACTTATTATTTAGGCTACGACGCGGCAGACGTGATTGACGACCAAGGCTTAGCCACTGATGTGGATACCGTGATTATGCCGTATCAATTGACCAAATACACCTTAGCCAAAGGCATTGAAAACGCCACCATCACCGAAGGCACAAAAGGCAGTTTAACAGGCAACACTGGCAGCAACACGTTAACAGGCAATTCAGGAACAAACACACTAACAGGAATGGTAGGTCGCGATTCCTTGTTCGGCGGTAAAGGTAATGACGTGTTAAACGGCGGCACCCAAAATGACACCTTAACTGGCGGTGCTGGGAATGATGCTTTTATATTCAATGTAGCTTTGACTGCTAACATTGATTTGATTACAGACTTTGCCCCTGTGAACGACACCATTAAACTGGAAAACAGTATTTTTAAAGCCTTAATCACAGTTGGAACACTTGCCGCAGATCAATTTATCTCCGGTGCAAATGTGCTTGCAGCCGTTGATAGCAATGATTTTCTAATTTACAACACCACCAGCGGAAAATTGTTTTACGATGCAGATGGCAATGGTGCGGGTGCTGCTGTGCAAATTGCTTTGATTGGCTTAAGCACTCACGCTGCATTAACCAATGCAGATTTTGTGGTGATTTGACATAACTTAAGTGTTATTATGGGCACTCATTAAAGATGTAGTTTCAAGTTCTATAAGCTACTGTTATTTTTTAACAATGTACTTGTTAAAACTCAACTTTGTAGTTATCAGACATTGCACTTTTAGTGATAGTAAAAATAATGGAGTACAAACCTACATTTGTACTCCATAAACATATCAAAAGATTAATACATTACAAAGACCTGTTTATTGCTTATCTCATTGATTAAAAAGCTTTAAACAAACCAAATAAATCAACACCGAATGCACTTGTTGATATTGTTTTCAGATAAAATATTTCAAATATCCCTGTTTTAGATGCTTTTTTTAACTTTTATCGGGTATTACTTTCTGAAAATCTATTGCTGTAAAAATAAGCGTTGTGCATAACGCACAAACATATAAAGCCGTTCTTTACTTTTTAGGAGAAATACCATGAGTACAACCGTTTTAATTCCCCCTACCGTTGTAAAAGGTTCTGTCAGTGGTGGATTGGCAGGATCAGGTAATTATTATACTTTTACTGTTGATACAGAAAGCATTTATACGTTCAAAACCACGCCTATTTTTACTAACGGCGTAAGTAAAGGCGATGCAGACCTTAACCTATATCAATTCATCAATGGCAATGCCGTTCTTAAAGCTGCCTCTGATGGAATAACAGGTCAAGCAGATGTGATTAATGTTGTGCTAACGCCGGGTGATTATCAGTTAGAAACATTGCCTTTCATTGGCACTGTCGAGTACAACTTGGAAGCGAGCTATACTGAGCAATTAGGTCAGGATTATTCCGATTTTGGTTTAAGCAAGAGCTTTAGCTTAGGGGTTATTGACTGGATGTCCGCGACTAATTCTGGGTTCGCTACGACAGCTCTTCCTGAGCATCAATTAGCGGCTGATAGAGGCACGATTATTGATTTTCAAGGTCACAAAGGTGATTTGCACGATGCTTACTCCTTTACCATTGATAAACCAACAACAGTCACAGTCTCATTAACTGCCGATGCGAAGAGCAATGTGGATTTGGCTTTATACGATGATCACAATGTTCAACTCAAAGGCTCTTTCAAAGGTGTGGGTTTAACTGATGTTATCACTGCTGATTTAAACCCGGGTACATACTGGGTTGACGCAAGCTTTGTTAGCTCAACTAATTCAGGATTCATCGCTAATTACGATGTATCTATGTCGAGTTCGCAATATGTATTACCAGTGACACATTTTCGTGCTTTTAATGGTGATGCGACTGCATTAGCAGAAACTTTTAACTATAACAATAGCGCACAGCCTGAAACCATTACTATTTCTAATGCGCAATATTCCGGATTAATCGATCAAGCAGCAGTGGTCAATAACTTTGCTGGTGCAGTCAATGCAGGGATTTTATTAACAACAGGCAGTGCAAAAGCTGTTTTAGGGCATGTTTACAATGAAAAACAAGGACTGTCCACTTCAGCTATTGAAACTGCTAACAATTGGTCAAACACAGGTGATGGCACTAATTCCGGTGGCAATGGTTTTGACAACGTTAGTATGCAACCCCTAACGGCTGCGGGTAATACAGCAGGCTACAACGCCAACGTGTTTACAGCTGTCAATGGTTTAGTAACTGCTGAAAATGCAGTTTTAGATGCTGCTCATCAACTTGCCCCAATTACCTCTGTCTATGATGCCGCTAGTTTATCATTTGATGCTGCTGTATCAGGGAAAGGTAATTATCTCAGTTTTGATTTGCTGTTTTCGTCAGAAGAGTATGCCTTATTCGCCGATCAATATGTGGATAGTGCAGTTATCATCGTTGACGGTAAAAACTACGCTTTATTCAACAAAGCTGACCCTAAATCAATCTTGAGCGTTACTCAAAGCAACATTGATAAAGGGTATTTTTATAGCAACACCCAATTAGCCGATGGAACAAGCGTTTACCCTACTGAGTTCAATGGCGTAAGTCGTTTAATTAGCGTATTAGCTCCCATTAATACCTCATTGGCAACCCACCATATTTCAATTGCTATTGCAGATACCAATGATCATGTTTTAGATTCTGCAATCTTTCTGACCAATTTAGACAGCGTTGACTTGACCCGAGTCACTGATCCAATACCAACCGTCAGTGCAAGAGAAGCGGGACTTGCTGGTCTTTTCGCAACCAGAGCAGGAACAACTGCGAATGATGTACTTTCAGGTACCGATGGCCGCGACTATTCAAACCTTGGTGCAGGTAACGATAAAATAAACACTGGAGCTGGAGATGATGTTGTTTCTGGCGGACAGGGACGCGATACTATTAAAGGTGGTGACGGCAACGATGCTATTCAAGGTGGCAACAGTGCTACTGATACTGTCGGTGATAATCTTGATGGCGGAGCGGGTAACGATGTGATTGCAGGAGACGCAGGTGCTGATACAATTGCAGGCGGCACAGGTAACGACACCGTGACAGCAGGTTCTGGTAACGATAGCGTTTCTGTTGGAACCGGAGCTGATTCTGTTGATGCGGGGGCGGGTGACGATAAAGTCACTGCTGGAAAAGATACTATTGGTGACAATATAACTGCGGGCACAGGTAATGATTCGGTTGCCTCTGGCGCAGGTAATGACACCATTTCTGTAGGAACAGGAGCCGATTCTGTAGATTCTGGCGCAGGCAACGATATTATCCAAGCAGGTACTGATACAGTAGGCGATGTTATAGAAGCAGGTACTGGCAACGATACAGTAATTGGAGGCGGAGGTAATGACATTATTTGTGGAGATTTAGGCGTTGATAATTTGACAGGTGGTTTAGGATCAGATTTGTTTGAGTTCTGTACTGCACAATCTGGAAGTGTTGACACTATCACTGACTTTTCACCTGTTGATGACACCATTCAATTGGATCGTTCTGCTTTTATTAGTTTCACTGTAACAGGAACTTTAGCAATTGGTAGTCTAGTCATTGGTACTAAAGCTGTTGATTTCAATGATTACCTTATTTATAACAATACTACTGGTGAATTATTGTATGATGCCGATGGTGCGGGTGCGGGTGCAGCTGTACAAATAGCTCTGCTTGGAGCAGGACTAACTTTAACCAATACTGATTTTCTAGTAGGTTAAGTCTGAACAGCTCTTAAACATAAACGAGGTGTATTGTTTACTAACAGTACACCTCATCTTTGAAAATTGAAATCGCAAACTTCCTATTTTTTCCTGAGATAAAAACTTACACACCTGTTTATGCAGCTGAGTTTGTCAGTTTATCCGAATTACAAAGATTTGCATCGTTTAAATTATCCCGGCGTTCCGCTACTTAATCGCAGTTTTGGAGAAGAGTGGACAGACAATTATTTGAAAAATTATTTGTTTGGTTAGATAAAACACCTGCCGAAAATTTTGATGCAAAACGCTGAACAATAAAAAACCCGCATTGAAATCTCAAGGCGGGTTCTTAAAATCAAATGCTTTAAAACTCAAAACTTAAGACGCATCTTTCGCCAATGGGTTTTTCGACAATGCTTCTTTATTGCGCTTTGCTAAACTTTCAATCACAGAGGCTAACGAGCCAGTGCGATCAATATCCGATTTAAAGCTGCTGCGATAATTTGTCACCAAGCTCACGCCTTCAATCAAAATATCATACGCTTTCCACTCATTACCGTTTTTCATCATCCGATAATTCACAGAAATTGCTTTGCGACCAGGTTGCAAAACTTCAGTATTCACAATCACTTTGTCTGGATTTTCATCTTTAGTGACTGGCAAAAATTGTACAGACCAATCTTTAAACTCAATAAACGCGCGAGAATAAGTTCTGACTAATAAAGTTTTAAATTCTTGTTTAAACTGAGTTTTTTCAGTTTCGCTGGCTGATTTCCAATTTTTTCCTAAGACTAAGGCAGAAATGCGATCAAAATCAACATGAGGATAAATAGTTTCCTCAACAAAAACAGTAATTTGCTTAAAATCTTTGGTAAACCCCGGATCTTGCATTTTCACTTTCAATTTATTTGAGGCTTGCTCAATAGCCTGTTCAGGCGTTGATAAATCAGCCGCCATCACTTGAGATAGGGGCATAAAGCTAAACAACAGCGCGAATACAGCCAATAACATAAACTTTAGGGAATACTTGATTTTCATAAAAACCTCTCTAATTAGACGTGCGTTAAACAATTTATTTTCAAATACCAGTCATATCAGACCCTGCTACAATAAGGCCTAGAACGATTGATATTTAAACCCGTGTAAAACCTACCACTCTGGAAAAAATGAAACATAATACCATTAATGACGCTAATTTTCCCGCTACCCGCATGAGAAGAATGCGCTATCACAATTTTTCTCGACGCTTGATGTCTGAGCATAAATTATCGGTGGATGATTTAATTCAACCGCTGTTTGTGATTGAAGGCGAGCGGCAACGCCATGTGATTGCATCCATGCCAAATGTCGAGCGGCTATCAATTGATTTATTGTTGAAAGAAGCCGAAATTTTAGTTGGATTAGGTGTGCCCGCAGTGGCGTTGTTTCCTGTGGTGGATGCAGCAAAAAAATCAGACGGTGCAGAAGAAGCTTATAACCCTGATGGTTTAGCGCAACGTGCTGTTCGCGCCTTGAAACAAGCGTTTCCACAATTAGGCGTAATCACCGATGTGGCATTAGACCCGTTTACTTCGCATGGTCAAGATGGCTTGATAAATGAAAATGGCTATGTCATCAATGATGAAACCGTTGCAGTTTTAACCAAACAAGCGTTATCTCATGCTGAAGCGGGTGCAGATATTGTCGCGCCTTCTGACATGATGGATGGCAGAATCGGTGCAATTCGGGCGGCGTTAGAAAGCGAAAATTACACGAATACCTTGATTTTGGCGTATTCAGCCAAATACGCTTCCAGTTTTTATGGGCCATTTCGCGATGCAGTCGGTTCTGCTGGAAACTTAGGCGGTGGCAATAAATACAGCTATCAAATGGATCCTGCCAACTCAAATGAAGCATTGCGTGAAATCGCGCTTGATTTGCAAGAAGGCGCGGACATGGTGATGATAAAACCCGGAATGCCGTATTTGGATATTATCCGCCGCGTGAAAGATGAGTTTGGCGTGCCAACTTTTGCCTATCAAGTCAGTGGTGAATATGCGATGTTGAAAGCCGCGAGTTTGAACGGCTGGTTAAATGAACGGCAAGTGGTTTTAGAATCCTTACTCGCTTTCAAACGCGCAGGCTGTGATGGAATTTTAACGTATTATGCAAAAGCCGCCGCGCAGTGGCTTGCTGAAAATAAAGGCTAAACATGAGCGAACAAGATAAATATGCCGTTTTCGGTTATCCGATTAAACATAGCAAATCCCCCCGCATTCATAGCTTATTTGCCCAACAAACTGATCAAAATTTGGTTTATACCGCAGAAGAAGTTCCGGCTGAAAATTTTGCAGAAACCGCAAAAGATTTTTTTAAGCACGGTGGCTGTGGCATAAATTGCACTGTGCCATTGAAAGAGTTAGCGTTTAAATTTGCTGACCAACTGACGGAACGGGCGCAATTTGCCAAAGCTGTGAATACGCTCGTTGTAGAAATAGATGGTCGTGTTTTAGGTGACAACACTGATGGAGTTGGCTTAGTCAGAGATTTAACCGTGAATCATCACATCGGTTTGGCAGGTAAACGCTTGTTGATTTTAGGTGCGGGCGGCGCAACACGCGGAATTATTGAACCACTGATGGCTGAAAATCCTGTCCAAATCGTGATTGCTAATCGCACGGTTGAGAAAGCAATTAACATGGCTGCTGAGTTTGCTAACGTAGACCTTCCAGGTTTTAAAAACCTGGAAGGTCTGGTTCACGGCTGTGGTTTTGCAGAGCTTGAAAACCGCCAGTTTGATTTAATTTTAAACGCCACTTCTGCCAGTTTATCGAATGATTTGCCACCGTTACCGCCAAATATTCTGGCAGAAAATGGTTGCTGCTACGATTTAGCTTACGGCAATGAACCGACCGCTTTTGTAAAATGGGGATTGGAAAATCACGCCGCAAAAAGCTTGGATGGTTTAGGGATGTTAGTAGAACAAGCTGCGGAAGCATTTTATTTGTGGCGAAAAGTGCAGCCTAACACCCAGACTGTGATTAATTTACTCAATTCAGAGAGAAAATAATCATGCCATTTTCGCTTGATGTTTTAGGCTATATCGCCGCATTCTGCACCACCCTTTCTTTTTTGCCACAAGCCATTCTCACTATTCGCACCAAAGATACCAAATCCCTGTCTTTAGGCATGTACAGCCTGTTTACAACGGGAATTATATTGTGGTTGATTTATGGCATTTACAAACACGATTATGCGTTAATTGTTGGCAATGCTGTCACTTTTCTGTTAGCAGCGACCATTTTATCTTTTAAAATCAAAAGCCTAGTCGCAGATAAAATAAAGCAACGCAAAAACAGTTAGTGATAGCTCTCTCAAACCGTACTCTTTTTCAAGGATAAATGATGAAAACTAAGCAATCTACACTGCATGGCTATTTCAAATATGCAGTTTTTTTAGTCAGTTCAATGGCTTATGCAGACTCAGGCGTTGAAATAGCGACTGCGACAGCAAAAACAGCGGTAGAACAAACAACAGAAAACCCGATTCTCAGCATTGTGGCTGGCGATTGGAATCAAGATAGTTTGATGGATTCAGCGGTGTTACTTAAATCAGGCGAGCAAGTCGATTTATACCTTTATATGAGCAACGCAACAGGTGTGATGGAATTAAAACAGGCGAAAAAAAATATCGCTTGGAGCGGAGCATTAGCCGGAACTTTGCCGCATTTAAAAGTTGTGAAAAATAAAAACTTATTCATTTTTTCTGAAAATGACGCGGTAGGACGCAATCGTTGGCATAAGCATTTGAATGTTGATTATCGCGACAATGATTTTGTGGTCACAGGTTACACCTACGATGCAAACGACACTTTAGATCCAAAATTTAGTTTAACCTGTGATGTCAATTTACTCACTGGCGAAGGAATTAAAAATAATCAACCCTTTAAAATTGCGGCGCAAAACATCAAGTTAAGCAATTGGTCAGATGAAAAAATCCCTCCGCAATGTCTTAATTAATCAGCTATCCAACACAAAATGACTTTGGTTTTTAAAAACAACCAACGAAATTTACCTACAAAACCTCCCCAATGTATTCATTAAATCGCCTCATCCTGATAGATTCTTACAAAGCCGGCACCGTCCAAGAAGTTCGCCTCGACGGTCACACCAATCTCAACGGCGTAAACGGCGCGGGCAAAACCACGTTATTGCGCTTAATTCCGTTATTTTTTGGTGAACGCCCCGGACGTTTAGTGCCGAAAAGCCGCGTGACTGACAGCTTTGCCAAACATTATTTGCCCAATGAATCGTCGTATATTGATTTATTGGTGGAGATTTTGAGCAAAAATAAAATCACTTTGTTGTCAGCGTTTCCTGACCCTGACCCTGATGTGTTGCGGTTGTTTAAAAATCGTTATCAGGTGGTGGGAAATCGGGAATTGTTGGAAATGGAGATTGATGAGGAGTATTTGCAGGGGTTGACACAATAGAGGTTTTTGAATTCTTTAAATGCTGGGAGAAAAATTATGCAAGTTATGTTGAATATTCCTGATGTGATTCCGCAGGACATTGTGAATAGAATTTTAAAGCAGGTGGAAAGTCAGTTACAGGTAGAAGAGAAACTGGCTAGAAAGTCTGCGTTACGCTTATTACAACCGAATAATGAGGCGATTAAAGCAAAAGCACGGCAAAATTTAACCCAAATGGTGAATAAATTGCGTGATAGTGCGGAAGAATTAGGTGTGGTGAGTGAAGAGGAGATTAGCGCGTGGGTGAATGAAGCTAGAGTGAAAAATGCGCGTCATTATTGATACCAATATTTTGATTTCGGGATTGATTTCTAAGAAAGGCGCACCGTCCAAAATTATCAATGCGGTTTTGCTGGCGCAGTTAGTGCTAGTTTGTAATCAAGTGACATTAGCAAAATGTCTTTTTATTAGTCAGTGTAGATTATGATTCCAAAATCAGTGTGGAAAGATAATAAGCTTTATCAACCAGAAACTCTAACCAGTATTTTCCGTGAAAAATCTGAAGATTTAGGTGTTCTTCAGCAAGTAATAGACTTTGATGGTAAACAATCGAAAGGTGCTATTGGAGGTCAAGATGAGTCAGAAACTATCCGACATTTTATTGAAAGATTTTTTGCTTCGGCTGCAAGAGTTCAATTTGTTGTTATTGATCCGCACAAAACTTTGAATGATATATCAAACGATATTAAAGCCTCTTTTGGTAGTGGTAATATTTCTGTTTTGGATATACCTTGTGGTACTGGTGCTAGTATATTATCGCTTTTATGTAATATCAGAGAAATGAGAGTTCATAAACTTCTACCTTGTTTGCCAGTGCATATATCTATTACTGCGGGTGATTATTCTGAAACAGCATTAGAAATTTACGCTGACTTTATTATAAAGATAAAACCATATTTAGAAGAAGTAAATATTTTCATAGATTGTAATACTCATATGTGGAATGCAAAAAATGTATCATCAACTGATGAAATTATGAATATTTTTTTAGAAAAAAAAGAATCAGAGGAATATTACATCTTCATGTCTGCTTTCAGCGGTGAAGTTGCTAATAATATTAATGATTATGAAGACAGTATTTCTTATATTCAAGCAAGAGTATCTAATTTAAACTCTTGTATTTTGCATATTGAACCAGAGTCAAACAATGCAGAAAAGTTTTATAAACTTTTACTAAAATTAATTAAAAAATTTATATGTTATATAGTTTTAGAAGAAAAATCTGATAAAGGTTTTTTGTGGATTCACCCGCTAAATAACAAGGAAATTAAAGGCGGATATTATATTAAGTTATTTAAACGATATGGCTAATACATACGAAATTATTGCTCATAGAGCATTGAATGCTACAAAAACGGTTAATCCAATTACTTATTTAGGCATAAGATGCTTTCTTGATTCATTTTCTAATGAATTTGATGAACATGGCTTTGAGTACTTTATTAGGCATAAACTTAAAGTCAGGCAGCAATGGTTTACATGGAAGCATAAAGTCTATAAAGAAATAAATGATAAAGAAGAGTTTGTTTATCGAGACTTTATATCATTATCTCCTTTCGGTGCTATTTCCGAGGCTTTTTTATTAGGAGAGCTCTTAAATGAAAAATGCTTTGAACATAAGAAAAATGTTTATAGTTACATTTCCAGTGAAAAAAAGTCAAATAGAAACTTTAAATATTATTTTAGTGGATATAAAAATAGGGGTGAAAAAATAAAAGATGAAATTGATAAAGACGAACAACTCAATATCTTAGTTTTAGATTTAAAGTCTTTTTATCCATCTATAGATAAAAACAAGTTACTCGAGTTGATTGAAAAACTACGACATAATGAATTATCTGAAAACTCTTATAAAATTACAATCAACTTAATAAAGTCTTTATTATCTCAATCAGATAAAGGTGTACCTATTGGAACAGATTTAAGCCATTTCATAGCACAAATTTATTTGTATGATTTTGATGATCAGTTAACTGAAAAATTTGGTAGCAGATACTTTAGATATGTTGATGATATTATTATTCTTGGATATGAAAATGAGATTGACTCAATAAAAGAAATTGTTAGAAGCGCACTTCCTAATGAGCTTAATATAAACAACAGCAAAACAGACAGATTGACAAAAAAACAATGGGATGAAATACATTCATCTCATAACAGCAAAGATATTTTTTATGACACTTTAAATTTACTAACAGGATATTTAGCAGTTTATCCAAAAAAAACCGAACATTTAGAAAAAAAACTAAAAGAAAAATCAATTAATATTCCTCTAATAAAAATACAGAACCAGTCAAAAAGCGATGGTTGGCTTTATTTTTTACGACCAATAATAAAAAACTTTCGTATATTAAAGACCAATGAAAATGGTTTCATTTCTAAGTTTACTGATATGAAACAACATTACTTAAATAATCTTGATTCTCTGTTAGAAAATACTAATTTTACTGACGAAAATGATGCTGGTAATAGAGTGAAAATACAAAATTTAAGGTCGATTGTTAGTCGATTATTTTACTTATTGCCACTACACGAATTAGAGGAAATAGGGAAAAAACTACCTAAAATTAATAAAATTTTAGACTTGCAAATAATTATTAACGCAATAACAAAAAAAGATTTAATTCCTGCCTGTAATTATTGTGGAAAAGTAATACAAACTATTTGTGAACTTTGGGTAGAGGCTGATTTAGATGCGGTCACATTATCTAAAGAAGACTTGAAAAAACTCGATAAAATAAATGAGATTATTGATTCTATTATAATAATGAGACTGTACGGAGTAATAAACTTTGATTTTATAGAATTATCTTCATTATTAAATGAAGTAAATCAAAAGTATTGTGCCATTGTTTTAGACTATAACGTCAATTTAACAGAGTACGAAAAAAAATTCAGTTACCTTTCTGAACTTTATGGATTGCTAAAAGGTAAATCGTTAGAAAAAAAACGTGAATACCTAACAACAAGATTTGACCAAAAAGAAAGTTTAGGTTTAGCGGGGCTTAATTTAGGTTTAGGATATTCGCTCTAAACTCGTAAGATGGGTAGAGCGATAAGCGAAACCCATCACGGCACACAACAACCGCACACATAATTTTCACTGTGTTCTAGCTATCCTGCAAACACACGGATTGAAATCATACAATGTTAAAGAAAATAACCCATGATGATAAACTGGCATAGATTATTTGGCATTTTCCTAGTCGATTATTTCACCGATACGCCTTACCTTGTCGAATTGGAAAAAGACTTATCGCTTACCCAACAACTCTTAGATGTCGTTGTCATCAAAAAAGAATCGGGAGAGTTTCAAGCCACTTTACCTGATGGCTTAGAAAATTTAACCACGCATAATTTACTCAGTTACAAATCTATGAGGGAAAGCTTTGATAGTTGGGCAATACACGAATTAATTGGACATTACGTCAATTACCGCAAACAACTGTGCAAAGAATTATTACCCGAATCTGAATTTAATTTATATGCCATCAGCACCCGTTTTCCAACAAATTTGGCGAAACAAATTCACCTCAAAAAATTAAAACCAGGCGTTTATGAAATTAATCTACTTTGCAAAATTCGCTTAATTGTTTTAAGCCAAATTCATCAAGAGGAATATAATGCCGTTTGGCATTTATTCAGTAGCAAACTGGATAAAATTAAATACGGCGCAAAACAATATCATCCAAAACGTAATTTAAGTAGTTCTGTGAATTTACTATATGAATATTACAATACCGAGGGTTTAATCATGGCATATACAATAGAGCAATTTCAAAAAGATGTTGCTAAAGAACATTTACATTTTTTAACGGTTAATGAAAGATTGCAAGGCTTAACGGCAAATGAAGTGTTAAAGCAATTTTCAACCAGCGAAGTGTTAAAACAATTTTCAACCAGCGAAGTGTTAAAACAATTTTCAACCAGCGAAGTGTTAAAACAGCTCCCTATAGACGAAATTATGAGCTATTTACAAAAAAATACACAAAATAACTCGTAAGATGAGTAGAGTGACAACGAAACCCATCACGCCACACAACAACCGCACATAATGGTTTTCACTGCGTTCTAACCATCCTGAAAAAATAACTTATTGAAAAAAGGAATAAAAAATGCAAACAACCTACAATGAATTTATCCCTCTTATTAGCCAACTCAATCACTTTGAAAAATTGCGTCTCGCACAATGGCTTATTAATTCCATCGCCATAGAAGAAGGCAAAAAAAATCTTGTCAATTCAATGCAAGATAAAAATAGTCACTCTTTAAAAGGTGTCTTTAATCAATATGCTGACACTTCTAAAATAGCATTGGAAAAAACAGCTTGGCAAAATCATTACTTATAATGGCACACAACAATCGTAAATAATGGCTTTCACTGCGTTCTAGTCATCATGTCAACACACTGATTGAAAAAAGGAATAAAAAATGGGCATGTTCGATAGCTTTTATACTAACGAAGGCAAAGAAATACAAACTAAAAAACTCGACTGCGTTTTGGCTAACTATCACCTTGGCGATACAGTTCCTAACTACGAATTGAATTTTGACGGTGCAACCGGAAATTATTATCTGCTTGAGGAATATGACAACGCCAGCGTGATTATCATCAACAACATTTTTATTGATTATCTTATTGATGATGACCTTCACAATTTAAAAGCTAACACAAACGCTGTTTTTAGAAGTTATTTAGCCAATCCTACGCTGCTGTCTTTAAAATTAAGTCATATTATTAAAGAAAAACTCAATCCTCAGCGCATTGTTTTGTCTAAAAAATTAAATGCTGTTGAAAGAATATTGCATGAATATCAAACCTATCAAACTGATCCGAATTGTCTTGAAAAGAAAATGGCAAAATTATGGTATCGCCATGTTGAAAGATTTAAGCAAGGTGAGACATTAGATTCAGTGCTGCTTGAAGCAATAAACAAAGAATATTCAACAGAATCCAGTTTTTTCGGTGAGTAAATAGAGTAAGTTTTCACTCAATTTTACTCACTATCGACAATTTTTTTAAAGATGACCAGTCGTCGTTAAAAATTCCAGCTGTAATTGCCGAACCACAGCGACTAATAAAACAAAGTATCGAAAGAAAGCGCATCTTTTGATAAATTCCAGCTCAAATAATGCGCCCGCCTTCATTCATACCCTTCGCGCTAAAACTCTGATTCAAAAACCTCAGTTTCCGTTTCCTCTGCTTCAATCAAATGCAGCTCCGCGCCATAACCCAGCACTTCGCGAAAAATCTGATACAGCGCGGCTAAATCCATTTCACCAACCTGCGGCGACAAACTTTCCCAAGCTTTCTGAATTTCGATGGCTTCCTCTGCTGTCAAATGCCCTTTGGCAACCACTTCTTTATACGCATTTTCAATGGTTTGCTGATCGGAAGTATGCGGCAGCGACATTAAATTTTTTAAATCCTCCAAGCGACCGCTAAACATTTCAATGGAAACATTTTGCGGTAATTGCCGACCGAGTTCCGCCATTAAGCCGGTTAATTTCTTAGTGACAGGCGATTCTCTTAACTGCTGTTCAGCTTGCGCATTTAACGCTTTCACTTCTTGCTCATAGACTGATTTTACACAAGCAATCAACCCTTCATTGTCGTTAAGAATTTTTTTCACAATTTGATCTAACAATCTTCTTTTGACTTGATTAGTGGCATCTTTTTTTGATAGCTCAATCAATTCCTGCTCAATTTTGGGCGATACATTTAACGGCGCGATGACATTTTTTTCAATTTTCGCCAGTTCGCGGAGCTTGTTTTTTAAGGAATTTTCACTGCGGATGCTCAGGCAATCAAACATTACCGCCACAATTTCATCCACTTGTTGCGATTTAGCCAGAATATAACTTTCAAACAATTGACAGCCTATCGCTTGTAAAAATTGTTTTAGTTCTGCGCTACTTAAAAACGCATCTAAATTTTGCCGAGCATTGGCAGCAACTAAATCAGGCACAGCGGCTGAACCTAAAGCCAGCGCAAGCAGTTCTTTTTCCGCTTCTCCGGTTTTGCCAGCGGCTTTTTCCCTGATGTAGCAAACCAGTGCGCCTAACACTTGCTGATCTTGTTGTTCTGAGGAAAACAGCACTGTTCCCGTTGCCGCTTTTGCGCCGTCTATTTCCGCTAAAGCCGCATCTACCACTGCATAAGTGTCACTTTTGCCTGAAAATCGGACATACAGCACAATGTTTTGCGCGTTGTCTTTATCATTATTGATGATGACGCTGACTGGAACTTCTTTCAATCTATCAATCAAAAATTCCAGAGGATTGGCTGAGGAAGGTAAATGCGCTCCCGCCAGCGCGTTTTTTGTGCTGCGTAAATGTTTAGAATATCGGGCTGATTCTGTGCCGGGATAGAGGTTGATTCTCGCGACAGGTGAACCGCCGCCGCCCGCTGGAGCTGCCTTATTTTGTTGATTGACATTTAAACCTAGCAAATCCCATCTTACTGTTTTACCCATAAGCATTTTGATTTATCTCCTGACTAAACTAAATTTTTATCTTATTGAATACACGCTAAGCTAGCATAGTTCGCGTTCTGTTTTTCACACCATACCGTTATTAGTGGGTTTTTACCACTAAATTTGCTGTTAAAAAAAGCTTAAAAGATTTTTTTGTGATGAGCGCGTTTTATTGCCTGCGTTAAGATTTGATTGAAATTTTTACAAGATGACCGGTCGTCTTGAAAACTTTTGCTCTAAGTTGCATTTTATAGTCGCAGCTTAAAAGGATGAAAAAGCGATCAGTTGTAAATCACTATTCTTTAAAAACAAAAACGCCATCAAACTTTAGCAGTGTGATGGCGTTTTTTTCAATCAAAGAACTGTTTTATTCTTCCGTGCTTTCAAAAATTTTCTTAAAATCAATGCAAATTCCATCTATTTCAACAGAACTATTGTAAACAAGAGTATTTTCTTTATCTTTTTCAGTCACAAAAATGGTTCGTGTATAAGGCTCTAAGCTCAATACTGTTTTAATTCCTGCATCCGCTAATTTTTTAGCTTTTTGCAAAATAGTTTGAATATTTTGCGAAGAAGAGATGATTTCTATTGCCATGAGCGGTAGTTTGTCATAGCGAGTCACATCATTAAAAAAATTCGGGTGAATTTGCTTAACGGGATAAACGCAAATATCAGGGGTTAATCCATTATCAATATCAAGCGTTAATTCTGTCAGCGGCAACAACTCTGCATGTTGCAAAAGCTGTTTGATAATTTGTGTGCACAAATAGCTATGATTTAAGGATGGCATTTTTTCCTGACTTTTTGTTTCTTCAAATACCAAATCAAGCATCTTTCTTTCCTCTTTAAATTAAGAGAAACGCTTAAAAATCAACGTACCGTTTGTGCCACCAAAACCGAAAGAGTTGGAAACAGCAACGTCTATTCTCATCTCTCTTGCAGTATTGGGAACATAATCAAGATCACATTCAGGGTCTTGATTATCTAAATTGATTGTAGGTGGTGCAATTTGGTGTTTCAAACTTAACGCGCTGAATACCGCTTCAATACCACCTGCTGCACCGAGTAAATGTCCAATCATAGATTTGGTTGAACTCACCGCAACTTTATACGCATGATCGCCTAAAGCAGCTTTCATGGCTTGGGTTTCGCCTAAATCACCGGCTGGTGTTGAAGTGCCATGTGCATTGATGTAATCCACATCTTCAGGATTTAATTTGGCATCGCGTAAGGCATTGCGCATACAACGTGCCGCGCCTTCGCCTCCGACAGAGGGTGTGGTCATGTGATAAGCGTCACCGCTCATGCCAAAGCCTACTAATTCAGCGTAAATTTTCGCACCGCGTGCTTTCGCGTGTTCTAATTCTTCCAGAACTACTACGCCTGCTCCATCACTTAATACGAAACCATCACGATCTTTATCCCAAGGACGACTTGCCGCTTGTGGATTGTCATTGCGACGTGATAAGGCTTTTGCAGAAGCAAATCCGCCCATTGCAGTAGGAGATGTTGTGCAACGCTCTGCGCCGCCTGCAATCATTACATCTGCATCGCCGTATTTAATCAATCTTGCTGCATCACCGATATTATGTGTACCTGTTGCACACGCAGTAACAATCGCGTAATTCGGACCTTTTAAGCCATATTTAATGGAAAGGTTGCCAGAAATCATGTTGATAATGTTTCCGGGTACAAAAAATGGTGAAATTTTACGCGGACCACCTGCTTTATAGGTTGCGTAGCATTCTTCTATGCCTGTAATACCACCAATGCCTGCGCCGATGGCGACACCGATGCGTTCTGCATTTTCTTCAGTCACTTCAATGCCGGAATCTTCAAACGCTTGACAACCCGCAGCAATGCCATAGTGGATAAAACCGTCCATGCGTCTTGCATCTTTCTCGGGAATATATTGGCTGATGTCAAAGTTTCTAATCACACCGCCAAACGTTGTTGCAAACGGTGAAATATCAAAAGACTCAATCGCACTAATGCCGCTTCTACCATTGATAATACCGTCCCAAGTTTCTGAGACTGTGTTAGCTAAAGGCGTAACTGCGCCCAATCCAGTTATAACAACTCGACGTGTACTCAAAGCATTTACCTTAGAAATGAAAGAAAAAAGGAGGGAGGGAATATGTAAGTCAGTGGGTGAAAAACACCCACTGCTTTTAAAAGCAATTTTAGCTGTTGCTAATGTTTGCTTCTATATAATCAATGGCTAACTGAACTGTGGTAATTTTTTCAGCGTCTTCATCTGGAATTTCGCATTCAAACTCTTCTTCAAGAGCCATGACCAATTCAACGGTATCTAAAGAATCAGCACCAAGATCATCTACGAATGAAGCATCGTTTGCGATGTCTTCCTTTACACCTAATTGCTCTGCGACAATCTTTTTTACTTGCTCTTCAACATTACTCATTATATTTTTCCCCAAACAATGTAAGCGGCAGCTTTTAGGCTGTACTTACGACAGTTTTATAGTTAATCTTAAGAAATCCCGCCATTGGCTATCCAGACGGCGGGCGAATTATACTTGATATTGCAACAAAGTCACAATATTAAGCCATAAACATACCACCGTTTACATGGAGTGTTTCACCAGTGATATATGCTGCGCCTTCAGAAGCTAAAAAAGAAACTGCATGAGCAATTTCTTGTGCTTGACCTAAACGCCCTAACGCAATAGAGCCTAACAACGCATTTTTATGTTCATCGCTAAGTTCGCGTGTCATGTCGGTGTCAATAAAGCCGGGTGCTACTGTATTGACCGTAATATTGCGAGAACCTACCTCTTTTGCCAGCGATTTAGAAAAGCCTATCATGCCAGCTTTTGCTGCTGCGTAATTAGTTTGTCCGCCATTACCTGTTGCGCCAACGACAGAGCCAATATTAATAATGCGTCCACCTTTAGCTTTCATCATGCCGCGAATAACCGCTTTGCTCATCCGAAAAATAGAGGTTAAATTCGTGTTGATAATTTCATCCCACGCCTCATCTTTCATGCGCATTAACAGATCATCACGCGTAATGCCTGCGTTATTGACTAATACAACTGGCGTACCAAACTCATCATTAATGGTTTTTAACACATCAGTGATAGAGTCAGCATCTGCTACATTCATCGTTAAACCTTTACCATTGTCTGCCAAATAGCTGGAAATCGCTTCAGCTCCAGTAGCAGATGTTGCTGTTCCTATTACAAAGAAGCCGTCAGATGCCAATCGCTCAGCAATTGCTTTGCCAATGCCTCGACTAGCTCCAGTAACCAGTGCTATTTTTTTATCCATTTAAGTGCTCCAACACATTATCTAAAGTTTCTGGATCGTACATGGTCAGATGTGTCGCGCTTCTGACGATACGTTTATTCAAGCCCATTAATACTTTTCCAGGCCCTACTTCAACAAAAGTTGTCACACCTTGATCGTGCATAAAGCGAATACTATCAACCCAGCGTACTGGTTTAAATAATTGCTCTCTTAAAGCATTCCGAATCACTTCGACAGCACTATGCGATGCCACGTCTACATTGTGAATCAAGGTTAAATTTGGCATGGCAATCGCGATTTTTTGCAGTTCCAAATTGAGTTTTTCTGCTGCTGATTCCATCAATTCGCAATGAGATGGCACGCTAACAGGCAGTTTTACCACTAATTTCGCTCCCGCTTCTTTCGCAGCTAGCATTGCTCTTTCGACTGCGGCAACATGTCCAGCAATTACAACCTGACCTGGGGCGTTAAAATTGACGGCTGAAACCACTTCTGATTCTGCGACGCTAGCACAAACACTAACGACTTGATGATCCTCTAAACCAACAACCGCAGCCATTGCACCAATCCCAGCTGGCACAGCTTCCTGCATTAAGCGACCACGTTGTGCAACTAATTTAATTGCATCGGTAAAACCAAGTGCTCCTGAACAAACTAAGGCAGTATATTCGCCTAAGCTATGCCCTGCCATCCATGCGGGTCTAACATCCGAAATATCACGCCATACTTGCCACATTGCCACGCCAGCAGCCAACATAGCCGGTTGAGTATTATGCGTTTCATTTAAAGCTTCCGCAGAACCATTTTCTACTAAATCCCATAAATCAAAGCCTAAAGCATCTGAGGCTTCTGCAAACGTTTGTTTTACCTGAGGATAGTTTGTGCTTAACTTAGACATCATTCCCACTGCTTGAGAACCTTGTCCTGGAAACACAAACGCTAAATTGTAACGTTGATCGCTCATTATTTTTATTCTCTTAATATCTAATTAACGCAGAACCCCAAGTAAACCCAGCTCCAAACGCTTCTAGCAATACGATTTGCCCACGTTGAATTCGTCCATCTCGCACTGCTTCATTAAAAGCTAATAACACAGACGCAGATGAAGTATTACCTTGCGTTTCTAAAGTGACGACGACTTGTTCCATTGGCATTTTTAATTTTTTTGCCGTTGCAGAAATAATTCTGATGTTAGCTTGATGCGGAACAAGCCAATCAATATCAGCTTTATCCATATTATTGGCTTCTAATGTTTCGTCTACAATCCGACCTAAAGTATTGACTGCGACTTTGAATACTTCATTGCCACGCATTGTGATAAAGCCCGGCTCATCTTTATTGGCATCTGTTGCCACTTGTGGATTCGGGCAGTAAAGCAAATCTTCGTATTCACCATCTGACTGGATATGAGTCGATAAAATTCCTGCTTCAGTTGCAGCTTCAAGCAAGACAGCTCCAGCACCATCACCAAATAAAATACAGGTTCCTCTGTCTGTCCAGTCGATTAAACGTGAACAAATTTCACTACCTACGACTAAAACTTTTTTTGCCGTTCCTGATTTAATATATTGATCTGCAATGCTTAAACCAAAAATCGAACCTGAACAGGCGGCTTGAATATCAAACGCTACACAGTTTTTAATTCCTAACCGATGCTGTAAAAGACAAGCGGTGCTAGGGTAAACGCGATCAGGACTGCCAGTGGCAACAATAATTAAATCAATTTCATCGGCTGTAATTTGGGCTGCTGCTATCGCTTGACGTGCGGCAACTTCAGCCATGCTTGCAGAAGATTCGTGAGGTGCTGCAATGTGTCGACTTTTAATCCCTGTGCGTTCGACAATCCAACTATCTGAGGTATCAACACGTTGTGAAATATCATTGTTAGTGCGCACTTCTTCCGGCAAATAGCCGCCAGTACCTATCACTCTTGCGTAACGACTCATTAATTCTCCCTGTTTGCTAAAGTAGTTTCTATTTTTTCACTGACTTTACGAATTACGTCTTGAGATATTTCAACTTCTGCCAGTTGAATTGCCGTTTTAAACGCCAACATATCCGCTCCGCCATGACTTTTAATCACCAGTCCGCGCAGTCCAAGAAAACTTGCACCATTATAAAGACGTGGATCAAGGCGTTGTTTGATTGATTTTAAGACCGGATACGCTAAAACAGCGGCTAATTTTGTAAAAATATTTTTTCCAAAAGATTCTTTTAGCACTGAAGTAAACATTTTCGCCGCGCCTTCAATGGTTTTCAGAGCAACGTTTCCGACAAAACCATCTGTGACAATTAAATCAACTTTAATATGTCCTGCATTTAACGAATTGCCTTCGACATAACCGATATAATTTAAGCCGGATTCCTTCAACAATTGCGCCGCTGCTTTAACCTGCTCATTGCCTTTAACTTCTTCTTCGCCAATATTCAACAAACCGACGCTAGGGTTTTCAATGTTTTCGACCGCTTTGACCAGTTCTGAACCCATAATGGCAAATTGCAATAAATGTTCAGCAGTGCAATCAACATTCGCACCTAAATCAAGCACATGCGTGTGTCCGTAAATGGAGGGCAATGTAGAAATAATCGCAGGTCTGTCAACACCCGGAATCATTTTCAACACAAACCGCGCTGTTGCCATCAGTGCACCGGTATTGCCGGCACTCACGCAAGCATCAGCACGCCCGTCTTTGACTAAATTAATAGCCACGCGCATCGAGGAGTCTTTTTTATTTTTTAAGGCTTTAGAAGGGGAATCATCCATTTCCACCCGTTCAGAGGCATGAACAATGCTGAGTCTTCCTTGAAAATCAGTTAATGCTTGAGAGAGTGCTTCTTTTAGAATCACTTCATCGCCAACTAAGATAAGATTTAAGTCTGGATTTGCCTTTAAGCACTCCAGCGATGCAGGAATGGTAACTGAAGGGCCAAAGTCCCCGCCCATTGCATCAATTGAAATTGTTGAACTCACGTTTAGAAATAACTCCGGAAGGAAGAAGAGCCGGATTAACGAGTAGGTGTAGCGAAATTTTTTGCACAAAACCAAATAAATTCAAAACTACACCGACGAAAATATTTAGTTCAACAAATACTTTTTACTCGTACAGCTTTTTAGAACAGGGAAGAACAAATTAATCGTTGTCGTTAGCAACAATTTGACGACCTTTGAAAAAACCGTCTGGGGTAACGTGATGACGCAAATGAGTTTCACCAGTCATCGGGTCTTGCGATAAAGTTCTTGCAGTTAACGCATCGTGTGAACGACGTTGACCACGTCTTGAACGGGTTACTCTACTCTTTTGTACAGCCATTATTAATCTCCAATATTTTTGAGTTTAGCTAAAACGGAAAACGGGTTATTAGATTGTGATTGCTGCACATTATTGGCAGCAGGTTTAATCTCTTCAGTGCTATGTTTGTAAGGTTTACATTCTTCTGCGTGTCGAGGAAAGTCTGGTAAAACCAATAACAACTCATCTTCCACCAATTCATGCAGAGGGATTTTTTCATCCTCAATCATTAACGGTTCGTATTCACCGGATAAGCGTTCTGCTTGCTCCATGGACTTTACTACCGCAAGATTCACCTGAATATCGACTGGCAAAACCAGTGCTTCTAAACAAGTTCTGCATTCTAAATCTAAGTTAGCACGAATAGTTCCGCGCACCACAGATAAGCGACCTTCTTTGCTAAATGATAAGTCTATCTCAACCTGACCATTGTTATGCAACAATACGTCAGCCAAGCGACTTAGCTTAGTTAAAGGTATTTGACCCTGCAAAGTTCTTTGCTTGTCAGCAAAAGAGATGGGGTCGATAAGGTGAGGCAATCTATCTAACATAACCGCAGAATGATATAGATTATTGACTGGCTCGTCAATTCAAAAAACACAAAACAAGCTCTCATTTTATCTATCGTGAGATTTAAACTGTTTATCTAATTGACGTAAATAATCTAAACGTTGTTTGATTTTAATTTCTAAACCACGTTCAACAGGATGGTAATAACAAGAATCTGCCAATTCTTGAGGAAAATAATTTTCCCCCGCAGCATAAGCATCCGCTTCATTATGTGCATAGCGATAATTTTTGCCGTAATCTAAATTTTGCATTAATTTGGTTGGAGCATTGCGTAAATGTAGAGGCACGGACAACGAACCACTGCCTTTTGCTGCGTGCATCGCTTGATTGTAGGCGGTATAAACGGCATTGCTTTTCGCAGCAATTGAAAGAAAAACAATCGCTTGCGCAATTGCCAATTCGCCTTCCGGTGAGCCTAGACGTTCATAAATATCACATGCTGCTAAGGTTAAATGCAACGCTCGTGGGTCAGCATTGCCGATATCTTCAGAAGCCATCCGCAGCACTCGTCTGGCAATATAGCGCGGGTCACAACCGCCATCAATCATTCGACAAAACCAGTACAAAGCCGCATCAGGATTGCTACCGCGCACCGATTTATGCAAAGCGGAAATTTGGTTATAAAACTCTTCGCCTTGATTATCAAAGCGACGCACTCCACCCGTTAATACTTCATTGGCAATTTGTTCATCAATGCAATCACTGTATTTAGCTGCTGCCAGCTCTACTGCAATTTCTAATAAATTCAAAAGCCTACGAGCATCACCATCAGCAGCACGAGCAAATTGTTGTTTAATTTCATCACTGATTTGCAGATTTAACGTCCCTAACCCGCGTTTTTTATCGGTTAAGGCTTGATTTAACACTGCCAGCAAATCCTCTGCACTCAACGCATTTAGCACATACACTCGCGCACGCGATAACAAGGCATTATTCAACGCAAACGACGGATTTTCAGTGGTTGCGCCAATAAAATACACCGTACCATCTTCCACATGCGGCAAAAAAGCATCTTGTTGGGCTTTATTAAAGCGATGCACTTCATCCACAAATAAAATACTGCGTTTTTGCTGTTGTTGCTGCAAAATTTTCGCACTCGCAATCGCTTCGCGAATCTCTTTGACTCCTGCCAACACCGCAGAAACTGGCATAAAAGCCGCTTCTGAATGCTGAGCAATCATCCGTGCCAGCGTGGTTTTACCTGTGCCAGGCGGCCCCCAAAAAATCATGGAATGCAGCCGCCCTGAATTTATTGCCTCAAACAGTGGTTTTCCCGCCGTTAAAATATGCTTTTGCCCGTTATAATCGCTTAATTGCTGTGGGCGCATTCTTTCTGCTAACGGTTGATGGCGGTGCGCATCAATCATTTGTCTTTATCTTTGTGCTTAGCTTTGCCTTTATCTGCACTTTTTTCTTTGTGTTTCTCTTTAGGCGTTTCTTTGCTTTTCTCTTTGTGTTTGTCGTCTTTGCTATCTTTGCTATCTTTGCTTTTTTCTTTATGACTGTCTTTATGGCTCTCTTTGTGATCAGATTTAGACTTATCTTTGTCGTGATCGTGTTCTTTCGCTTTATCTTTGCCTTTATCGGCTTTTTCTTCAGATTTAGCTTTATCTTTTTCATGCGGATGTGCTGCTTCAACATGATTGTGCACTGCATGTGCAACATGTCTGTGCCGCGATGAAGGTTGCACCGCTACATCATTTTCAATTTGCGGTGTTTCTTGTTGCACTTCAGGTGATTTAGTTGCCGTTTTTCCATCTTCTTTGTCTTCCAACACATCCACACCTTTAGGAATGTTGAAGACAAACTCATCTGCTTTAAATTGTGGATTTGTATTAACCTCAGAAAAATAAATGCGAGTTAATTGTCCAAAATTATCATTTAGCTCCATACCAGCTAACGAGCCTTCATTTAAACCAATCAGTACATATTTAAAATTACTTTCTGGGTTTTTCGGCACTAGCTTTATCCATTGCAAACCTTCGTCATCACCTTGTTTTTCAATGGTAAATTCTTTTTCAATTTCCACATCGCCTGTTAATAACAGTGCAGGTGTAGAACCCATTGATTTATCAAGTTTTTTAATCGTGACTTGTTCCAAATCGGCATCGTAAAACCACACTTTGCCAGCATTAGAAACAATTTCTTGCAAAAAAGGTTTTTGATAATTCCAGCGAAATTTGCCCGGTCTGCTCAGATTAAAAACCCCGTAGCTCGTTTGTTTTTCTTTGCCTGCTTCATCAAATGCTACTTGTTTAAAATTAGCCGTGAGATTTTTGGTATTGGTTAAAAATGTTTTTAACTGCGCTACAGGTTTTTGATCTGCATAAGCAAATGGAATATGCAGCAACCATAAGACTAAGAATATTTTTAAAGATTTTGTGTGTGTCAACATCATCATAAGATTTTAGAAAAAGTTATTAAACCAGGTTTTGGGATTGTTAATAGTAGGATTTGTTGGTTCAGCTGGCTCATTCTCAGGAGCAGCTGGTTCTGCATTATTGTCTGGCATGTTTTCATCTGGATTCGGTTCACCATCAAGCGATGGCAATTCATCTAGGCTTGGCTCGCTGGCACATGATGAGCTATTCACAGGTTCTGAGCCAATAATATAAGGATATTGCCGCGCTCCGGCACAATTAGATTCTGTTAATAAACCATTGCTAGGATCTATCCAAACTTGTTGAACATTTTCTGGCACAACTAAATCAACTGCTTTATGCGCAATTTCCTTCATTAAGGCAATCCAAATCGGCAATGCGCCATTTGCGCCAGATAACCCCGCTGATTTATTATTATCGCGACCTACCCAGACCACCGATAAATAGTCGCCACTAAAGCCTGCAAACCAGCTATCTTTCAAGTCATTGCTAGTGCCAGTTTTACCAGCCAAACTCAAACTTCTAGGCAGTGCATTATACGCGGCTCTAGCTGTACCTTCACTGACAACTTCTTGCAAAATAGTGTTGGTAATATAAGTTGCAGCAGAATCTACACCTTGTTTAGTTTCAAATGGATAGCGTTGTAAACGTTTACCGTCACCTGCCACCACTTCGCGAATCGCTTTTAACGGTGTGACAAAACCATCACCTGCTAAAGTTTGGTACATTTGTGTAACTTCTATCGGCGTTAGTGGCAAAGAGCCGAGTAACATAGAGGGCACTAATTCCACATCGCGTGTGATTCCTAAGTTTAACAAAGTGTTAGCGACAGATTTTAAGCTGACATCCATGCCGATGCGTACCGTTGCTAAGTTATAGGAATGCGCTAAAGCAGAATGCAAGGGCACTGAGCCATGTTCGCGATGATCGTAATTTTTAGGCGACCAACCATCGACTTCAATGGCCGTATCTTTCACGAAAGTGCTGGTGGTGTATTTATCAGGATTACTCAAGGCTGTTAAATAAACCGCAGGTTTGACTAATGACCCAATCGGGCGCAGCGCATCTAAAGCGCGGTTAAATCCCGGCTCAGAAGCATTGCGGCCACCGGCTAACGCCACAATTTCCGCGCTATCACGGCGTGTGATTAATACCGCTGTTTCCAGATTTTTACTGCGCCGCCCCTTTTCCAGCGCGGCTAATTTTCTCGCTACTGTTTTTTCCAGTGTATTTTGGACTTGCGTATCTAACGTGGTGAAAATCTTTAAACCTTCGGTGGTTAAATCTTGATCTTGATATTCAATGTTTAATTGCCGTTTCACTAAATCTAAAAACGCCGGATAACGATTCATGGAGCGGTGTACGTTGGCAATCACGCCTAAAGGTTCAGCTTTTGCTTCAGTCGCTTGCGCTTCGGTGAGATAACCTTGCTCGGTCATTTCATCTAGCACCAAATTACGCCGTGCTAACGAGCGATCTGGGTAACGTCGCGGATCATAATAAGAAGGGCCTCGCACCAACGAAACTAAAGTAGCAATTTGATGCAAAGACAGACTTTTTAGCGGCTGATTAAAATAAAATTCACTGGCTAAACCAAATCCGTTAATGGAATTTGAACCATCTTGCCCTAAATAAATTTCATTAAAATAGGCTTCCAGAATTTCATCTTTGCTATAGCGCATGTCCAACAACATCGCCATAAAGACTTCGTTGACTTTCCGTTTTAACGTGCGTTCAGACGTTAAATAAAAGTTTTTCACCAATTGCTGCGTGATGGTGCTGCCGCCTTGCACTAAACCGCCGGCGCGTAAATTGGCTAATACCGCTCTGGCTAAACCACGCAACGATACACCATGATGATGATAAAAATTGCGGTCTTCCGTTGCCAACAAGCCTTGTTTTAACAACACTGGCGCGTCAGCTAATTTGATTAAAATCCGGTCTTCTTTGAGTTTTGGAAAAAAACTGCCAATTTGCACAGGATCCATGCGCACAACGGCGAGTTCTCTTAAATTGTCTATATCAGAAATTTTGGTTATTACCGAACCGGAAAAACTAATTTTTAGATGTAAACTCTCTTGTGCACCATCCCAAAAAGTAAAACTACGGGTTTTTAAGGTTATTTGTCGCCCTTGCGATTGATAAGTGCCTTCTGAAGACAAGGTACTATCATTGCGGTAGTGGAGTTGATCGAGTAAATCTTTGAATTCATTTAAAGTTAATGCGTAACCGACATAAATATCTAACGGATTAGCATACACTTTCGCAGGAATATCCCAGCGTTTTCCTTCAAATTTTTTACGGATGTTTTGGTCTAAAAAACCGAGATACACCGCAAATATAGGCACGAAAATAATAATTGCGACTAAAAGCCATCGTTTGAGTTTTTGAAAAAACATATCTTAAGTTTTTTGTTGGCGGTAAAAATAACGTTGATAAGATTATAAGGCATAGAAGACTTTTACATTTTAGAAATTTGGATTGCTGTTTTTAATCGTTGTTCTGAATGTTGCTGTGCTTGTGTACAGAGGATAGTCGCTGTTGTTTGAGAAACGGCATTTACTTAGAAACACAAGGTTTGTCAAAATAATTAGATGGTATTTTAAGATGTGGTGAAAGCATGACCTATATTGCATAGGTCATGCTAAAACTGAAATTTCAATGCTTAATGCGAGATTTAATGCGCAACCAAATTGGTTTTAATCTCTTTGCTGGAAAGATCTTTGCCGCTGGTTTCCACTACGGAAGTCATCGGAGTGGGCGAATATTGCAACGCCAACTCTAACACCTCATCTATCCACGATACGCAGCGAATTTCTAAATGATTTTTGATATTTTCAGGAATTTCAGCCAAATCTTTTTCATTATCGGCTGGAATTAACACTTTAGTGATACCGCCGCGATGCGCTGCTAAAAGCTTTTCTTTCAATCCGCCAATCGGTAACACTTCACCGCGTAAAGTAATTTCACCTGTCATCGCAACATTGGCGCGTACTGGAATTTTCGTCAAAGCAGACACAATCGCAGTACACATGCCAATCCCCGCGCTAGGGCCATCTTTGGGCGTTGCCCCTTCAGGAACGTGAATGTGAATGTCGGTATTTTGAAACACGCTGTTATCAATGCCCAAAACACTGGCGCGACTTCTCACCACCGTCATTGCAGCTTCAATCGACTCTTTCATCACTTCGCCCAATTTGCCTGTCGCAGATTGTTTGCCTTTGCCCGGCATTACCGCAGTTTCGATGGTTAATAATTCACCACCCACTTCTGTCCACGCTAAGCCTGTGACTTGTCCAATTTGATCTTTTTCTTCTGCGCAACCGTAATCAAAACGTCTTACGCCTAAATAATTGTTTAAATTTTCCGCGCTAACATACACTTTGCTATCACTTGGATTTAACAATAACTCTTTCACTACTTTGCGACAAATTTTAGAAATATCACGTTCTAAATTTCGCACGCCGGCTTCACGAGTGTAATAACGGATAATATCGCGTACTGCGTCTTCTGAAATTTCAATTTCACCTTCTTTTAAGCCATTGTTTTTAATTTGTTTTGGAATTAAAAACCGCAAGGCGATATTGATTTTTTCATCTTCGGTGTAACCTGCCAGGCGAATCACTTCCATTCTATCCAGCAGTGCGTGCGGAATATTCATGGTATTAGCTGTAGCAACAAACATTACATCCGATAAATCAAAATCCACTTCCAGATAATGATCTGCAAATGTATGATTTTGTTCAGGATCTAACACTTCCAATAATGCAGAAGCCGGATCGCCACGAAAATCCTGTGCCATTTTGTCAATTTCATCAAGCAAAAACATGGGGTTTTTCACTTTTACTTTTGACAAATTTTGCAAAATTTTGCCGGGCATTGAGCCAATATAAGTGCGTCGGTGTCCGCGAATTTCTGCTTCATCCCGCACCCCGCCTAATGCCATCCGCACATAACTGCGGTTAGTGGCTCTAGCGATGGATTGCCCTAACGAAGTTTTGCCCACCCCTGGAGGCCCTACTAAACATAAAATAGGCCCTTTCAGTTGTTTTACACGTTGCTGCACGGCGAGATATTCCAAAATCCGCTCTTTCACTTTTTCTAAGCCGTAATGTTCGGTTTCTAAAACTTCTTCAGCAATTTTTAAATCATGGCGAACTTTGGTTTTTTTCTTCCAAGGAATGCTAATCATCCATTCAATATAATTGCGCACAACGGTGGCTTCCGCCGACATCGCTGGCATGAGTTTTAGCTTTTTCAATTCTGCATCAGCTTTGGCTTTCGCTTCTTTTGACATCCCTGCTTTAGCGATTTTTTTCTCTAATTCTTCCAATTCATTGGTCACATCTTCCATTTCGCCCAATTCTTTCTGAATCGCTTTCATTTGCTCATTCAGATAATATTCCTTTTGGTTTTTTTCCATTTGCTGTTTCACGCGCACGCGAATTTTCTTTTCAATTTCAAGCAGTTCTTTTTCGCCTTCCATGAGCGTCATTAAACTTTCTAGGCGTGTTATCACATCGCCCATTTCCAGAATTTTCTGTTTTTCTTCTACTTTTAAAGTCATGTGCGCAGCAATTGTGTCTGCCAAACGACCGGGATCATCCATTCCCACTAAAGAATTTAACACTTCCGGTGGAATTTTATTATTCAGCTTAACGTATTGGTCAAATGAATTAATAATGGTGCGTTGTAATACGTCTAATTCCTCATCTGCCAGTGTAATCACTTCATTGATTTTACTCACCAAAGCACAAAAATAACCGTCAACTTCTTGATAATGGGTGATTTGGCAGCGTTCTTTGCCTTCAACTAATACTTTCACCGTGCCATCTGGCAGTTTGAGTAATTGCAAAATGGTGGCTAATGTTCCTATTTGATAGATGTCTGCAAAATCGGGATCATCAACGGTGGCTTCTTTTTGCGCTACTAATAAAATTTGTTTATTTTCCTTAATTGCAGCATCCAATGCTTCAATAGAGCGACCGCGCCCGACAAATAAAGGAATCACCATGTTCGGATAAACCACTACATCGCGTAGTGGCAACACCGGAATTAGATTGGAATTTTGTGTTATATCAGTCATTTTTCGTTTCCCTAAACAGACATTTAAACTATATTCTACAATAAATAGCTAATATGGTGATAAGCACCAGAAATAGCAAGCTTTTGCTCAGGATTTGCTGCAAAAAAGATAAAAAAAGCGGTTTTTCAGCGATTTTTTGTCTTTTTGAGATTGCTGTCCCTTGCATAAAAACGCGATAGCAAACTTATCTGTATCAGTTTGCAAGCAGGTTTTGCATCCAGAAAACTTTTTTACCGTAAAACAATCCGTAATACTGCCAAAATACTGGCTAATCCCAGCCCGAAAAAGCTGATTTTAACCATCCAAATTGTTGCAATTTTTTGCCAATGCGTATGCACATAATCTTCAATCACCACCTGAAGCCCTAAGGCGGCATGGTAAAAAACAGCCATTAACCAAGCAATTGCGCATAAACTGTTCAAAGGCTCTGTCAACCAAGCCGAAATTTGTTCATGTGAGGCTGCGGTTAGTTGTTTGGTATACGCAATTAACCAAAATGACAATGGAATCAATAGAATAGAGCTAATACGCTGCATCCACCAATGCGCCGTGCCATTATGCGCTGCACCTAAACCGCGTACTTTTGCCAGTGGGGTTTTGTAATCCATTTTCCTCTCCTATCAAAAAAGAAACGCGCCTAACGTCAATGTGAGCGAAGCTGCTAATTCAATAGCCGCATTTTTATTCATTTGCGCTTTGTCAAAGCTTAAGCCTACATCCCAAATTAAGTGTCGAATGCCGTGACACAGATGAAAAAACAGTGCGTAAATAAATAACCACAAACTCAGTTGTCCGACTGGATGATTTAACAAATTTTGTAAGTTCAGATACGATTCAATTCCAGCGGCAATCGCAAAAAAACTGTAGGCAAAAAATAACAGACCAAATGCCAAAGCAACACCGGTAATGCGATGCGTAATGGAAATAATCCCAGTCAATGGGAGTTTATAAACTTGCAAATGCGGGGAGAGCGGGCGATTGGAGGCTGACATAGTGTTCACGGGTTAGTTAGAGCAGGTCTGATAATACCGCGTGAATGCAGCTTTATTCAATAGTCGTGTTTTTTGGTAGGAATTTAAGAGGTTTTTAGCTGCTAGATTTGCAGCTGTAAATGAAACTATCAACCGCAAACAAAATTGTGTTCGATTGCGGTTGATATAAAAAAGGTGTGGTAATAGTTAGCCGGGCGGCCAGTGCATTTGTCGTCCACCTAACAGATGCAAATGCAGATGATACACTTCTTGTCCGCCGTGTTTATTGCAATTAATTACGGTGCGATAACCATCATCGGCTAGGTTTTCTTGTTGAGCGATGATTGTTACTGCTTGCAATAGTTTTCCTGCCAAATCAACATCATGCAAATCATTTAAGGTGGCGACATGGGCTTTTGGAATCACCAAAATATGCACCGGTGCTTGCGGATGAATATCTCTGAAAGCTAGAACGCTGTCATTTTCAAACACCACATCAGGCTTAATTTCACCTTTTGCCATTTTGCAAAATAAACAATTATCCATCGCAATTCCCCTGATTAGAATGGCATTTGAAAACCCGGAGGGAGCGGAATACCTGCGGTGACGCTTGCCATTTTTTCTTTTTTGAGTTTAGAAACTTTGTGTACTGCATCGTTAATCGCTGCGGCAACTAAATCTTCTAGCATGTCGCGATCGTCTCCAACTAAAGAATCATCAATCGTCACTTTGCGCACTTCGCGTTTGCCAGTCATTAAAATTTTAACTAAGCCGCCGCCCGATTCGCCTAATACTTCAAGTGCTGCGATTTCATCTTGGGCTTTTTTTACATTTTCTTGCATTTTTTGAGCTTGCTGCATCAGCCCGCCTAAAGCATTTTTCATTTTTTTCTCCAGACTTCTCAAGTTTTAAAAAACTGACAGGTCTTCATAGTTGTTACAAAGGTTTTATCGTACCCGGTTCTATCCGAGCATTAAAATTTTCTTTAAAAGCAATCACATTCGGGTCAGCATTAATAGCATCGACGGCATTTTGTTGTTTGTCATCACGTTCTTGCTGTTGTTGGATTGCTGGCGTGGTATGAGAGCTTTTTTGAGCTTTAATTGTCAATTTTAACGCAGGATTACGCACATAGTTTTGCAACGCTGCTTGCAAATTCTCTTTGGTTTTGCTGCCACTCACTGTGTAAGTTGGGTCAACTAATAACGTACATTGCTGATTATCAATGCTTTCTAGCACGCAATTATTGGCTAATTGTTTTGTGAGTGCTGATAAATTCATTGCCGCAATCATTTGTCCCCATTGCGAAGTGACAACAGGTGCTGAGGTAGGCTGTTGATAAACAGGCGCGGCAGGAATAGGAGCTGCTTGCGGTTGTGGAATATGCGTAGGTGGCGAATTGACAGCTCTTGCAGGAGTCGGCACGGCATGAGAAATCGGTGCAGTTCTGGGTTGCACGGCGTGTTGTGGCATTGCTGAGGTTTGGTTTTCAGCGCGAAGCGGTCTAAAAGTCAACATTCGCAGCATTAACATTTCAAATCCGGTGCGTGGGTCGGGGGCTAAATCAAAATCTTTTTGTCCAACCAAACCAATTTGGTAATAAAGCTGTACGTCTTCCGCTGGAATCAGCGCGGCAAGATCTGCCAGCAACGCGGCATCAAATTCTTGGTCAAGGTAATCAGGTAGTGTTTGCAATAATGCGACCCGATGCAAAACTCGCAACATTTGCTGCAATACATCGCCAAAATCTGGAGTTAGTTCGGCAATTTCGGCAATGGTTGCTAAAATCGCTTTGCCGTCGTGTTGTGCCAAACTGCGTAATAAATCATCCACAGGTTGTTGCGCCACTGTGCCTAGCATCGCACTCACATCAACTTGATTTACGCGCCCTTGTCCATAAGCAATCGCTTGGTCAACTAAACTCAAGCCATCACGCATACTGCCATCAGCGGCGCGAGCGAGCAAAGCTAAGGCTTCTTGATCAAATTCAATTTGTTCTTGTTGCAAAATAAAAGTCATTTGCTGTCTGATTTGCTCAGGCAACAAGCGTTTTAAATTAAATTGCAAACAGCGCGATAAAACAGTGATGGGGATTTTGTGGGGATCAGTGGTCGCTAACAGAAACTTAACGTGTTCTGGAGGTTCTTCGAGGGTTTTTAACAAGGCATTAAAACTATGCCCTGAGAGCATGTGTACTTCGTCAATCAGATAGACTTTGTACTTGCCTTGATTCGGTGCATATTGGGCGTTGTCGAGTAAATCGCGGGTATCTTCAACTTTGGTGCGTGATGCCGCGTCAACTTCAATTAAGTCCATAAAGCGACCGCTATCGAAATCACGGCAAACTGCACATTGACCACAGGGATTATAATCTTGCAGATTTAGGCAGTTAATTGCTTTAGCTAAAATGCGGGCTATTGTGGTTTTGCCACAGCCGCGTGTGCCAGTAAATAGATAAGCGTGATGCAATCGCTGATGCTGCAAAGCGTTAATAAGCGATTTGGAGACATGTTCCTGACCGACAAGCTGGGAAAAGTTTTGTGGTCGCCATTTTCTGGCAAGAACCTGATAAGCCATTAGAGACTCGAAGGAAATAACACGATGGGTGGTAACTACGCCAGCTGCATCCCGGCACACGAATCTGCTGTTACCGTTGCTCCCTTCCGGACCTGGCGGGGTTCACAGCGTATCGTTGCGAGAGAACCGACGCAGTCACCATAAAATTCTCAGCAATCACTGCTGAAAGTCCGTGCATTATCTACCATTTTGGATTTCAAAGCAAGTTTAACGCCAAAATTAAACTTTAAAAGCTAATCTTTTTCACATAATTAGAATAAGTTTCACTCAATAAACAATTACTTAAAGAGTATCTTTTTTTGTCGCTTAAGGTAAATAAACTTTCCACTTCATGCCACCGAGTGCCTGACTACGTTCCCCTGTTAATCGACCTTCTAAAAGCTCAACTAATTCAGAAACCACAGCCATTCCAATACCATGCCCTTGAATTTTCTCATCTGCTCTAACGCCGCGTTTTAAAATTTCGCTCAACTTTTCCGCAGCAATCCCCGCACCATCATCTTCGATTTGCAAAATCACTTTGTAATTACTTTGACTGGATTCTGGCAAACTTAGCAAACTCACTTTAATATTTTTTTCACACCATTTTCCTGCGTTGTCCAATAAGTTTCCGGCAATTTCATATAAATCACCTTCTTCACAATAAATTTGCAAACTTTCATCAATTTCTAAAGTGAAAACAATCTGTTTATCGCGATAAACTTTTTCCAAGGAAGTGATGATTTTTTTTATGATTTCTGCCGCATTGATTTTGCCGGCTAATTTTTTTCTGCCTTTTGCTGCCGCTTTTTGCAATTGGTATTCAATAATTTCATTCATTCTGGAAATTTGATCTTGTACCGTATGTCTTGGAATATCGTCGCGTTCCATGCAGCCGCGCAAAATGGCTAAAGGTGTTTTTAAACTGTGCGATAAATCTGCCAAAGTATTGCGATAACGCTCTAAATGCGCCCTTTCGCTGCTAATCAGGGCATTAAGATTTCGGGCGAGGCCAACTAGCTCAGAAGGATAATGACCATCTAAGCTACTTTTTTCACCCGCTTCAATGGCTGTTAAATCTTTTACAATTCGTCTTAACGGAATCAAACTCCAGCGCAGCACTATAAATTGAATCATAATCAACACTAGTCCCACTGAAAAAAACCAATGCCGCAAAGTTCTTCTAAAGTGTTGAACTTGTTTGTCCACAAAATCGCTGTCTTCTGCCACAGAAAAAATATATCTGCCTTCCAGCGCGTTTTTTTCATTTTCCCAAATCACCGCATAATGCAGCACAAAGCGATTGTTTTTATCGGTGACAAACAAGGCTGCACCGGGTGGAACGGCGACAAAAGGGATTTCTCGCTCGCCTAATGTTGAATAAGAACGCCAAACTATTTTTTTATCGGCGCGGCGAATCACGGCTAATAATCCTGAACCGGGTTCAGAAAAGCGTGATTCTTGCAGAACCAAGGGGATTTTGAGTCGTCCTGAACGCGTCATTTCGGCAACAGAAAACAGTGAATAGATTTGTAATTGCAGTTTTTCTTTTAAGCTTTCTTCTGCACTTTCCCTAAAGCCGTGTTCCAAAACCCATAACGCAAACACAAAAAAAGCCGCTAATACTAGCCCTGCTGAAAGAAGTAATCGAAAACTGAGAGCGTTAATTTTCAAAATATGACCTGCTTGGTGTGTCGTCAGAGTGGCGTTTTTAAACAAACTGCGTTGCGATTAGCGTTTAAACCCTTCGCCTGTGCCCAATAACGCGGCAATAATATTTTTTTGAATTTCAGAAGAACCTGCAAATAATCGACTTGCCAGTGCATCATGTACTAAAGCCAAGGTCGGGTTATTGGTAATCATGCCATTTGCGCCTAAAATCTGCACGGCATCCAGACAAAATTGCAAAAAAGCTTCGCTGGCAAATAATTTAGTTTGTGCACTGGCTAAAGTAATGCGTTTATTGTGATCTTTTAAGCGGGCGCATTCATTCACCCACAGGCGAATGGTGTCCAGACCCACTTTCATTTCAGCAATTTTATGACTAACGCCTTGATGTGCACCTAAATAAGCACCATCTGCTTGTCGCTCGCGACTGTAGTTAATCACCGTGGTTAAATGACTGCCCATAATGCCGCTAATGCCTGCAAAAATAAAAGCCCGTTCAAACTCTAACGCGGTTTGTGCCATCATTTTTCCTGCACCCGCACTACCTAAGCGTCTATCAAAAGGGATAGAACATCCTAATAAAATCACATCGCCCATTGTTGCGGTGACGCAGCTATCCACATGTGGTTTATCGCGAAAATTTGCGCCAATATCATCTTTTTTAACTAAAAATGCGGATAACTCGCCCTCTAATAACGCATAAACCACTAACACATCCGCAATTGGCGTGTTAGTAATAAAGCGTTTATATCCATTCAGAACAAAACTATCTTTGGTTTGCGTTGCCGTTGTTTCTAAAGCACTAAGATCTGAACCTGCCTGCGTTTCAGTAATCGCGTGACCTGCAATCAAATCGCCAGACAATAAATCCGGCAACCACTCTTCTTTTTGCGGTTCTGTGCCATAAAGCAACACGGGAAACACGCAGCCCCAAAGATGCGCATTAATCGACAAAATCAAGCCGCTATCTTGCGTTAATTTACCCAGAGCTTGATGCGCTTCAACCAAATCATGAAAGGTATTGCCATGCCCGCAGTATTCCGTTGGAATTGCATATCTCAAAATTTGCTGTTCTTGCGCACAATGGCGAAAACGCAATTTTGAGGCATATTTATTTCCTGCGGGAGGAAGTTGATTGAGATCGTTAATCATGTTTTTTAAATCCTGAAACAAGGAGTTAAGCGCGATTTAATAAAGGTAAGTAGGTGAGAATAAGTTTCAAGGTATTATGAAATACTGGAGGTCAGGCTTTGCCTGACATTGCAAGCAAAGCTTGCACTCCGACATACCGAAAAACTTTTGTTTAATTACTTAAGTAGATAAAAAGAATTTTTCACAAGCTTTGCTAATTGGACAATCCTGACGGCGTTTAAATCTCAAGTTTAACTTCAAACGTATGCGAATTTAAACATTGCGCTTTTATGCCCTTAATTGCCAGCAACGCGACAAAATTGGTGATCGCATCGCCTATTTTTCGGCTACTGCCATAACCGCGAATGCTATTCTCTTTTCTATTCAGCGTTAAATAAAGTTGCAAGCGGCTGTTGCTGCGTTCATTAAAAAGCTGCAAAAACTCATTAATTTTTGCCTCAGCTTCCTCCAGCGTCATCGCTTTGGGTTCGGGTTCAACACGCGGCAGCTCTGCTTGAAACTTTTCCACCACCGGCGTGTACCAAGGATGATTTTCAGCAATTAAAATCTGTTTAATCGACGTTAATGCGTCTAGCTCATCTGCAAACACAAAAGCATTACTTTTATCTTTGCTGAAAATTAAGTCAACCGCTTCAGGATGATTCGTCAGCCAATAAACATCATATTGATTTTCTTGATGTTTATAGCCTGCGATAAAATTAGGATTTAACACGCTACTCATTGCAATCTTTTCTCAAGCATCATTCTAATGATTTTAGGATTTACGCGCATAACGCAAACAAATAAACAGAAAAAATTGCGTGCCTAAAATCAAGTTTGCCATTAACAAATGAATCGGTTGCGCCACACGCGGCATTGATAATCTATCTAAACTCACGCCGGCTAAAATCGCAATCACAATCAAGGTCATTAAGCTCATCGCAATTTTTACAAGCAGGCTGTTTTTTGGCATCGCTTGATAAAGTTTCCAACTCATCCACAAATTGGTGAATAAAATAATGGAGGAAAATGAGCGGTGAATATAAAAAATAATCGGGAAGCTTTCGCGCCAATATTGCCGATCCAATCCGGTTGAATGTGAAATAAAATCAACCGCTTCGCGAACTTGCGTGCCCATAGCAATTTGCAGCAAGGTCATTCCCATCACCACTTTTATCACCGTATAAACAGCGGGCGGCACAAATTGCACATCCAACAAACTCAGTGCGTGTTGTTGTGAGCGGGCAATGGCGTAAATCAGCAACATCACAATCACCATTGCCAGCAACATGTGCAAGGTAATAATCAGTGGTTTTAAATTGCTTGCCACCACCGCAGACCCTAACCAGCCTTGAAATCCAACGAGAAAAAATACCGACAACGCCAAATAAAAAACGGTTTTATCCGCTTTTAAATAAATGCGCGATGACCACGCGGTTAAGAAAATCAAAAAACCAATCGTCACGCCGACCAACCGATTTACATATTCTGTCCACGTTTTCACGACATTAAAGGTGGTGTCGCTGTAACCTATGTAAATTTCGTGATAATTCGGCGGTAATTGCGATTCATCGGTCGGTGGAATCCACAGCCCAAAACAGGTTGGCCAATCAGGACAGCCCATGCCCGCTCCTGATGCGCGGACGCTGCTGCCGACAAAAATCACCAAATACACCGCAAAAATGGTGAGAATCCCTAAATAGCGAAAACGTAAAGCGGCTTGTGAGTCAATCATAATGGTCAAAATTAAACAGTTACAAAAGGAATAAGGTTAATTTTATCGTGTTTAGCATTGTTAAGTTGTAATTCTGCACTTTCAACCGCGTTGGTTTGCAGCACTAACAGAATTTTATAGCCGTCTGCTTCACGAAACGTGCTGAGAATTTGTCCCATCATTTGCCCTGTTTCATCTAGCACATTGTTATCGTTAGTAAAAGTAGCCTCTGCTGTCAGCTGTGCCAAAAATAACTCGCGTTTGGTTTTGCCTAAATAATGGGTTCGCGCCACAATTTCTTGTCCGGTGTAACAGCCTTTGGTGAAACTCACGCCGCCGAGTTTGTCTAAATTCAACATTTGCGGAATATATTCTTCGCTGCTGGTTTCATCCAACCATGCTAATCCACCTTGCATATCTAAGCTTTGCCAATCTTGCGCATTTTGCATCTGAAAAGCGTTGTTTTGTAAGTTTGTCCATTCGCTCATCGCATCTGCAATGGTAGCAACACTTAAATAATGCGCATTCGGCAACTTTATCCACTGATTGTTTCTCGCAAAATTGATGGTCGGCAGCGACAAATCCGTTGCGATTTCCTGCGTGCAGCGTAAACCGGTTAAGCATAATTCTGCGCTGGCTTCTTGCAATTGCACTTTAGAGCGCAATACATACATTTTCAGTTTGTTTTTAACTTTTTCCAGTAACACGCTGGGCAAAATCAGCAAAAAATCTTCATTGTGTTTCAAAATCAAAAAAGTGCTAATCACGCGCCCTTTCGCATTGCAAAATCCTGCGAAAAAACTGTTTTTGGCGTTGAGTTCTTTAGTGTTGCAAGTGAGTTGTCCTTGTAAAAAATCGGCTGCGTCAGTGCCGCTGATTTTTAAAATGCTTAAGTGCGAAATGCCATATAAAGCGTTGTGGCTGGCGGTGTTGCTGATGGATTGTGAGGTTAAAAAGTCTTGCCAAGTTGGGTTCATTTCTTGAATTTGCGAATGTTAAGTGAGGGGAAATTATAATGACTTTCGGCTGTTTAGTAGACTGCAATTCTCATTATGAACTTCTGTTAAGTAACTAATTGAAAAAACAATTATTTTTTAATCTTAGCCTTTAAAGTGAGTTTATAGAATGAAATATATTTGCCAAAATAACTCATTTTTTGAATAAAGAGACTTTTTTGTTCAGAACTTAATCTGTGCAATCGATTTTATTGAAAACATGCGTATTATTTTTGATGACTATCTCCCACGTTGGAATTATCGGGCTAAGCCACAATATAACTAATATCGGGAAATTATTTTTAGCCATATCCTAAGTTGATATTTATTGAGTAAAAATTCGTAACAGTCTATGAGTTCAATCTGTAACTGTACAGGCAGTTTTGTTAAATTGAGCGTAGATAAATTGGGCGGGAGTAGTGTTTGTTGTTGAGATAACATAATTCACCTGTGATTTTATGATTTCTGTGCTTGTTTGAAATTGTAGTATTTCACCGCAGAGTTTTGAACACAATGACACGGATTTTAAGAAGGTCAATTTTAAGTAGTCCGTATGTTTCATTATGCAGCTATTTTATGATGCAGTGTCATGGAAAATTGATATAACGTTTTAGGGTCTATATCTACCATGCCATGATTAAATTCCAAACATCCCCATTCTTTATTGAGTTGCGCCGTGTTTAAGTCTTTTATAGAAACATGCCTTTCAATGAGCGTTTTTAAATCAGTTTCTATATTTTCGCCATTTTCAAAGGTTAATATAAAAATATAATTTTTAAGCTGTTTAAAATTGATAAGTTTCATTATTTATTCCAATTTTAAGATGCACAGGATTTAAGAAAACTAAGAAAATTCTGTTAATTCTTCAATAATTGTACAAACGCATCAATTGTTACCAAGTTTAATTTTGGAAACTCCACTTGTTTCAAACAATTAAAATGTTTGTCATTACTTACCAAGTAATCCGCATTTCCCGCAACTGCACAATCAACAAACTTATTGTCATCTTTATCAATTTCAATCAAATTCCATTTGTAAAATACTTCCTGTTTTTTGACATTCGATAAACTTAACAGCATCTCACAAATATTGGTTGCAACAATAAGGTTGGTTTTTTGTGTAATTATTTCAGTATATTCGCTTAATATTTCGTTGCTGATAATTAACTGAAACTTGCCAGTTAATAACGCATCAAAAATAATTCGATAGGGTGATTTTTTGGGAATTGAGACTAGCAAGATATTGGTGTCTAAAACAACTTTCATGATGGGTTGTAAGGGGTTCTGAGATGTTCATTTGCCCAGTTTGTCATGGTGGTGTTGTCCCAGTTATTTTCTTCCCAGAGTTTATCCATTTCTTGTGTGGCTTGCGCTGCGAAATAATTGGCAAGCAAGTTTTTTATGTCGGTGAGTTGTTGTTGATTGAGTTGATAACTAAAAATTTTTAATAATTTTAATTGCAGATTGGTGAGTTTTTGAGCTTGCATTTTATTCTCCAATTTATTCGTTGATTTGTTTTGCGCATTTTAGGGTTTTGAACACGATAATACGGATTTTAAGATGCACAGGACTTAAGAAAACCAAAAAATCCTGTTAATCGTTTAATCCTGCAAATCCTGTTCAAAAACAGCCTAATTCCCCACCGCCAATTCTGTTACCGAAGACGGCAAGCCTTTTAAACTTTTAATTTTTGTCTTTCTAATATCTAGCTTGGTTAATTTAGGGAAACTAGCCAAAAAGCCATCCTCTTTTATTTCCGTGTCTTTTAACGTCAGCGAAGTTAAATCCGTTAAATTGTTCAACGCACTCAGGTCGGGTATTTTATTATCGCTTAAATCCAAATCCAGCGTGGTTAAGCTTTTTAACTCTTTCAACGCACTCAGGTCGGTTATCTTTGCATCTCTTAAATCCAATTTCAGCGTGGTTAAGCTTTTTAACTCTTTCAACGCACTCAGGTCGGTTATCTTTGCATCTCTTAAATCCAATTTCAGCGTGGTTAAGCTTTTTAACTCTTTCAACGCACTCAGGTCGGTTATCTTTGCATCTCTTAAATCCAATTTCAGCGTGGTTAAGCTTTTTAACTCTTTCAACGCACTCAGGTCGGTTATCTTTGCATCTCTTAAATCCAATTTCAGCGTGGTTAAGCTTTTTAACTCTTTCAACGCACTCAGGTCGGTTATCTTTGCATCTCTTAAATCCAATTTCAGCG
>ERZ1034363.18-NODE-18-length-108268-cov-7.421033_pt1 | contig 108268 bp, 121 predicted proteins | sample MGYA00520616_ERZ1034363 | MGnify/ENA primary metagenome ERZ1034363 (study PRJEB33736, sample SAMEA104284506) | Azolla filiculoides | biome: Urban; feature: Water surface; material: Ditch water | place: Netherlands | collected 2015-10-28 | depth 0-0.1 m ...
ACAAAATCTATTGAGTATGTAATAGCAGATATTTTAAGTATAAACTCAAGTGCAGTAATGATAATAAAGTCTACAATTCCTGTTGGTTATACGAAAAGTTTAAGAGAAAAATTTAATACTCAAAATATTATATTTTCTCCTGAATTTTTAAGAGAAGGGAAAGCTCTATTTGACAATCTTCATCCAAGTAGAATAATTGTAGGTGAAAAATCAGAGCGTGCAAAAATCTTTGCAAATTTATTAGCACAAGGTGCAATAAAAAAAGACATTTCTATACTTTTTACAGATTCAACAGAAGCCGAAGCTGTAAAACTGTTTTCAAATACATATTTGGCTATGAGAGTAGCATATTTTAATGAACTTGATTCTTATGCTCAAACACATGATTTAGATACTAAACAAATTATAGAAGGAGTAGGGTTAGACCCACGAATTGGTAATCATTATAATAATCCAAGTTTTGGATATGGTGGATACTGCTTACCAAAAGATACAAAACAATTACTTGCAAATTATTCTGAAGTTCCAAGTAATCTAATAGAAGCAATAGTTAAATCAAACTCAACTAGAAAAGATTTTATAGCTGATAGTATTATTGCTAAAAAACCAAAAATTGTGGGTGTTTATAGACTTATCATGAAAGAAGGAAGTGATAATTTTAGAAGTTCAGCTATTCAAGGAATAATGAAAAGAATCAAATCGAAAGGAATAGAAGTGGTTGTTTATGAGCCAGTTCTTCAAGAAGATGAATTCTTTAACTCAAGAGTAATCAAAGATTTAGATGAGTTTAAAAAAATTTCAGATGTGATTGTAGCAAATAGGATTTCAGAAGATATAAAAGATGTACTAGAAAAAATATATACTAGAGATATATTTAATAGTGATAGTTAAGGTATTGAAATGAAAATACTAGTAACAGGAACAGCAGGATTCATAGGATTTCACTTAGCCCAAAAACTTCTAGAACGAGGTGATGAAGTAGTAGGACTTGATAATATAAATGACTATTATGATGTAAACCTAAAATATGCAAGATTAGCTGAACTTGGTATTTCTGTAATTTCAAATAAGTTTGAAGAAAATACTCTTGTTCAAAGTTCGAAGTATCCAAAACATAAATTTGTAAAAATGGATTTGTCTGATACAAACTCTATATATAATCTTTTTGAAAAAGAAAAGTTTGATGCAGTTTGTAATCTTGCAGCACAAGCAGGAGTAAGATACTCAATAGAAAATCCTCATGCTTATATTGATTCTAATATAAAAGGATTTATGAATATTCTAGAAGCTTGTAGACATAATAATGTTAATAATCTTTCATACGCATCTAGTTCTTCTGTATATGGATTAAATAAATCACAACCATTTAAAACAAGTGATCATACAGATCATCCAGTATCTTTGTACGCAGCAACAAAAAAATCAAATGAAATGATGGCACATACCTATAGCCATCTTTATAATATCTCAACAACAGGATTGAGATTCTTTACCGTTTATGGACCGTGGGGAAGACCTGATATGGCTCCAATGCTTTTTGCAGATGCTATTTTAAATGATAGAGCTATAAAAGTATTTAATCATGGAAATATGAGTAGAGATTTTACTTATGTAGATGATATAGTAGATGGTGTAATTAAAATTATTGATAACCCAGCAAATTCATCACAAGAATTTAATCCAGAGAATCCAAATCCGTCAATATCAAGCGCTCCATATAAAATATATAATATAGGAAATAATACACCTGTTCAATTATTGGATTTTATAGAAACTTTAGAAATAAAAATAGGGATAAAAGCTAAAAAGGATTTTATGGATATGCAAGATGGAGATGTAGTATCAACATATGCAGATACAAATGATTTGATTAAAGATTTTAATTATAAACCTGATACTAAACTGGCTGATGGAATTGAGCAGTTTGTGGTTTGGTATAAAGATTTTTATTTTAAAGAAGAAAAGTAGATAATTCTCTTAGAAAAAATATTAGGAAGTAAAATTATTTAGTTTATATAAAAATAAATTAAATGCCTTTTTTTCCTAAAACAACCAAAATAGTTTTCCATATCACTTTAAGTTCAAGCCATAAGCTCCAGTGTTTGATGTAGTAAAGATCATACATTAGCTTTTGTTGAGTATCTTCCAAGTTTGCACCATATGGATAGTTAACTTGAGCCCAACCAGTTATTCCAGGAGCTACAAGATGTCTTTCATGGTAGTACGGTATTTGTTCTTCATAGTTGCTAACTAAAATATTCCACTCAGCTCTTGGACCTATCAAGTGCATCTCGCCTTTTAAGATATTTTTGTATTGAGGAATCTCATCTATTCTTGTTTTTCTCATAAATTCACCATATTTATATATTCTGCTATCATTTTCTTGTGTATATGGATCATGATATGAGTCTTCATGCATAGTTCTAAATTTGTAACATTTAAAATCTTTTGCATTTTGTCCAACTCTATCTTGTATAAAATATAGTTCACCAGGAGATTGAAGTTTTTGCTGTTTTGAAACAATTGGTTTTACAAATATATTTATAAGAAGCAAGAAAAATACACCAACAAAGTCAACCGATCTTTTTAGTATGTATTCTAATGTATTATAAGGTCGTATATCTTCTAGGAAATGTAAATCTTTATGATTGTTTGGTATGTAGCATTTAAATAAAAACTCTTCTAGGAAATGCTCTATTGTGATGATTCTAAACTTTGCATTAGGTTTAGTTAAACGAAGACTAGTTAGGTATTTAACGATATCATCACCAACGCTAGCTTTAGTATTTAGTACAAGTATATCAAAGTCATCAGTATTTACTGCTTCTTGTAGCTCATTTAAAACTTCACTTTGTTCTCTATTTGTGTATTTTACTACTTGGATAGATTTAAACTTTTTGTGAAGTCTTTCTAGCTCTAGCTTTGTAAATTTGTATTTCCTACCTAGGATTAGCATATTATTTAAAAACCCTTTTAAATATAGCATCTACATTTTTTGTGTAGTAGTCAAAGTTAAAACATTCTCTTATGGCACTTTCACTTAGACTATTTCTAAGTTCATCGTCTGCAAGAAGATATTGAAGATATAAACTTTCACCTTTTTCATTTGTTGTTGATTTTCCTTGTTGGATCTCTTCCCAAACTTTCATTGCATTTCTTTGAACGATTCTGTATGCATCCTCTCTGCTCACCCCTTTTAATGGAAGTTCAAGAAGTACTCGTTGCGAAAATACTAGTCCACCAGTAAGATTTAAGTTTTTCATCATGTTTTCAGGCATCACTGTAAGGTTTGCTATTACGCTATTCATTCTGTGAAGCATAAAGTCTGTAGTTATGAATGCATCTGGCAACCAAAATCTTTCAGTTGAAGAATGTGAGATATCTCTTTCGTGCCAAAGTGCTACATTTTCAAGTGCTGGAGTTACATAAGCTCTGATCATTCTAGCTAGTCCTGTGATGTTTTCAGTTAAGATAGGATTTCTTTTATGAGGCATTGCTGAGCTTCCTTTTTGCCCTTTTGCAAAATACTCTTCACACTCATATACCTCAGTTCTTTGTAGGTGTCTTACTTGGACTGCAAATTTTTCAACTGAAGATGCTAGAAGTGCTAAGGCAGTTGCAAGTCTTGCATATCTATCTCTATGGATCACTTGGTTTGAGCATGGCTCAGGTTTTAGTCCAAGTTCTTCCATTGCTAATTCTTCAAGTTCAAGTGGTGCGTGAGCAAAGTTACCCATAGCACCAGATATTTGCCCTACAGATATAACTTCCATAGTTTGCTCAAGGTTTAAAAGATGACGAGCAACTTCGTCATACCAAACAGCTAAAGTTAAACCAAATGTTATAGGTTCCCCATGGATACCATGGCTTCTTCCTACCATGAGAGTCATTTTGTGTTCAATTGCTCTTGTTTTGATTGACTCCATTAACATCTTAACGTCAGCTATTATAATTTTTAGAGAATCTCTCATTTGTAGTGCTACACCAGTATCCACAGCATCTGAAGATGTCATACCATAATGGAACCATCTAGATTCTTCACCTAAAGATTCTGATACGCTTGTATTGAATGCTATTAAATCATGTTTTGTAATAGCTTCGATCTCTTCTATTCGTTCAACTGAAAAAGTAGCATTTTTTACAATCTTCTCACAATCTTCATCTGGAATAAGTCCAAGTTTATTCCAAGCTTTTACAGCTGCTTTTTCAACCTCTAACCATGCTGCATATCTTGCTTGTTGAGTCCACTGTTTCGTCATCTCTTCTCGAGCGTATCTTTCTACCATATTAAAGTCCTAATAAATTTTTATGGTATATTATCTAAAGTATGATTATTATATTATCAAAAGTGCTTTTGTTGTAAAGTTTCGATTTTTAAAACTATAAAGTTAAATATACAAAAATATAAAGAATTAAAAACACAAATAACTAAAAAGAGATACACACCATAAGGATTAATATGAATAAGATTGCTATCTTTGCTTCGCACAATGGGACAATTTTTGATACTTTGTATGAGGAGTCTTTGTCAAATTTATCAGACGTATCATCATCTTTTCGGATCGCTCTTGTTATTTCAAATAACTATACAGCAAAAATATTAGAAAAAGCACAAGATAAAGATGTTCCAAATTATGTAGTCAATGGTTCACTTTATGATGATGTTGATGAAGAAATAATAAATTTGCTAAAAAAATATGATTGCGAATATATATTGTTGGCTGGATATATGAAAAAAATATCACCAGTTTTGGCAAATAATTTTTTTATCATAAATTCTCACCCGTCACTTTTACCTGCTTTTGGTGGATCTGGAATGTATGGAAGATTTGTTCATGAGGCAGTTATTAAAAGTGGTGTACGAAAAAGTGGAGTTACTATTCATAGAGTAAATGAAAATTATGATGAAGGTGAAATTATTTTACAGAAGACAGTTCTTTTAGATATCAATGAAACAGTAGATAGCTTGGAAAATAAGATTAAGGAACTTGAAAAAACAGCCGTATTGGAGGCACTTAAAATATGTTTGAAGTAGCAGAATATATTGGAATTATTGCATTTGCAATAAGTGGTTTTTTTGTAGCAGTAAGAAATAAACTTGATCTTTTGGGAATATTAGTCGCAACATTTTTAACAGCACTTGGTGGTGGAATCATAAGAGATATTGCTGTGGACAAGGTCCCGTATACATTTTCTCATGATTATCCAGCGATTATTGTTATTGGCGTATTGGTTCTGTTGGTGATTTTTAAATTTCATAAAAAGCAATCAATTGAAAATAAACCACTATTTATTTTAAGCGATAGCATCGGACTAGTTTCATTTAGTATTACTGGTGCTTTGATTGCTATGGAGCACCATTTCAATCTTACAGGAATCCTAGCATTATCGTTCATTACAGCTGTAGGAGGTGGAATAGTACGTGATGTTATCATAAATGAAATACCATTTATTTTTAAAACAGGTTTCTATGGAACAGTTTCACTACTTGTTGGACTGCTTGTTTACGGGCTTGATTTGTATGGATTGTTGTCTTATTTTAGCCTTGGGATAATATTTGCTTTTGGCGTATTTTTAAGAGTTATTGCTTATTACAAAAAATGGCGAGTCCTTGTTTTGTAGGATGAATAATGAAAATAAATCAAAAATTCTAGAAAAATATATAAAAAGAAAGTAAATAAATAAAATGAGTAAAAGCAACAAAAAGGATACTACTAAAATGGCAGCAAACGCGACTATTTATAAAGCTTTGCTAAACATAGCAAATATGGACCAAAATTATTATGGGGAACATAACTTAACTATTGCACAACATCCATCTGAAAATGATTTGCGTTTGATGATGAGAGCCGTTGCTTTTATTTTAAATGCTAGTGATAATTTAATGTTTTGTAAAGATATTTCAGAAGATGATGAACCAGCATTGTGGCAAAAATCTTTGAGTAATGATATTGAATTATGGATAGATTTGGGACAACCTGATGAAAAGAGAATTAAAAAAGCTTGCGGACGTTCTAATGAAGTTATAATCTATACTTTCCAAGACAACATAGCAACCCCATGGTTCAAACACATTGAAAGTAGTCTGCAACGTTTTAAAAATCTTAAAGTTGTAAATCTTCAAATTGATGGTAATATAGAAAAACTAGCAAACCGCTCAATAAATCTTCAGTGCAATATTAGTGACAATGAACTCACTTTGATAGATAATAGTGAAACCAGTGTGATAGTTACTTGGGAAGTATGGAAAGCGTAATTTAGTATGAAAATGCTACTGAATATTTAACCGACCATAAGATATAATCCAAACCATGAAAATAATCACAGATAAATACGAATTACAAGAATTTACAAAAAATACTACAAAATCAATCGGATTTGTTCCAACTATGGGAGCGTTGCACGAAGGACATATTTCACTCATTAAAAAAGCTAGAGCTGAAAATGAAATTGTTATTGTATCAATCTTTGTCAATCCTACTCAATTTTTAGCAGGCGAAGATTTTTCAAAATACCCAAAACGAGATATTGCAGATAAAAAGATTTGCGAACTTGCTGGTGTTGATGTAGTTTTCATGCCAGATATTTCTATGATGTATGGCGATGATGAAGTGACTATAAAGGCACCAAATGTTCGAGGGTTTATTTTAGATGGATTTACAAGACCTACTCATTTTGACGGAGTACTTCAAATAGTGTTGAAACTTTTTAATTTAGTAAGACCTACAAATGCTTATTTTGGACGAAAAGATGCTCAACAAGTAATACTTATTAAGCAAATGGTTGAGAATCTTTTTTTACCAATAAATATCATCGATTGCCCTTTGATAAGAGATCTAAATGGACTAGCCCTTAGTAGCAGAAATGCTTATTTGAGTGATGATGAAAAAAAAGAAGCACTTAAGATTTCTGCTAGTTTACAAAATGCAACAAAGCTTATAGTTGGTGGAAATTTCAATATTGATGCAATCAAAACAGCAATGCTTGAAACGTTAAAAGATGTAGATGTCGAGTATATCGAGATGGTTTCACAAGAACTAAAATCGATCAAACAGATAGAATTAAAAAATACAATCATTTTAGTTGCCGTGAAAATAGGATCTACAAGATTGATTGATAACTTATGGATATAAAATTGAATACAAATATAAATATGAAAAATACAATAAACTTTTTAACATCAACTGACCTTGAGTCTTTGGAGATCTTTGTTCAATTAAAATGCCACAAAGACGAAGCGATACTGTTACAAGCCCTTACCAAACAATACGTAAGTGGAAATACAAGTATGATGGTTGTTGATTTGCTTGGTGATTTTTACGATACAAAAGAATTTTTGCATCTTGAACAGATTTCACTAATTAAAAATCTTTTAGAGCTTGGCTGGATAGTTCAAACTAGTATGATGCCTACAAAAGTTAGTGAACTTTCAAATTTAGAACTATTAAATAGTGCAATATCGCTCAGTTCTTCGTTTTTAAAACTTTTAGAAGTTGGTAGCTTGGACCTTGTATTACCTGAAATAAAAGAATACAACGATCATCTAGAATATTTGCAAGACCAATTTTTTAAAATAGATTTGGCTCAAAAGTTAAATGTTGTAAAGCATAGTTTTGATGACAATTCACCTAATATCAATCGATTAAAGTCAAAATTAACTCTTCTTGAAAATAGAATAAAAGAAAGAATTGCTGCAACAAAAGTTGATATTATGCTTGAAGGATTTTTCAAAGAACATGGTCTTGAAGAAAAAGAGCAAATGTTATTTTTGGCACTTTTAAAAGAAGAATATAGTGGAGGAGATGAGTCTATTAGAGATATGACTTCACTAATAAATCTTGTATCAAGTGATGATTATGAGAAAATAAAACATAGAAGTTTGCTAGAAGAAAGTGGAAATTTGATCTCAAAAGGATTGATTGACTATGATGAAATGCTAACTCCTTTTGGTGGGATCAATCGTAACTTTTTTATTCCTGAGCAGATTTTATATAAGATTTCACATCCAAACAAAAAAGATAAAAGAAAACAAAAAATAAAGCTGGATATGCTTATTGGTGAACAAGAAACATTCGAATTAATAGAACCTAAAAAAGATCTAGAAGAGATAGTTTTAAATCCAAAAACAGAAGAAACTCTAAAAGCACTATTAAAGCAAGTTGATAAAACTGTTGTAAATAGGCTAAAAGATTGGGGAATTAAGGATAAAAGAAAAGGTATTGATGCTAGAATAATATTTTATGGGGCAGCTGGTACTGGTAAAACAATCACAGCATTAGCTATTGCTAAATCTATGAAAAAACAAATTATAAGCTTTGATTGTAGTAAGATTTTATCAATGTATGTTGGTGAGAGTGAAAAAAATGTTCGTAAGATATTTGATAGTTATAAAGAATTGTGTCTCAAAACAAAGTCTGAACCAATACTTTTATTAAATGAAGCGGATCAATTTTTAAGTAATCGTGTTACTGGAAATTCTAGTGGAAGTGAAAAGATGCATAACCAGATGCAAAATATTTTTCTTGAACAAATCGAAAGATTTGATGGGATTTTGATTGCTACGACAAATTTACTTGAAAGTATTGATAAAGCATTTAGCAGACGTTTTAACTATAAAATTGAATTTACCAAGCCAACAAATGAGCAAAGAATGAAACTTTGGTCAAATATGTTGCCATTAAATTTACCATCTAAAGAAACAATAGATTTGGAAAAACTAGCTACTTTCGATTTAACTGGTGGACAAATTGAAATGATTATAAAAAATACAGCATACAAGATTGCAGTACTCGATGAGCCATTTTTTAAGACTGAAGATTTTGTTGAGCAGATTGAAAAAGAGAAAAAGAATATGTTTGATAAGGAACATAAGGTAGGTTTCTTTTAACAGTTAAAAATTGAAAATCTATTATTTTGTAAAATTATAATACACTCCGATTAAATAAGCTTCATCATGAAGCAATCACAAGGGATTTTATGTCATTTTCAACACTAGGTTTATCTGCTCCTATTTTAAAAGCACTTCATGAAGAGGGTTATGAAAACCCAACACCAATCCAAGCAAAAGCAATACCTGTAATACTTTCTAGAAAAGATGTATTAGCAGGTGCTCAAACAGGTACTGGAAAAACAGCTGGATTTACTTTGCCACTTTTAGAATTATTGAGCCAAAAGAAAGTTAGTGAAGGAAAATCTGCAATAAGAGCTTTGATACTTACTCCAACAAGAGAATTGGCAGCACAAGTTGGACAAAGTGTAGAAACATATGGAAAATATTTATCACTAAAATCAACAGTAATTTTTGGTGGTGTTGGAATAAATCCTCAAATCGCGACCCTTAAAAAAGGTGTAGATATCTTAACTGCTACTCCTGGAAGATTGCTTGATCATGTTGGACAAAAAACTATAGATCTTTCCAGAGTTGAATTCTTGATTCTTGATGAAGCTGATAGAATGTTGGATATGGGATTTATCAATGATATTAGAAAAGTTTTAGCAATACTTCCAAAATCTAGACAAAATCTATTATTTTCTGCAACTTTTTCAGATGAGATCAAAGAGCTTGCAGACAATCTTCTTAATAGTCCTGTTTTGCTTGAAGTCGCTAGACGAAATGAAACAGGCGGTGGAATATCTCAAGCTGTTTACATTTTGGATAAAGAAAAAAAACGAGAACTTCTTTCTCATCTGATTCAAGATGGAAACTGGAAACAAGTTCTTGTTTTCACACGAACAAAACATGGTGCCAATAAACTTTGCGAATATCTTATCTCAAAAGAAATCACAGCATCAGCTATTCATGGAAATAAATCTCAAGGTGCCAGAACTAAAGCATTGGAAGATTTTAAAAGTGGTGCCGTTAGAGTTCTAGTTGCCACTGATATTGCAGCAAGAGGAATTGATATTGATTTATTGCCACACGTTGTAAATTTTGAATTACCAAATATTAGTGAAGATTATGTTCATAGAATAGGGCGAACAGGACGAGCTGGAAATGTAGGTAGTGCTATATCTTTAGTTTGTGGTGAAGAGCTTGAATACTTAAATGGAATACAAAGACTTATAAAACAAGAGATAAAACAAATCACATTAGATGGATTTACGTCAAAACAAGTGTATGTTGCTGAAGTTAAACCACAAAGAGGAAGACAAAATAATCCATCTCGTGACCAAAAAATAAGAGCTGAGAGAAATAGTAGAAATGCTGGTTCATCATCTTCTGTTTCATCAAAAGACGGACAAGCTAGAAAACCTGATAATAGAGATAAGAAGCCATGGGAAAAAGATAAAAAAGCAACACATGGTGATGATAGAGGTCAAAAAAGTTATGGAAGCCATAGCAAAACAGACTCTAAGCCTCAACGAAATACAAAATTTTCTCAAGGTAAAAAATACTAACGTTTTGGTAGATTTGTAGTGAATATCAGTTATTTTTCTGATATTCCTTTGATATCTTCTAAGATATATTTAATTTTGTGATTTTCACAGTAAGTTACAAATTTAGCAAATTCATTTTTTGTTAATTCTTCGCTATTTGATGAAATAGATATAACCGTATATCTTGAATCACCTTCTATTATAGGCAAAGATGACATATCTGCTTTATCTGAAATACTTGTCATGGTGTCAACTAGATCATTTTCACTCACCCAAGCACTCAATGTTAATCTAAAAGTTTTTTCACTATTTTGCGGATAAAATTTTTCTAATGCTTCAATTATCATATGTTGTGACATTGATGGAAAACCTGGCATAAAGAAAAATCTATTTTGAACATAAAAACCTGGTACATTGGAAATAATGTTTTTTAAAAGTCCTGAATTTATTGGCAGAGTAGCCATATTTATTCTGTGAGGATAAGCATCATCTCCAAATCTTCCAAGAATAGCTTCTTTTGCACCACTGTTTACTTCAGTAATACCATCTGTAAAAATATCAGCAGCACATTTTCTAGTATAATCATCAGGAGTAGCACCAATTCCACCAAAACAAAACATAACACTTTGCGGATCATTTTTAACTAATCTAAAAACAGAGTTTATAAATTCTGGCTCGTCTTTTATGACAAATGAAGCTTTGTGAGTCCAGCCCCTTTTAAGAAGTTCACTGTTTAGAAATGGAAAATGTGCATCAGTTCTTCGCCCATTTAAAAGCTCAGTCCCGATAATAACACTATAAAAATTCAATATAAATCCTTAGACTATTTGTTGATTTGTCCAAGTATGAAATTGTCCATGTCGTCAACAATAACTTCAATAGTTCTTTCACCATTAATTTTTGCTAATAAATCTTTTGCACCATAAAATGCTTGAATATCAGCTAGTGGATCTGTATAAACTTTCATTCTGTTGTTGAATACTTCATTGTTGTCATCAGCTCCTCTTGCTCTTCCAAGAACTCTATCTCTCGCAACCTCTTCACTAACTACAACTTCAATTACATTTACAAGTTTAACTTCTGGCTCATTAGCAAGATATTTATCTAGCTCTTCCATTTGCTCAGTACTTCTTGGGTAACCATCAATAATAACAGTTGGAGTTGGTGCTTTTTTGATAGCAGTTACAATTGTATTAATAACGATATCGATTGGAACTAAATTACCAGCACTTACGTAACCATTTATTATTGCTCCAAGCTCGCTTCCGCTAGCAACTTCAGCTCTAAACATATCTCCAGTACTGTAATGAGTAATGTCATCATGTCTTGCAGCTATTAATTCTGCATCTGTTGTTTTTCCACTTCCTGGTGCTCCGATTATTAAAAATAATTTTTTCATTTAATTCTCCTTGATTTATTGTGTGTTGAAAATGTAGTAAAGATTTTATTACATTTCACCTGAGCATGACCAAAAGTCATGTGTGTTTATTTTTGACTAAGCTGAATGATAAGATACCATAATATCAGTTTAGTAAAAAATAAAAAAAGAGTGAATATTGCTATCCACTCTTTTAAAATTTGTTAATTCAATAACAACTAAATATTATGAATTTCTTTTTTTCTGAATCTCTTCAGAAACATTTCTAGGAACTTCTTGATATTGATCAAAAATCATAGAATATGTAGCTCTACCTTGAGACATAGATCTAAGGTCTGTAGAATATCCGAACATTTCAGCCAATGGTACAAGAGCAACAACTAGTTTAACACCAGCTCTCTCATCCATAGATTGAATTTGTCCTCTTCTTTTGTTACAGTCACCAATAACATCTCCCATATAGTTTTCAGGAGTTTCTATTTCAACTCTCATCATAGGCTCAAGAATTATTGCTTGTGCAGCAGCTTGTCTACAACCAGCTTTGAATCCCATAGAAGCAGCAAGTTTAAATGCCATCTCAGATGAATCCACATCATGGTAAGAACCGTCATAAACAGTTACTCTGATGTCAACCATTGGGTAACCAGCTAAAATACCAGCACTCATAGTTTCATAACAACCTTTTTCAACAGCTGGAATATATTCTTTTGGAATAACCCCACCTTTAATCTCATTAACAAATTCAAAACCTTTTTCATTTGTTTCTTCAGGAGACATTGGTTCAATTTTAAGGTAAACGTGACCATATTGTCCTTTACCACCAGATTGTTTAGCGTATTTATACTCTTGGTTAACAGCGTTTTTAATAGTTTCTCTATATGAAACTTGTGGCGCTCCAACTTCGGCTTCAACACCAAATTCTCTTTTCATTCTATCTACAAGAATTTCAAGGTGTAATTCACCCATTCCTGAAATAATAGTTTGTCCAGATTCTTCATCTGTAGCAACTCTAAATGATGGATCTTCTTGTGCTAGTTTACCTAGTGCGATACCCATTTTCTCTTGGTCAGCTTTTGTTTTTGGCTCAACTGCAACAGAGATAACTGGTTCTGGGAATTCCATTCTTTCTAATATAACTGGATCTTTTTCAGAAGCTAAAGTATCACCAGTAATAGTAAATTTAAGACCAACAACTGCACCGATTTCTCCAGCATAAAGTTGAGTACACTCTTCTCTATTGTTGGCATGCATTTTCATTAATCTTCCGATTCTTTCTTTTTTGTTTTTAGTAGAATTCATTACATAAGTACCTGATTCTAGGATACCTCTATAAACTCTTGCAAATGTTAACTGACCAACAAATGGATCTGTCATAATTTTAAATGCAAGTGCAGCTACTTCACCGTCATCTGTTGAAGGAACAATTACAGCTTCACCATCTTGAGTTTCACCTCTAATGTCTTCAACTTCGATTGGAGATGGAAGATACATAGCAACAGCATCAAGTAAAGTTTGGATACCTTTATTTTTAAATGCAGTTCCACAAGTCATAGGAGTGATTTTCATATCAAGACAACCAGCTTTAAGACCAGCAGTAATTTCTTCTTCAGTTAATTCTTCACCTTCAAGGTATTTTTCCATAAGAGTGTCGATAGCTTCAGCAGCTGCTTCAACCATTCTTTCTCTGTATGATGTAGCCATTTCAAGTAACTCAGCAGGAATTTCTTCTGTATGGTAGTTTGAACCCATAGCAGCATCTTCATCCCAAAGGATCGCTTTCATTTGAACTAGATCGATAACACCTTTAAAGTTTTCTTCTGCTCCAATTGGAATTTGAATCGGAACCGGGTTAGCTTTAAGTCTTTCGTCAACTTGTTTTTCAACCATGAAGAAGTCAGCACCTGTTCTATCCATTTTGTTTACAAATATCATTCTTGGAACTCTATATTTGTTTGCTTGTCTCCAAACTGTTTCAGATTGTGGTTGAACCCCACCAACTGAACAGAATACAGCAACAGCACCATCAAGAACCCTCATAGATCTCTCAACTTCAATAGTGAAGTCAACGTGACCCGGAGTATCAATAATGTTTATTTGTAAATCTTCTTTAGTTTTTGGGTGAATCCAGTGACAAGTTGTAGCGGCAGAAGTAATTGTAATACCTCTTTCTTGCTCTTGTACCATCCAGTCCATAGTAGCAGCACCATCATGAACCTCACCGATTTTATGTGAAACTCCTGTATAGAATAAAATTCTTTCAGTAGTTGTTGTTTTACCAGCATCAATATGTGCAGCAATCCCGATATTTCTAACTCTATTAAGTGGTGTTTTTCTTGCCATATTATTTGCCTACCATCTAAAGTGAGCGAATGCTTTATTAGCTTCAGCCATTCTATGCATATCTTCTTTTCTTTTGAAAGAGTTTCCTTTTTCATTTGCAGCATCAAAAAGTTCATTTGCAAGTCTATCAACCATAGTTCTTTCATTTCTTTTTCTAGCCATATCTATTAACCATCTAAGTGCTAAAGTTTGTCTTCTAACAGCTCTAACCTCAGTTGGTACTTGGTATGTTGCTCCACCAACTCTTCTAGATCTTACTTCTAAAAGTGGTTTTACATTTTCGATAGCTTTTTCAAATAATTCGATACCTTTACCATCTGATTTTTTATCAAGATTTGCAATTGCACCATACATAATTTTTTGAGCAATTGATTTTTTACCATCAAGCATAATTACATTTATAAATTTTGTGATCACTTTACTGTTGTAAATTGGATCAGGTAATACTTCTCTTACAGGAGCTTTTTTTCTTCTCATTTTCTAATCCTTATTTCTTTTTACCAGCAGCAGCGCCAGCTTTACCTTTTTTAGTACCGTATTTAGATCTAGATACAGTTCTTCCATTTACTCCAGCAGTGTCTAATGCACCCCTAACGATGTGGTATTTTACCCCTGGTAAATCTTTTACTCTTCCGCCTCTTACAAGTACGATTGAGTGTTCTTGAAGATTATGACCTTCTCCACCGATGTATGAAATAACTTCAAATCCTGTTGTTAATCTAACTTTTGCAACTTTTCTTAAAGCCGAGTTAGGTTTCTTTGGAGTTGTTGTATATACTCTTGTACATACTCCTCTTCTTTGTGGACAATTAGCAAGTGCAGGTGATTTTGACTTAACTACAACTTTTTGTCGCTCTTTTCTAATCAATTGATTAATTGTAGGCATTGTTTTCCTTTATAATTTGGTTTAAACGATTGAGTCGTTTAGGCTTCTTTTGGGTTTTTGTAGTCACCCCGAGATAAAATGTCATCTCAATACTACCTAATCTCAGAAGGAAATATAAATTTGTTTTTCTGAAAAAAGTTTCGGATATTAGCTAAATAAAGCTTACATAAAGTTAAACTTTAATTTATTTTCTTTTGCGAGATATTTTAATTATGAAAATAGAATGAAATTTTATATGATTTTACGTCCAAAATAAATATTTCAGAAGGCTTGCAAAATATTTATTTTTATCTCTTTTTTTTGCAATTCTTTATTTTAATTCGAACAACAAAATTTATAATAATAAAATGTTTCCTTTCGCGTATTATAATCTAAAAGCTATATAGAATACGAGGATATTTGGATAGAGAACAAATTTGTTTAAAAGACGAAGAAGTAGAATGAAAATTGTCAGTCACAATAAAAGGCTACAACCATGAAAGTTCTAAGCTTGAGCCTTGAGCATTCAACTTTGAGTCCGGATTGTATTGATCTCGGTTATTGATTTTTAACAAAAGACAAAAATAATTTGTCAAAATAAGAGAGCTTATTACATTTAAATATTTTGGATATGTAAATATCTAAAACCTAAATTTGCTATTTTTTTAAGAATTAGAATAAATTTGTATTTTTTTTGACATAAATGATTGTATAATCCCGATAAATCAAATAAAAAATAATCAAAAAATGGAGTCAAAATGAATTTTAAAGAACTAAACCTGTCAAAGGAAGTCCTTGATGCACTTAAAACTTGCAACTATAAACACCCAACTCCTATACAAGAAAAAATAATTTCTCAAATATTAAAAAACAAAGACGTTCAAGCTATCGCACCAACAGGAAGTGGTAAAACAGCTGCTTTTTCATTACCAATTATTGATAAACTAAAGAAAAATTTAGTTGACGATTTTAGACTTCCAAGAGCTTTAATTCTTGTTCCTACTAGAGAATTAGCAGTACAAATTGACGCAAGTATAAAAAAATACGCGGTTCATACTGATCTAAAATCAGCAACAATTTTTGGTGGAACTAAAATGGAGCCACAAGTTAATAAATTAAAAAAAACAATAGACATACTTGTAGCGACTCCTGGAAGATTGGCTGAACATATCAAAGAAAAAAATGTAAATCTTTTGCATATCAATACTCTAGTGCTCGATGAAGCAGATACTATGCTTGAGATGGGATTTTCAGAAGAGATGGCTGTGATTTTCGATAGCTTTGCAACTAAACCTCAAACAATGCTTTTTAGTGCAACTTTAGGCGAGAGCATTAAAAAACTAGGAGAAAAAATTCTAACTAGTGCATTTTGTGTAAATGTAGACAAAAACCAAAAAGAAACACACAGAATTGTTCAATCTGTTTACTATATAAATAAAGAAGAAAAAAGTTCATTAGTATCTTACCTAATTGGAAAAAATTATCAACAACAATTTATTGTTTTTACAAGAACAAAACAAACAGCAGAAGAAGTTTTTGACTATTTGCTTGCTAGTGGACTAAAATGTGATAGTTTACATGGAGACAAAACTCATGGTAAAAGACAGTTAGCGATTCAAAAATTTAGAGATAACGAAATTCAGGTTTTGGTTGCAACTGATATCACAGCAAGAGGGATTGATATTAAAGGTCTTGAATATATAATTAATTATGATATTCCAAATAGCGTTGATGACTATATACATAGAATAGGAAGAACTGGAAGAGCTGGTTTAGACGGAAATGCCATCAGCCTTGTAAGTTCAAGTGAGATTTATAGTTTGAAAGTTATTGAACGAAAACTCCATATGAAATTTGTAGTTGTTAATGAAGAAGGTTACGGAAAAGACATGATTGATGTAATCAAATCACCGAAAATAAATGTTAAAAAAGAAGCTAAAAGAATTGTAACTGGAGCTTTTGGACATAATAAACCGAAAACAAAAACTAAGAAAAAAACAACAAAAAGAGATGGAAATCCAAAAGTTGATAAAAAGCCAAAAAATGGTGATAAAGTTATGGTTGACGGGAAAGTACGAACTGTAAAAGTTAAAGAGAAAAAACCTAAAAAGAAAATTGACTCGGCAACTTTTGCGAAAGTAAAAAAATCGTATTTATCAAGCAAAAGATAGGAAAATAAATGTTTACCGGGCTTATAAGGGAAATTGCTAAAGTTCAAAGTTTCACTGGAAATGAATTAACTATTCAAGCACAATATCAACCAAGAATAGGTGATAGCATTGCTATAAATGGTGCATGCTTAACTGTTGTGAAGGCTGGAAATGGCAACTTTAGTGTTGAACTTTCACCAGAATCCCAATCTGTGCTTGCGATAGAAAATTACAAAAATGAAGTTCATATTGAGCCAGCAATGATGATGGGCGATAGATTCGAAGGACACGTTGTTCAGGGCCATGTTGATTGTATTGGAACTATTAAATCAATCAAACATAATGGAAATTCTAGTGATTTTTTTGTTGAATTACCAAATGAATATATGAAATTTGTTATTTCAAAAGGCAGTATTACGGTTGATGGTGTAAGCTTAACAGTAAATGATGTTTTAAGTGAACAAAATCAATTTAGACTTACAATTATTCCTCACACGATAGATAATACAATTTTTAAAACATATAAAATAAATAGTAAAGTTAATATTGAAACCGATATGTTCGCAAGATATGTTTATAGTATTTTTAAACCACAAAGCAAAAAACAAAATATGACCTGGGATGATATAGATAAAATCATGGCTAGATATTAGTATTTTATCTAGCCAGTAGTTTTCGCTCGTATCTAGGAATCATTGTTTCGTTCCCAAGAAGTCCACCTTGGTGAATGTATAAAATTTCGTATCCGTCAAAATATTCAATATTTCCAATCAAAGTATTCCATCCAATTGGGTCATACAATAAATCAAATTCGATATGTGTATTTTCTTTTAATTCTTTCCAAGTATTATAATTTTCAACATAAAGCTTTCCAAAATGATATTTCTTTGATGGTTCTAAAATAATTGGAAATATTTTTTGATTTGGTTCCAAATCTTTAAATTGTTCCATAAGATAATCACTTCCACCAACACAAGGACAAGTTAAAACTTCATCATCTAAAAATTTTTGCAAATACAAAGCAGTAGTTCCTGTGCCACTCGGTAAAAAAATTTTAAGACGTTTTATTTTATTCTGAATTTTCCAAACGGATATTTCATCAGCTAATTTTTTTATACCAAAACTAGCTTCAAAAATTGCTCCACCTTCTTGTATTAAAAGTTCGTTTGACTTTGCTTGATAATTATTCAGTGTGAATTTTTCATTAACAATCAATTCCATATTGTTATGAATAGCATATTTGTAATTACCGCTTGGATTTTCTTTTAAATATGATGGCAGATGATTTGTGAAATATTTAAATTTCCAGTCTTTTAATTTAGCCAAAACAGATAGGCTATACATTGCGTTTGATTGGTTTGATCCAAAACTGACTACTGTATCAATATTTTTAAAATTATTCTCAAGAAAATAATCAAATTTTCTAGCCTTATTGCCACTAAAATCTTTATTAAGGAGATCATCTCTTTTAATAAAGAAATCTCTTTGTTTGAATGAAATATGATCAACTCTTGAATTAGTAAACATTGTTAGCCTATTGTTGTGTTTTTTAAAATAATTCTATAAAAACGTGGATATAAAATTAGACATAAAAAAAGGCAAGTGATAACCACTTGCCTTTTTCCAAATAATAAGATGTATTATCTTCTTATTTCTTTGATTTTTGCTGCTTTACCTTTTAATGCTCTTAAGAAGTGAAGTTTTGCTCTTCTTACTCTTCCTCTTCTTAACACTTCAATAGTTTTTAAACTATCTGAATAAAGTGGGAAAATTCTCTCAACACCAACACTGTTAGCACCGATTTTTCTAATAGTAAATGTGTTAGAAACACCTTCACCTCTTAGTGCAATAACAATTCCTTCAAAAAACTGAATTCTTGTTTTTGTACCTTCTTTAATTTCAACACCAAGTTTTAAAGTGTCTCCAGCTTTAAAGTTTGGTATTGTTTTACCTGCCATTTGAGCCGCTTCAAAAGCTGCAATATATTTGTTTTTCATTTTTTCCCTTTATTTCGGGGGTACCATGGTAAGTGGAAGTGCCCCATTTATGGTCTATAGTACTTAGTTTTGCACATAGACATCTTATTTTTTAAGCCTCGGATTTTATCGTGATTACCCTTTAATAATTCTGAAGGTACTTTCAAATCTTTAAAAACTATTGGTTTTGTAAAAGATGGAGCTTCCAAAAGCATCTTTTTATTTGTTGCTAGTTCGTTGTAGCTCTCATCATTTAAAGAATCTTTATTTCCTAAAACACCATCTATATTCCTACTAATAGCATCTGCAATCACAAGCGATGGAAGTTCACCGCCTGTTAAAATATAATCACCTATGCTAAAAACTTCATCAGCATAAGTTTCGATAACTCTCTCATCAATTCCTTCATATCTGCCGCTAACTAGTACGATATTCTTTTTTCTAGCCAACCTTATCGCATCATTTTGGTTAAAAGGTTTTGCTGCAGCCAATGGAAATATTATATAGGCATCTTTATGTTTTGCTTTTATGTCATTAAGAGTATCAAAAAGTGGTTGCGGAAACATTAGTTGACCAGCTCCACCACCACAAAGCGTGTCATCTACTTTGTTGTGTTTATCTTTTGAAAAGTCTCTAGGATTATAAAAATCAATCGAGATGAAACCTTCATTAATGGCTTTTTTTAAAATAGAATCTTTGAAATAAAACTCAATTAAATTAGAAAATAAAGTAACAAAAGTGAAATTCATATTGAGCCTTAATTATTTTAGTTGGTATTTGATACAATTTCGCGATGATAACATTAAAAAACATAATAGAAGCAAAAAATAGATTGGATGGCGTTGTTTACAATACTCCATTGGCATTTGCACCAAATTTAAGTAAAGAATTAAATTCCAATATATACTTCAAAAAAGAAAATTTACAATTAACAGGAAGCTTTAAAATACGTGGAGCTTTCAATAAAATATCACTTCTAAGTGAAGCTGAAAAAAAAGCAGGTGTAGTTGCTGCTAGCGCTGGAAATCATGCACAAGGTATGGCTTTTAGTTCTCAATATTACAATATAGATGCAACAATAGTTATGCCAGAAGCTACACCACTTACAAAAATTAGTGGTGTCAAATCGTATGGTGCTGAAGTTATTTTACATGGAAGCAATTATGATGAAGCATATTCTTTTGCTCTTGATTTTGCTGCAAGACATAATAAAACATTTATCCATCCGTTTGCGGATGATGATGTAATAGCTGGCCAAGGTACTATATTTTTAGAGATTTTTGAAGAACTTAAAGATATTGATATGATAGTTGTACCTATTGGCGGTGGTGGACTCATAAGCGGAATTGCTAGTGCTGTAAAACAAATCAAACCATCTATTAAAATAATAGGAGTTGTTGCAAGTGGTGCTTCAGCTATGAATACATCATATAAAGCAAAAACTCCAATTGATAATTTGTCTGTAAAAACTATAGCGGATGGGATAGCCGTAAGAGATGTGACTCCTAAAATGCTTGATTATGTTCTTGAACTCGTTGATGAAATTGTTGAGGTTGAGGATCAAGAAATAGCAAGCGCTATATTGTTCCTGCTAGAAAAACAAAAGATCGTAGTAGAAGGTGCCGGAGCTGTAGGACTTGCTGCTATCATGCACAATAAGATAGATATCGAAAATAAAACAGTTGTATTGCCTTTAAGTGGTGGAAACATAGATGTTACGATGCTATCTGTTATTATTGAAAAAGGGTTACTTAAATCAAATCGTAAAATGAATATGATAGTTACGCTTGTGGATAAACCGGGAAGCTTGATGATACTAACTGAAATCTTTAAAGAGGTATATGCAAATATCGTTATGATTGATTATGATAGAAATGCAGTGCAGCTAGATTTTGGTGAAGCAAATGTGACCATAGGCCTTGAAACAAAAGGAAGCGAACACAAAGAAATCATAAAACACAAATTAAAAGAACACGGTTATCGTTTTAAAGAGATTTAAAAAATATATAATAAGATTTTTATGAATCTTTAATTATAATGGCAAAATAATAAATAAAAAGGACAATTATGGAAGAAAGATTATTTACATTTTTAGGGACGTTTGGACATTCTCAAGAATGGATGATATTGTCACATCTTGTTTTAACGATAGCAATCGTTCTTTTAGTAGCTAGAGCAGCAACAAGAAAAATTCAACTTGTACCAACAGGTACTCAAAACATTATGGAAGCATATATTCAAGGTGTTGTTTCTATAGGAACTGATTCAATGGGTGAAAAAAATGCAAAAACATTTATGCCGCTTATTGCAACTTTAGGATTCGTAATTTTCGTATCAAATATGATGGGAATTATCCCAGGATTTGAATCTGTAACTGGAAATATTAACTTCACTTTATCTTTGGCAATTATGGTATTTTTTTACTATAACTATTTAGGGTTTAAAGAAAATGGTGCAAAAAGTTATTTAGGTCACATGATGGGTCCAGTTCCTGCGCTTGCACCTCTTATGTTCCCAATCGAAGTAATCTCACATATTTCAAGAATTATATCTTTAGCATTCAGACTTTTTGGTTCAATAAAAGGTGATGATATGTTCCTTATGGTTCTTCTTATGCTTGTTCCTTGGATAGCACCTCTTCCAGGATTCTTCTTTCTATTTGCTTTTGGGATTCTTCAAGCATTTATTTTTATGATCCTTTCGTATGTTTACATAGCTGGTTCAGTTATGATGCATGAGGAAGCTCAACACTAATAATTTTGAATTGTTAGAGTTTCTTCTAGGGCTTCTTTTATGAAGCCCTTTTTTTATTCCAATTTATAATTCCTCCTAAAGTAAAATCATGAAATACTATCTTATAACAGACCCTAAATATTATTCTTCAAATCTAGAAATTTTTGAATCAACACTGCATAAGGCTATAAAGCTTTATGATCCTGATATACTTTGTTTTAGAGACAAGAGTTCTTTTAATATCGAGGAATTAATATCTTCATTTGTTATGGTCTGTAAAGAAAATAAAATAAACAATATTTTTATAAATACATATATTCATCTTGCTAAGAAATATAATGCAAAGGGGGTTCATCTGACATCAACTCAATTTGATGAGATCAAAGTAGCCAAAGAGCTTGGCTTAGAAGTAATTATTAGCTGTCATAATGATGAAGATATAGAAAATGCAATAAATCAAAAAGCCGATGCAATAACATATTCGCCAATTTTTGAAACACCAAATAAAGGTGAGCCAAAAGGATTGGAAGAATTAGAAAGAGTTATCAAAAAATACGATATTAATATTATTGCTCTTGGCGGTATAGTTTCTGGAGCCCAAATAAATGAATTATCAACAATAAATTCTTATGGATTTGCTTCAATTCGATATTATGTTTAAATTGTATTTGGATTTAATTTTAATAAAATCAAATCAGCAATAATATTTCCCATTAAAGTTAAAAAAGCACCTATCAGTAAAACACCCATAATCACAGGGTAATCATTGCTCATTGCGCTCTGAAAAAATAAAAGACCCATCCCGTCAATTCCAAAAATCGTTTCTAGAATAACACTACCACCAAATACTCCTGGTAAAGATAGGCCCAGAAGGGTTATAACCGTAGGATAAAGATTTGGTAAAATGTAAAATCTCAAGATTGTAATTTGTGATAATCCCCTGGCTTTTGCAAAAAAGAGATAATCGCTTTTTAAAATATCAATAGTGATAGCCCGCACATAAAGTGTTAAGCTTCCCAGACCACCAAAAATAATGATTAAAATAGGTAAAGTTAGATGCCATGCTATGTCTTTATACTTATCCAATCCTGTAAGACTCGAATCACTTACTGTGCCAGAAAGTGGAAACACTTGAAATGTAATTGAAAATGCAAATGTCAATATCAATGCTAGATAAAAAGATGGTACTGAAAAACTTAAAATTGAGATCTGCCCAATAAATTTATCAAATTTTCCTCCATGATTTAATGCTGATTTTATTCCAAGATATAGTGAAAGCACAAAGATAAGGAACATACTAATAATATTAATAGTAAGAGTTATTGGAAGTCTTGATAATATTTCATCTTTTACTGGATTGCCACTGCTAAAAGAGATACCAAAATCAAGATGCAGTATGTTTGTTATCCATGCAAAGAATTGAACATAAAAAGGCTTGTCAAGATTGTATATAGCTTTTAGATGTGCAATTCGTTCCTCTGTAATATTCGGATTTAATTCCCCACTTGCAAAGAAACTATTTGGAGCAAGATGTACTGCCAAAAATGAAATAACTGAAATAATAAAAAGCATCACAAAAAGATAAAAAAGCTTTTTTGCGATAATTGTCATTTTTTTAGCCTATTTACGACAACAGCAATTGCCAAGTCGCCATCGTGAGTTATACTTAAATGAGATGATTTTATGCCAAATTGTTTTCTGATATGTTTTTTGTATTTTATGGTTGGCTGGCCAGATGGAAGTTTGTAGATTTTAATATCTTTAAAACTACAATCCTGACCAATCCCTGTTCCTATAGCCTTACTAGCAGCTTCTTTTGCAGCCCAAAATCCAGCATAACTGCTTGGTTTTGATACTAATAAAATTTCTTTTTTTGATAAAAATTTTAATAAGCCTTTTTCGCCCCATTTGCCATATAGCTTTTCCATACGACTAATTACTGTTACGTCTATACCAATCATATTTTGTATCCCATATTTTGTTATGTCAATGTTACTAAAAAAGCTATTTTATGTTGCTTTATTTTTTAATATTTTAGTGTGATACTATTTTTTCTTTATTATATCAAGAAGTTTCTCTCTAGCATTGACATAACTACCATTAAATAGGATAGATGGCGTTCCTTGAATATCTGACTCTACTCCAATTTTTATATCAGCATCAATTCTATTTTTGATATCTTTTGCATCTAAATCTGTTAAAGTAAGTTTGGTATCCAAGATTTTATTTACAGTGTAAAGTGCTGTTTGAGCATCTTTTGTTTTGTAAACATCATAAAAATTCTCCAAATTTGCTTTGTATATTTTTAGTTCAGGGTCCTTAATACCAAGTTTTTTTGATGCTTCAATTGCTTTGATAATAATCTGACTAGTAGGGTGTATAGAATCCAAAGGAAAGTTAAAATAATAAAGTGCTATATCATTTCGTTTAGCAACCTCTTCAATAATCATTGGTACAGTCTTGATACAATACACACACAATGGATCGCTAAAAATTGCTACTTGAATTTTAGCATCAGGATTTCCAGCTATAAATCTTTCTTTTGTATAGTAGTCTTTATTGAGTACAAATTTATTTTCAAAATCCGATCTTATTTGTTGCTGAGTAGACTGTTGTTTGTCTTGAAGTGACTTAATAAAAGCATCACCATATCTTTCATTTGTATTTAAATTAATCATCGTAGTTGTGAAGTATTCACCATTTGAAAATAAGAAATATGGTGTTTTAATCTCTTTTTTAGATGCTATTTCTGTGATCTCCAAATCTAGTGTGTAAGCAAACCAATTTTTATCAGCTCCTAATTTTTCTTTCTTGATTATTTTTTGGTTTAGTAATTTAAAGTTAGGATTAAAATCCATCATTTTTTTATTATAGTCCAAAATTTTCTTATCCAAATCTATTGTTGAATTAGTTACAATATTTGCATCTTTGGCATTTAAAGATAATGATAATATTATCAAAGACAACGTAATTGTTGTGAATTTAATTGATTTAAGCATTTTACATTCCTAATTTTTTTAAATTTATCTTTTCACAGATTTTTTATTCTAGCAAGAAAAAATAAAACAAAGCCAATGGACTTACGTGTAAATTACGTTAAAAGTTAAAGCTAGAGATAAATGCATTGTGATTTATCTTGCGTTTTATTTTGTAGATCCCCAATTTGAAGTTCTAAAAGCCGAAAAAATCTAATGATAATAAGATTGAAAATTTACTAATAATTTAAGTTGTATAAAAGTTTTTTTATATATAATTCTACCCACAAAAGCAAATCGCTTTTTAAATGTTCCGGATTAGCTCAGCGGTAGAGTAGATGACTGTTAATCATTTGGTCGCTGGTTCGAACCCAGCATCCGGAGCCATTAAAACTCATAAAACATTTTTTTAAAAAAATCCACAATTTACATCGCCAATTCATATGATAAGTGAAATTTATACTCCTATTTTTTATTCTGTATTAATTGAATAAGTTCATTTTTTGAATACTTTGAAAATAGTTCTTTTCCTAAAAATGTATATGATAAGTCATCAATTAAATCTTGCTGTCCTAGATCATCATCTATATCAATATAATTCTTTTTGCAGAATTCTGTTAGATATTTGATAATATTATTTTTTGTTGGATTATTTAGTACCTCTAATGAAAAAATAAAATCTTCAACACCTTTTTTGATAGATTTATCTTCATTGTTAGCCCAATTTCGTAGATTAGCTATATCAATTTCATTTTTGGATGCAACCGCCATTGCATGCTCAAAACAATGTTTATCATCGTGTAAGAAACATCCACATAATCTATCCTTAACACAATCTGTTGGTGTTAGAAGCTTAAGTGTACCGAGTTTTGTGTCTCTTGATGCAAAATTTTGTACAAATTCATCACCCACTGTAACTGGTGGTGTTAAAATTTCAATGAAAAATTTACTATTGGCAAGTATATAATATTTTCCATCAATGTCAAATCCAAGTTCAACCATAGTTTTTTCAATTTTACTAACACTATAACTATATTGCATTACAAAATCTATATCATAAGATGAATACATTGAATTTGTATAAAGCTCAATAAAACTACCACCCGATAATACTACTTTTATATCTCGCTTACCAAGTTCACTACACACATAAGAGGCAAGTTCTTCTAGGCTAAAGTTATTTTGATTCATTTTTATATTCCAATGGTTTATCTTTTTTTCTAAATCTTATTCGTTTCGGACTAAGTAAATCTTCTCTTTCATTTTCTGAGTACGCCATCCTAGCTCGTTTCAATAATGCAATAAGTTCTTTTAAAAATGGATATCGTTGGTTTAATTCAAAAACTCTGGTTCTTCCTATGTTTTTTCCAACAATTATATTTCCGTTTTCAAACTTATCAATTTGTTTTTTTATAATAGATGGTGCTACGCCATAAAATTCTGAAATTTCACTCAAATAACCATTCTCTTTCGCAAGTAAATATTGTAAAACTCTTTCAGCATTATTATTGCCAAATATAACACTAAGCATGTTTTATCCTTTTTATAAAATATATTATCTATTATATAAAATACATAAAACTTTGTCAAGTGACAAACAGCCTAAAGTTTTTAATACAAAATTTAAAAATCCACATAAAAGAATGATAAATAATAATTAACTTTAGGTGTTGTAGAAATTGACTATCGTAGAGATATAGAAACGACGTTTCCAATAATAAGTGTAACTTTTTCTAATATTTGTATAAAGATCAACTTGACATCAAGTATGGTATTCTATTATTTAAGAAAACAGAAGTAATAGCTTGCATGACTAAAAATTAACATTCGTAATTAATTTTATCAGTTTCTCCTGCTAATTCAAATCCTTTCAGTCTTAGTCTGCAACTATCGCAAACACCACATGCTAATTTTTCATTTTTATAACAACTCCATGTATTTTCAAGAGGAACTGATAATTCAATAGATTTTTGAACAATTTGACTTTTTGTCATATGAACGAGAGGCGTTATAATTTTAATATTCGTTTCATCTCTTGTTCCTTGATTTATAGCGCTTTCCATTTTATTAATAAATGTATCACTACAATCAGGATATCCGCTGCTGTCTTCTTCGACTACACCAATAAAAATAGCATTTGCTCCATGTTTTTCAGCTATTGCTGTTGCTATACTTAAAAATATCCCATTTCTAAAAGGAACGTACGTGATTGGAACACCAGCTTCAATCCCTCCAATAGGCACATCTATTGATGTATCTGTTAATGCACTTGCGCCAATTTGTGTAAAAAACGGAATATTAATTTCGTATTTATTTTCAACATTTAGTTCAATGCAAATATTTCTAAAACATTCAAGTTCTTTGTGTTCAGTTCTTTGTCCATAATTAAAATGAACAGCAATTATTTCATATCCATCTTGTTTTGCTAAATAAGTCGATAATGTAGAATCCATCCCACCACTAAGAACACATACAGCTTTCATTTTTGAATTACTCATCTATTTTCAACCACCCGTTTCATAAAATGCTCTTGTACTTGTATTCTCTTCACCCCATTTGTTCTTTTCGGGTTTATTTTTAAGTACATTCTTTAATATATTAACTGCTTCATTTATATCTTTCTTTTTGATAGCATCGGCAATACTTAAGGCATCTTCGAAATAAAGACAAGGTATTAGATATCCCTCAGCTGTCAATCTTATACGATTACAGTCGCTACAAAAATCATCAAGATGTGGTTCAATAATTCCAAATTTATACCCGTCTTCAAGCATATAGCTTTGAGACGGGCTATTGCCTTCTTTTTGAGTTTTTGTAAATTTGTATTTTTGTGCAATTATTGCCTGAATCTCTTTAGAATCTAATCCTTGTTTAACTGTAGCATGACTATTTTCCATAAATTCAATAAATCTTATTTCATAATTTTTATCCCTACAAAATTCTAGTAAATCAATAATCTCACTATCATTGACATCTTTCAAAGGAACACAATTTATTTTTATTTTAAGTCCAACTTTATCGGCTGCCTCGATTCCAGCAAGCACTTCATCTAGTACATCTTTTTTTGCAATATAATGAGCCGTTTCTTTTTTTAAACTATCTAGTGAAATATTTAATCTTGTAAGTCCTGCGTCTTTTAAGTCTTGTGCATAATGTGGTAACAAAAAAGCATTAGTTGTAATTGCGAGATCTATACTTGGAGCATAGTCATGTATCATTTTTACAAACGTATGAAGATTCTTTCTTAATAATGGTTCACCACCAGTTAATCGAATTTTCGTAATACCCTCATCAATAGAAGCTTTGACAAATAAGAATAGATCTTCATAGCTTAATAAATTTTCATGAGGAACCCAAGAAAATGGTTTCTCTGGCATGCAATATTGACATCTGAAATTACATCTTTCAGTGACCGATATTCTTAAATAATTTACTTTTCTATTGTGACCATCAATTAACATTTTTGTCCTTAACTAGTTGAAAAAATCTTTTAAAATACTACTAAAAAACTTCCAATTAATAGGTAAAACTTTTACTATAGTCTCTTTTTTTATTAAATCATTATGTTTATTTAGAATAATCATAGAATTGCATTTGTGTAAAACTCCAACCATTCCAGGTAATCTTTTTGGTTCTGCAATAAAATATTCGCCATCAAAAAAACCAGGAATAATAGTTGTCTTACCTTTTTTGTTTGATAAATCATTAGGTAGTTTTGCCATCACATAGTTATGATGAATATTGTTACTTCCACTTAATTGCTGTAAAATTATCTTGCCAAAAACTTCAAAAATAAGTGCTGCAGCAAGGGGATTTCCAGGGAGATTTAGTATATATGTATTATTTATTTTTCCAAATAAAGTAGGTTTTCCTGGTTTAATATCTACACCATTGAAGATGATTTCCATATCGAATGCTTCAAATGCTTCTTTTGTAAAATCAGCCTCACCAACACTTATTCCACCGCTTGTGATAATAAAATCACTGTATAAAGAATTTGCAATCATCTCTTTAAGTGATTCTACATTATCTTTTGCCATTCCAACAAAGACAACATCAGCACCTAATTCATTAGCTCGTGCTAAAAGTGTTGGGGTATTTGAATTGTAAAGTTGAAAATCTTCAATTTGCTCATAATGCAGTTTAAGTTCCTCTCCACTTGTAAAAACAGAAACCTTAGGTCTCCTGTATACCTTGATGTGAGTTATCCCTTGTGATGCAAATAATGTTACTGTTGCAAAGTTTATCTCATCTCCGTCATTTAGTAGTAATTCATCTTTTTTTATATCCTCACCAATAAACCTAATATGTTGTGATTGTATGATTTTAGCAGGTAGAATAATGTTGCCATGTTCATCAATTGTAATATTTTCTTGAGGTACAACAGCTTCTATACTATCGGGAACTCTTGAGCCAGTCATTATTCTAATTACTTCACCATCAGTTATTTTTGTATCTTTTGGACTACCAGCTAAAATTGTATCAATAAGCTTGGTAGCTTTTCCAGCATCTGCTAATTTTACACCGTAGCCATCCATTGCTGAATTGTTATAATTAGGTAACGAGTATTTTGCAAATATATTTTCTGCAGCTATCTTTCCAATGCTGTTTTCTATTGGAACTATTTCGAAAGACAATTTTGTGATATTTGAATTTATAAGACGAAGTGCTTCTTTGATACAGATTGCCAATGGTAAGCCTTTCTAATTTTGTATTTGGTATAATAACTAAAATTATATAAAAGGCCTTTCTTGGAAGCTGGATTTCAACTTATTTCATCATCAACATTCACACATATTTTCGCTATTTTTTCACTAATAGTGGTGATTCTTATCAATTTTTATACAGTTCAAAAAGTAGACAATTTTTTTGTTATGGCAAGTAGATTAAAAAAAATTACGCCTTATTTTCATGCTATTAATTTTATCATTGCCTACACGGGAGCAGTACTTTCTGGATTTACTCATGATTTAAATCCAACAGTTGTGCTTATGGTACCAACAACTTTATTTCTAATGATTAGTGAAATAAAAAGATATAAGAAAATGAGAGTTATTCAGCTTGCAGAAGTTGAATTACAAGCTGAATTTAGAGTATTTGCTAAAAAAATATACACAATGCAGATTTTAGCCATCGTGGCTATGTATATAATTGCAAATATTTTTTAAGAATAGATTTTGCAGTTTACTTATCACAAAGACTCATCAAGTGATGTTTTAAAAATAGATGGTGATCTCCATAATTATCTTTTCAAAGTAAGACGACACGACAAAGATAAAAATATATTTTTTAGAAATCTTACTGATGACTTTATTTATGAATATGAAGTTGAGTTTTTGGACAAAAGATCAACAACCCTAAGATTGGTTGGGAAAGAAAGTAAGATTTTAAAACCAAAAAAACAGCTTCATATAGGTTGGTGTAAAATTGACTTCAAGAATATTGAGAAAGTTATTGCCTCACTTAATGAAATAGGTGTTAGCAGAATTACTTTTATTGATTGTGAATACTCTCAAAGAAATACAACAATTAATGTTGAAAAATTGGAAAAATTACTTCACAATTCTTCATCCCAATCAGGAAGAAGTGATATCATAAAGATTGATTACATAAAAAATCTAGACGAATTTATCAAAGCAAATCCGGATAGCTATATGTTTAATTTTAGCCAAAATAATATCTCTGATCATATGGATGATATTAAAACAATTGTTTTAGGTTGTGAAGGTGGTTTTTCTCAAAACGAGATCAGCAAATTTAAGCCAAATAAGATTGTTGGTGTTGATTCAAATATAATAATGCGCAGTGAAACCGCCATAATAAATATAGCATCAAAAATACTCTAGTAGATATCTTTCACATATAGTAAATTAAATCTCTTTATTTATTGTTATTATTTTATTTATGATTGTAGTAGATAAGTTTTTTGTGAGTTTATTTTTAAAATATCAGCACCTATTTTTAAATAGATGCTGATGAAGTTTGAATATATTTTGTTTAGAAAATTACACTAATTAGTGTAATTTTTTCCAAACTGATCTTTTCCATAATATTGCAAATACAGCAAATATTACAGAATATAATAAGAACCAAATACCCATTGAATCTCTTTCAGGTTTGCTTGGATCACCAATGTTTTGTAAATGTTGTACAACTTTTTCATAACTTTCTCCAGTTAATCCTACAGCTGGCATTGCAGTACCTGCAAGTTGAGTTTGTGGATTTTCTATGAAAGTTTCTAAGAAGTTCTCACTTCTAGCTCTTAAAATCATTGATAAATCAGGAGGTAATTTACCCATGTATTTATTTAAATTTGTTTGATAGTCTAATACTTGAATGTCAAATGCAAGAGACTCTTTTTCATATTTAAATTTTGGTTTTTGACCGATTTGTGTCCATTTTTCACCAAGTACTTTTCCATCATATCTAGCAGCATGACATCTACCACAAGCATCTACGAATACTTCTTTTGGAGTCAATTCTTTTTTTGCTATTGATTTTAAGTAACTTACAATACTTGCAATATCTTCAGCAGGCATCATCATTCCGTATGCTGGCATAGGATGAACTTTTCCACTACCTTCAGGGAATTTGTGTGCAACGTTTGAAGCTTTAGCAGGATCAGCTATAAATGCTGCTAAATAATTTGAAGCAAAAATTGTTCCAGCATTACTTAAATCAGGTGGATTTACACCATAACTTGCACTCGCAGTTACTGCATCCATTGGAGCAGCTACACCTTGTGAAGTGATTGAGTGACAAGCAATACAATTAGCTGTTACAAGTTCTTTACCTTTAGATACATTTCCATCAACTGGTTTAGGCATAGTTTTGTATTCAAAATTTCCACCCTCAACATGTTTGTGCATTTGAGAATGAGCAAATGGCTCAACTCCCCAATATGTTAAAACAGAAAAGAATACAACGACTGCTAATATTTTTAATTCTCTCATTGTGTTCCCCTTATATCTTTTTTTCATTTTTAGTTATGAATGGCAATGCAACCCATAAAACTATAAATGCAACTGCAGACCATAAACCAATAGCACTAAATATACCTTCAGGAGGTAATTTACCCATAAATGTTAATGAAATCATATCAATTAATAATAACCAGAACCATACAAAGAATAAACCTCTTTTGTGAGCTGGTACTGCATTAGGGCTTCTGTCAAGGAATGGTAAAAGTACAAAAATAACTTGAGAGAATGCGAATGCAATAAGACCTGGATCTTTAGGGAACGGTCTTAGAATCTCATATGACCATAAAAAATACCACTCAGGATAAATGTGAGCAGGAGTTTTAAGTCCATCTGCTGGATCAAAGTTAACTGGGTCCATTGCAAATTCAAAATGATAGAACGTTAAATAGAAAAATAAAATTAAGAAGAACGCTAATACCATAAAGTCTTTAGCAAGGAAATCAAATTGGAATCTTATAACCTTAGCTTCTTTAGTATTTCCAGCTAAATATTTTTTAGCTTCTTCATCAAAATCAATTAGTGCTCCTTCTTGATTGTTAACATGAGGAATTCTAAGACTTCCAAAGTGAAGCACAATTACACCAATAATTGCTAATGGTAAAAGTAAAACATGCAGCATGAAGAATCTTGTAAGATATGCATCGCCAGGAACATAATCACCTCTGATCCATTCAACAACGCCATTTAATTCTAAAGAACCAGCACTAAATAAGTTAGTAATAACCATACCTGCCCAGTAAGACATTTGTCCCCAAGGTAGCATATATCCAGAGAATGCTTCAGCAGAAAAAGTTACAAATAATAACATACCAGATATCCAAATCATCTCTCTACCTTGTTTGTAAGAACCATAATAGATTCCAGTAAACATATGTATATAAATGATCAAGAATACAACAGACGCTGCAACTCCATGTATGTGTCTAAATAACCAACCATAACCAACTTCTTGCATAATTGTATAGTTTACACTATCAAATGCTAATGCAGTATCTGGTTTGTAGTACATTAAAAGGAAAATCCCAGAAATTAAAAGTAATCCAAATGTTACTGCAAGAATCATACCCATAGCCCATAAGAAATTTATATCTTTAGGAATCCAATATTCTTCAGCTAAAACTCTTTTTAAAGTTCTAACACCAAGTCTATCATCTAACCATTGTTCTGAAAATGGTTTTGCATTTTTATCAAAATGTGCCATTATTACTCCTTATGCTTTTAATGGCGTGTCACCAAGAACACCATCAGCTTTCATTTTTTCATACTCTGGACCAGCTTCACCAATAATAAGTTTCCCGTCAGCAATTTTGAATTCAGGGATAAGCATTGGAAGTGGTGCTGGAGCTTTAGTATTTATACCAGCTTGATCATATGTTGCTCCATGACATGCACATAAAAATGCTTGTTGCGTAGCAGAATTTTTTGGTTCATATGATGGAATACATCCAAGATGAGTACATAATCCTATACAAACTACAAAGTGATCGCTTCCAATAATTACATCTCTTTTTTTAGTAGTCGCACTTGACGCAGCAACCATTTCTGGTGTTTTCTTAATAATGAAAACAGGTTTCCCTCTCCATTTTTCAGTATAAAGCACATTTGCTTCAGCAGTTGAAATATCAACTGTTGTAGTACCTGCAGCTTTTACACTTGGAAGTGGGTCCCAGGCTTTTTTCATACCTGCTAGTGCAAAGACTCCACCTACGGCAGCACAAGCACCAAATGCAATTCCCATTGCATCACGTCTATTCATATTATCAGACATACTTTTTCCTTGTTTTGAATTTTGAAATATCATTATAATGTTTAAATTCTTAATCTTATATGACTTTTGTCAATAATATGGATAAAAATTATTATTTGATAATTTTAAGATAGCTTAAAGATTTGAGGCAGAAAATATTTTAGTAAAAAAGATTTTCTTTTAAAAGAGCGGATTTAATATTTTTCATTTGTTGATGTTTGTCTTTGCACCACTGAGGGTCAAGTAGTGAATCATTGTTTATACCGGCAGTTATACGAGATATTGAGATATTTTCAGGTAACATTTTTATAGATTTTACAAGTGTATCTATATATAAATCTTCACTTATTGGTTTAAAATTCCCTTTTTGGAATTCAATTGTAAGGAGTGTATTTTTTGTTACATATAGCGGATGAAACTTAATTGAGTCAAGATTTAATTTTAAAGACTCTGTAACTGTTTGTAACATCATCTCTTGTGTTTCATCTGGAAGTCCAAAAATTAGATGACCACAAACTGATAAATTTCTATCTTTTGTTTTTTTAATCCATGTTTTTACATTATCAAAATCGTGCCCACGATTTATTTTGATAAGTGTTTCATCAAATATTGATTGGATACCATATTCAACCCATATATCATATCTATCTGTTGTCATTTTTTCATTCAATAGATATTTTGGAAGTTTTCTTGTTGAAAGGCTCGCTATATAGTCAAGGGATTCTTCTGTGATGCTATCAGTTCTTGTTCCAATGCTTAATCCAACTACATTTTCAAATTCTAAAGCTTTTTCGTATAAAGCTTTTAATGTATCAAGTGGGGCATAAGTATTTGTAAATGATTGAAAATAGACTATAAATTTTTTGGCTCCAAATTTATTTTGTAATCTTTCTTTTGTTAGATTGAATTGAGCTTCTAGTTGCAATAACTGTTTATCTAAATATGGATTTTCAGTACTATTGAGATTTAGTTTAAATTTTGATTTATCAGTTAAATTTGGTGAAAAAGATTCATTTTCACAAAAAGTACACCCACCTTTTGCTACAGTTCCATCAATATTAGGGCAAGTAAATCCACTAATACTGATTGGTATTTTATAAACCTTTTCCCCAAATTTATTTTTGAAGTATTTACCTAGAGTGAGGAGTTGTTTCAAATAAAACTGTCGTCCTATACTATAAAATAGTCGCCATCGAAACTTACCATCGAATAATTTCTTTCATGCCCTAAAGCATCTTTTAAATTATCAAGCGATAGGTATTCTAAAGAATCGGCTCCTATATATTCACGAACCTCCTCTTTACTCATTGTTGCATTGATTAGCTCTTCTTTTGTTGGAGTATCTATTCCATAAAAACAAGGATGCTGAATCATAGGACTAGCAACTCTAAAGTGAACTTCTTTAGCACCTGCTTCTTTTAGCATTTGAACTATTCTTTTGCTTGTTGTTCCTCTAACAATACTATCATCAATTACAATTAAAGATTTACCTTCGATTAGTGATCTCATAGGATTTAGTTTCATTTTAACTTTGATGTTTCTCATTTCTTGAGTTGGCTCAATAAATGTTCGTCCAACGTAGTGATTTCTTATGATCCCGAGTTCAAAAGGTATACCACTTCCTTGTGCATAACCAAGTGCAGCGGGAACACCACTATCTGGAACTGGAACAACCATATCAGCAATAATTCCATTTCCTATATCATTCGCAGCTAAAACTTTCCCCATATTTTCTCTTGCTTTGTAAACACTTTTTCCATCAATAACACTATCAGGTCTTGCGAAATAAATGTATTCAAAAGCGCAAGGTCTAAATGGAAAACCTTCAAATAATTGAATTGATTCTGGCTCTTCATTTTTGTCTGAAAGTATCAACATTTCACCAGGTTTAACATCCCTTATAAATTCAGCTTCAACCAGATCGAAGGCGCAAGTTTCGCTCGCAACAATCCATCCTCCACTTTTAAGTTTACCAAGGCTTAATGGTCTTATTCCGTGTTGATCTCTTATTACAAATAGTTTACTTCTACTTTGAATAATAAAGTTATAAGCACCTTTTACTTGTTTGAGCGCTTCAGTAATTCTGTCTGTTAATCTATCTTGAGTTGATTTTGCAATTAGATGAATTAAATTTTCAGTATCCATTCCCGTTTGAAAAATTGCACCATCATCAATTAATTTTTGTCTAACTTCTTCTTTATTTATAAGATTTCCATTATGAACTATAGATATTTCACCAAGCTTATATTTTGCATGAATTGGTTGTGCATCAAAAACAGAATCACTACCCGCTGTAGAGTATCTATTGTGACCTATAGCCATATCACCTTGAAGAATTTTAAAAGCTTGTTCATTATAAACATCTCTTACGTAACCTCTGTTTTTTACAGTGAATATTTTTTTATCATTGTATCCACCACTACTAATTCCAGTTGCTTCATGTCCACGATGTTGCATCGCAAAAAGTGCTGCAGAAGCTAGTCTTGCAGCGTTGTCATTTCCATATATTCCTACTATTGCACACATATTAAAGTCCTAAACAATCGTTTATTGAGTATAAACCATTTTCTTGAGTTGAAAGCCACATAGCAGCTTTTATTGCACCTTTGCTGAAAGTATTTCTTGAAGTTGCTGTATGATTTAATTCTAAAAATTCACCATCATTGTAGAATCCAACAGTATGTCTTCCTATGATATCACCACCTCTTAAGCTCATTACACCAATTTCATCTTTTGTTCTTGCACCAATCACACCATCTCTTCCAGAAACTCTTACATTGTCAAGTTCAAGATCTCTCGCACTTGCTGCATGTTCAGCTAAAGTTAGAGCAGTTCCACTTGGACTATCTACCTTGTGCTTGTGATGTTGTTCAACAATTTCACAATCAAAATCACGTAAAGTTTTAGATGCTAAAGCAACTAGTCTATTTAATACCGCAACACCTAAACTCATATTTGTAGCATAAAGAATGGGTGTTATTTTACTAGCTTCAATAAGAAGATTTTTTTGATGTTCATTGAATCCTGTTGTAGCAATTACAAGTGGTTTATTTCCGCCTGTTGCTATAACAGTATTTAATAAGTCTTCAGTTGCTTTTGGGGCTGAAAAATCAATTACTACATCACAATTTTGAAGCATAAGTTTCATATCATTGGTAACAACTGCACCTTTTGGAAGAGCTTTTTTAAGTTCATCAAAAACATGAACACTTCCCACTTGCATATTTTCATTATTTTCTAAATCGTCAATAAGTAATGATCCAACACGACCAGTACTTCCTAGAATTCCTACTTTTAACATCTACTAATTTCCTTATTTTTTGTTTCGTTTGCTATTTCTGTAGTCAATAACACACAAATACTAAAGCATTTTTTGATTCTTTGGTTTAACTATTGCAAATACGCAATAGCACCTATTCCTGCAGTAGCACCATCGCCAGCTGCACAAACAACTTGTTTTGGAGCATTTATTCTGATATCACCAGCAGCAAAAAGTCCTGGAACAGAAGTTTTCATATTTAAATCTACAATAACTTCACCAGATGAATTTACATCACATAAGAAGCTCCCGTCATTTTGAACAAGTGTTTGATTTAAAACATTTCTTCCAACAAAAACAAAAACACCATGAACATCTAATGTTTTAATTTCGTTTGTTATTTTAGATTTCACAACTAAGCCAGTTACACCAGAATCATCACCAACGATTTCTTCGCTTGTATGATTTAAGATTTGAATAATATTTTTTGTTTTATTTAACTTTTCAACTTCGTGTGGAGATGCTCTAAATTCATCTCTTCTGTGTACAATATAGACAGTTTTACAGATATTTGCTAAAAATATAGCTTCTTCAACAGCAGTATCTCCACCACCTATAACAGCCACATCTTTTCCTCTGTAGAAAAATCCATCACAAGTTGCGCAAGTACTTACACCTTTTCCGAAAAACTTTTGTTCACCATTTATATTTGCAGGCTTTGGCACACTTCCTGTAGCAATTAAAACCGATTTGGCTTCAATAGTTTCGCCAGTTCCAAGAATAAGATTAAAAATATCACCATTTTTAGTAATTTTTTCAACTTCATTCATTGTGTGTTTTAGACCAAATCTTTTACATTGTTCTGGCCATTTTTCCATTAATTCCATACCAGTTACAACATCTAATTGTCCAGGATAGTTTTCTATTTCACTACTTTGAGTAATTTGACCACCAGGCATACCTTTTTCAAACATGACAACATTATTGAGTCCACCCCTAGTAGCATATAGTCCAGCAGTTAATCCAGCAGGACCACCACCAATAATTGCAAAATCTAGCATTAATTTACTCTCCGATTATTATTTTATTGATTATAAACATAAAAAGGCCAGGTAAATAAATACCCAACCTTTTTATTGTTTAGTTCATTATTTTATTATAATAAACTATTTAATTTGTCAGCAAAAGCTTGCTTAGAAGCTGCACCGATCATAGTCTCAACTACTTTACCATCTTTCATTAAAAGAATAGTAGGGATCGATCTTACACCGAATTTACTTGCTAATTCTTGTTGCTCATCTGTGTTTACTTTGCAAATATTTGCTTTTCCATCAAAATCATTTGCAAGTTCTTCGATTACTGGAGCTATCATTCTACAAGGTCCACACCATGGAGCCCAAAAGTCAACTAAAGAAACGCCTTCGTTTACTGTAGCTTCAAAATTTTCACTTGATAATTCAATATATTTTCCCATTATTTATCCTTTATTTTTGTTTCAAAAATTATAGGTAAGTTTTTCTTTAATGAAGCTTTTGGAGGTTGATTAGAATTTTTTTAGAGCAAATCTTTGAGTTTAAAATAATGCTTTATTAAAATTAATAGTTCGTTTGATATAATCTTTGCCTAAAATAAAATACGGATAAAATACGATGAATATAAGAAAAGAATTTTTAGAATTTTTTAATAGCAAAGATCATGCAATAATAAAAAGCTCACCACTAGTTCCAGATGACGCAACACTTTTATTTACAAATGCAGGTATGGTTCAATTTAAAGACATTTTTACAGGAAATATTTCAATACCAAAAAATCCAAAAGCTACAAGTTGTCAGCTATGCGTTAGAGCTGGAGGAAAACATAATGACCTTGAAAACGTAGGATATACTGCAAGACATCATACACTTTTTGAAATGCTTGGAAACTTTTCTTTTGGCGACTATTTTAAAGAAGATGCTATTAATTATGCATGGGAATTTATAACAGTAAATTTGGCTCTACCAAAAGAAAAACTTTGGGTTACTGTTCATAATGATGATGATGAGGCTTTTGATATATGGACAAAGCATATTTCATCGGAGCGAATCGTAAGATTTGGTGATAAAGATAATTTCTGGTCAATGGGTGAAACCGGAGCTTGTGGCCCATGTAGTGAAATTTTTTATGACCAAGGTGTCGAGTATTTTAATGGACCTGAAGATAAAATGGGTGGAGATGGAGATAGATTTTTAGAGATCTGGAATCTTGTGTTTATGCAATACGAAAGAAGTGCCGATGGAAAACTAACACCTCTTCCGAAACCTTCAATCGACACAGGAATGGGTCTTGAAAGAATAACTGCAATAAAAGAAGGAGTTAGAAATAATTTTGATTCATCAACATTTAAACCTTTGATAGATAAATTAGAATCAATATCATCTTCAAAAATAAATGATAAAAATATAGCAAGTTTTAGAGTGATAGCAGATCATGTTAGAACTGTTGCATTTATGTTAAGTCAAGGAATTCTTTTTGATAAAGCAGGTCGGGGATATGTTCTTAGAAGAATTTTACGAAGAGCGGTAAGACACGGATATTTACTTGGTTTTAGAAGTTCATTTATGTCGAATATAGTTGATACTTTAGTTGAACTTATGGGTCAACATTATATTGAATTAAAAGAACAGCACGCATTTATTAATGAACAAGTAACAATGGAAGAAGATAGATTCTTTAATACTATTTCAAGCGGAATGGAACTATTTAATACAGAATTAGCAAAAACTAAAGATGTTTTTAGTGGTGAAGTCGCATTTAGTTTGTATGATACTCATGGATTCCCATTGGATTTAACAGAAGATATGTTGAGAGAAAAATCTCTTAAAGTTGATATAGAAACATTTGATAAATGTATGGGTGAGCAAAAAGCAAAAGCTAAAGCTGCTTGGAAAGGTAGCGGAGATGATGCAAATGATGGAGATTTCAAAATAATATTGGATGAACTTGGTGCTAATAATTTTATTGGGTATGAATATATAAGTAGTGAATCTAAAATAATTGCATTACTGGATTCTAATTTCAAAAAAACTAATATTTTAAATGAAAATGAAACTGGTTGGGTTATGCTTGATAATACACCATTTTATGCTACTAGTGGAGGACAAGAAGGTGATGTCGGTACTCTAAAAGATAAAAAACATATTGCAATTGTTACTGAAACAAAAAAAGTTCATGGCATCAATATCTCAAAAGTAATAGTTGAGTCTTCTAGTCTAAAAGTTGGTGAAAAAGTTGAAGCAAATGTTGTTAATCGTCATGAGGTCGAAAAGCATCATAGCGCAACACATTTGCTGCAAAGTGCTTTACGAAAAGTTCTTGGAGACACAGTTTCCCAAGCTGGAAGCTTAAATGATGACAAGAGATTGAGATTTGACTTTACTTACCCAAAGGCTCTTACAAAAGAACAATTAATTGAAGTTCAAGATATAGTAAATGAAATGATAGCAAAGTCTATAAATGGAACTATTCAGGAACTTCCTATTAATGAAGCAAAAACAAAAGGTGCTATTGCTATGTTTGGTGAGAAATATGGAGATGTAGTTAGGGTTGTTGAGTTTTGTGATGCTAGTGTCGAATTTTGTGGTGGTACGCATGTTAAAAATACTTCAAATATAGGAAGTTTTTATATTACAAAAGAAAGCGGAGTAAGTAGTGGAGTTCGTAGAATTGAAGCTGTTTGTGGACTTAGCGCTATAAATTACGTAAAAAATACAATGTCAAAACTTTCAGAAATAGAGCTTGAGGTTAAAAATAAAGATGTTGTTGACGGTATTAAAAAACTAAAAGAACAAATCAAACAATTAAAGAATGAGCTAAAAGATGTAAGTGAAAATGTTTCTGTGCCACTTTTTGAAGAAAACATCAAAGGTACAAAAGTTATTGTTGATATTGTTAATCAGGGTGATATTAAAAAGCTTGTTGATGATTTGAAAAATGGAAACGATAGTGTTGCGATCCTCCTTATGCAGGTTAAGGATGAAAAAATCATGCTTGTAAGTGGTGTGAAAAATTCTAAAATCAAAGCAGGAGACTGGATCAAAGCTGTCGCTCCTATAGTTGGAGGAAATGGTGGGGGAAGACCTGATTTTGCTTCAGCTGGCGGTAAAGATATTGAAAAGATTGAAGAAGCAAAATCATTTGCTTTGGCTTTTGCACGAGAAAATATATAGATGTTTTACGGAATAGGTCTTTCAGCTTTCATAGCATTAATAGCTTTCTTTCTTGGAAACTTTATTGCTCTTGGATCAGCTGTTTTGGCTATTCTTTTGGGAATGATTGTTGCAAATACAATTAAAATACCACATATTTACAATAATGGAATCACTTATAGTGAAAAAACTATCTTAGCATTTTCTGTTGCAACAATGGGGATTACTTTGGATTTCTCTGTTTTTATGAGTCTTGGAATTGGAACTATTATTTTGATGATCCTAGGAATCGCTGTAACAATTTTATCCTCAGTAATAATAGCAAGACTTTTTAATATAGATCACAAACTTGGTCTTTTGTTAGGAATCGGAAATGGAATTTGTGGATCTAGTGCAATTGGAGCTACTAAAGATATCGTAAAAGCAAATGACACGCAAGTTGGTATTTCAGTTGCAGTTATAAATTTTTTAGGGACACTTGGTATGTTCGGCTTACCATTGTTGGCTTTAGCATTGGATCTTTCTCAAAATGAAGCAGGAATTCTTATTGGAAATACTCTGCAAGCTGTTGGTCAAGCAGTTGCAGGTGGCTTTACATATGGTGATATTTCAGGACAAAATGCAACTATTGTTAAAATGGGACGCGTGCTTTTACTAACACCAGTTATACTTATACTGATTCTTATTTTTCAAAAACAGTCTAAACGATCTAGATTAGTTAATAATGAGACTAAAAGTAATGATAATATATTGAAAAATATACCTTTGTTTATAGTGTTTTTTCTTTTCTTTTCAGCAATAGCAACAAGTGGAATTTTACCAGAATATATCATTCTTATTATTTCCAAAATTAGTAGCTTCACTCTTCTTGTAGCATTGAGCGCAGTTGGATTGAAAATAACACTATCAAATATTAAAGAAAACGGGAAACACGCCTTAATTCTAGGAAGCCTCGTTTTTGCTATCCAAATACTATTTACACTTTCGTTTATTATGATATTCTTGAGATAAGCTAAACACTATAGTCTCTTGACTACATTTAACTAATAATCTATACCTTTTATTTTGTAACTCAATCTATGCAAATCACTTTTTCCGTATTCTTTAATCATTTCCATATGTAGCTTTGTTCCATAGCCTTTGTGTTTTTCAAAAGAATATTCTTTGTATTCATTTGCTATTTGATCCATAAATCTGTCCCTTGTAACTTTTGCTAAAATAGACGCAGCCGAAACCTCTTTGATTGTTGCATCAGCTTTTATAAGATGGTTTAGATTTTGTATGCCAAAAGATGTATTCCCATCCATTAAAAAGTTGTCAGATTCTATCTTAGACATTATTTCCAAAATTGAGTTTTTTATACATGCAGAAATTCCAAATGTATCAATATCTTTATTTGATGTTAAAACAATATGATATAAAGAATTTTCTTTTATTATTTCAAAAAGACTTTCACGTTTCTTGTGAGTTATCTTTTTACTATCATTAATTAGTTCAAATTCTTTGATGGTAGAAATATCTTTTTTAAACATTACTCCAGCAACACACAATGGTCCAGCCAAAGGACCCCTTCCAGCTTCGTCAATCCCACATATTCTGTTATTCATTTATTTTCCTAGTGCCCATTCATAAAATGGTGTAATTTGAGCTTCAATTGTATCTATATATAATGTATCAAAATTACTGATAGTTACAATAGTTATTTTGTTTATTTCATATTCTTCAATATATCGAAGAAGTTTGGACATAATTCTTGATATTAATGCAGTACTATAAAAAGGCATACTAATAACAATACTATTATTATGCGGTGTATAAAAATCTATATATTCAAGATAGTAAACTGGTTGATTTTGATTGAATAATTCCAAAAAGATCATATTTGAAAATAAATTAGTAAAATTCTTTTTATGGCTAACTAAGTCAATAAGTGCAAAATTAAAACAAAATATTTTTTTCACGGCTTTTGGTTGATTAAACTTTTCACACAAAATAATAGTGTGGTTCTTTTCAAATTCCTTAATTGTTTTGTAAAAAAAGTCTTTAGAGAGCTTTATGTTTTTCTTAAGCATATTAAAAAGCCAAAAAGGTGATTTGATTTCACCAGATGATTTAATAAGTATTTTTAAAATCTCTATTGTATTAGCATTTGAATCGTATAGTTTGATGAGCTCTTTGTTTCTTGTACTTTTTTTATAGTCTTTAAGTTCAATAATTTCTGGAATATTTCCATATTTTAAAAAACTATTAAAACTGTTTGTTGTGTTTTGATGTTTTGTATCAAATAGTAGATATTCTTCAAAATCAAGTGGCATCACTTTTATAGATGAAAAATTCTCTATATCAATAAAATAAATGCTTGATAGTATAACGACATCTGTTTTTGGAATAGGGAATCCATAAGTATAGTTTTCGATAATGCAAATTTTGATTTTATTTTTTTGTATAAAAAGTTGCAAATCAACAAGATCTTCTTTTTCGTACCTAAAATCATCTAGATCAATATATAAATAATCATCTTCTTTATCTTTTAAATAATTAAAAATAATTGATGTTTTACCAGAAAGTTTTGGACCAAATAAAAATGTTTTATTTGTTTCTATATTTATTTTTCTATCCAAAAGGAGAGGAAAATTTATTTTATTTTCATAAAGTGTTTCTAAAATATTCATGCGCAATAATATTATGTTCCTTATTAAAAGGAAATAAATTTCAGAAAATTGTCAAAAAAAGTGTAAAAATCATCATTATTTATTGACATTGGTTGTGTTTTTGGCTAAAATCCGCGCTCATACATAAGATCAGGGTTGTATTAAAATAATGCCTGACGAGTTCTTTAAAGGAAAAAAATGGAAAAAATAAGATTAAAGCTTAAAGCTTATGATCACAGAGTTTTAGATCGTTCTGTTGCTTCAATTATAGAAGCTGTAAAAAGAACAGGAGCTGAATTAGTAGGACCGATTCCAATCCCTACTAAATTCAGAAGATATACTGTTATAAAATCGCCACATGTTAATAAATCAAGCAGAGAGCAATTCGAAATTCGAATTCATGCAAGAATTATTGATATCGTATCTGCAACACCAGATACTATCGATTCGTTAATGAAACTTGATCTTGCACCAGAAGTGGATGTAGAAGTAAGATCAATGGGTAAAGAATAGGAGGTAATAGATGGAATTTATTGTAGAAAAAATCGGAATGAGTAGAACTATTGCAGTACCTTCAATACCTGTTACATTAGTAAGAGTATTAGATACTAAAGTTTGTGAAGTAAATGATGGCGTAGCTATCGTTGCTTATAGTAGTGGTAAAAAATTTAACAAAGCTATCGAAGGACAACAAAAAAAATATAACATCTCTAAAGAGTTTAATAGATTTGCAACTATGCCAGTTGTAAACACTGAAGCTGGAGATCTTGATAGTTCTTTACTAGTAGAGGGTGTAGTTGTTAAAAGTACATTCAAAACTAAAGGTAGAGGATTCTCAGGTGTTGTAAAAAGATGGAACTTTGCTGGTGGTAGAGGTTCTCACGGACACAGAATGGGTAGAAGAACAGGTTCAATCGGAAACTGTGAATGGCCAGGAAGAGTACAACCAGGTAAGAAAATGCCAGGACAATATGGTAATGAAACAATTACACATAAAAACAACATAGTTTCTTTTGATAAAGAAACTGGAATTTTAGTTCTTAAGGGATCTGTTGCTGGTGCAAATGGTTCTTTAGGTAAAGTAAGGATAGCATAATGTCTAAATTAGTAGTACTAAATGATAAATTTGAAGCAAATGGTGAAATAGTTTTACCAGAAAAGTTTCAAAATATTAATTCACATAACTTACATTTATTTGTAAAGTCATATTTGGCATCTTTGAGATCTAATACGGCTAGAGTTAAAAATAGATCAGAAGTTAGTGGTGGTGGTAAAAAACCTAAATCACAAAAAGGAAGTGGAGCAGCTAGATGGGGTTCTAAAAGATCACCATTATTCGTTGGCGGTGGACAAGTTTTTGGACCATCTAATAGAAATTACAACCAAAAAATAAATAAAAAACAAAAAGTTCTAGCACTTAATTATGCAATTAATGCTCAAGCTGAAAAAGGTTGTTTATTTGTTGTTGATTCTATAAAAGTGGAGTCTGCAAAAACTAAAGATGCGGCTGCAATAGTTAATAAAATAAACAAAAGAGATGTATTAATCGTTGTTGAAAATTTTGATGACAATACATACCTTGCATTTAGAAATATTAAAAATTGTTATGTGATAGAAAAATCAGAATTAAATGCTTATGCAATCGCTGCTTTTCACTCAATATTGATTGAAAAAGCTGTAGTTGACAGCTTAATAGCTTAAGAAGAAGGGTAAAATATGGCAGATATTACAGATATCAAATCGATCCTTTATACAGAAAAAACAATAGCACTTCAAGAAAATGGAGTGATCGTTGTTCAGACTAGTCCTAAAATGACTAAAAATGGATTAAAAGAGGTATTTAAAGAATATTTTGGAGTAACACCTACAAATGTTAATTCTTTAAGACAAAAAGGTAAAGTTAAAAGATTTAAAGGAAGACTTGGTTCAAGACCAGACTTCAAAAAATTCTATGTTACATTACCAGACGGCGCTCAAATAGCGAACCTATCGGCATAAGGAAGTAAAGATGGCAATTAAAAAATTTAGACCAATTACACCTGCAAGAAGATTTATGAGTGTTATGGACACTTCTGATATTACTTCTAAACCTACAGTAAAATCGCTACTTGTAAAAGTAAAAGCTGCTGCTGGTAGAAATAATAATGGAAGAATCACAAGCAGACATAGAGAAGCTGGTGCAAAAAAACAATATAGAATAATAGATTTCAAAAGAAATAAATTTGATATTCCAGGTACAGTAACTACTGTTGAATATGACCCATACAGAAACTGTAGAATCTGTCTTGTTACTTATGTAGATGGTGACAAAAGATATATCTTACAAGCAAGTGGTATGAAAGTTGGAGATAGTATTCAAGCTGCAATTAGTGGTCTTGATATTAAATCAGGAAATGCTATGCAACTTATGAGTATCCCAGTTGGTACAATGGTTCATAATATTGAAATGAGTCCAGGTCATGGTGGTCAAATCGCTAGATCAGCTGGTGGATATGCACAAGTTATGGGTAGAGAAGATAAATATGTAATTATGAGATTACCAAGTGGTGAAATGAGAAAAATCCTTGGCGTTTGTATGGCAACTATCGGTATAGTAGGTAATGAAGATTATTCTAATATGGTAATAGGTAAAGCTGGTAGAGCAAGACATATGGGTATTAGACCACAAACAAGAGGATCTGCAATGAACCCTATCGATCACCCACATGGTGGAGGAGAAGGTAAAACTGGTCCAGGTAGACATCCTGTTACTCCATGGGGTATGCCAACTAAAGGTTATAAAACTAGAAAGAAAAAATCTAGTGATAGACTAATTATCTCAAAAAGAAAGAAATAAGGGTAAATAATGGCAAGAAGTATTAAAAAAGGTCCATTTGTTGATTCTCATCTATCAAAAAAAGTGACTAAAGCTATAGAAACTAATGATAAGAAACCAATTAAAACTTGGTCAAGAAGAAGTACGATTTTACCAACTATGATAGGATTAACTTTTACTGTACATAATGGAAGAAATTTCATTCCAGTAACTATTACTGAAAATCATATCGGTTATAAATTAGGTGAATTTGCACCAACTAGAACATTTAAGGGACACAAAGGTTCTGTTCAAAGAAAGGTAGGTTAATCAATGAGTAAAGCAACATTGAAATTTATTAGACTCTCTCCAATTAAAGCTAGATTAGTAGCAAGAGAAGTTCAAGGTATGAATGCTGAAGTAGCTATAGCTTCTTTAGAATTTACTCCAAATAAAGCAGCTGGAATTATTGCAAAAGTTATAGCAAGTGCTGTTGCTAATGCTGGTCTAGAATCAGAAAATGCAATCGTAACAAGCTGTAGAGTTGACAAAGGTCCAGTTCTTAAGAGATTTACTCCACGAGCTAGAGGAAGTGCATCACCTAAGCATAGACCTACTGCACACATTTATGTTGAAGTAGCTGCAAGAGAAGGAGATAAGTAATGGGTCAAAAAGTAAATCCAATTGGACTAAGATTAGGGATTAATAGAAACTGGGAAAGCAGATGGTTTCCAAGTTTTGATAAAATGCCTGCTAATATAGCTGAAGATGATAAAATCAGAAAATATATTAAAAAAGAACTTTATTATGCTGGTATAGCACAAACTGTAATAGAAAGAACTGCTAAAAAAGTTAGAGTTACTATTGTTGCTGCTAAACCAGGTATCATAATTGGTAAAAAAGGTGCTGATGTTGAAAAGATCAAAACTGCTCTTGCTACATTAGTTGGAAAAGAGATCGCTGTTAACATTAAAGAAGAAAGAAAACCTTTCCTTTCTGCTCAACTTGCTGCTGAAAATGTAGCGCAACAACTTGAAAGACGAGTTGCATTTAGAAGAGCTATGAAAAGAGTTATGCAAAATGCTATCAAAGCTGGTGCTAAAGGTATCAAAGTTTCTGTTTCTGGAAGACTTGGTGGGGCTGAAATGGCTAGAACTGAGTGGTATTTAGAGGGAAGAGTTCCATTGCATACACTAAGAGCTAAAATTGATTACGGTTTTGCAGAAGGTCACACAACTTACGGTTGTACTGGAATCAAAGTTTGGATATTTAAAGGGGAAGTTCTTGCAAAAGGAATTCAACCAGAAAAAACTGAAGAATTTGATAAAAAAAGAAGACCAAGTAAACCACCAAGAAGAGGTAACTAATTATGTTAATGCCTAAAAGAACTAAATTTAGAAAAGTAATGAAGGGTCGAAATAGAGGTAACTCTATGAGAGGTCACGAACTTGCATACGGTACTATCGGACTTAAGGCTCTTGAGCACGGAAGAATAGATTCAAGACAAATTGAAGCAGCAAGGATTGCAATGACAAGAAAAGTAAAAAGAACTGGTAAAGTTTGGATTACTGTATTCCCTGATAAACCTTTAACTGCTAAACCACTTGAAACTAGAATGGGTAAAGGTAAAGGAAGTGTTGATAAATGGGTTATGAATATCAAGCCAGGTAGAATTTGTTTTGAAATGGCTGGTGTTGAAGAATCATTAGCAAGAGAAGCATTAACTTTAGCTCTTCATAAATTACCATTTAAAACGAAAATTGTAACATTAGAGGCGCAAAATGATATATTCTGATTTAAATACTAAAAGTTTAGAAGAACTAAAAGCATTGTTAAAAGAGAAAAAGGTGTTATTGTTTGAACTTAGAGCTAAGTTGAAAACAATGCAATTAACTAACACAAGTGAATTAAAGCTAGTTAAAAAAGATATAGCTAGAATTCAAACTGCTATAACTGCAGTTAGTGCAAACTAAGGATAAGATAATGAATTCACATAAAAGAGAAATTCAAGGTGTTGTGGTAAAAAGAAGTGGAGACAAAACTGTATCTATTCTTGTAACTAGAAAAGTTTTACACCCAAAATACCACAAAACTGTAAAGAGATTTAAAAAATATTTAGTTCATGATGAAAAAAATGAAGTAAATGTTGGTGATACAATTTCGGCTGTTGAATGCAGACCATTATCTAAAACTAAATCTTTTAGATTAAATACAATAATTTCTGCGGGAGTTAACTAATGATTCAAAGTTTTACAAGATTAAACGTAGCAGACAATAGTGGTGCTAAAGAAATTATGTGTATTAAAGTTTTAGGTGGTTCTAAAAGAAGATATGCGACAGTTGGTGATGTTATTGTTGCTTCAGTTAAAAAAGCTGTACCTCATGGAACTAAAATCAAAAGAGGTCAAGTTGTTAAAGCTGTTATCGTTAGAACTCATAAAGAAGTTCAAAGAGAAAACGGTTCTTTAATTAGATTTGACGACAATGCAGCTGTTATTATAGATGCAAAAAGAGAGCCAATTGGAACAAGAATTTTTGGACCTGTTGCTAGAGAAGTTAGATATAGTGGATTTATGAAAATAGTTTCACTTGCTCCGGAGGTATTATAATGGCTACTAAATTTAAAATTAAAAAAGGTGATACTGTAAAAATTATCGCTGGTGATGATAAAGGTAAAATAAGTGAAGTTTTAGCAGTATTTCCAAAAGCTGGAAAAGTAATCGTTAAAGATTGCAAAATTGCTAAAAAAACTGTTAAGCCTGATCAAGAAAAAAACCCAAATGGTGGTTTTATAAATAAAGAGATGCCAATTGATATCTCTAATGTTTCTAAAGTAGAGGGTGAATAATATGGCAGCTAGATTATTAGAAAGATATAAAAACGAAATAACAACTGTTTTACAATCTGAATTCGTACAAAATAAAATGTTAACTCCTGCTTTAGAGAAAGTAACAATTTCTGTAGGTGCTGGTGAAGCTATGAAAGATACTAAATTAATGCAAAACATTAGTGATACTATCTCTTTAATTGCTGGACAAAAAGCTGTTACTATCAAATCTAAAAAATCAGTTGCTGGTTTTAAAGTTAGAGAAGACATGCCTGTAGGTGTAAAAGTTACACTTAGAGGTGAGCAAATGTATAATTTTATGGATAAATTATGTTCAATTGCACTTCCAAGAGTAAAAGACTTTAGAGGACTTGATAGAACTGGATTTGATGGTCATGGTAATTTTAACTTTGGTCTTGATGAGCAATTGATGTTCCCTGAAGTTGAGTATGATAATATCATCAAAACTCACGGAATGAATATTTCTATAACTACTACAACAGATAGTGATGAGCAATCTTTTAGATTACTAGAACTAATTGGTGTACCGTTTACTAAAATAGGGAGATCATAATGGCAAAGAAAGCTATGATATTAAAAGCAGCTAAACCTGCTAAATTTTCTACTAGAGCGTACACTAGATGTTCAATCTGTGGTAGACCAAAATCTGTTTATAGAGATTTTGGACTTTGTAGAATATGTTTAAGAAAGATGGCTAATGAGGGATTAATTCCTGGAATTAGAAAAGCTAGTTGGTAACAATAAAAATAAAAAAAAGAGGATAAGCCCATGATGAATGATTTAATCGCAGACGCAATAACTCGAATCAGAAATGCTGCTATGAGAAAATTAGAGGTAACAACTTTAATTCACTCTAATACAGTTGAAGCAGTTATGAATGTTTTAAAGCAAAAAAATTACATTGAAAGTTACAGTGTAGAAGATATTGGAAACAATAAAAAAACTTTAAAAGTAGTTTTAAAGTATGACGACAATGAAAAAAGTGTTATCAATGAAGTAAAAAGAGAATCTAAGCCAGGAAGAAGAGTTTATAAATCTGCTACTGAACTTAAAAATTTTAAAAATGGATATGGAACAATAGTTGTTTCTACTAACAAAGGTGTTGTAAGTAATGATGAGGCTTACAAACTTAATGTTGGTGGTGAAATTCTTTGTTCTATATGGTAAGGAGTGAACTATGTCAAGAATTGGTAAATTACCTATAGCAATACCAGCTGGTATTGAAGTTTCTGTAAATGGTTCAGTAGTTGTAATTAAAAAAGGTAACAAAGTTGTTGAACTTGATACACACAATAGAGTTGGAATTGAAGTTTCTGAAGGAAATATCGTATTCGCTTTAAAAGGTGATGAATCTCAAGATAAAGCATTCTGGGGAACTTATAGATCTTTAACTGCAAATGCAATAACTGGTTTAGTAGCTGGATTTACTAAATCTTTAGAAATCAACGGTGTTGGTTATAAAGCAGCTGTTAAAGGTGATATTTTAGAATTACAACTTGGATATTCTCATCCAATCAATTTTGATATTCCTGCTGATATCGAAATAAGTGTAGATAAAAATATAATTAATGTAAAAGGTAGTAGCAAACAACAAGTTGGTCAAGTTGCTGCAATAATTAGAGGCTTTAGAAAACCAGAACCGTACAAAGGTAAGGGTGTTAAATATACTGATGAGACTATCATTAGAAAAGCCGGAAAAACTTCTAAAAAGTAAGGTATAAATTATGAGTAGAATAAAAGACTTAGCTAAGAAAAATGCATTAAGATTAAGAAGAAAAAGAAGAATTAGAGGTAAAATTGATGGTTCGGTTGCAAAACCAAGACTTACAGTTTTCAAATCTAATAAATACTTCTATGCTCAAGCTATTGATGATGTTGCTGGTGTTACACTTGCATCTGTTGATAGTAGAGCAATGAAACTTAGTGTTAATAAAGAAAATGTTGTTAAAGTTGGAGCTGCAATGGCTGAAAACTTAAAAGCTAAAAATATCGAAACAGTTGTATTTGATAAAAATGGTTACTTGTATCATGGTGTAATTGCAGCATTTGCTGATGCACTAAGAGACAATGGAATCAGAGTATAAGGGGCTTATGATGGCGGTAATAAATAGAGAAGATTTCGAAGAAGCTATCGTTAAGATAGGGAGAGTTACTAAAGTTGTTAAGGGTGGTAGAAGATTTAGATTTACTGCTCTTGTTGTTGTTGGTGACAAAAAAGGTACAGTAGGTTATGGTACTGGTAAAGCTAAAGAGGTTCCAGATGCTATCAAGAAAGCTCTTGATGATGCATTTAAATCTCTTGTAAAAGTTAATATCAATGGTACTACAATTAACCATGATATTGAACATAAATATAATGCAAGTAGAATTTTACTTAAACCTGCATCAGAGGGAACTGGGCTAATCGCTGGTGGAGCTGCAAGACCTGTTCTTGAGCTTGTTGGTATTAAAGATATTATTGCAAAATCTTTAGGTTCAAATAATCCAAACAATTTAGTTCAAGCTACTGTTGAAGCATTAGCTATGATAAAAGGATAGAAAATGTCAATATTACAAGATTTAAGTCCTGCTGCTGGAAGTACTAAAAGTACTAAAAGAGTAGGAAGAGGGCATGCAACTGGAAACGGTAAAACTGCTGGAAAAGGTAACAAAGGTCAAAAAGCTAGAAGTGGATATTCAATTAAAAGAGGTTTTGAGGGTGGACAACAACCACTTCACAGAAGACTTCCAAAAGTTGGATTTACATCAAGAGTTGTAAAACCGATGACTATCAATGTTGATAAAGTTACAAAAATAGCTGAATTAGCAGAAATTACTATGGCTTCTATTAAAGAAGTTTATAGAATTTCAAGCACAGTTTCAAAAGTAAAACTAATTGGTGCTGGTGCTAAAGATTTAGTATCTAAAATCAAAGATGAAAATATAACTGTTACTGCTGGTAAATAATTGTGAATAAAGACTTATTAAATAAAATCTTAATAACTTTGGGATTTGTTTTAATATACAGAATGCTGGCTTATGTGCCAGTACCTGGTGTCGATCTTAACGTAATCAAAGAGTTTTTTGATACAAATTCCAACAACGCTTTAGGGCTTGCTAATATGTTTAGTGGTAATGCTGTTGAAAGAATGAGTATTATATCTCTTGGTATTATGCCTTACATCACTGCTTCTATTATTATGGAGCTTCTTGCTGCTACATTCCCATCTCTTGGTAAAATGAAAAAAGAGAGAGATGGTATGCAAAAATATATGCAAATCATTAGATATGCAACAATCGTAATTACTATTATACAAGCCATAGGTGTTTCTATGGGATTAAATTCATTAACTGGAAAAACAGGGGCAAGTGCTATTATGTTGGACCTTAATACATTTATTTTCATTGCTACTATCTCTATGCTTACTGGTACTATGTTACTTATGTGGATTGGTGAACAAATCACACAAAGAGGTATTGGTAATGGTATTAGTTTGATTATTTTTGCTGGAATTGTTTCGGCTATTCCAAGTGCTATAGGTGGAACTGTTGAGCTTGTTAATAACGGTCAGATGAATTTCTTAACTGTTATTGCACTTTTAATAATTATTCTTGCTACAGTTGGATTCATCATTTATGTTGAGTTAGCTGAGCGAAGAATTCCTATTACTTATAGTAAAAAAGTGATGATGGAAAATCAATCAAAAAGAATTATGAATTACATTCCAATTAAGTTAAATCTTAGTGGTGTAATACCTGTAATTTTTGCAAGTGCGATTTTGATGTTTCCTTCTACTATCTTGCAAGGTAGTCAAAATGAGTATGTTATGATGATCGCAGATTATTTAAATCCTAATAGTTATACATTCAATATTTTGACATTCTTGTTTGTTGTATTTTTTGCATATTTTTATGCTTCAATTACATTCAATGCAAAAGATATTAGTGAAAATTTAAAAAGACAAGGTGGTTTTATCCCTGGTATAAGAACTGGAGATACAACTAAAGACTTTTTAAATGAAACTGCAAGTAGATTGACTTTATGGGGTTCTTTATATTTAGGTGCTGTTGCGACTATTCCTTGGCTTATTGTTAAGGCTATGGGAGTTCCATTCTTTTTTGGTGGAGTTGCAGTAATGATTGTAGTTCAAGTTGCTATTGATACTATGAGAAAGATTGAAGCTCAACAATATATGAATAAATATAAAACTTTAAGTGCTGTAGGTTTATAAATCTTGGCAATACCTCTTCGAAAATTAAACGAAATAGAAAAGCTTCGTATCGCTGGCAAAGCGGTTGCGAAGACTCTTTCTTATTTAAGTGAAAATGTAAAATCTGGAATGACTTTATTAGATGTTGATAAAATGGGTGAAGAATACCTACTAAGTCTTGGTGCTAAACCATCATTTAAAGGACTTTATGGATTTCCGAATGCAATTTGTACGTCATTAAATGAAGTAATTATACATGGTATTCCAACAAATCAGGTGCTAAAAGATGGTGATATTTTAGGTATTGATATTGGAAGTGAAGTTGATGGATGGTATGGCGATGCCGCTATTACAATACCAATAGGTAAAATATCAAAAGAAGATGAAGAACTAATAGCTTGTAGTAAAGATGCTCTTTACTATGCTATTAGTATCATAAAAGATGGTATGAGATTTAAAGAACTTAGCCATGCTTTGGAAAAATTTATTACTAAAAGAGGTTTTGTTCCTTTGATAAGATTTTGTGGACATGGTATTGGTAGAGAGCCACATTGTGATCCAGAGATTCCTAATTATCTTGAAGGAAACAATGCAAAACAAGGTCCTAAAATTAAAAATGGGATGGTGTTTTGTCTTGAGCCTATGATTTGTCAAAAAGATGAAGAACCTGCTATAGATAAAGAAGATAAGTGGTCAGTTAGAAGTCGTGATGGATTAAGAGGAAGTCACTATGAACACCAAGTTGCAGTTGTAAACGGTAAAGCCGAAATACTAACTAGTATCTGAGTGAGATTAAAAAACAATTTAAAGAAATTTAAAAAAGGAAAAAAATGGCAAAAGATGATGTAATTGTTATTGATGGTAAGGTTGTAGAAGTTTTACCTAATGCAACATTTAGAGTTGAGCTTGATAATGGACATATTGTTTTATGTCATATTTCTGGAAAAATGAGAATGCACTATATTAAAATATTACTTAGTGACACAGTTAGAGTTGAAATCACACCATATTCACTTGATAAGGGTAGAATAACTCACAGATATAAATAATAGTATTTATATTTTTTACAAAGAGAGGATCTGTACGATTCTCTCTTTTTTTATGTCATTTATTTTATATTTAATGTTTACAATATACAAATTACCACAAGATTAAATACAACATCAAATTACTATCTTTTACAATAGCTTAGGCTTTAGGCTAATTAAACAAGCATAAAAAGTAACTCATTTTCCATTAAGCTTTCTTTTTACTTGTAAATAAAAAAAGCGAGACACATGCCTCGCTTTTTTGTGTTTTAATGAAATAGTTAAGATTAACTACAGTGTCCGCCACCACAACAACCACCACTTTTTTCGGCTTCTTTTGCTGCAGCTTTTTTCTCATCTTGTTCTTTTTTGTAGGCTTGACCTTCAGTACTACAAGCACTTACACCAGCTGGAAGATTTGGTTGAATTTCACTATTTCCAATTTCTCCATTTGCATTTGCTTTTTCAATGCTTTCCCAAAGTTGAGCTGCTGCTTGAAGGTATTTTTTACCTGTTTTGCTATCTGGATAAAAGTACACTACTGGTTTTCCATCATCTCCACCAACTCTTATATTTGGTTCAATTGGAATATTTGCTAATACTTTTGTGCTATATTCTTTAGCTAAATCTTCACAAGTTCCTTTTCCAAAAATGTCACTTTCTTCACCACACTTAGGACATACAAATCCGCTCATGTTTTCAACTATTCCAGCTATTGGAATATGAAGCTTACTAAACATTTCCAAACTTCTTCTACTATCATCAAGTGCAACATGTTGAGGTGTTGTAACATTGATTCCAGCTGCAACTGGAACACTTTGAGCTAAAGTAAGTTGAGCATCACCAGTTCCTGGAGGCATATCTATGATTAAGCAATCTAATTCACTCCATAAAATATCTCTTAGAAGTTGTTGAATTGCTTTTTGAATCATAGCGCCTCTCCAAACTAGTGCTTTACCTTCTTCAACTAAACTTCCCATAGACATAACTTCAACACCATAAGCTTTATATGGCATGATTTTATTTCCAATAATTTCTGGTTCTTGTCCATCAAGACCCATCATACGAGGAATATTTGGCCCATAAATATCAGCATCTAAAAGCCCAACCTTTTTACCTTGCATAGCAAGTGCAATAGCAAGATTTACAGATGTTGTTGATTTTCCAACACCACCTTTTCCGCTACTTACCATAACAAAATTTTTAACTTGAGGAGTCATATTGTTTCCACTCATTGAGTTACTCATTTGTTTTGGTGCTTGAGGTTTGTGGATAGCTAAATTTAAATCAATCTCACCCAACATACTCAGTTCTTTTGTAATATTTTCTCTTAATTCTTTTTCAACTTCTTCAGCACTTGAAGTTATTTCAATATATACAGCAACTTTATTTCCATCAACTGCAACATCTTTTATAAATCCAAAATCTACAATAGACTTTGCAAATCCTGGATACATAACTTTTGCTAATTTTTCTTTTACATTTTCAATTGTTAACATCATTTTCCTTTTCATAATTCGGTTTCATGGGAATTCTAACTAAGTAAGATAAAATTAGTCTTAATTAGATTTGCTCGAGTTTTTTTTAATTATTGTGAAAATTTAGAAAGAGAATGAAAGTTCTAGTAGGAATATTTTCCTACTAGATTATAGATTATTTTTTGAAGTCAAAGTAAAAACAAGCAATAAGTGAGTTGTTTTTGTGCATAAAATATGCAGTGATATATGCTGAAATATATATAGAAGCGATCGCAATCAAAGATGCAAAAGATAAGGTAGAGAGACCGCTAAGTCCTTGCCCAACAGTACATCCTATAGCTAAAATCCCACCAATTCCCATACATGCTCCACCAAACATTTTTAACCAAAGTTTTGGAGGATTTTGATTTGACGTATCACACATTTGTTTTTTACTATATTTTGAGTTAAATAATGAAGATATGAAAGCCCCAGCTATAACACCAAACATTACTAAAATTGGAAATACAACTAAATTCGTTGACATTTTACTATAGGCATACTCTATCGTTTTACCTATAGGATAAACAAAAGAAAGACTTTGAAGAGTTTCATCTAAAAACATTTCATTGATAAAATAATAAGTTACAATCCATCCAAAACTTACAATGAAACCAATCAATAATCCATCCCAAGTTTGAAGTAAATTCTTAATAGATCCAATATTTTTGTACAAAAAGAATACTAGAATCGCAACTATTAGATATATACTAATTGGGAAAGAAGAATCTTTTTGAAAATATTCAACAAAAGTATTTTGATGAATAACATCATTGTATTGAGCCAATAATGTATATGTTAAAAACGAAAACACTCCAAGCGACAAAAGAACAAAAATTGAATCAGTATCCCGTTGTGCCATTTTAATCAGATGACGACTACTGCATCCATCACTTATCATCATTCCGTATCCAAATAAAGCTCCACCAAGAACGATAAGTAAATAATTCACATTTGAATAATATCTTGTGTCAAGAAAATCAATTTCGAATTTATGTGATAAATATTGTGTTACTAAAATAGCTGTTAATATTGCAACTATTAATGAAGCTGTTCTTTTTGTTTGTTTAAATAATATAAAGTCTTTTATGCCACCACTAAAACAAAATTGTTCTCTCTGTGCTATAAAACCATACAAAAAACCTATGAATAATGATACATATAAGTAAAATTTTTCAGGAGTTTGTTCACTTAATGAATTAATAAATTCCATATTTAGATCCTTACTATTCTGCTGTCAAGCTAGGATGAGCCGCTACTATTTCTCGTGTTATTTTGTAGCTACAAAATTTTGGTCCACACATTGAACAAAATTCTGCATCTTTAAATACATCTTGAGGCAATGTTTCATCATGGAATTCTCTAGCTTTGTCACTATCAAGTGCAAGTTCAAATTGTTTATTCCAGTCAAAATTGTATCTTGCATCACTCATTTCATCATCGATATCTCTAGCACCTTTTCTTCCTCTGGCTATATCAGCAGCATGTGCAGCTATTTTGTAAGCAATGATACCAGCTCTAACATCCTCTGCATTTGGGAGACCTAAATGTTCTTTTGGCGTAACATAACAAAGCATACTGCATCCATGCCATCCACCGATAGCTGCTCCGATAGCTGAAGTTATATGATCGTATCCCGCACCAATATCACTTACCAATGGTCCTAGAATATAAAAAGGTGCTTCATGACAATATTCTCTCTCAAGTTTCATATTTCTTTCAATTTGATTTAATGGAACATGTCCTGGCCCTTCAATCATAACTTGAACATCTTTTTCCCAAGCTCTCAAAGTTAAATCACCTAAAATTTTAAGCTCATTTAATTGAGCCTCGTCGCTCGCATCAGCCAAGCAACCAGGTCGTAAACTATCTCCTAAAGAAAGGGAAACATCATATTTTGCACAAATATCCAGAATTGAGTCAAAAGCATCAAAGAAAGGATTTTCTTTATGATAGTGCATCATCCAAGAAGCCATTAAACTTCCACCACGACTAACAATACCCATTTTTCTTTTTGCAATATTTGGCATATTTTCAAGTAAGAAACCAGCATGGATAGTAAAATAACTAACACCTTGAAGTGCTTGTTTCTCTAGAGTTGAAAGCATAGTGTCAATATCAAGTTTATTTACATCACCACCACAATCATGAATAATTTGATAAATAGGAACAGTACCAATTGGAACGTAAGAGTGAGCTATAACAGCTTCTCGTATACTATCTAAATCACCACCTGTACTTAGATCCATAATTGTATCAGCTCCATATTTTAGACAAACATCAACTTTATCTATCTCTCCTTGAATGTCACTTGCTAATGAAGAACTACCAATATTTGCATTGATTTTACAAAGACTTTTGATACCAATTGCCATTGGCTTTAAGTTTGTGTGATTTACATTTGCAGGTATAATCATTCTTCCTCTTGCAACTTCGCTTCTTATAAGTTCAACGTCAACATTCTCAACTTTAGCTACATATTCCATGTGAGGAGTTATGATTCCTTGTTTTGCGTAATACATTTGTGTTCTAACTTTATCGTTTTTGTGAGCTTCTAACCATTTAATCATTATTAATCCTATAATATTTATTTAAAATTTGTTGGATTATATGCGATTTAACCATAAGTTTTTCTTAGTTTAGACTCTTAGTAATAGTAAATAAAATATATGCTATATTTTCAAAATGTACAAACAAACACTACTTGAAAATCCTATTGCTATTTTTATAATTTTGCTTATAGTATCGGTCGTGAATCTATTTTTACCTGTTCATTTTATATCAATATTGCTCGCAGGTGTTACTTATAAAATATTCAGTAAGAGTTTAGAAACAGAACAATATTTATCTGTTGGTTATATGATTATTGCATTTTCTGTGATTGAATTAGCTCAAGGACTAAAACTTTTTACTCTAACATTACTAGCATTTTTCATCTATCTTGTAGTTGCACCACGTCTCAAAAATATCCTCGCATCAATCAAGCTGTCAGCATCTGTAACTATTTTTATTTTTTATATAGGAATTTTAGAGTTTTTTCATATCGCAGGCGAGATTGATTTTTCATTATTTGCAATACTACTTCTTAATTGCATTATTGATATCGTTATTATATTGGCATTATTGTGAGGATAACTAAGTGAGAGTTTTTGTTGTTATCTATTTTGCTATAGCTATTGGTATATTGATTTTAGGAAGAGTTTTTAGTCTAAGTGTTGGTTCAAATGAATATTACGCAGAACTATCAAATAATAACTATCTTAAAAAAGAATACACTCCGGCTCCAAGAGGAGCGATTCTAGATAGAAATGGAGAATTTCTTGCTGTAAATAAAATAGGTTTTAGAATAGCTGTTAAACCTCACATGCAACATTCAAAGAAGATTGAAGAATTACACGCAATTTTGAGAATGATAGAAAGGTATTTCCCACAATACAAATATGCTGATCTTGAGAAAAAATATATAAATCAAGATAGTATTTATAGGCATGTTGATATTGTTCTTGTTGAACATATACCATATGATGATTTTTTTAAATATTACCCGATCTTCAATTCAAATGACTATGTTTCAATTAAATCTTCAACAAGTCGTTTTTATCCATATGGAAAAGTTGGAGCACACTTTATCGGTTATACTGGACGAATAAGTGTTAGAGATATTGAAAAAGAAGAAGAACAGAAATATTTTGAAACCGTTGGAAAAAGTGGATTGGAAAAATTTTATAATAACAAACTTCAAGGAGATCTTGGAGTTAAAACAATAAAAGTAAATTCCGTATCTAAAGTTATTGGTATAGTTGGTGATAAACCACCAGTGGCACATGATATCAGAACAACAGTTGATATTAAATTGCAAAAATATATTCATGAATTATTTGCGGATCAATCTGGTGCTGTAGTTGTAATGGATGTTCATAATGGTGAAATTTTAGCTGGAGGAAGCTTTCCTGAATTTGACAATAATATTTTTGTAAATGGTGTAAGCCATGATGATTGGACAAATATTATTAATGACTTTAACCATCCGTTTACAAATAAATTAATTAACGGAAAGTATCCACCTGGTTCGGTTATAAAAATGGGCGTTGCTATTTCTTTACTTGAGCATGGAATTAGTCCAAATACAACCGTAAATTGTACAGGATCTATGCCTTTTGGAAATCGTAATTTTAGATGTTGGAAAACAGAAGGTCATGGTGCCACAGGGTTTGTAAAAGCTATACGAGAAAGTTGTGATGATTTCTTTTATAAAGGAAGTTTGCAAATTGGTATAGAAGCGATGCATGATACTTTAAAAAGATTTGGGATAGGTCAAAAAAGTGGAGTTGATCAGCCAAATGAATCAGTTGGAATCAATCCAAATAAGCTATGGAAACAAAAAGCACTAAAAACTCCATGGTTCCAAGGTGAAACCGTAGTCTCTTCGATAGGACAAGGATTTATGAACGTTACACCAATGCAAATAGTTAGATATACAGGCGCAATAGCAACTGGAAAATTAGTTCGTCCACATTTTTTGAAATCAGATAAAGAAATCAGAATCCTAAACCTAAATACTAGTGCAGAAAATTTTGCTTTAGTACGACAAGGTATGTTTGGAGTTGCAAACCAAGAGGGCGGAACAGCTACTGGAAATGTAAAAAATTCTCAAATTCAAATGGGTGCTAAAACTGGAACAGCACAAGTTATAGGAATTCCACAATCGGAGAAAAAAAGAATGCAAGAAAGTCAGATGGAATATTATCAGCGATCTCATGCATGGCTAACTTCATATGCCCCATTTAATAATCCACAGTACGCGATAACTGTCTTAGTAGAACACGGTGGACACGGTGGAAGTGCTGCTGGAGATATGAGTGGAAAAATATACAACAAACTTATTGAGCTAGGGTATATAGTAAAAGATCAACCAAAATAAACTAATTAGTCGATTCTTGTTCTTAATTCTCTAAAACTTTCATAAAATTATTCTCCTTGAAATAAAAAACAATACAAACTACAATGAATTTTAAGCCTAACTAGGATACAATCATCCACAAAATTATATACAAGGGTAGGCAAGTTGATGAAAAGATTTCAAGAATTTGAATTAGCTGAAGACGAGAACTTCGCAGAATTATTTGAGGAGAGTGAAAAACAAACAGAAACAAACACAATTGTTGATGGAGTTATTGTTGAAATGAACAATGACAGTTTATTGGTAGATGTTGGTCAAAAAAGTGAAGGAAGATTAAATATTTCTGAGATTACTATTAATGGTCAAGTGGCTTATAAAGTAGGTGATACTATTAAAGTAATGCTTACAAGCTCAAGAGGTGAAAGACCATCAATTTCTCATAAAAAAGTTTTACAAAGACTTAAATTTAATGAATTTTTTGACAAATATGGTGAAGAACCAGAAAATGTTATTGTTGAAGGTATTATTACTTCAATTAAACCAAGAGCTGGATTTATTGTTGAGAGTGCTGATGGTATGGAATACTTTATGCCAATGGCTCAAGGTTACATCAAAGCAATCGGTGCTGTTGGTAAAAAAATCAAAGCAGTTGTATTAAAAGCTAAAAAAGATGCAAATAGCATCGTAATTTCAAGAAAAAAATTAATTGAAGATTTCCAAAAAAACAAAGATGAGCAAATAGCTAAACTTATGAGCACAACTGAAGTTAAAGAAGGTGTAGTTAAAAAAATTACTAGCTATGGTATGTTTGTAGATATGGGTGGAATTGACGGACTTGTTAATTACAACGAAATTTCTTACAAAGGTCCAGTTAATCCTTCTTCATATTATAAAGAAGGTGATAAAGTTGAAGTTATCGTAAAAGCATACGATAAAGAAAAAGGTCACCTTTCATTATCTATTAAAGATGCTATGCCAAACCCTTGGGAAGAGATCAGAGAGCAACTAGAAGTTGGTGATACTATCACTGTTACAGTTTCAAACTTTGAAACTTATGGTGCATTCGTAGATCTTGGAAATGACATTGAAGGATTATTGCATATTTCAGAAATTTCATGGAATAAAAATGTAAAAAATCCAAAAGATTATTTAAATATTGGTGATGAAATCAATGTTGAGGTTATTGATCTTGATTGTGATAAAAGAAAATTAAGAGTAAGTCTTAAATCTCTTCAACCAAAACCATTTAAAAAATTCCTTGAGGAACATAAAGTTGGTGATGTTATACAAGGTACAGTTGCAACACTTACTGAGTTTGGTTCATTTATCACTATTGGTGAAGTTGATGGATTACTACACAATGAAGAAGCTAGCTGGGAATCAAATGTAAAATGTAAAGATATCTTTAAAAAAGGTGATTCTATAGAAGTTAAAATCATTAAAATAGATAGAGAAAAAGAAAATATTTCACTTAGTATCAAAGCACTTGGTGAATCTCCTGCTGACAAATTTGCTACAAAATATGCAAACGGAGATATTATAGTTTCTACTGTTAAAGATATTAAAGATTTCGGAGTATTTGTAAAGTTAGAAAATAATCTTGATGGTCTTATTAGACAAGAAGATTTATTAACTGTTTCAGAAGACGCACCAGAACTTAAGATTGGTGACGAAGTTGAAGCTGTGGTTGTAAATATTGATAGACAAAATAACAGAGTAAGACTTTCTATGAAAAGATTAGAATCTCAAAAAAATAGAGAAGTTTTAAAATCAGTTAGCGATGATAGTGCAATGACTTTAGGTGATGCATTAGCTGGTCAACTTAGAAAATAATTTAAAAACTTTTTAAAAACTGGAGAAAATATGAGTAATAAACCTACAATAGTAGTTTGTGATCATATCCACGAAAGTGGGTTAGAGATACTAAAAAATACAAATGATATTAATTATGTATTTGCAGCTGATATTGACAAAATAGCACTTCTTGATGTTATCAAAGATGCTCAAGTAGTTATTACAAGAAGTTCAACTGATGTTGATGAAGCTTTTTTAAATGCTGGAGTAAATCTTAAAGCGATTGTTAGGGCTGGTGTTGGTGTTGATAATGTTGACATTAATGGCTGCAGTCAAAGAGGTATTATTGCTATGAATGTTCCAACAGCTAATACTATTGCTGCAACTGAACTTACAATGACACATATACTTTCTTGTATGAGAAAAATGCCATATGCTCATGCTCAACTTAAAAATGAGAGACTTTGGAAAAGAGAAGATTGGTATGGTCAAGAACTTTATGGTAAAAAAATAGGTGTTATCGGTTTTGGTAATATTGGACATAGAGTTGCTCTAAGAGCAAAATCATTTGAAGCCGATGTTGTTACATATGACCCATATATTAATCCTAAAAAAGCAACAGACTTAGGTATTGAATATACAACAAATTTTAACGATATTTTATCTTGTGACATCATAACTATTCACACGCCTAAAAACAGTGAAACTATAAATATGATAACTCAAAAAGAAATTGACAAAATGAAAGATGGTGTTATTCTTATCAATTGTGCTAGAGGTGGATTATATAATGAAGATGATTTGTATAATAATTTAAAATCGGGAAAAATTGCTATGGCAGGTATTGATGTTTTCAATAAAGAGCCAGCTACAAGCAACAAGCTTCTTGATCTTGATAATATTATAGTTACAGCTCATCTTGGTGCAAATACTGTTGAGTCACAATACAAAATAGCAACGGAAGCTGCTGATAATGCAATCGAAGCTGCTAGAGGAATCGGTTATCCTCATGCTTTAAATCTTCCAATTGATGAAACAAAAATTCCATCTTTTGTAAAACCATACCTTGAGCTTACTCAAAAAATGGCTTTTACAGTTGCGCAAATGGATAAAACTGCAATTTCATCAATTAAAGTTGAAGCTGAAGGCGAAATAGCTCAATATCTTGAAAGCCTTATAACTTTTGCAACAGTTGGTGCATTGACTCCATCTATTGGATTAGAGAAAATAAATTATGTAAATGCTACATTTGTTGCTAAAGAAAAAGAAATTATTCTAGAAACTTTAGAAAATCCAAATAATAGTGTTTATAAAAACAAAGTTACTATTAAAGTTACTACACAAAATGGTGTTAATAAAATTAGTGGGACAATCTTTGATGAAGACGTTCAAAGAATAGTTGATATTAATGATTACATTGTTGATGTAATACCTTCTGGAAAAATGATTTTATTTAAAAATTCTGATGTTCCAGGTGTTATTGGTCATGTTGGTAAAATATTAGGTGATAATAATATTAATATCGCAGACTTTAGACTAGGAAGAAATAAAAAAGGTGCTTTAGCTGTAATTATTGTTGATGACAATATAACAGAAGCAATTTTAGAAGAACTTAGAAATTTAGATGCTGCAAAAGCTGTATATTTCGTAAATATATAATATAAAAATAGGGGAGAATTACTTATGGCAATAGGTATGAGTGAATTAAAAAAAGGTTTAAAAATTGAAATAGATGGTATTCCGTATAGAATTACAGAATACCAACATGTAAAACCAGGAAAAGGTGCTGCATTCGTAAGATGTAAAATTAAAAACTTCATAAATGGAAAAACAATCGAAAGAACTTTCCATGCAGGTGATAAATGTGAAGTTCCTGATTTACAACCAAAAACAATGCAATTTTTGTATGATGATGGTGAAATGATGCAATTTATGGATAATGAAACTTATGAGCAAATTGGACTTACATATGATCAAGTTGGTGATACAGCTAAATGGATTATCGATGGTATGAATGTTGATATGATGTTCTTTAAAGGTGAAGCTATAACTGTTGAAGCTCCAGCTACTGTTGAATTAAGAATTGTTGAAACACCACCTAACTTTAAAGGTGATTCACAAGGTGGTAAAAAACCTGCAACTTTAGAAAGCGGTGCTGTTGTGCAAATTCCTTTCCATATTGTTGAGGGTGACATTATCAAATGTGACACTAAAACTGGCGAATATTTAGAAAAAGTTAAATAATTCCCCATCATAAGATATATTGTTTTCAATAACTTTATATCTTCTTCTTTTATTGGTTTGATCAATTTGTATCAAACCATTTCCTCTTTAATTTAATCATTAATCTGCTTCTTTTAACATCAAAACTATTGACATCAAATACATATTTATATATAATTTTAGCACTCAATTATAGTGAGTGCTAATCAAAGCTAAAAATATTTATAATAAAAAAAGGGATCAAAAATGAATTTTAAACCATTAGGAAACAGGGTATTAGTAAAAATTCCTGAAGAAAAAACACAAACACAAAGCGGTATTTTTTTACCAGATAATGCTTCAAAAGAAAAGCCAACTCAAGCTGTAGTTATAGCAATCAATGAAAGCACAGAAGGAATAGCAATTGGTGACACTGTTGTTTACTCTAAATATGCTGGAACAAGTTTAACAATAGATGATGTTGATTATTTAGTATTAGATACAGAAAAAGATATTTTAGGTGTTTTCGCTAAATAATTAGCAAATAATAATTACAAAATTTTGAAATAAGATTAAGGATATAAAAATGGCAAAAGAAATTTACTTTAGTGATGACGCTAGAAACAGACTTTACAAAGGTGTAAAAAAATTAGCAGATGCAGTTCAAGTTACAATGGGGCCAAGAGGTCGAAATGTACTTTTACAAAAATCATACGGTAGCCCTCATATTACAAAGGATGGTGTAAGTGTTGCGAGAGAAATTGAGCTTCCAGATGCAATCGAAAATATGGGTGCTCAACTTGTTAAAGAAGTAGCGAGCAAAACAAATGATGAAGCTGGGGATGGAACTACTACTGCAACTATTTTAGCGCATAGTATTTTTAAAGAAGGTCTTAGAAATGTAACTGCTGGAGCGAACCCTGTTCAATTAAAAAGAGGTATGGATAAGGCAAGTGAACAAATTCTTGCCGAATTGAAAAAAATCTCAAAAGTTGTTGATACAAAAGAACAAATAGCTCAAGTTGCTACAATTTCTGCTAATAGCGATCATGAAATTGGAAATATGATAGCTGAAGCAATGGAAAAAGTTGGAAAAGATGGTGTTATTACAGTAGAAGAAGCTAAAGGTATAACTGATGAGCTTGATGTTGTTGAAGGTATGCAATTTGATAGAGGATATTTAAGTCCTTATTTTGTTACTAACCCAGACAAAATGATCGTTCAATATGAAAATCCATTTATATTATTATGTGAAAAAAAGATTACAAATCTTAAAGAATTATTACCAGTTCTTGAAGCTGTAAATCAAACACAAAGACCATTACTGATTATCGCAGAAGATATTGAGGGAGAAGCACTTTCAACTTTAGTTGTAAACAGAATACGTGGAAGTTTAAATGTTGTTGCTGTTAAAGCTCCAGGATTTGGTGATAGAAGAAAAGCTATGCTTGAAGATATTGCAACACTTACAAATGGAAAAGTAATTTCTGAAGAACTTGGAATGAAATTGGAAAATTCTGGTTTAGAAGTTCTTGGAATGGCAGCTAAAATTGTAATTACAAAAGACAATACAACAATAGTAAATGGTGCTGGAACTAAAGAAGATGTTGCATCAAGAATCGGACAAATTAGATCAGAAATTATCAATACTACAAGTGATTATGATAAAGAAAAATTACAAGAAAGACTTGCAAAACTTAGCGGTGGTGTGGCTGTAATTAAAGTTGGTGCTCCAACTGAAACAGAAATGAAAGAAAAGAAAGACAGAGTGGATGATGCATTAAGTGCAACACGTGCGGCTGTTGAAGAAGGTATCGTTATCGGTGGTGGAGCTGCTTTAATTAAAGCAGCTGCAAAAGTTAAACTTGTATTAGAAGGTGATGAGCAAATTGGTGCTGATATTATTATCAGAGCTATTACAGCTCCATTAAGACAAATTGCTATAAATGCTGGATACGATGGTGCTGTTGTTGCAAATGAAGTATCAAAATCAACAAATCCAAATGTAGGATTTAATGCTGCAACTGGTGAATATGTTGATATGTTTGAGGCTGGAATAGTTGATCCAACTAAGGTTGAAAGAGTTGCTATGCAAAACGCAGTATCTGTTGCATCTTTACTTCTTACAACAGAAGCTACTGTTAGTGATATGAAAGCTGATAAAGTTAATGTTTCTCATGCTCCTGATATGGGCGGAATGGGTGGATTAGGTGGAATGGGAATGTAATTTCCTTTCCAATATCTTAAATATAAGACGTTGAATTCTAAAGGTAGATGTATTTTGCATCTACCTTTTTTTAATGTCAATTTTAACAAGATAGCTAGAATTTTAATAATATATAGTTGTTACGAATAAATTTATTGAAGTTCTAGTTGCATAAGATACATATCTTCACCATCTAAAATATCAATATCAATACTCTCACATAATGGACAACAATAATGATGTTTTTCTAATGTAGATGTTGATCCACAAGTCTTACATTTTATAACAACTTTTTGTATATTTATCACAAATAATGCATCATGACAAATCGTATTTTCTTTAAATGTATCAAATGCAATTTGAAGTAAATCTGGCTCAACTCCACTAAGTACACCAATTTTAACAACAACTTTTGTTACTTTGGTCGAGCCATTTTGGCCGGCATTTTCTTCGCAATTATTAAGAAGAGATTGAACTATACTATATTCGTGCATTTAGTGTTTCCTGCCTTAACATATTCTTGGAAGAAGTTCACCAGTTGGCATTTCAAGAAATGTCTGTGTTCCCCAAGCACTTTTTAATATGACTTTTTTAGAGTAAGAATTTGTAGTTTTACCAATAATCGAGGCATTGCTATTAAAAGTCTTTAAAAGTTCTAATATCCTAGATCCATTTTCTTTATTTGTGGCAATTAAAAAAGTTCCTTCATTTGCTAAACTAGTTGCTTCAAATCCAAGAATTTCGCAAAGACCTTTAACTTCTTCGGAAACTGGAATTTGATCTTCATCTATCTCAATGCAAACATCCGAAGCCTTTGCCCATTCGTTTAAAACAGCTGCAATTCCACCCCTAGTTGCATCTCTCATAGCGTTGATTTTAATATCTTGGGATAACAACTCTTTTATTATAGGATAAAGAGATGCACAATCACTTTTTAAATCAGATACTAGCTCAATTCCTTCTCGTTGTGCAAAAATTGTAGCCCCATGAGTTCCAATATCACGGCTAACAATAATTACATCATCACTTTCAATATTGTTTGCCGAAATACCACTTTTAATAACTTCACCAATACCAGTTGTATTTATAAATATTTGATCAACACTTCCTTTAGGCACAACTTTGGTATCCCCAGTGACAATAATTGCATCATTAATTAGTAGTTCTTTTTTGATTGAATCGACAATTTGTGTCAATAAATTGATACTAAATCCTTCTTCTATGATGACAGCAATGCTAAGATATTTAGGTTTAGCACCCATCATAGCTAAGTCATTACATGTTCCACAAATTGATATTTTACCTATATCGCCACCGTTAAAAATTAATGGACTTATCGTAAAACTATCTGTGCAAAATGCCAATTTTCCATTTTCTATGATGGCAGCATCTTCACTTTTTTCAAGAATTTCATTTTTGAAAGCTTTATAAAATATTTTAGATATTAGTTCATTATTTTCACTTCCACCATTTCCCATAGACAGTGTTACATTTTTATTAATTATTTCATTCATTTAAGATTCCCGTATTTATAATAAGCAGCACATGCACCCTCGCTACTTACCATGCAACTTCCCATTGGCGTATTTGGTTTACATGATGTCCCAAAAACTTTACAATCTTTCGGGTCTTTTTTGCCTTTTAATATTTCACCACAAATACACAGTTTGTGATCATCAATCATTTGTGTTGGCAATATCTCGTTAAATAATATTTCGGCATCCAGATGGCTAAATGTATCTTTTAATTTTAAAGCACTTTTTGGAATATCTCCTAAACCTCTCCATCTAAATTTATCTTTTGTTTCAAAATATTTATTATTAAGATTTTGTGCAGTTATATTTCCATGATAACTAACACTTCTGCTATATTCGACTTCAAGTTCACACCTATTTTCTATAAATTGATTTATAATCATAAGAACGCTTTGCATTACATCGAGTGGCTCAAATCCACTCACCACAACAGGCTTGTGATATTTATTTGGAAATTCAGCATAAATTTTACTGCCAGAAATAACACTCACGTGAGATGGCCCGATGAAAGCATCAATTTTATTTGTAGGGTCATCCAGTAAAGCTTTCATTGGTTCTGGAACTGTAATATGATTTATATGAAATAAAATATTATTGATGTCTTTTTTAATCACCTGATCAATAAGTGCTGAAGTCATAGGAGTTGTTGTTTCAAATCCAATAGCAAAAAATATTATTTTTTTTGTCGGATTTTCATTTGCAATCTTTATGCAGTCAAGTGGGCTGTAAACAAATCTTACATCTGCACCATTGCTTCTTGCATCTTGCAAACTTCCTAAACTTCCTGGTACTTTGATCATGTCGCCTAGCGTTACAAGAATTACATCTTTTTGCATTGCAAGAACAAATGCATGATCTATTCTTTCTTTTGGCATTACACAAACTGGACATCCAGGACCATGAATAAAATGAATATTAGATGGGAGAAGTTGTTTTAAACCATATTTCATTATTGTATGAGTGTGTCCACCACAAACTTCCATTATATTGATTGGGTGCGACAATAATTTGGATTTGTTTGTTATTAAATTTGCATATTCTTTGATAACATCCGCTTGTCTAAAGCCATCATATAGATCTTTTAAGCTTAAGTCCACTTATTATCCTTTTGTTGTATTTGGACAATTGTCGCTTTCTAAAATAGCTTTTTGTCTCTCCTCTGCATCCATAGCATCAAGTATTTCACGATAAGTATTTAGTGATATTATTGCATCTTCCTCGTCAATTTTATTCATAATAAAACCAATATGAATAAGAACAAAGTCACCTATTTGGATAGAATTTTCTTCCATTAAATCCAAACTAGCTTCTCTGCTAATTCCCATTGTATCAATTGTTGCAGTGTTATTTTTGTAGTCAATTTTTGTTACACGACTTGGTATTGAAAGGCACATCTATCTCATCCTTCTTTTGAATTCAATCCAGTCAATAACTTTTTGAATACTTTTTTCATCTTTGATATTTACTTCTATAATATCTACATTTGGTTTGATTATTCTAGCATCTTTTTTTTCTGATTCTAAATCGTAATCAAAATGTGGCAATAAATCAGTTTTTGTAATAAGAATAAGATCAGCAGCTCTAAACATAACCGGATATTTAGCTATTTTATCATTCCCTTCAGGTACACTTACTAAAACAATATTAATATGTGTTCCTACATCATAGCTAGCAGGGCAAACAAGATTTCCAACATTTTCAACAAAGCAAACATCTATTGGTTCAAGAGGAACGTGATGCAATGCTTTATGTACCATGAAGGCATCCAAATGACAAGCAGAACCAGTTTGTATTTGATACGCATTTATACCTTTTGCTTTCAATCTATCTGCATCCCTAGATGTCTCAAGATCTCCTTCAATTACTGCAAATTTAAAAGGTGTTAAATCCGCCATTTTTTCCAATAATGTTGTCTTTCCACTTCCAGGACTGCTCATGAGATTTATTGCTAGCACATTATGCTCATCAAAATGTACTCTATTGTGTAATGCTTCTTGATCATTTTTGTCTAAAATCTTTTTGATTACATCCACAGTTTTTTTATCATTTAGTTGTGGATTGGCATGAATGTTTTCCATTGCACCATGATGATTGTGATTTGAATTTTCGCCATTATCATGGTGATGAGTATGCTCAGTTAAACTGCAACCGCAATCTTTACACATATATTTCCTTTCGTTTCCCATTATAAATGGAATAGTTTTAATAATTTTGTAGCCAATATGATAGAATAGTTACTTTAACCTATTAACATATTTGTTCCAACAGCAACGGAAATAATACCGGCCATTGTAAATACTCTTGTTACATTTTCTTTGTATATCAATAAATTTTTATTAACATACAAGATAATCAAACCAAATCCAACAAATATTATCATAACACCAAGTGCAAAAGCAAAAACCATTGAAAAGTCTACACTATGACCTTCTAAACATCCTAATGTTACAAGCATTCCACGAACACCACCAATTCCCATTAATGCACCAACGGTGAATGCAGATGTTATATCGTTGCTATTGTGATCGTGTTGTTTTCCAAATGAGATATGAACATGTTCTTCATTGTTATGAACATGTTTGTGAAGTTGAATTCTATCATCGTATACCATAAATAAAATATAAAACCCCATTCCAAGTATAACGATAGAAGAAATAATATCACCGTATCCAAGTAAAGCATCGTTTATATTGTAAATTTCAAGTAATTTAGCAAATACAAAAAGCATTAATCCATGACCTATTGCAAATAATACAGTAATTGCAATAGTCTTCTTTTTATTCTTTCCAATTGAAAAATCTGCAATGGCAGTAAGATGATCTGCCCCAAAAGCATGTAATATGCCGTACCAAAAGATAAGTAACAATCCAATATTTTCCATGAATAGCCTTTCTATATGAATAACTTTAGATATTCTAGTCATACAGTATAAATATAATATTAATTTAGTCATTTCTTATATGATTTTAGGACCAAAATGATATAATAATTTCCATGAAGTGCATATTCTGTAATAATAATAAATTATATCAACTCAAAACAGGACAACTTAAGTGCTCAAGCTGCAAGAAAAAGTTCAGCCAAATAAAAATCGATCAAAATTATGAAATTGCGAATTGTTTTGTCAAAAACTTAACCGCGAATCAAGCATCAAAATATCTATCATTAGGTTACCAAAGAGTTTTAAATAAATATCAACATATAAGAGAAAATATTGCTACATTTTTAGAGCAAGAATATTTAATAAATCAAAGTACAAATTATGACGAATATCTCTATTTAGAAAAAAGTAAAAAAAGTAAACAAAATATTTTTCAGTCAAAAAACTTTATTACATTTTCATATGAAAATAAAGTTTATAATCTTTTGATGCCAGATATAGATAGGTATCGAGATATAGATGCAAAAGAATTTACTAGATTTATAAGCTTAAATAAAATATCACAACGCGATAATATAAATAATGTTATTGCTGAATTTTGGAATTTCTTTGAATCGGAAATCCTAAAATATAAAGGAATAAAGGATGAAAACTTTTTTTATTACTTAAAAGAGGTGGAATTCAAATTTAATTTTCCAGAAAATCAAAGACTTGCAATACTTAAATCAATGTTATCTAAAGCATACATAATTTGACCCAAGGCTATTCCGCCATCATTTGTAGGCGTAGTTTGATTAAAATAATAGGCAATATTTTTTTCTTTCAATCTTTTTACTGTAGCTTCAAGTAAGCATTTATTTTGAAAAACCCCACCAGTTAAAATTACATCCAATTGCTCTTTACCTGCAATATCTATAATTATATTGATTAGTGTATTCATAAATTTGGTAACAATATTTTTATCGAAAAAATCAAATTTTATGTCAATAATATTATCATCTAAAGAGTAACTAAAACAATTATTCATATCCTCGGTAAATAGAGTTTCACATAAAAGCCCAGCTTCTCCTTCAAACGATTGAATATGTAATAAACCACCCAAACTTGCAACACCATCAAATAATCTTCCTACGGAACTGCAAAGTGGAGAATTGATATTTTTTATATAGCTTTGATGCAAAATTTTAATCTCATTTTTTGTAAAACTTTTTACGCAAGATAGATCAAAAGTTAGAATTTCATCCAAATTGTATTTGTCAAACAAAAGACTTAGAGCAATTCTTCGAGGCTCTTTTATTGCCTTAGCTCCACCTAAAAGCTTAGTTTGTTTAAAATGATACTTACGTGTATCACCAATAAAGATCTCTCCACCCCAAATTGTTCCATCATCTCCATAGCCAGTTCCATCAAAACTAAACCCAAGATATTTTTGTTTAGTATTGAGACTAAATTCAGCTTTAACACTATAAATATGTGCCAGGTGATGTTGTAATTGAATGATTTTCTTATTTTGTTGTTTTGCCCATTTTGTAGTTGCATAATTTGGGTGTTTATCGCAAATTATAACATCAGGCTCAAAATCATAAAATCTTTTAAATGTTTCAATGGTTCTTGTAAAATATTCAAATGTTTTTAAATTGTCAGTATCTCCGATATAAGGCGATACAATAATTTTATCATCAAAAGCTATTGCTATACTATTTTTACTGCTTCCACCAACAGCTAATATTTTTTGATCTATTTTAAGAGGTAGATTAATCGCTTTTGGACCATATCCTCTGCCAAGTCTTAATGTTTGGATTTGATTGTCAATTGTTTGAACTAAGCTATCATCGATACCATTGATAATATCTCTATCATAATCAACAATGAATTCAACAAAAGGAAGAGATGCAATTACATTTTCTATTTTTGTGATTATTGGTTCATTTCCAAGGTTCGCACTTGTTGCAATGATTGGAAAATCCAAGTTTTCAAATAGTAAATAATGCAAAGGAGTATATGGTAGTAAACAACCTATTCGGTTTATGTTTGGAGCAACTAAATGACTAATTTTTGTATCCATATTGTTAGTCTTTATTGTTTTTAAGATTACAATAGGAGCTTCCTTGGAGAGTAACAATTCTTTTTCTTTGTCATTAACAAGTACAACTTTTTTAATTTGTTCTAAATTCTTAAACATTAATGCAAATGGTTTGGTAGCCCGATTTTTAAATAATCTGAGACGATTTATTGATTCATTGTTTGTGCTATCACATACAATATTAAATCCACCAATTCCTTTGATTGCACCAATCTTTCCATTTTTTATAAGTCGTGCAGCTTCTCTTAGTATGGCATCATCGGTTAGATTTAACTGTTCATTTTTTGAAAATATTTTCAACTTCGGGCCACAATTATTACATGAAATAGGTTGCGCATGATATCTTCTATTTTCTGGATTGGCATATTCTTCCAAGCAACTATCACACATCAGAAATGATTCCATTGAAGTGTTTTTTCTATCATATGGAATTGTATTTATAATGCTGTATCGTGGACCACAATTTGTACAATTTGTAGCAAAATAGTTAAAATATTTTTTTGTTTTCTTTATGTCGTCCAAGCAATCTTGACAAACTCCAATATCTGGAGAAATAAGTGTCGTTTTTTGTGAAATAGAATCAGATCTACTTTCGATAATTTTAAAATCCAAATCATTTTTTAAAGGAATTGTAGTCTTTTGTAAAGTGTCAATTTTGGCTAGTGGTGGAAGTTCTTCTTGGAGAATCTTTTCAAATTTGCTAATATTTTCATCATTGCCTTGCAATTCAATCGTTACACCTTCTGGATGATTAAAAACAAATCCTGTAAGCTCAAATTTTTTTGCTATTTTATATACAAAAGGACGAAATCCAACACCTTGAACAATACCTCTTATGTTAAAAAGAGATCTAGTCATCAAGAGCGATAGAGCTACTGAAATAAGGATTTGATAACTGAAATTTACTCAAAATTCTACTATACATTACGCTATTTTGAAACATATCACCAAGCATGATGAAATTATCTATTTTGAATTTGTTTTTTAGTTGATTCAGATTTGAAATAGTCATATCAGCAAAACTTTCCATAATTGAATACGCAAGATAATTGGCATCTGTGCCTGCTAATTTAAAGCTTATGATTGAACCTAAAAGAGATGGATAATCTATACCGGCTTCATTAAAAAATATGTCAATTTTAAGACCACCATTTCCTCTAAATAAAGAAGCAGTATTACTAAGTGACTCGAAACCAAGTGACTCTAGTTCTAGAATTGTGCAAATAGTTTCATAAATATTTAAATTATTTTGTAGTTTTAATTTTTGAGAAACTTCTGGGAATTTAGCTTCAAAATTGTTAAATAATTTTGATTTGATATTATCAGAAAGCATAAAATTAATCGTTTCTTCTTTAACGAATTTTTGTTCAGATAAAACTATTTGTGAACCATTTTCATTAGAAACAATAAATGATATTTCAGATTTGCTACTTATATAAGCACAAATTGAACCTTTTTTGTATCCAGCATCTTTTGCAGAATTGAGAAATCTGTTTATCTTTTTGTTTTCATGTAATGCTTCAAGCGGTAATGACACTTTTGAGTCTTTAATTATTGAAATATTTTTCTGAACTATCACACAAATAGATGGATTGTTATCGTAAAAGAATAGATAATCTATACCACTCTCTTTTGCATTTTGGGCAACTAAAGCACTTTTTGTATTATAGATAGTTTTAATAAAGATGAAATTTTTACCGGTAATAAATTTAAGATTATCATCCTTGATTGTTACTTTAATTGTTGGTTTTTCAATTGAAAATAAAACTTTCTTTTCATTATCTGTTATTATAAATAAATCATCAATTTTGTCAGGATTTGTTAGAAGAAGTACAGAATTATGACTGTAGTGTGGTGAAAATGTATTTAAATCTTGGTATATTCTATTTTCATTATTTGAATAATGATTACATAGCAAACTATCATCCAGATATGTTTCACTTGAAGGATCTAGTAATTTTTCCATACATTTTGAGCAAGGCGCTATATTGTAGCTTATTGAATTGAACTTTTTTTGTTCTATATTTTCAGAGACTACTGATGTCTCAATATCCCCTAAAAATATAGAATGAGGCAGATATTTATTTGTCAAAGAGATAAAATTGTCTAATTTATGCGAGTCACTGTCGTCAAGAAGCAACGTAATTTTATGATTGTCAAAATTTACTGATCCATTTATTTCTGATTCTTGTAGTAAATGATTAATAAAGCCAGGAAAATAAGTATTGCTACTTTTATAGTTAATAATTTGTTTTATTGCCATTCTATATCCTCATATCTTGGAGCTTTTGGTTCTTTGTAATTTAATAATATAGTTTCGAGAGAAACTTCTTTAGTGTTTTTCGTAGCAGTTATTCCTGTATTTTCCAGTTCTTTAATTGCCGTATTTACAAAAAGATAAAAATTTTCTTTTATCTCACTTGTTAATCCTACGCCAACTGTTTCAATATCTTTTGGAACAATTCCTATAATATTAACTATTGCCATTTTCTCAAGAAGTGAGCATATTTCAAGCATTTCAACAATTTCAACCTCATGGGCTGTTTGTTTGTAGCTTCCCAATCCTAAAAGTTCTTCTGATGGTAGATTATATATAGAACCAACTTTGTCATCCATTGTGATAGTGTCTAAAATAATAACTTTGTCAAATTCTTGGTAATAAGTCATAAGTTGAAAACCTAATACTCCGCCGTCAACTATTGTAATATCTTGATTGAATGTATAGTTATTTTCAATATATTTTGTAGCAAAAACGCCAACACCTTCATCTTGATAGATTACAGTGCCGGCACCAATTAAAGCTATTTTCATACATCATCTTTTTTGATAAATTTTGATCCACCAACAACTATTGATATGTCACCTTCTTGCCAGAAAATTGTTCGCCATATTTGATAATAAACATGAAACATAACCCAAACGATAATCATATACATGCTTAAATGGTGAGAAATTCTTACATCCATATTTGTTCCACCTGTTGCCCAAATTGTCCAATCTGTTGCAAGATGCAACATAGCAGGCCACCATGAACCAATAGAGCTGAGACCAGATTCTAATCCGTGAACATATAATTGAAGACCAGTTAATAACATCCATAAAAGAAGAAGATGAAACACTGTAAAGAAAACTATATTAAAGCTATCACTATGACTACTATCAAATCTTTTTCTTCTGTTGAACGTAGCTAAATTTAGGAATACTTCGGCGAATTCTTTAAGATTTGTTTTGTTTGGAATAAGCTTTTTGTATGCTTTTTCAAATCTTGAAAAGAAATATAAATACGCAACAATAATACTACTTACGTCAAAAATAATAGCCGCCATAAAATGTATCCATCTATTCCATGCCATGACATATTTGTCAACAGCAGGGTCACTGATAAAACTTTGATAGTAAGGATGACCAATATAAAGCCCAGTTAGAACTGCACCAACCATGCATATAGCAACTATCCAGTGGTTCCATCTCATAAATGGTGTCATTCTCTCTACTTTTTTGTAATTACTCATTGACAACTCCTTAGATAGCGCAAGATGTATTAACTTTGAAGCTACTTAGTTCTTTACCTTTTGTATCAACTATGTGTACGGCACAAGCAATACATGGGTCGAATGAATGTACAGTTCTTAATATTTCAAGTGGTTGCTCTGGATTTGCTACTTTTGTACCAACTAAAGCTGATTCGTAAGCACCAAGTCTTCCTTTGTAATCTCTAGGAGCCGCATTCCAAGTTGATGGAACAACTGCTTGATAATTTTCTATTTTTCCATCTTTTATTACAACCCAGTGACCAAGTCCACCTCTTGGGGCTTCAGCCATTCCATATCCTCTTGCATCTTTTGAAACTTTATCAAAGTCAAATTCAGTCCAAGTAGATAAATCACCTTTTGCAACATTTGTAGCTAATTCGTCTAGCCATTCAAACATAACTTCGGCCATTAATTCTGTTTCTATTGCTCTTGCAGCTGTTCTTCCTACTGTTGAGAATACAACACTTGCAGGCGCTGGTTTACCCAAACCTAAAGTATTTCCAAGTTTTGTTAGAAAGCTAGTTGCATGCTCAGTAATTCTTTTATCTCCTGCTGCCAATCCAACTACGATTCGTGCAAGTGGTCCAACTTCTACCCTTGTGTCATCATAAAGTGGAGATTTGATCCAGCTGTATTTTTCATTTGTTTTCAAATATGAATAACCATCTGCTTTTTTCTCTAAACCTGTATATTTAGGATTAGTTTCACCTACAAATGGATGCAGTCCTTTATCATTTTTACCTTCATACCATGCATGAGTAACATCTTCTGTTATTTTTGCTTGGTCTAAAGGATGCAATTTTGTTAAATCACCATTTAAAACAACACCTTTTGGGAAAAGTAATGCAGAATCATAAAAACCATTATCATTTAATCTGAAATCCCCATAAGACATATAACTTTTTAATCCAGCACCAGTTCCATCAAGAGCTTCACCAGCATATACTGTTCCAGCCATAAGTACATCCACTAAATAAGCATTTTTAATAAAATGTGTAGCTTTAGTAAGAATAGATTTGAATGCAGCAATTCTCGCAGGGTTTTTAATATCTTGAATACACGTAACCCCACCAACTACTAGTGATTGAGGATGAGGCATTTTACCACCAAATATTGCCATCATTTTTGACATATCTCTTTGCATATCAAGGGCTTGAAGATAATGCGCAACAGCTATCAAGTTTTGCTCTGCTGAAAGTTTATAATTTTTGTTTCCCCAGTAAGCATTTGAGAATATTCCAAGTCTCCCTTGTTTTACGAATTTTCCAACTCTTTCTTGTATTGCTCTAAGTTCACCTTCTCCTGCTCCAAATGGTGTATTTGTCCATTTTAAAGCTTCTGCAGCAGCTAGTTTTGGATCAGCTTTTAATGCACTTGTAATGTCAACCCAGTCTAGCGCATGAAGATGATAGAAGTGAACAACATGGTCATGAAGATATAGTGCACCCTGTATTAAGTTTCTAACAATTCTTGCATTTTTTGGAATGTCAATACCAAATGCATGCTCAACAGCCTCAATACTTCTTTGATAATGTGTTCCTGTGCATACTCCACAAATTCTCATTGCAAGCATACCAGCATCACGTGGATCTCTACCTTTTAATATTGTTTCAATTCCCCTAAACATTGTTGAACTAGCAAAAGCGTCAGTGATTACATTGTTATCATCAATAACTGCTTCAATTCTAAGATGCCCCTCGATTCTAGTGATCGGATCTATTATTATATGTTTACTCATATTATTTCCTTTATTTTATTATTTTGCTATCAATGTTAATTTTGAGAATTCTCATCTTTTTTACCAGCAGCAATGCTTATCGCAGCGTGAATTCCAATACCTATACCAGCAGCAGTTATTAATGCCATACCGAATTCGTCAACAGTTTTTTCAACCCCACCAGTTGGTGCTTTTATATGCGAATCAGACATAGGTCTTTCTGTTGCAAATTTATCCCAAAATTGTGGTTCACTACAACCAATACAACCATGCCCAGCACCAATTGGCCAATTTGTTCCGCTATTATATTTTACGATTGAGCAGTTATTAAATGTCATTGGACCTTTGCATCCCATCTTATAGAGACAGAAATTATTTTTAGCACCTTCATCTCCCCATTCTTCAACAAATTCTCCAGCATCAAAGTGAGCTCTTCTTTCACAGTTATCATGTATTCTATAACCAAAAGCAAATTTTGGTCTATTTAAATGATCTAATTCAGGAATTGTTCCTGTTAAAACAAAATGTAAAATTGTTCCAGTAATATTTGCAGGATTTGCAGGACAAGCCGGTATATTTATAATTGGTTTATCTTTGATAATATCTTGAACCCCAACCGCGTCAGTTGGATTTGGACTAGCAGCTGGAACACCACCAAATGTAGCACATGTTCCTACAGCAACGATAGCAGCACTATCTTTAGCAACTCTAGTAAGGTGTTCTATATATGTTTCTGCTTTTGCTCCCATTGTTCCATAAAGCCCATTCATTCCTCTTGGAATAGCACCTTCAACAACACATAAATATTTTCCTTTGAAAGTTTTCATTGCTTCATCAAGATGTTCTTCTGCTTGATGACCCGCTGCTACCATTAGAGTCTCATTAAATTCTAATGATATTGTTTCTAAGATAAGTTCATCAATCGTTGGTGAATCACTTCGTAAAATTGCTTCACTATTTCCAGCACAATCTTGAAGTTCAATCCATATTACAGGAACTCTATTCATAAGCTCTGCAGCACGTACAACAAGTGGTGTAAAAGTTGGTGGTAACATTAAAGCAGCACATGCAGCACTTGCCCATTTCATGAAATCTCTTCTTGTAAGTCCTTCATATTCCATTACGTCAACAATAGATGTTTTCGCAGCAATTTGAGTTTTTTCAAGTTCACCAAGTCTTTTTTCCATGATTAATTTTAATGAATTATAGTATTCATCACCACGATTAGTGTTCACTTTAGCACCTTTAGCGCTAAACATTTGAGCCAAAGCTTCTCTTTTATCTAACATAGCAACTCCTTTGTATTAAAAATTACTCACACAGATATGAATAAGTTTTTATAATAGAATTCTATTCCCACTGAGCTTATCTAAGGCTTAATCTAAAATATGAGAATTATACAATTACATTAATGTAATTGTAAGAATTAAACTCATTTCGCCTAATTTTGTTTTGTAATGTTTTGTTTATAAAACTCATATATGATTATTTGAGGTGTAAATCTTAACTATTTTTTGTTGAAGATTATTGAGTTAGAAATTCTTTTGTGTATATTATTTCATCAAATGCACAAAGTGCTTGAGTACCTTTTTTATATTCAATAATTGGTCTCTTTAGAAGCATATTATCTTTTTTTAACCAAGCTAATTTTCCTTCATTATCAAGATTCAATTCTTTTAATCCAAGAGTTTTGTATTTAGTCCCTTTATTGTTGAATAATGTATTGATATCAATTTTTGAAGCAAAAAAGTCTATTTGATCTTCAGATAAAGGCTCTTTTCTGAAATCAATAAATAGATATTCCAAATTATTGTTTTCACAAAATTTTATAGCCTTTTGAACACTTCCACAAGTTTTAATTCCATAAATTTTCATTGTAAATATTACTCGATAATTTGTGGTACTATGAAATAATTATCAGCAGTTTTTGGAGCATGATCCATTATATGTTTAGCTAGTGCTTCATTACCATCTACAACATCTTCTCTCATTGGTTGTCCACCACTGATAGTGGTAAACGTTGCATCTACTCCACTCACATCAATCTCATTCAAATTTTCAACAAAGCTTACAATATCTGCAAGATCAGATCTAAGATGCTCCCTTTTTGATTCGTCTATTTCTAGGGATGAAAGTTTTGCTAATTTATCTATTGTTTTGTCATCAATTGTCATTTTATATCCTTGGTTTTATTTGCTTAGTGTGTTTATTATTCTTTTTGCATAAAATTCTTTTTTGAATTGTATCCAATCATCTTTTAAAATGGCTTCCCTTGCTTCCCTCATGAGATTTAAATAATAGTGTAGATTGTGAATAGAAGCCAATCTAAAATATGTCATTTCGTTCGCTCTATATAAATGATTCAAGTATGCTCTTGAAAAGTTTTTGCAAGTATAGCATTCACATCTTGGATCAAGAGGAAGAGCATCTTCTTTGTATTCAGCTTTTTTAATATTTATTCTGCCAAAAGTTGTAAAAAGTGTCCCATTTCTTGCGTTTCTAGTAGGCATTACGCAGTCAAACATATCAATTCCACGATCAATATTTTCAATTAAATCCTCAGGAGTTCCAACCCCCATAAGATATCTTGGCTTATCTTTTGGCATGAAGCTAGTTGTATACTCAACTGTATCGTACATTTCATTATTAAGTTCACCAACAGAAAGTCCACCAATAGCAAATCCATCGTAATCAGTCATTGCACATAATTGCTCGGCTGACATTTTTCTAAATTTTTTACTAATACCACCTTGAATAATCGCAAAAATATTTTGATTTACACCAATACCTTTTTCTTTTTGCTCCATATGATATTTTATAGCTTCATTAGCCCATTTAGTAGTTCTCTTTATGGAAAGTTCAATTCTTTCATCACTATTTGGTAACGCAACCAAATCATCTAAAATCATCATGATATCACTTCCAAAATCATACTGTGCATCCAGAACTGATTTTGGTGTAAAATAGTGCTTGCTCCCATCGATATGAGACTTAAACATCATTCCATCTTCATCTTGTTTGGTATTTTTACTTAAGCTAAATGCTTGAAATCCACCGCTATCAGTTAAGAAGTTATTTGGAAAGCGACTAAATCCATGCAATCCACCAAATTTCTTAATGACTTTACTTGTTGGTCTCAAATAAAGATGGTAAGTATTTCCAAGAATAATTTGTGCACCAAGGTTTAACATATCATTAAAATCAAGTGCTTTTACTACAGCTTGGGTTCCAACAGGCATAAAAACTGGAGTTTGAACATCCCCATGTGCCATTGATAATGTAGTAGCTCTTGCTCCACCACTTGTTGCATCTATTTTAAATTTCATGTCTATCCTATAAGTTTAATTTTGACTCGTTTACCCAACTGCTGGAAGTTGATAGTTGGGAAGAGTATCCCTATTGCAAATCGAATAATTAATAATTTTTGGCAAACTAAATTGTTTTGGTTCTTCGCCATCTTCTAAAAATTTCATTTTTATTTCATTTTGTTCATTCAAGAAAAAGTACTTTTTCCCAAGTGCTTTAATTGGAGAGTGGCCGTTTGTTTCAAAACCACTAATTGCATAAAAAGGAATATTTAGAGTAACTGATAGTGTTTTTAGAAAAATATATGTAAGCTTGATTGACATATAACTTCCTGGACCATTGACATAAATAAGCTCATTAATGTCACCATCATTAATGATCTCACTGATTATTTTTGGAAGTATATCACTTGTTTTCCCATCATTTTTTATAATATTTTGAAGCACTTCATTGTGATAAATCCCAATTAAAATAGGGCTTGCAATAGAAATAACAAAAACAGTTTTTTTCACATTAGTCATACAATTATGCTTTATTTGTTGCATAAGCCATTTGTAAATTTGTTACTTCGCTTGTTGTATTTGCTTTTTCAAGATCTATGATTTCATAGTTTTCTGGATCCTCAAGTAGTTTTTTTGTAAGTAAATGATTAAGATGATGACTACCTGCTATTGCTTGATACTCACCAATCATTGTATACCCAAGAAGAGACATATCACCAATAGCATCCAGTATTTTATGTCTTACAAATTCATCTTCATATCTTAAACCATCAGGATTTAGAATTTTCTGATCGTCTAAAACAATAGCATTTTCTAAGCTCCCACCAAGAGCCAATCCAACACTTCTTAAGTATTGAACTTCATGCAAGAATCCAAAAGTTCTAGCTCTAGAAATATTCTCTTTATAATCTTCAATAGAATAATCAAATCTAAAATTTTGTTCCCCAATTACTGGATGTTCAAAATTAATTGAAAAGTCATAAATAATATGGTTTGATGGTTTTAATTTTACAATTTTAGTTCCCATTTCAACTGAAACCTCTTTTTTAACTCTAATTGCTTTTTTAGGCTCACTTTGTTCTTTGATGCCTACCTCATCAATAAGCATACAATATCCGCTACTGCTTCCATCAAGAATTGGTATCTCATCATTGTCAAGAACAATTTTTAAATTATCAATCCCATAAGCATAAATTGCCGACAATAGATGTTCTATGGTTGAAACAACAACACCATTTTTACCTATAACTGTTGCCATTTTAGTATCAACTACATGCTCAGGATTTAGTGGAATAGTAACGCCTTCATCTTTTCTGTAAAAAATAATTCCCATATTAACCTCAAGAGGTTCAAGTACCATTTTCACAGGAACTCCTTTGTGAAGACCTATTCCGATTATTTCAACACTCTTTTTAATTGTTCTTTGTTTCATTTTATTTCTTTATTTTGCTTTTTTATTAGTCAACTATTATGGATTTTGATCAATTATAGCTTTACTTGCATCAAGTATCTCTGTAATTCTTGTTTTTATCCAGTTTTGATCCATCCATTCGATTGGATTAACTTCTATACCTTGAACAAGAATACCAAAATGTAAATGATCCCCAAGTACAGCACCTGTTGTCCCAGTTGTTGCAATTTTTTGATTTTTTACAACTTTATCACCAATGTTAATAAATTGATTTGTTGTATGAGCATAAATAGTACCAAGTCCTAAACCATGATTTATAATAATAGTATTTCCGTAGATTCCCAAATATTCTTTAAAAATAATATTACCGCCATTTGAAATTGTAATGCTATCATTTTTAACACTTGCCCAGTCAAGACCTAAATGCCATGCTTCATCAATTTTTACATTATCAAGGAAATAGTGTCTTCTTTCTCCAAATCCAGCTGCAGTTTGTGATCCCTGAAGTCTTACAAATGCTTCTGGTCTAAAATCTTGAATCATATCTTTTTTGATATTTTTGAGAGAAACTTGCTTTATTTTTGCTATATTTTTAGCTCTTAGCTCTCTGTTCTGTTTTACAAATCTTGCTGCTAAATCTTGCGGAACTTCCTCATTCATATTTTCTAAAACAGTTTTACTAACTGTGTCTATAAATTCTTGTGTGATATTTAGATTATCATTTTTAACTGCAAAATCTTGAATATAAAGAGGAATTTTAGCAGATGATTTATTTCCAGCTTTGTCAATCGCCACAACATTTGCCCCAGTAAATGACTCAAATGGAATATTTATATCCCAAGCTATAATTGCTGCATAATAATTCTTTTTATGGAATGGAATAAGTTCGAAATTCATTTTATCACTAAAGTTTATGTAAGCATTTTTTAGATTTTCATCAGCAACTTTTACTACTACTAAAGCACTCCCGCCTCTTGCTATATATCTACTATTATTTACGACAGAAGTTATTGGAGCTTTATTGTCAATTTTCACTTCATATGTATTGTCTGTAGTATTTCCAGTTAAAAATCCCCATCTACTGTCATCAGTTGCTTCAATAATGATTTTTACTTGAGATTCTTTTTGAATATTATCAAGCTTTGGCGGAGCAAGTTTTAAACTAATTTTTGAAATAGGAGTTGCTAAAGCTTTTTCATCCAATACTTTCTCACCTTTTTCATCTATATAAGTTATTTTGTAAGATGTAAGTTTACTATTATCGCTTAATTCGATTTCAAGATTATCTTTCATATTCCAAAATTCACTTTGTTTGAATTTTACAACTGGAGAAACTCTTTCAAATTGTGGAGAAAAGAATAAAAATCCAAGACCCATACATACACCTAATAATACACTAGGGATAAAATACTTACTAACTTTAATTCCCCTGCTATCTTTAAAATTTCTTTCCATTATCATCCTTCACTTTTTATAAGATTTAAAATTTGTTTTTTTGCTTCATCAACATTTGTAGTTTCTAAAATGCATCCGGCAGCCATTTTGTGCCCACCACCATTTAATTTAAGGGCTATTTTTGATACATCAATATTGTTTTTGCTTCTTAATGACGCTCGTGTTTTATCTTTTGTAACTCGTAATAAAATAGCAATATCAACAACAGATATTGAAAGTATCATATCAACTGCATCCTCAATATCTATCAGATTGGCTCCAGTTTCTTCTAACCATTTAGGTAAAACATAGATTGTTCCTACCTTGCCTTCATGATGAAGTTCTAGGCTATTTAAAACCATAGGTAATAATCTAAATTTTGCCAATGATTCACGTCTCAATAATTTATCTGCAATTAAAGATGGATTAGCTCCGCAAACTATCAAATGATGAGCCATTTTGAAAGTATCTTCATCAACTCTTGGTGTGCTAAATCCTAAGCTATCACTATAGATTCCCGTATATAAGCAAGTTGCCACAGCAGGAGTTATATTTAAATTGTTTTCCTCAAAGAATTCATACACAACTTCTGCTGTACTTGATTTTGTATCATCTGTAATATTGAAATCACCAAAATTATCATTTGATGCATGATGATCTATGTTTATTACAGTTATTCCATCTTTGATGTTAACAGATGGACGTTTCTTGTCGCCACAATCAACATAAATTACTAAATCATAAAAATCTGGTAAATTGTCTGTTATTTTTTCAAACCTTTCGAGATAATTAAGATTTGCCGGTAAATTTTTCATTTTATTGAAAACTTTATGCTTGATTTTTATTTCACTTAGTAAATTACTTAACGCTAATCCACAAGATAAAGTATCTGCATCAGGATTTACATGTGTCAAAATTAACACATAATGCGAACTTTTAATTCGTTCTAATGCCTCTTTGCAAATATTCGCGTTTATCATTATGGTTAGTCAAACTTCATTGAAAAGTCAAGCCATGTAGCTTGATGTATTATTGATCCACTACTAATAGCATTAACACCACTTTCAATATATCCGCAAATTGTTTCGGCTGTTATATTTCCACTGGCTTCAAGAAGTACATGTGGATAATATTCATCTCTAAATTTAGAAACATCCTTGATTTGAACAGGTGTCATATTGTCGCACATTATAATATCTCCACCTGCATCCATGGCTTCTTGAACTTGCTCAAATGTTTCACATTCAATTTCAATTTTAGTAACCCATGAAATTCTTTTTCGAGCTGTTTTAACAAATTCTTTTAAATCCGTGATGGTTTTAAGGTGAGTATCTTTTAACATAAGACAATCATCGAGTCCAAGTCTATGGTTTATGGCACCGCCAATTCTACTTGCATATTTTTCAAAATCTCTAAGACCGGGTCTCGTTTTTCTTGTGTCTAGAAGAACAACACTACTTCCTTCAAGTAATTTTGCGTATTTGTTAGCGTTTGTTGCGATCCCACTCGCGTGTTGTAGTATATTTAAAAAAGTTCTCTCACTACTTAGAAGTATTGAAGCTTTGCCTTCAAGCTCTGCTATAACATCACCTTTTAAAACTTCTTCACCATCATGTATCAAAAATTTGCAGTCAAATTTTTCACTTCTAGCTAATACTTTCGCGTATTTCACACCAGCTAAAATTCCATTATCTTTTGCAATAACTCTTGCAGTAAATCTTCCAGATGGGGCTATGTCAAAAAATAAATCCCCTCTACCATTATCTTCTAGAACTGCATTTTTTACAAATTTTCTAATATTAATTGCCATGTTTTATACCTCAAACATTCTTTCTAAAGCTATTCTTGCATACTTAACAGTTTCATCATTTACGAAAATTTCGTTCGCAAAAGTTTCATTTTTAATTGATAGCAACGAATTATATAAGTCCTCAAGAGTTGTCTCATTCATAGTTGGACACTCTGGTTTTGTGCTACTTAACACATAAGTATTTTTAGGTCTTAGTCTATTTACCATATTGTATTCAGTGCCAACGGCAACCTTTTGCTCCGGATCTAATTCCTTTGTAATGAAATTGATTAGTTGAGAAGTGCTACCAACAAAATCACTTTTTTCAACTATTGATGGATCACATTCTGGATGAACAGCAATGATAATTCCAGGGTATTTGTTTCTAAAAAATTCGATATCTTCAACTGTAAAAAGTTGGTGAACAGAACAAAAACCATTAAAACATATTATATCTGCTTGCATAACGACTTCAATATTATCAATACCAACAACAGCAGACTTTAGTCCTATTTGTTTTGCAAAATTTTGCCCCAAACAACGGTCTGGAACAAAAAATATTTTCTTACCGCTCGTAAGACCCTTTTCAATTATTTTAAAAGCATTAGCGCTAGTGCAAACATATCCGCCCATTTTCCCAACAGCAGCTTTTACTGCAGCACTAGAATTAATGTAAGTTATTGGCAAAATATCATTGTTTGAAAGTCCAGCATCATTTAAGATTTTTAAATTTGCATTAAAATAATCAACATCAATCATTTTAGCCATAGCACAACAAGCAATTTTTGGCATTAAAACTCTTTTTTCTGGAGCTAAAACTTTTACACTTTCCCCCATAAATCCAACACCACAAAATATTATGTTTTTGTGTTGAGTTGATATCGCCTTCTTGGCAAGTTCTAAACTGTCGCCAACAATATCAGCTAATTCAAAAACTTCATCTTTTTGATAATAATGCGCAACAATAGTTACATCAAGCTCATTTTTGAGGTTCAAAATCTCTTCTTTAAAATTCATAAATAATACTACCTCTCTAAAAATTATAGTTATAAATATAACTAAATAAAGTTGATGAATGACTGAGTTTTTTACTTTATTTACGATGTTGTGTGAAAACAACCATAATGTTATATTTTGGTTTAACTTGTTAGTATTTTGTCAAAATTATAAGACCACTTTGGAGGCAATTATTGGAACGACTTGTAGAAGTTGAAAAAGTCTCTTTTGAAGACACAACCACTGAAAATATACTTCGTCCAAGCATTTGGGATGAATACATAGGGCAAGAAAAAATCAAAAAAAATCTACAAGTTTTTATTGAAGCCTGCAAAATTAGATCTGATGTGCTTGATCATATTTTACTTTTTGGACCTCCTGGACTAGGAAAAACAACTCTAAGTCACATTATTGCAAATCAAATGGGAGCTAGTATTAAAGTTACAGCTGCACCGACGATTGAAAAGGCTGGTGATTTAGCTGCAATAGTTACAAATCTTAGTGAGGGCGATATTTTATTTATTGATGAAATTCATAGATTAAGTCCTGCCATTGAAGAGATTCTTTATCCTGCTATGGAGGATTACCGACTTGATATAATTATTGGAAGCGGTCCAGCAGCTCAAACTGTTCAAATAGATTTGCCTAAATTTACTTTAATTGGTGCTACTACGAGAGCCGGAATGATAAGTAATCCACTTAGAGATAGATTTGGAATGCATTTTAGAATGAACTTTTATTCTGATGATGAGTTGGCTAAGATTATTACGATTGCAGCAATTAAACTTGGTAAACCAACAAAGGATAATGCTAGTTTTGAAATAGCAAGAAGAAGTCGTGGAACACCAAGAGTTGCACTACGTCTTTTAAAAAGAGTTAGAGATTTTGCTGAGGTTAGTGGTGAAAATGAAATAACTCTTGCAAGATGTAAATATGCACTTGATGAACTCGGCGTAAATGATAAAGGATTTGATGAGATGGATTTGAGACTTCTTGAATTGTTGATTTCAAATAAAGGTAGACCCATGGGTCTTTCAACTATTGCTGCTGCATTAAGTGAAGATGAGGGGACTCTTGAAGAGGCTATTGAACCTTATTTGCTTGCAAATGGATATATAGAAAGAACAGCTAGGGGACGAATCGCTAGTGTTAAATCATATGAATTATTTCGCTTGACTCCTCCACCAAGCGTTGCCATGGAAGCAAAGCTATTCAATTAATTTTTTAATAGCATTGATGTAGCTTAGATTTGATATGTTACTATCTGGTTTATAGGCTTTATCAAATGCTGTTCCATGGTCAACCGAAGTTCGTTTTATCGGAAGTCCTAATGAAACATTAATCCCCTCTTCAAAATACAAAGCTTTAAGTGGTGCAAGACCTTGATCGTGATACATTGCAATAAAGTATTTAAATTTTTCTCTCATTTGGGGTGTAAAAATTGTATCTGGAACAAATGGCCCAACAAATATATCGCTTCCCAATACATCATTTATTTTTTTAATAGCTTTTGCTATTTCTTTTTCTTCATTGCCTAGAACACCATCATCACCAGCATGAGGATTTAATCCTAAAACAGCAACTTTTGATGGCTTCTCGCTTCGAAAAAACTTATCCAAGAAGTTAAAAAGTTTATTTTTTGTGATCTCTTTGGCGACTTTTTTTAAAGGAATATGTTCTGTAAAAAGTGCAACATACATTTGCTCACATCCAAGCATCATAATTGCATCTGTTTTGAAAATATCTCTAAGCATATCAGTGTGACCAACATACTTTATCCCAGCTTTCTGCCAAGCTTTTTTATTTATAGGCATAGTACAAACACCATCGGCTTTATTTTCTTTTGTTAATTTTATTGCATCAAGAAAAGACAAATAACTAAAACGACCAGATTTTTTTGAAACTTTTCCCGGTTTTATTTTAAAATTTTTATGGGTTTGAAATGTTTTAAAATCAATAGGAATATCAATATTAAGAATTTGACTGGCTTGCTTTAGAAGATCATCGTTTATACAATAAATAGGGTTGCACAATGAACTAACTATTTTGTGATTTCTAAGTAGAAGTTCGCATCCTATTCCATTTATATCTCCAACAGAAATGGCTATTGTTTTCTTAGTCATTAGTTATAATCTTTTTCATTTCAACAATAGCTTTTTCTAGCCCTGTAAATACACTTCTTGCGATGATGCTTTGACCAATATTGAGCTCACTTATTGAAGAAATACTTGAAATAAGCTTTACATTTTGATAGTTTAATCCATGACCAGCGGCAACTTTTAGACCAACTTTATCGCCAAAATTAGCACTATTTTTGATCTCGTTTAGGCTGTATTCTAGCTTGCTTGCGAGTTCATTTCTAGATAATTCAAGCTCTTTTATAGTGTGATGAGTTTTGTTTAAGCCACTAAAAAGCATCGCATAAATATTTGCAAAAGTTCCGGTGTGAAGCTCGATCCATTCAACTTCAAGTTCTTTTGAAAGCTCAATAATATCTTCTTTTGGATCAATAAATAAAGAAACTTCAATACCATGATCGTGCAATTTCGATACAACTTTTTTGATCTGTTCAAAATTATTTTTTACATCAAGTCCACCTTCGGTTGTAACCTCAGCTCTATTTTCAGGCACAAGCGTAGCTCTGTGAGGTAATAACTCACACACAATATCTATGATTTCATCATTAATACTGCACTCTAAATTCACAGGAAGAGCTGAAATGTTGATAATATTTTTCGCATCATCATCGCAAATATGTCTTCTATCTTCCCTTAAGTGAATTGTGATTTGATCTGCTCCACTAATTTTGCAAATAGGAACAGCGTCGAGTGGATTTGGATCATTAATTTTTCTGGCTTCCCTTAAAACAGCTATATGGTCGATGTTGACTCCAAGTAACATTTGCAATCCTTTTTGTAATTCTCTTGTAATGTTTGATTTTAGCCAAAAGGTACTTACAATCTTAATCGCAGTATATAAACTTTTTGGATAAAATCAACAAGTTTAAAAATTCAAAGAGGATAATATGTTCCAAAAATTTAAAGATTTACAAAATAAAACAAATAAAAAATATATGCAATTTAGTAATAATTCAAACCTTACAGATAACGATAAAAATTTAAGATTCATGATCATAAGTGCTCTTATATTAGTTGTTCTTTTGCTTTATGTATTAGTTAAAAGCAATCTTATAGCTCTTAATGGTAAGTATATATCTATTACAATTTTTATCATAATGTTTGCTATTACTGCTTTTTATATCAAGCAATACAAAGGGAAAATTATTGATTTGTTTGCCAAGACTAGGTTTGTAAATGAACCAGAAAGAGTCCAATCAGGTACGCCGAATAATACAGTATCTGGTCAAAAAGCAGAAGTATCTTCCCAAATAGAGCCTATAAATTCGAGTATTAAATTTAGTGATATTGCAGGAATTGAGACAATAAAAGAAGAGCTAGAAGAGATAGTAGATTTTTTGCATTATCCAAAAAAATATACATCTTTTGGTGCAACTTTACCTAAAGGTGTATTGCTAGTAGGTCCTCCAGGTGTTGGAAAAACTCTTATTGCAAGAGCAGTCGCTGGAGAAGCTGATGTTCCATTTTTTTATCAGAGTGGTGCTAGCTTTGTTCATATTTATGTAGGAATGGGCGCTAAAAGGGTCAAAGAATTATTCCAAAAAGCAAAGAGCATGGCCCCTTCTATTATTTTTATCGATGAAATAGATGCTGTTGGAAAAAGCAGAAATGGTGGGAATAATGATGAGCGAGAATCTACATTAAATGAACTTCTTACTCAAATGGATGGATTTGATGGTGAAAATGGTGTTATTGTGATCGCTGCAACAAATAAAATTGAAGTTTTAGATGAAGCACTTTTGCGAGCAGGAAGATTTGATAGAAGAGTTTTCTTGTCATTACCATCCCTTAATGATAGACACAAAATTTTAAAGCTTTATACAAAAAACAAAAGAATTAATTTCAACATGGAAAAACTAGCAAATGATACTAGTGGCTTTAGTAGTGCTGCACTAGCTACTTTAATTAATGAAGCACTTCTAAATATGATCAAAAGAGGTGACATTTCAATTGGCGAAGATGATATTAATATTGCAAAACAAAAAGTTCAATATGGTAAAAAGCAGATCAATATTCTATGTGAAGCTCAAAAAGATGTCTTAGCAACTTATCAAGCAAGTAAAGCATTTATAATAAAGAAAAAAGTATCTCTTTTTGATGATGGTATAACTGAAGAGCTTTGCGAATATCCTAGTAAAAATGAGCTACTTAATAAAATAAAAGCAAATTTGGCAGGAAGTTTAGGTGTAGAAATTATCAAGCATGAAAAATACGCAGTTTTCCCAAATGAACTACAAAAAGCAAAAGATATCGCAAATGATATGGTAAATAAATATGACATGGGAAAAAATAGTGAAGATATTTTGCATATCATGAAAAATGAACTTAAAGATGAACTAACAATGAATTTGCACGAAATAAATAGATTAAAAGAGATTATGCTTAGAGATGAAGTCATTGTTTTTTAGTGGTTTTTCACTTCATGGTGAAAATGAAATATTTGATAAGTATATAATCAATAATGATGTAACAGCATGTGGATTTAGTTTTGGAACCATAATGTTGATTGAAAACATTATTAATGGTATATATGAATACGATAATAAAACGAATTGTAAATCAGTCAAAAGAATCGATAAAATTCAGCTTTTTTCGCCAGCATATTTTAATAATAAAGACGAAAAATTTAAGAGAATGCAACTTATGTTTTTTAAAAAAGATGCAAAACTATACGGAGACAACTTTGTTAAAAATTGTGGTTTTTCGGATGAAGAAAAAGAAAAATATTTTTCTCTTGGAACATACAAAGAGTTAGAAACATTACTTTACTATGAGTGGAGTTATGAAAAAATGGAAATTATAAAAAATAAAAATATCAAAATAGAAACTTATCTTGGTGGAAATGATCAAATTATTGATTCTAGAGATGCGCTAGAATTTTTTCGTCACTTTGGAGATGTATATTTTATAAAATCAGCAAACCATAGACTATAAATTAGCTTTGATTTGCGAATATTAAAAGAGCATTTTCGAGATCTTCTTTTGTGTCTATCCCAAAACTACGTGATGAAACTTTTACCATAGATATTTTTTTCCCACATGAAATAGCTCTAAGTTGCTCTAATTTTTCAATGTTTTCTAGAATTGAAGGTGCAAAATCACAAAATTGATTTAAACTTTTTTTCTTAAATCCATAAATGCCAAGATGCCCAAAGTAGTTTACATCCGCATAATGGTCTCTGTTGTAAGGAATCTTGCTTCTTGAAAAATATACCGCATCATTATTATTATCAACCACAACTTTTACATGGTTCGAGTCATCAGCAAGCTCACTATTTATCTCTTTATATAAGCTAACCATTGTAAAATCAAGACTAGATTGTTTAACTTTGTTGATTACAGCTTGTACTACATCAGGCTCTATAAAAGGTTCATCAGCTTGTACATTTATAACAACATCATCATCATTAAGACCTAAAATATTTGAAGCCTCATTTATCCTGTCGGTACCACTGTTGTGAGATTCGCTAGTCATAACAGCCTTTATTCCGTATTGTTTTGCTAATTCTACTACTTCAAGTGAATCGGTTGCTATCACTACATCATCAAGTGCTTCTACTCTTTTTGCAGTTCTTATAACCATTGGGAGTCCCATAATGTCTGCCAAAATCTTATCTGGGAATCTACTACTTTTTAGTCTTGCTGGTATTATTATCATTGTAATTCTCCTGTGAAATATCAATATATGTAGGCTTTGTTTAACTATAAATGATTCTAACATAATGGAACTAAAAACTAAAAAATGCTATTATCAAACCAACAACATATTAATAAAATTAATAAAAACTCTAAGGAAAATTTTGAAAACACTTACAATTATAGATACTTTTGGATTTTTATTTAGAAGCTACTTTGCACTCCCACCGTTAAAATCAAAAAGTGGAATGCCAACTGGAATGATTACTGGATTTATGAACTTTATAGCGAGTATTGGAAAGGATTTTCAAACAGATTATTTAATCTTCGCTCTTGATAGCAAAGGCGACAGTTTTAGAAAAGAAATATACAATGAATATAAATCTCATCGACCAGAAGCCCCAGAGGACTTAAGAATACAACTCCCAATCGTTGTTGATTTAATTGAAAAAATGGGTTTTATAAGCGCTTCAAAAGTTGGCTACGAAGCTGATGATATTATCGCATCTTTGTGTCTAGATGCGAAAAAGAATAATATTATGGTTCGTATCGTTAGTCATGACAAAGACCTTTACCAGCTTATCGATGAAACAACTTTTATGTTTGACCCAATCAATAGAAAAACTATCAAAAAGGAAGAGTGTTTTTTAAAATATGGAGTAACTCCAGATCAATTTGTTGACTATCAATCTCTCCTTGGAGATAGTGCAGATAATGTTCCTGGAGTAAAAGGGGTTGGGGCAAAAACTGCAATGAGTTTGATTGCAGAATTTAATTCAATTGAAAATATTTATGAAAATATCGAAAAGATTCAAAAACCAAGATGGCAATCTCTGCTTTTGGAAAACAAAGAGATGGCATTTATTAGCAAACAGCTTGTGACACTACATAAAGAATGTATAACATTTGATGAATTTTCACTTTTGCTAGAAGAGATGACCTTGCCAAAAGAAAATCCTATTTTGAAAATAGCTGATACTCTACGTTCATATGATATGCATAATATCATTGCAAAAGTTCACAAAGATGGTACGAGCTACAAAACAGTTATTCCTGAGAATTATACTGAACAACACGAGGTCCCACTTAAGGTTGATAAAAATATTGAGTACAAACTAATTACAAACGAAAAAGAACTTTTAAATATTGTAAATATTATCCCAAAAGATAGCATTGTTGCTTTTGATACAGAAACAACCGGACTTGATAGTTTGAATGAAAAAATTGTAGGATTTTCGTTTTGTTATGAAGAAGCTAAATCTTACTATGTTCCTATAGGGCATTTTTATCTTGGTGTTGAAGATCAAGTTTCTTATGATGTTGCAAAAAAAGCAATTGAGATTCTGGCAAAACATAAACTTGTTGTTCATAACTTTAAGTACGATTTTGAAATCATAAAAAACAATTTTGGTATTGAACTTGATTGTTTTGCTGACACTATGATTTTAGCTTGGCTATTTGAAAGCGATAAGCCTGTCGGACTTGATAAATTGGCACTTAAATATTTCTCTCATGAAATGATCGCATTTAAAGATGTGGTAAAAAAAGGGGAAGATTTTTCAAATGTTGAGCTAGAGGAAGCTTGTAAATATGCCGCTGAAGATGCTTACATGTGTTTAATGTTGTTTGTAAAATTAACAAAAGAATTGGAAAATGAGAAAGAAATTTTAGGACTTGCAAACACTTTAGAATTCCCATTCATAAAAGTTTTGAGCTATATGCAAGAACTTGGTATTAAAGTTGATATTGATTTGCTTTTGGAACTCAAACAACAAAATAAGACATATCTAGACCAATTAACAAATGAAATTTATGAATATAGTGGTATGACCTTTAATATTAATTCACCAAAACAATTGGGCGAAGTATTATTTAATCATCTCAAGCTTCCAACTGGTAAAAAAACACAAACAGGTTTTAGCACAAATGAGCAGGTTTTGGAAGGCTTGAGAGATGCACACATTGTGGTTGCTAAACTTCTTGATTATAGAGAAGCTTTTAAGCTTCAAAGTACATATATTGAACCACTTTTAGAGCTTGGTAAATTGCCAGATGATAATCGAGTACATACTTCATTTTTGCAAACAGGTACAGCAACGGGAAGACTTAGTAGTAAAAATCCAAATCTTCAAAACATTCCAGTTAGAAGTGAAGCCGGAAGGGGTATTAGAAAAGCGTTTATAGCAAGAGATGGATATAAACTTCTTAGTATCGATTATTCTCAAATAGAGCTTCGTTTGCTAGCACATTTTAGTGGAGATAAAGCACTTTGTGAAGCGTTTAATGATGGAGCAGATATTCATCTTAGAACGGCAATTCATATATTTGGAGAAGAAGAAGCCCAAAATAATAGAAATATTGCAAAATCTATAAATTTTGGTTTACTTTATGGGATGGGAGCTAAAAAACTTGGAGATACATTAGGTATAAGTTCCAAAGAAGCCAAAGGGTATATTGATAGATATTTTGAAAGCTTTACTGATATCAAGAAGTTCTTGAATAGTATAGAGGAACAAGCTATTGAAGATGGTTATGTTAAAACACTACTCGGGAGAAAAAGAAAATTTGATTTTAAAAATGCTACACCAATGTTAAAAGCATCATATTTAAGAGAAGCAGTCAATGCAGTATTTCAAGGAAGTGCCGCCGATCTAATAAAGCTTTCAATGCTCTCAATATTTAAAAAATATCAACATAATCAAGATGTAAAAATGCTGCTCCAAATTCATGATGAACTGATTTTTGAAATCAAGAATGAAATAATTGAATCAGTTTCATGTGAAATAAAAACAATTATGGAAAATGTTTATTTATTAAATGTACCATTAAATGTTAGTTTAAATATTGGAAACAACTGGGGTGAGCTTAAGTAATGACAGAAGAAAACAACAGATTTACTCGATGCAAGATGCTTTTTGGAGATGATTTTGAAAAAATCCAAAAAAGCAAAATAATAGTTTTGGGAGTAGGTGGAGTTGGAAGTTTTGCACTTGATTGTCTTTACAAAAGTGGAGTTTCGGACATTACAATAGTTGATTTTGACACTTATGATATTACAAATCAAAATAGACAAATAGGAAGTGAAGCTTTGGGTGAATACAAAGTTAATAGACTATCCATATTATATCCAGGAATCAAGCAAATCAACCAAAAAATCGACGTAGAATGGGTTCAAAATACAGATCTTGAAGAATATGACTTGATTCTTGATGCTATTGATGATGTTAAGCCAAAAGTTGAATTGATAAAGAAATATTACAAAAAGCTAATTAGTTCCGGTGGAAGTGCTAAAAAAGTTGATCCGACAAAGATTGAATATATTTCTCTTTGGAAAACTACGAATGATCCATTTTTGAGAAAAATAAGAACATTGCTAAAAAAAGAAAGATTCGATAAGAATTTTAAAGTTATCTGGAGTAGTGAAATACCAAGAGTTTCAGAAAAAGGTTCATTTATGGGTGTTACCGGTTCTTTTGGATTGGTTATGTGTAGTGTTGCAATTGACAAAATTTTGAAAAATAATTAATTAGGATATTATTTGTTAAGGTCATTAAAAAATCAAAGTTTACGAAAAATAAATCTTTTTGGTCTATTTTTTGTTATTTTTATGCTTGTTGTTTTTGTTGGTTCAGTTGCATTTGGTGGTTATTATCAATATCTACAAGATATAAAACATTTAGAGACCGATTACATTAAGTCACAAAAAAAGTTTATCGAGCAAGAAACAAAAAGAGCCTTAAAATATATCGATTATAAATATAAAAAAGATAAAAATAAACCACTCAATGTTTTAAAAGATGAGATTAGACAAGTTATTGAAAACATGCGTAATGAAGATGATAAAACAGGATATATTTTTATTTATACGTTTGATGGAATAAATATAGCTGACCCAATTTTGAAAGAAAATAGCGGAAAAAATCTTTTAAATTTTAGAGACCTAAATGGAAAACGAGTAATTTATGAGCTTATAAAAGTTTCAAAACAACCAAACGGCGGCTATGTTGATTATCTTTGGAATAAGCCAACCACAAATAGACCATCGCCAAAAATATCCTATGCTATCTCTTATTCTCCACTAGGGTTGATGATTGGAAGTGGAGTTTATCTTGATGATATAAATCAAATGATTGAAGTTAAGAAAAATGAGTATATAAGACAACTATTTCATTATTTTTCATTTACGTTTGGTTTGATTCTTATTTTATTTTTTGCTGGAATATTTCTTTATAGATATTTTATGAATGTTGTTGAAAAAGATATCTCGTTAATTCAGACGGCTTCTGAAGATTTGAGTCTGATTGACGTTGAATCTGTAACTTTTAAAGAGTTCTCAGATGTTGCAAATCATATCAATACTATGAATGAAAGTCTAAAAGATCTCAATAAGAATCTTGAATTAAAGGTTGAGAAAAGAACATCTGAGCTTCTAGAAGCGAAAGAATATGCGCTTGAAATTGTAGAAAAGCAAGATCGATTCATCAAAGATGCCATCCATGAAATCAATACACCGCTTGGAATTATTATTATCAATATAGATCTTTACAATCTTAAATATGGGAAAAATAAGTATCTTGGAAAAATTGAAGCTGGAGCTAAAATAATTTATAATATTTACAATGATCTAGAGTATATGGTTAAAAAAGACAGAATAGAGTACGCCAAACAGGAAATAAATTTAACGAATTTTATTAAAGATAGAATTGAATTTTTTGGTGAGATTGCAAATGGAAATGAGCTTTCATTTGAACTTTTTATAGAGAAAAATTTAACTATTGTATTTAATCCAATACATTTACAACGGGTCCTTGATAATACACTATCCAATGCTATTAAATATAGTTTTGAAAGACGCAATATTATTATAAAACTTTATCAAGAATCAAAATTTAAGATTTTAGAAATTACAAATAGTGGAAAATGCATAGAGCACCCAGAAAAACTATTTGATAGATATTATAGGGAAAACGAATCTCGTGGAGGATTTGGAATAGGGCTTAGTATCATAAAAGAGATATGTGATAAAAACGATATCAATGTACAAGTTGTTTCGCGAGATGACTTAGTAACTTTCAGGTATTATTTCACATGAAAATATTATTACTAGAAGATGAATTGATGTTGCAAACATCTATAAATGAATATCTAAATGACATGGGATATATAGTTAGTGTATTTAGTGACGGACTTTTGGCGCTAAATCATTTGGAAGAGAATGAATATGATTTGTTGCTTCTTGATATCAATGTTCCAACGCTAGATGGATTAAAATTGGTTTCAAAGCTAAAAGAATCAAATAACTGTACTCCTACAATTTTTATCAGTGCAAATACAGATATATCTATTATTTCAGAAGCTTTTGATGTTGGGGCTATCGATTATCTTAAAAAACCGTTTCATCTTAAGGAACTTGCAATCAGAATTCAAAAAGAAATGGACAATATACAAAAGATTAGAATTAAGCATATAACCTTAAGTAAAAGATACTCTCTGTTTGTTGATGAAAATAGCTTGTATTTTAACAGAGAAATTCAACAGCTTACAAATAAGAAATTTCAAATAGTTAAATATCTTGCTCAAAACATTGGAACCATTATTACAATAGATACTCTTAGAATCTATGTTTGGGATAATGAGCCTATAGGCGATGCTACTATAAGAGCGGAAATGAGTAGGTTGAAAAAAGAACTCAAAGAAGATTTTATTAAAAACGTAAAAGGTGTTGGATATACCATCGAAAGATATATCCCAAAAGCTTAAATAGCTAAACTACAAAAAACCAAAAAGTTAACCCAACAATAATTCGATAGATTCCAAATACTACGAAAGTATGAGTAGTAAGGAATTTCATCATCGCTTTTACAGTAAAAAATGCAACAACAAATGCCGTTAAAAATCCTATCGCTAAAAGTGAATAATCATCAACAACCATGACGCCTCTATTTTTGTATAAATCATAAAAAGTTGCTACAAACATTGTTGGAATTGCAAGCAAAAATGAAAATTCAGCCGCACTTTTTCTGCTCAATCCTGCGAATAATCCACCAATCATAGTTGCACCACTTCTGCTTGTTCCTGGAATCATTGAAAAGCTTTGAAAAATACCAATAGTTAATGCCTGCTTGATTGTCAAATCATCAACAGTTTTATCTTTTGTGTCATCGTGATTTCTTCTGAAATATTCTATTAATAAAAATATAATACCACCAATAACAAGCATAATAGCAACCGTTTCTATTCCAAAAAGAGCTTTTATTGTTTTGTAGAATAAGAATCCAAATATGGCAGTCGGCAAAAAAGCAATTATGATTTTAATCCATAGCGAAACATTTGCCAATAATCTTTGAGCAAACAAAAATAAGACAGCCAAAATGCTTCCGAGTTGAATTGAAACCTCAAAAGTTTTATGTGCATTTGTTTGTTCTAATCCTAAAAGACTCGAGGCCATTATGAGATGCCCTGTGCTTGAAATTGGTAAGAATTCTGTCAAGCCTTCTAGTGTTCCAAGAATTATTGCGTCAAGTATTGTCATTTGTTTTTTCCTTGTGTTTTGTGTTCTTTCTTTGCGAGTTGAAAGAATTTATTTAAAGCTAATTTTTCTTTGTGATCAATTTTGTAGGTAATCTTTGCTAAATAATTCTTAATTTGGTTTTCTGTGATACCTGTTTTTTTTACGTATTGTTTTAGAATATACTGCGGTATAAATACTTTTTTATTTACAAATTTCTTTGAAATTCGCTCTAGGCTTTGTAACTTTTTATTTGTGCAAAGCCTAGCAAATACAAAAGGTAAATTATAAATTTGATTCCACACTTTGGCCAAATCTGTAATTTTACTCTTGTCATTATTGTGATAAAAATGGAGCGCTTTGTCACCAATTAATATTTCACCTTTGATATTTAAAATATCTGCTAAAACATTTGATGTATCTGATTGATAGTCATTTTTACTTGTTCCAGCTATTGATATTACAGACATTACATCTTTTTTTGCAACTATGCCTATATCTAAACATCTACATTTTTTTGACTTTATTGATGAGATAAATGCCGCATCAACAATTCTCTTTTTGAAATCTTTATTTATTTTTGATGGATATGATTTTCTATAGTTTATAATTTGCTTATCTTGAGACGATTTTAGATTTTGTTTTATAAATACATAAAAAGGTAGTAAGTTTATATAGTCTATTTTGGCAAATATCATAAATAAAAACCCTTTCTTTTTTGTCGCGAATTGGTATAATAACAAACAATCGATAAAAATGAAGTGAAGATTTTTCAATTAAAATTTTGGCAATAAATAAAAACAAGGATTACTCATTATGGTAACAATAGAATTTTTAGGACCGATAGGAAAGGCACCATTGGTTTTAGACATCAAAAATTTAAATGAATTAAGTGAAATATTAAAAGAAGATAGTGATCTTGCGGAATGGCTTCAAAATTCTGCGGTTGCTGTCAATGATGTTTTAATTAAAGATAAAAATATAGTTCTAAAAAGTGGCGACAAAGTGTCTCTTCTTCCACCAGTATGTGGCGGGTGATTTGTGAATCAGTTTGAAACTACAATAAAACCAGAGCTTTATAATAATGGTTTGCCTGTTTGCGAGATAACAAATAGATGGTATGAAAACTACAAAATGATTAATTATGGAGCAATAATAACATTTGTAGGGGTCGTAAGAGATGAGGGTGGAATTGATGGATTAAGTTTTGATATTTATGAGCCAATCTTAAATAGTTGGTTTGATGCTTGGCAAAAGAAAGCTAAAGAAAAAAATGCAATAGTTTTAATTGCCCATAGTAAAGGCGATGTATTAAATCATCAAACATCTTATATTGCGGCTGTTTGCAGTCCTAAACGACGTGTAGCTTTAGAATTAATAGATGAATTTGTTGAAGATTTCAAAGCCAACGCACCAATTTGGAAGTATGACATTATTGATGGAAATAGAATTTATGCACAAGACAGAAGCACTAAAATTGAAGGGGCAGGAATTTTATCATGACAAAAGCAAAAATTGATCTTCACAATCATACATATCTCTGTAATCATGCTGATGGATCGATGGAAGAATATGTTTTAGAAGCTATAAGTCAAAATATTAATATTTTTGGATTTAGTGAACATGCTCCTATGTTAAACTTTGAAGACGGATATAGATTGCTTAGAAAGGATCAAGATTTTTATCAAAATAGTATTCTAGAATTGAAAGAAAAATATAAAAATAAAATAGATATTTTATTGGGATATGAGGTTGATTATATTGATGGAAATTATTTAGAAGAATCAATTTTAAAAGCACCAGTTGATTACCTTATAGGGTCTGTTCACTATCTTGATGAATGGGGATTTGATAATCCAGAATTTATAGGTGAGTATGACAAGAGGGATATTGATAAAATTTGGGAAGAATATTTCACTGCACTAACTAATATGGCACGAAGTGGTAAATTTGATATTGTAGGACATCTTGATTTGATGAAAGTTTTTAATTTTTTACCAAAGAAAAGTATGAAAGAATTAAGTTTTGATGCACTAAAAGAGATTAAAAAATCTGAAATGGTAATCGAAATAAATAGTTCAGGCTTTAGAAAAGCACCAAAAGAACAGTATCCATCTGCGAATATTTTAGAGTTAGCATTTGAATTGGACATACCAATAACTTTTGGTAGTGATGCACATAAGATTTCACAAATAGGTCTATATTATGACGATATAACACTATTGGCCAAAAGAATTGGATATACAGAATGCATTTCTTTTAAAAACAGAGAAAAAATCAAATATAATTTTTAAATATATAAGTTTTATGTCGCTAAAATAAAACATCTACATAGTTGATGTTGAATCAGGTAGTTTTTTGAGGTAAATGTATAAAATTTATACAACTTTTACCTTGAAGTTTGATGGAAGTTTTGATAAAATCTTCCAAATTAAAAAAAATTTAAAGGGGAATTAAATGGGAAAATTTGTTAATAATATTGAAGAGTTTTTAGCTTATTGTGATGAAAATGAAGTTCAGTTTGTAGATTTTAGATTTACTGATTTAAAAGGTATGTGGCATCATGTAAGCTATAGAATGAGCGCTATAAATAAAGATAACTTGAGCGCAGGACTACCATTTGATGGAAGTAGTATCGATGCTTGGCAACCAATTAATCAATCAGATATGATTCTTAAACCAGATGTTCCAACAGCATTTTTAGATCCATTTACAGCTGATGTTACTATTATCGTATTCTGTGATGTTTATGATATTTACAAAGGTGATTTATATGAAAAATGTCCAAGAAGTATTGCTAAAAAGACACTTAAATATGCTGAAGAATTAGGTGTAGCTGATGCTGCATATTTTGGTCCTGAAAATGAATTCTTCGTATTTGATGATGTGAAAATCATTGATGGAATGAATGAGTCTTACTATAAAGTAGATTCAACTGAGGGTGGTTGGTCAGATAACACTTCTTACGAAGGTGGAAATATGGGTCACAGACCAAGAGTTAAAGGTGGTTATTTCCCAGTAGCTCCTATTGATAGTGGTGTTGACATGAGAGCAGAAATGATGCTTGTATTAGAGCAAGTTGGTTTAGAAGTAATCCTTGGACACCATGAAGTTGCACAAGGTCAACATGAAATTGGTATAGTTTTCTCTGATATTATTGGAGCAGCCGACAATGTTCAAAAATTAAAATATGTTATCAAAATGGTAGCTCACTTAAATGGTAAATCTGCAACATTTATGCCAAAACCACTTTACGGTGATAATGGAAATGGTATGCACGTACACCAATCTTTATGGAAAAATGGAAAAAATTTATTCTATGCACAAGGTAGTTATGGAAATATTTCAGATACTGCTAGACATTATATTGGTGGTGTTTTCCAACATGCAAGAAGTGTTGCGGCATTTACAAATCCTTCGACTAACTCTTACAAAAGACTTATCCCAGGATTTGAAGCACCTTCAATCTTAACATTCTCTTCTCAAAATAGAAGTGCATCTTGTAGAATCCCATACGGTGCAGGCGAAAAAGCTGTTAGAGTTGAAATGAGATTCCCTGATAGTACTGCTTGCCCATATTTAGCATTCGCAGCTATGATGATGGCTGGACTAGATGGTATTAAAAATAAAACTGAGCCTGTTGGACCAATGGATGAAGATTTATATGAATTATCTCTTGATGAAATTAGAGAAAAAGGTATTCCTCAAATGCCTCATACTTTAAGAGGCGCTTTAGAAGGTCTTATTAGAGATAATTCATTTTTACAACCAGTATTTACACCTGAATTTATTAATGTTTATCAACATTACAAATTTGAAACACAAGTTTGGCCATATGAAGCTAGACCTACACCATTTGAATTTAAAACAACTTATTCTTGTTAATATTCAATTGAAGTTTAAAAACCCCATCATGGAAGTGATGGGGTTTTTTTATGCCTAAATTCTTCTTGCTTATTATATTTAGTATTTAATTGCAACCGTAAAAAATAATTTTTCTATTAAAATGATAAGATTAAACAAAAGGAAAACTACAAATGAAAAATATTCTAATTATTAATGGACATCAATACTATAAAGATGTCGCTGAAGGAAAATTGACTCAAAGTGTTATTGATAAAGCAGATGATTTCTTTATAAAAAATGGATTTATAGTAAAGCATAGTAAAGTTGAAAGTACTTATGATATACAAGAAGAAGTTGAAAAATTCAAATGGGCCAATTGTATATATTTTCAATATCCTGTATATTGGATGACTTTGCCATGGATGGCAAAAAAATATGTTGATGAAGTTTTTTCAGCTGGTGTTGGAAAAGTAACTTATGCAAGCGATGGCAGAAGCAGCACAGATTCTAGTAAAAAGTATGGATCTGGAGGATTGATGAGCGATAAAACTTATATGCTAAGCTTGACTTACAATTGCCCAGTTAGTGAATTTGATAATAAAGATGGGTTTTTTGAAGGATTATCTTTAGATCAGTCAAATTATGCTGTTCATAAAACATTCCAGTTTTGTGGTGCAAAGCCATTAGAAACTTATGCAATTCACGATATATTTAAAGGTGATATGAATTTGAAAGAAGAATTAGCACGACTCGAATTAATATTATGTAAAAATTTTATTAAATAGATCCTAGCTAAAGAGCTTTAGATAAATAAGTTTTAAATTTTTTTGAGTCTAAGTTCTTCTAACACATCAAGTTGAATTTCTTCTATTTTAGTAAGTTTTTCCCATTGATGGTAAAGTAAATGATCTATCTTTTCATTTAATTGTCTTATTTCAAGTTCAGCCTTTAAATTAACTTGATAATCGTGTTGAGATCTTACTCTGTCTTTTGCTTCTTGTCTATTTTGACTCATCATAATTATTGGAGCTTGAATAGCAGCAAGACACGAAAGAACTAAATTTAATAAAATATAAGGAAATGGATCTACTGGATTCCATAAAAATATCATTGAATTTATCGTAATCCATACAAGTAAAAATCCTGCAAATACACCCATAAATGCCCAGCTTCCACCAAAAGATGCAATTTTATCTGCTACTCTTTCTCCAAGTGTCCATTTAGTATCAAAATCTTTATCAAGATTTGCAGATATGAGTTCATGGTTTGTGATATTATTAATTACTTCTTTTTCAAGTTCTGTTAGATTTCCTTGATCTGTTTCAAGTAGATTATTGACATAAAGATTTTGATAATGATGCAAGTCATTATCACAAATATTTGACATGCTATCCCATGTTGAAATGTCTTTTTTGATTAGTTGTGCAACTGTATCTCTTATGATATCCGCATGAATAATATGTGAAGAACCAAACTTTTTATGACAAACGGAACATTCATACAATTTATTGTGCTTCATTATGTGATCCTAGTTTTTACTTTAATTATATAGTATTAACTTTATATAGACTTACAGATTGCTATTTATTAAGAAAATCGTATTAAGTTTATTTATTATATGATTGGCTTGGTTTATTTATTGAAAGATACACATCTAATCTTAATATTATAGGAGAATATAATGAAGAAAATATTTGGAAAAATATTGCTTTTGGTAGCTTTTGTTGGATCTGGTTTAGCAGATGATTATGAAGATGGAATTAATGCGTATGACAAGAAAGATTACAAAACAGCATTTAAGCTTGTGAGTAAATCTTGTAGCGAAGGATATCCTTTGGGATGTAGAATGCTTGGAGCATATTATGAAGACGGAATTGTAATTCCTTATAACTCAGATGAAGCGCTTAATTATTATACAAAAGCTTGTGATATGCAAGATCAATGGTCTTGTGAGCGGTATACATTGTTTAGGGCAACATTACCTGTCTGTTCATCAAATGAGATATCTTGGACTAATGATAATAGGTATTTTAATGCTGGTTTTACTGCAGATGGAACATTTCCATCAATTTTAGCTGATGCAAAAACAATTCAAATAGATAAAAAACTTAAAATTATAAATGTTTGGACAATTTGGCTTTCTAGCGAAGCTGGTAGAAATTCACAAGCATTGGATCATCAAAATTATGAGAATTTTGGATACATGAAAGTTTTGCTCACAATTAATTATGGAAGCATGAAAAATAAACTCAATATCAATAGTGACTACAATTGTAATGGCAGCTTGTTAAAAACAGACAATACAGCTGGTGAATGGACAATTATTGAGCCAGGATCAATATTGGAAGTTATAGCTGATAATATAAAAGAAAAATACAAATTAAAATAAAAGGATTTAGGATGAAAAAAATATTTTTAGTAATAAGTATTTTCTCAGTGATATTATTTGGAAAAGATACTTTGGATAGAAAAACAATTCAATCAGCAGCATTTTTAAATGAAGTTGCAAGTGGAATAAATCAGCAATTACCAATGATGTTGGATCAAGAAACTAGAGCTGATTCTGCTATTGGATTAGATAAGGAAATAGTATATAAATATACCCTTGTCAATACAAATCAAAATGATTTTTCACCTAAAGACTTAATCAATGCATTGAAGCCATCTATAAAGAATTCTGTTTGTACAACACCAAGTGTTAAAATATTTCCTGAAAATGGAGTAAAAATGACATATAGTTATTATAGTAAAGATGGTAAGTTCATTGCAGAGTTTACAATTACACCTCAAGATTGCGGATTCTCTAAAAATAAGAAATGATTTACGAACTTACAAACCCATTGACAAAAACTTTAATAACTCATTTAAGGGATAGTAAAAGTGATGCTATAAGATTTAGACACTTAATTCGCGAGCTAACAAAACAGCTAGCCTATGAAGCACTTAATAAATTCGAATTAAAATCTAAATGTATTAAGACTTGGAAGGGTGATGACACATTTGATAGTATTGAGGAAGAAAATATTATTGTAGTTACAATATTACGAGCCGGAATGCCTATGCTTGAAAGTGTAATGGAGCTTTTGCCAAATATAGCTGCAGGCTTTTTAGCAATGCAAAGAGATGAGAAAACTCACAAAAGTTTACTTTACTACGATAGATTACCTGACTGTGAGGGGAAGATAATACTTCTGGTTGACCCAATGGTTGCAACTGGCGGATCAATGTGTGATGCAATTGAACACATTCAAAGAAGAAATCCAAGAAAGATCATAACTCTAAATATTATTGGTTCACCTGAAGGTGTAAAAATCGTTCAAGATTTTGCTCCAGATGTTGATATCTTTATTTCTCAAATAGATGACACATTAAATGATGACAAATTTATCATCCCAGGTCTTGGAGATGCTGGAGATAGGTCTTATAATACATTATGACTTGTCATCAGCTATCATAAAATAAAAGGTTTTGCCAAATCGTTAATTATATGTCAACACCTTGTCTGATACAAATAGAGCTTTTAAAAAAATAATTATGGAAGTAAGAAATAGTCAGTTCTTCTGTTTTTTGAAAAACATTCCGCTGTGTGTTCTTTACAAATTGGATTACTTTCCCCGTAGCTAAAAGTTACAATTCTATCAGCATTAATTCCTCTATTTATAAGGTCATTTTTTACCGAAATTGCTCGCTTTAGTCCTAGTGCATAGTTGTATTCATCACTTCCAGATTCATCACAATCACCCTCAAGTTTAATTTTAAAAGTGTCACCTTTTGATGAAATTATTTTAATTTTATTCGCATTTTCTGTTGTTACTAATAGATCATCTTCGCTTAATGAATACACATCTACAGGAAAATGAATCGATTTTAATGTCACATTTTCCCCGTTTACATTGCTAACAGTAGTATTTCTAGTATTATCTATAATATTATTCTTATTTTGAGAACTACTATCCGTTATTGTTGTGATGATTCTTTCTGACGCAATAACCTCTTGAGCTGTTTTGTTTATGTCATTAAGAGATATAGAATTATTTTCATCTTTTTTTACAGTTTTATTGATATCATTAAATGATATTACTTCTTGTTTTGATGCGCAACCAGTAAGCATAATAGCTAGAGATATAGCAGCAATATTTATTATTTTTAAACTCATATTAATTCCCTTGAAATTTTTGCGAATTATACTTTATAAATATGAATGTTTGATGAAATTTAGTGTGATGTAGTATGTTTTTTAATGAGGATAGAATTTTATTTCAAAATAATTTGTCATAATAAGAGGAGATCCATAATAGCAAGACCAAATAATTGGTCAAGCTATTAATATATTATAAGAATAATTATTTTACGTTA
>ERZ1034363.19-NODE-19-length-106326-cov-4.889797_pt1 | contig 106326 bp, 147 predicted proteins | sample MGYA00520616_ERZ1034363 | MGnify/ENA primary metagenome ERZ1034363 (study PRJEB33736, sample SAMEA104284506) | Azolla filiculoides | biome: Urban; feature: Water surface; material: Ditch water | place: Netherlands | collected 2015-10-28 | depth 0-0.1 m ...
TAAGGAGTCTGGTGACGCTGTAGAGAATCTTGGTGACGCTATCGCCACTATGACTGTAGCTGAAATCGCTACTGCTACTGACAAGACTGAGCGCGGTGTTCGTACTCTGTTGACTCGTCGTGGTATCAAGGTTGCTGACTACGATGGCGCTGCAAAGCGTGCTAAGGCCGAAGGTAAAGCTGCTAAAGCTGCCTAATATGTAGGTAAAAATAATGGGCAAGAGTAGCAAATACTCTTGCCCATTTTTCTTTGGGATAAATAATGCAAGTAACTGTTAAATATTATGATACTGACAGCTTTCTCATTGAGGAGGTAATCCGTCAGGCAAAAAACAATTACGGCGCCCAAGCACAGGTTAGTGTGTTCCCTGATTCAGATACACCTATAGATTACCTATATTTTGCTATTCGAAGACTAATAACTGGTGAACAGTTAACCCTATTATATGATAGTGGGGCGTTGTACCAAAAAGATTTAGAGCGTTTAAGGGCAGAGACTATGAGAAAAGTCGGAGAAGTCCTAGACGATGTTATAATGGAAACTGAGGCTAAGCTCACTAAGGAGGATTGATGGATGTAAGCGCTGTTGTACTAAAAAAGCTGCTTACGGAGAGCAATCTTGAACTCTGGGCAAAGCTTAAACTAGCATTTCTAGACTCTGCATATAGCTCGGTATACAGTGCGATAAACCGTCACTACTCCAAGTATAATGAACTGCCTACATTTGAGGACTTAGAAGTCTCTCTTAGAGAAGGTGCAACATCTAAGATAGTTGCTGCTCTAAAACTTGTAGATACTGATGATATTAGTTCAGATGTAGCTCTAGATGCTCTAATAGATCAATATACACAGAACGAAACAATTAAACTACTAGATCGCTTTGTTGATAAACTTCCACTATACGATACAGTAGAGATTAAAGATAACTTAGCTAATATTGTTCTTACGCTAGATGAAAAGACGCTGACTACAGAAGGCGTTTTCGCTATGAATGATATTCTACTATTCCAGCCAGATGATGAGCTTAACAGAAATAAAGTATTTCTTGGTCTTAATAATACTTTTGATGCTGTACTTGGCGGGGTTGCTAGACAGGAGCTTATTCTTATTGGTGGCAAGCGCGGTAGCGGTAAGTCGATTGCTTCTAATAACCTAATGGTTAATCAGTATGAAGCAGGTAATAGTTCTCTATATTTCAGTATTGAAATGACAGGCTATGAGACTTTGCAGCGTACTATGTCTATTCTAGCAAATGTTAATCACCAGAACCTAAAGCAGAATAAGTTAAACGATGAAGAGATTCTACGAGTTGTTAAAGCTCGTGCAGGTATGTTCCAGGACTCTAGCGGATTAGTTGATGAATTTCTAAAGACTAACGATCGTTATAAGTTTGAATCGCAACTTATTAGAGAGTGCAAGTTAAAAGAAGATAATCAGATGATTATCATTGACGATCGTGCATTGACCCTAAGTTCGGTAGACTTGCACATAGGTAAGGCTAAGGCCAAGTTTGGTGATAAGCTGACCACAGTTATCATCGACTACCTAAATCAGATCGTAATTGACGGAGGCTTCTCTCAGTTTGACTGGCAACCACAGGTTATCATTTCTAAGAAGTTGAAGGAAATTGCTCGTAAGTACGATATAGTCATGGTGAGTCCGTATCAGATTGATGCCACTGGCGAAGCACGCTTCGCAAAGGGCATACTTGATGCAGCGGATATTGCGCTGACTATGGAAGCTCACGATAAAGACCTTGGCGCAATGACTTTCGATACTTCTAAGATTCGTGGTGGTCGTGAGTTGAAGTTCACTTCTCCTATTGACTGGGATACTCTTCGGATTAGTCCAGTAAGTATGGAAACTCCAGAGAAGAAAGAATCTCCAGTTAAGAAAGCTGGTGGCAAGAAAGAAGCTAAGAAAACAGACGAAGAAGCAGTAGACCTACCTTGGGATCAATAATGAGACTATGCAAAGATTGCAGACACTATAAAGCACTAAACTGGTGTAAATCTCCACGAAACGGTTTATCCGTACTAGATGGGGAAGTACTAGTACTATTTGCTACAGCATGTAGAAGTGATAATACAATGTGTGGGCAGAGTGCTAAACATTGGCAGGCTATATTACCTGTTACTCCAGTTGTAGAGACTAAACCTTGGTGGAGATTCTGGTAATGGATTACGTAGCCGATTTATTAAAAGAGAAGAATATCCCGTTTAATGTATCGGGACATGATTACCTAATTAAGTGTTTGAACCCAGATCACGACGATTCAAACCCGTCTTGCCGTGTTCATAAAACCACAGGGGCAGTTCATTGCTTCTCCTGTGGCTTTAAACGTAAAAGTATCTTTGAACACTTTGGTATCCTTACTAACCATACATTTATTAAAGTAGCAAAGCTAAAAGAGAAAATCGCTCAGTTAAAGATTGATAGAGACGGTCTAGAAGTTCCTCCAGTTGCTATTCCTTTTGTTAGAAATTTCAGGGGTATTAGTGCTGCTACACTACAGAAGTTTGGAGCATTTTATATACCTGGAGAAGGTAAGTATCTTAAAGGGATGGAAGATCGTATTATTTTTCCTATTAGAGATATTACAGAAAAGATTGTGATGTTCCTCGGTAGGCATACTCTGTCTCAAGGTAATCCTAGATACTTAAATTACCCTAGTGGCGTTAGTATTCCTCTATACCCTCCTACAGTAGAAAAGGGTATAAATAGTATTGTAATGGTTGAAGGTCTGTTTGACTTTCTTAACTGCTATGATAAGGGACTAACTAATACAGTTTGCCTATTTGGAACTAATACACTACAGAAAGACACTAGAGGCAAACTTCTTCCTTATAAGATGCAAGGTATATCGAAGATATACCTTATGTTAGACGGTGATGATGCCGGTAGGGAAGCAGCTAAGAAATTGAAACCACTTATTGAAGCCGAAGAGTTTGAATGTGAAGTGATTGGTTTGGAAGATAACCAAGATCCGGGCGAACTCTCACAAGAATATATTGATAGCATAAGAGAGTACGTTAATGGATAGAATTGTTATTACGATAGAATATAGGCCAATGCGAGGAGAGGGGTATAGACTTCAAAATGTTATTAACCTAGACTCCTATAAGCAAAGTCCCGATGTTCTAGAATATGCCGCTAGAAACAGTGCTAAACAGTTCTCTCATGAATTAGACATGGAACTTGCTAACTTAGCGTATGCTCCTAAAATGCAACCACGTACTTTAGCTGATAGGCTAGGTATTACAGACCCATCCAGCCTACCAGACTTTTATAGAGGTGCTAATGCTTAAAATTCTTAATGGTGTAAAACTTTCGGTTAAATGGAAAAAAGAAGATAGTAGTATTACTGCCACTAAAGAAGTTTTTATGGATATACCTTGGCTAGAACAATATACTAAAGATATAAAAGAACATGAATTAATAGACATAAGGGTGGAACCTACATGGCGCTAAAGATCTGCATTATCGACAAATGCCCAAGTAAAACAGACTACAGTAAATATTTTGATTTTGAATTTGAGCACTTTCATCTATCTTCTGTATACTTGCAGAAGATTCTCAAAAAAGATGTGGACTTAGACATTGACATTGATTATTATGATTATGTCATTCTAGTAGGTGCAGAAGCTACTAAGCATTTCGCTAAAGCATCTGTAACTAATACAGCAGGTCTATTACTAGAAGGTCGTTTTCTTCCTCTTAGTAACCCTGCTATGCTAGCTTTTCGTCCAGAAGGCAAGCCAGAGTTTGAGCGTGCAGTAAGTCAGATTAAGAAGTATATCAGTGGAGAAACCACTAATACTGCTGTAACTGGTGATTTTAAAGGAATTGAAGATGTCGAAGAAGCAAACGCATTCTTCCAAGAAGTCCTCGATAATGCGGAAACGTATGTTGCACTCGATACGGAAACAACCTCGCTTTACGTTAGAGATGGTTACGTTCTGGGAATTTCTATATCGTACAAGCTTTTCCACGGAAGATACGTTTCCTCTGACGCAATTGATGAGGAAGGCCTCTCACTACTCCAAGAGATTATTACGAAGTTCCAGATCGTCTTCCATAACCGTAAGTTTGACGAAAAGATGTTGCGGTATCATTTCGGATTAGAATTTAAACCCGATTGTGATGATACCATGGTTGAGCACTATGTACTAGATGAATCGGAAGGTACTCATGGCCTTAAGGGGCTAGCGATTAAACATACAAACTACGGCGAGTATGATAAAGCACTTGATGACTTCCGCGAAGAGTACTGTAAGCAACATGGTATTACTAAAGATCAGTTTACTTACGATCTTATTCCTTTTGATGTTATCTCAGTGTACGCAGCGATTGATACGGCTGTAACGTTAGAGCTACATCTTAAGTTCCGCCCTATCATTGCTAAGAATCCTAAGCTAGAAAGTGTTTACCGTAATATTCTTATTCCAGGGGTTAAATTCCTTATGGAAATGGAAGAAGTGGGTATTCCAATGGATAGAGAACGGCTAGTGGCTGCCGAGAATTACTTGGATAAGTGGATTCTAGAAGCTAAAGAAGAGATTTACCAATTTGAGGAAATTAAGCGTTATGAAAGAGATACTGGAAAGATTTTCAATCCAAATTCTGTACAGCAACTACGCACTGTTCTATTCGATTATCTTAAGCTCACGCCTACTGGTAAGCTAACTAAGACAGGTGCTTTAAGTACTGATGCAGAAGTATTAGAAGAACTATCGGAAGAACATCCTCTACCTGCTGCAATCTTAAAGGTTCGTCAGCTAGGGAAGATCCGTAGTTCTTATATTAGTAAGATTCTACCGGAACTGGATAAAGATGAACGGATTCGAACTAATTTTAATCTTACCTTTACTAGCTCAGGTCGCCTCAGTTCTAGTGGAAAATTCAACGCACAGCAAATACCTCGCGATGATCCAATTATCAAAGGATGTATCAAAGCACCAAACGGTTATAAGATCGTTTCTCAGGATTTGACGACTGCGGAGATGTACTATGCCGCTGTGCTTGCAGGTGATAAGAACCTGCAAAAGGTGTTCAGTTCTAAGGGTGACTTCCACTCTACAATCGCTAAGATGGTATTTAATCTTGATTGTCCTGTAGAAGATGTTAAGAAGCTGTTTCCTCTTGATCGTCAAGCTGCTAAAGCTGTTTCATTCGGTATTCTTTATGGTTCAGGCCCACAGAAAGTTGCTGATACAGTTAATAAAGAAGGTGGCAATATGACCCTTTCTGATGCTCAAGAAGTTATTAAACAATATTTCAATACCTTCAAGAAATTGAAGTCTTGGTTGAATGAACGAAAGGATTTTATTTCTGCAAATGGATACACCTACTCATTCTTCGGGCGCAAACGCCGCCTACCTAACGTTTTTAGCTCTGATAAAGGCATCGCAGCACATGAAGTCCGATCAGGAATTAACATGGAAGTCCAGTCGCTTGCGTCAGATATTAACCTTCTCGGAGCAATCGACACCGCTAACGAGGTAAAGCGAAAAGGTCTAGATGCTAAGATATTCATGCTAGTTCATGACTCTATCGTTGCTCTAGTACGAGAAGATCAGGTTGATGAATACTGTGAAATTCTTTCTAGAAATACTCAGAAAGATCGTGGTTGTAGCATCCCTATGAGTCCAATTGGTGTAGACCAAGAAATTGGTGATGACTACTCTTTTGGAAAGTTCGACAAGAAATATGAAGTTACAGGAAATATGCTGGCCCGTCTATAAGTTAGGTAATACCCGTCCTCTTACAGAGGACGGTGTAGTATTCTACCATCACGATAGTAAGACGGGGCCAGTAATTGAAATAGTAGACGATACGTCTATTAAAGGGCCGAGTCTAGCAGTAAGGCGTATGAAGCTTGGGCTTGGTGGAAATGTTAAACTATACAAGATTAAGTTCGCACTATTCTATATTGCAGACTTAATAAAATTGGCTAAGCCCAATGTTTGGTTTATAGATTCTACTGGAAAAGTTTTTCAGTATACTAAGTCCAAGTTTGTACCTTTAGTGTTTAAAAAGGTTACTAACGTAATACGTGATGTGTCCTGCTACCTAATAGAAGTTGAAGGTGGCCAGGCAAGATACAAAGTACTATATCCTCCAACAAGCAGTCAAAAGTATGCTGGACTATTAGTACTAGGAAAAGGATATATTTTATATGGATTCTATGAAGAAGCCCACGACACTACCTATAGGAAAATTTAATGCCTAAAGCTGTAATATCTAATAGAATCTATATGGATTTGCCGGTTAACAAGCAGGAACTGTTTGACGAACTAACATACAAGATTGTAAACTCTACAGGTAATACTAAGTACGATACTACTGAGATTATTCGTAATTATAGAATGGTAACACCCACTATAATTAGTATTCCCCAAGGTAGGCAGGACTTGATTCCCAAGCATTATGAAGTAATAGATAAGAGAGTCGTGGAGTTTGCAGATTTTCCTGCGCCTAAGTTCGAACTTTTTGAAGAACAAAAAGTAGTTTACGACGAGGTACACGATACAGCTATTATCAATGCACTAGTGGGTTGGGGTAAGTCATTCTTCGCTCTGCATATGGCTGCGAAGTTTGGACTAAAAACTTTGATTATTGTTCATACTACTGCTCTACGCGATCAGTGGATTGAAGAAGTACAGAAGCTGTATGGGTTTAAGCCAGGTATTATCGCTGCAGGTGTATGCAATATTGAGCCAGCCATTGTAATTGGTAATGTACAGTCTGTAATTAAAGTAATTCCTAAAATTGAAAAAGTCTTTGGTACTCTAGTAGTGGATGAATGTCACCATACACCGGCTACTACATTCTCTACAATTGTGGATAAGCTACACTGTAGGTATAGACTTGCACTTAGTGGTACTCTACAGCGTAAAGATGGTAAGCATATTCTGTTTCCAGACTTCTTTGGCAATCAGATATTTAAACCACCACAGAATAATACCCTTGACCCTAAAATACAGATACTTAAGACTAAGATCAAAATGCCTCCTGGAAAATCCTGGGCAGATAGAGTGACTGGGCTACTAGGTGATGCAGAGTATCAAGACTTCATTGGAGCTATGGCTCTAGTACAGGCTAATAAAGGCCATAAAGTTCTAGTTGTAGGAGATCGAGTAGACTTCCTACAAAAGATTCAAGCAATGATTGGTGAACGTTCTGTAGTAGTTGTAGGCGAAACAGTTAATAGAAAGAAGGAAGTAGAAAAGATTATTAAAGGAGAAGCAGATATACTATGCGGCTCAGTTCGTATATTCGCAGAAGGTATTTCAATTAATAGCTTAAGCTGCCTTATTCTAGCAATGCCTATCGCTAGTACTCCATTACTTGAACAGCTTATTGGTCGAGTAATGCGACTATCAGAAGGCAAGTTGAATCCAGTAGTAATTGATATTAATTACGCAGGGCATTCTGAAAAAGGTCAGAATGAAAAACGTCTCATGTTCTACCTAGAAAAAGGTTGGAAGATAGAAAATATATGATAACCTCTAAAGATAGATACCTCAATGCCTTAATTGTACACAAGTTGCTAGAACGTACCCTAGAGAGTGCTATTGTACAATCAAAACAAGAATTAAGACTGTTACAGGCAGCTATGCAGGCAGAGTGTAGTCATGAAAATAAATTCTATGAAGATACCTTTGACTACCATAAAAGAGAGGACTGGGTAGTATGCCATTGCAAAGATTGTGGCAAATATCTAGGACGAAAGTAGCATTGCTAAAAATTGACTTGAAAAGTATTATCAATAATGATATAATATTGTTTGTGAGTGGGAAATGACTTTATTTTTTAACATTGAAAAAGTAAACAAGGCTGCTAAGGGTAGTCCAACACAAACACTTCGTATCATCAAAGATATGAGTGACCGTAACCCAATCACCAAATACTACAAGTTATTGACTGGTAACTCCTTTCTGCTAAAGCCAGAACTATTATTGAACGACAAGACCACAGACATTCTGTATGTATATCAATATGTTCTTTTAGCAGCAAGACGTGACTATTCTTTATACAAACTTTTTGGAGAAAAATCTTTACCGCTATCATACTTTCCTGATATTAACCTAAGCAGTATAAGAACTAATCCATTACTTAATGTAACTAATTCAGAAATCAAATTTAAATACGAGGAATAAATATGGCAATCGCATTCGGAAATACTAAGGGTAAGGCACAATCTAAGAAGGTTGATTCTTTCGAGTATAAGGATGGTGAAAATACAGTACGCATTATCGGTGGTGTTCTCCCCCGCTATGTGTATTGGTTGAAGGGCACAAACAACAAGGATATTCCAGTTGAGTGCTTAGCTTTTGATCGTGAAGCCGAAAAGTTTAACAATCTAGAAGAAGATCATGTTCCTAAGTTCTTCTCTGATAAGAAATGCTCTTGGGCTTACAGTGTAAATTGTATTGACCCTGCAGACGGTAAGGTTAAAGTCCTTAATCTGAAGAAGAAACTCTTTGAACAGATTCTGTCTGCTGCTGAAGATTTGGGTGATCCGACTGACTTTGATAGTGGTTGGGATATTGTGTTCAAGCGTCAAAAGACTGGCCCATTGCCATTCAATGTTGAATACACCCTGCAAGTTCTGCGCTGCAAGAAGCGCAAGCTTTCCGACGCAGAGCGTGCAGCAGCTGATGCTGCCGAAGATATTGATACTAAGTATCCACGTCCTTCTGCTGACGAAGTTCTTAAGACTCTAGAGAAGATTACCTCTGGTGATACTGATGAAGAACCTGACACGGCTGCTAAGGAAGCTATTGCTGAACTTTAATAGCTAAATAAAAAGCCCCGAAGGATTTTATCCCTTGGGGCTTTTTTATCTGGAGAAATAGTATGGGAATTAAATACCCAACTTGTACTCAGTGCGAGTGTATAAAAGAATCAAAAAAGAGCTTATGTAAGTTTCCTAGTGAACGCCCATCCAAGTGGAGTTATTGTTCCGGCAGAATACCTTATAAGTCTCTAGTTAATGAGTCAATAGAGTATGTACTACGAAACTATAAGAGCTTCCGATGAAAGATAAAGTAATAGGATACTTAGCTGATCTAAAAGAACGTATGATGATGCATAGGGATCACAGAGAAGTACTAGCTGATTTATTTCTAGAAGATGGAGTGTCTGCTAGACTTCATGAAATACGCTATGATACTTTTCCAATGGCTAAAGTTACACTAACGGTGGAGATATATCTTTGAAGATACTTATTTCAGCCGATCACCATATTAAGCTAAATACAAAGAATATTCCGGTTGATTGGGCTAAAAATAGATTTAAACTACTGTTTGAACAGTTGCATGAAATTGAAAAAACAGTAGATATGCATATACTAGCAGGTGACTTCTTTGATAAGATGCCTAGCTTAGAAGAACTAGAGTTATATTATGATTTTGTATCTGGGTGCAAGTGTGAAACCTGGATTATTCCCGGTAATCATGAAGCTTTAAAGAAAGATACAACATTTCTAACATATCTAAAGAATATTACTAATCGTCTCAACGAGAAGGTATGCATTATTGATGACTACTTTAGTTGGAACGGTGTAGATTTTATACCATATAATCGTCTAAAAGATTTTGAAAAGAATCCTAAAGACTTTGATAGTGGGTATAAACTATTAGTGACGCACGTTCGCGGAGAGATTCCACCCCATGTTAAACCCGAAGTTGATCTATCAATATTTGATTCATGGGAAACAGTGTTCGCAGGTGATCTTCATTCTTATGCTAATAGCCAGCGTAACATATTATATCCTGGAAGCCCTGTCACTACCAGTTTCCATCGCGGCTTGGTCGATACAGGGGTTATCATCTTTGATGTTGATACGTCTACTCATGAGTTCGTCAAATTAGATGTACCTCAGCTGATTCGTAAGACCATCCAGGCTGGGGAGCCGATGCTCCCGACCGAGTATCATCATACAATATATGAGATTGAAGGCGATATGGCCTCTCTTGCTAATATTGAAGATAATGCTCTAATGGATAAGAAAGTGACAAAACGTAGTAACGATACTGCGTTAATACTTTCTCCAGAAATGACACTAGAACAAGAGGTGCAAGAATATCTATCATATATTCTAGAACTTCCCGAGGACACTGTGAATAAGGTACTAAAGACTTACAATGATCACGCTAAAAACATTGCGGTGGAGTAACTTATTCTCCTACGGCAAAGATAACGTAATAAATTTTAATGCAAATCCAATTACTCAGTTAATTGGTAAGAATGGGCATGGTAAAAGTAGTATTGCCCTAGTTCTTGAAGAAGCACTATACAATAAGAACTCTAAAGGTATTAAGAAAACCGATATTCTTAATAGACACATTAAGGATAAGTCTTATTCCATAGAGTTAGAGTTTGATAAAGATGGTGATAACTATCTAATTGAAACTTTTAGAAATAGTGCTCAGAAAGTAGTTCTGTATAAGAATGGGGAGAATATCTCCTCTCATACAGCTACAAATACTTTCAAGATGATTGAAGATATCATGGGTATCGACCATAAGGCTTTCTCTCAGCTAGTGTATCAGTCAAGTGCTGGAAGTCTAGAGTTTCTTGTAGCTACCGACACTAATAGAAAGAAGTTTCTTATTGAACTTCTGAATCTTACCAGATACGTGGAAGCCTTCGAAGTATTTAAAGCTGCCTCTAAGGAAGTATCTGAGGAAGTTATTAGTATCGAATCTTCAATCAAAACTACGCAGGCTTGGTTAGATAAGAGTAGTGGAATTGATCTTACAGAGAAGCCTCTACTAGCAGAATTTGACCTAGACCCTAAATTGGAGCAAGAGTTAGCGGCGCAGAAGTTGCAGCAAGCTACTATACTGGATATAAATAAGCGAATTGCTAAAAATAACCAGTACAAGGAAAGTTTAGGCCAAATTGACCTGTCTAAGGTCAAATCTGCCCCAACTGAGGTTAAGGACGTTTCTGGATTATCTGAGGAGTCTGGAGAGCATAAGAAGGTGATTAAAGATGCTGACTCTTTTATTACTAAAGTTGCTAAGCTTAATGGGGTTTGTCCCACCTGCTTACAAGAAGTTAATAGACCTAAACTGGACGAACTTATCCAGGAGCAGGAGAGTCTTAAAGCTGCTGCTAAGAAGGCTATTGAGAAAATAGACGCTGAGATAGCAGAAAATACTAAAGTCACTAAAGCCTACACTGAGGCACAGAAACTTAAGAGTGAATGGGAATCTTACCATGCTCTAATTGATCCAGATATGAATACTGAGATACTTGAGTATGATAATCTGGAATTGGTAATTGAGAGTCTAACTAAAGAAATTGCTAATCAGCAAAGACAAGCTAAGGCAGTATCTGAGGCTAATAAAGTGGCCCAAGCACACAATGCTAAGATTAGCGTTATTAGTGAGCAGATGGAGTCTATGCAAGCTGATCTAGCTATATTCTCTGGAAAGCTCAGTATTGTTGCTGAAAAGCTTAGTCTACTACAGATTCTGCAAAAGACTTTTAGTACTAGTGGGCTTATTGCTTATAAGATTGAGTGCCTAATCAAGAATCTTGAAGATTTAGCTAATGAGTACCTAGCAGAGCTTAGTGATGGTAGATTTCAGATTACTTTCAAAGTAGCTTCCAGTGATAAACTAAATGTGGTGATTACTGATAATGGCAAAGATATTGATATACTTGCTCTTAGCGGCGGAGAGCGTGCTCGCGTTAATACTGCCACCCTTCTGGCTATTCGTAAGCTTATGCAGTCTCTTAGTAATGCTAGGATTAACCTTCTGGTTCTAGATGAAACTATTGATAGCTTGGATGTAGACGGTAAGGAAAAGCTAGTAGAAGTTCTTCTAGCTGAGGAACATCTTAATACTTTCTTGATCTCTCACGGTTTTACTCATCCATTACTAGAAAAGATTACAGTAATTAAAGAACAAAATATATCGAGGCTGGAATGAAGATACAAGGGATACAGGTAATACGTAATCAAGTTGAAGTAGAGGTCTCGGCAGGTACTATTATTGAACATACTATTAGACTCTTTGATAAATTCCACGGTAGGCCTGCTAGTGATTGTTATATTGATACAAACGGAGATTGGTGGGTGTACGAATATACTCACCCCCATAATGGAGATGATGAATATCGTCTTTTAAGACCTGCTACAGAGGAAGAATTACGCTTAGAGCGCATTCGCAAAGAACTGTGGCAATTAAGGAACTTCAATGAGGATGTATAATGTACAGGTAAATGCAGACTTAGTAGACTGTATTTATCCAGATATGCAGGATTGGCAGTCCTTTCATGATACTATGCATCAAGTACTTTTAGTTGAGTATACTCTAAGACTTACAGGTAATATACCTACTGCAGTTGAGGGTCGAGGGCACGCTGGTAAAATATGGGATTTTTTGGAATGAGTAATCTATGGTTAAACATTGCATTTGGAATATACCATTTACAGATAGGTAAAGAGGGTATTAGGTTTAGTAAGAATATATTCTGGGGAGATAATAAACCTCCTAAGTGGTTTAGAGTATATCAGATAGGTAATTGGCATGGTTGATTCACGACAAAAAGGGGCTAGAGCCGAATCAGATATAGTGAAGAAGTTATCAGATCATACAGGTTTGAACTTTAAACGAATTCCTATGTCTGGGGCGCTTGATGCTTCTCACGGTTTAAAGGGTGACGTATATATACCCAATAGTTTAAATATATACTGTATAGAGGTTAAGCACTATAAAGATGACCACTATACGTCAAAGCTGCTTACTGATAAGAAGCCCCAACTAATAGAGTGGTGGGAACAAACTATTAGAGAAGCGGCTCAGATAAGTAGAAAACCACTCTTGATTTTTAAGTTCGATCGTAGTAAAATATTTGTTGCGTTTAAAGAAATGCCAAAGGATACTAATTATAGATGCACTTTTAATAGTATTGATGGGCATGAATTCTATGTTGCAAAACTAGATGATTGGCTAAAATATGAAAATCCGAGGTTTGTATGAGTTTTAGTAATAGATCAGGTAAGTTTAGTATTAGTAGAAAAATACTGGATGCGAGTCCCGAAATGGCTCTATTAATACTAAGAAATGTTTTCATTATTAGAGCAGAGTATCTATTTGATAGAGACTGCTTTGAATATACTGGACTTTGTGAGCAGTTTAGAGAATTAGAAGAGTTTGAACTATCTCCTAAGTATTGCCCGGAAATTCATAATAATGAAGTAATATGGTTAGACTATGAGTAAAAAATACTGGTTTACTCCCGAGGAGTTTGCACAAGAAAAGAATATAGATAATCACTACAAACGTGAAGCTGTACGGACTAAGGCTTCCAAGTATTTAACTACTTTGGAAGAAACTAAACACTTTCTCAGCATATTACAAGAAAGCTGCGATCATCAAGAAGTGATTAATGGGGTATGTATTGATTGCTTTAAGGAATTAAATGGCTAAAGATTTTACACATATTGCTGAAAAGAATGACAGTACTCTTATGGTAGTTGATGCCCTTAATCTAGCGTTCAGGTATCTACATGCAAAGAGTACTACTTTTACTGAGGACTATCTTAGAGTAGTTGAAAGTCTAAAGAAATCCTATAAGGCGGGTAAAGTAATTATCGCAGCAGATAAAGGCAGCTCTAGTTATCGCAAGGCGATCTATCCGGAGTACAAGGCTAATCGTAAAGAAAAGTTCAAAGATCAGACTCCAGAAGAGCAGAAGCAATTCGAAGAGTTCTTTGCTGAGTATGAGCGTACTATTTTAATGCTTGAAACAGTATACCCAGTACTGCGATACGATGGTGTTGAAGCTGACGATATTGCATCATACATCGTTAATGAGCATGTTAAGTACCCAGTAAATGAAATCTGGCTTATTTCATCAGACCGAGATTGGGATTTGCTAGTAGCACCGGGTGTTAATCGTTTCTCTTATGTTACTCGTAAAGAGGTAACATTTGATAACTGGAATACACACTATGACTGCGACCCAGAAGAGTACATTAGTATTAAGTGTCTAATGGGTGATACTGGTGATAATGTTATGGGTGTTAAAGGTATTGGCCCTAAACGTGCTGCTGAATTAGTAAAAGAGTATGGTTCAGCACTTGATATTGCTGCATCAATTCCTATTGCTAGTAAGTACAAGTATATTCAAGAACTAAATAAGGCTAAAGACCTTATTATGTTAAACTACCAATTAATGGACTTAGTTACCTTCTGCGAAGAAGCACTAGGGGATAATACCAAGGCTATTGATTCTGTTTTGAAAGACTACTTAAAGTGAATATAAATCTCGATGAAGAAAAACTAGCTCATTTATTTACTGAATGGGATGAAAGATATAGGAAGGATCCCGAAAAATACTGGAATGAGGTAGATCACCTGCTACATAATACCCCATACTCTTATGGTATAGCTTGTGCAGTATATTTTAAAAAGTTGTATAAGGAATTCTATAAATGATGCGTCAAATTGAATTACAAGTAATTGACCCTAGAGCTATTCAACCTGAGTATGGTACAACATATGCTGCAGGAGTTGACTTGGCTGCAGTTCTGGATCAACCTATTGAGATTCCACCACTTAAAGCTACACTTATTCGTACCGGCATTAAAATCAATATGATGAGTGTTCCAGAGAATCTAATGGCAGTTATTATGCCTAGGTCTGGTAAGGGTCATAAAGAAGGAAAGGTTCTTGGTAATCTAACTGGAGTGATTGATGAAGATTATCATGGTGAGCTAATGGTTTCTATCTGGAATCGTAACTCTGAGAAATACATTACAGTTGAACCAGGTGAAAAGATTGCTCAGCTTATCTTTATTCCTATTATTAAGGCAGACTTCAAAGTAGTAGAAGAGTTCTCTATTAATACTAATAGAGGTGAAGGTGGTTTCGGAAGTACTGGGGGATGAATATTTTCTCTAAGAAACGTCCTAGTATCGAGAAGATGGCTAATAAGTTATATAAACGCTATCTTAATTCTAGTGTTAGCGAAAGAGAGTGGTTTAAGACTGCCACACTAGAACAGGTTACTTCTAGGCACGCAAGTTTAGGTACTCAGATACGCAATGAGTTTAAGTTGTGGGAGTACTATTGGGAAAAGAATATTGTAGAGGGGGTGGATCACTCTCCAGAACACCCAGATGCAGTATCAGAAAGAGTTATTAAAGAATTATGGATAAAGGTACAGAATGAACAAGCTTAGTACAAGAGCACAAGTAGTAACCCGTCGTACATATAATAGGCCCAAAGATGAAGCAGGCAAAGTGTTTGAAACGTGGACAGAGACTGCAAAGAGAGTCATTCGGCATCAACGCTGGCTCTGGGAACGTGCGCTCACTCATGCAGAGTATAGCGAGATTCCTTTACGAGAAATCGTTGAGGGAAATCCTAAGATTGAATGGACAAAGCTCTCTTACGAGCAAGAAATAGAGTTACAGGAACTGGAAGAACTTCTAGTAGCTCGTAAGTTAGCAGTTAGTGGTCGTACTCTTTGGCTTGGCGGTACTGATATTGCTCGACAACGTGAAGCTAGCATGTTTAACTGCTCATTCACTAATGTTGAAACAGTATATGACCTAGTTGATGTATTCTGGCTTCTGCTTCAAGGTTGTGGTGTTGGCTTCCGTCCAGTAAGTGGTTCTCTAACAGGCTTCCGTAAGTTTATTCCTAATCTAGAGATTATTCGCTCTAAGGGCTTAACTACTAAGGGCCCAGAAGTAAATGAAGAAACCTGGGATGTTGAGACACGTACTTGGACTATCAAGGTAGGTGATTCTGCTGAAGCTTGGGCTAAGTCTATCGGTAAGTTGGTAGCAGGTAAGTATCCTGCTGATACTCTAGTACTGGACTTCTCTGATATTCGTAAAGCAGGTATTCGCCTTAAGAACTATGGATGGATTAGCCAAGGCGATGCAGGTCTTACAACTGCATATACTAAGCTATATGAGATTTTAAATGCTAGAGCAGATTCTCTTCTTTCTGAAATCGACATTTTGGATGTTGTTAATCTACTCGGTACTGTTCTTAGCACTCGCCGTAGTGCACAGATTTCTGTTCTAGATGACTATAATGGTTCCATCTATGAATTCGCAGAAGCTAAGTCTGGAATGTGGGATAATGGTAAGTCACATCGCTCACAGTCTAACAACTCTATTATCTTCTGGGAACGTCCTAAGAAGAAAGAGATTCGTGAATGGTTCAACAGAATCAATCGTGGTGGTAACGGTGAGCCAGGTCTGATTAATGGTAAAGCAATGCGTGGCCGTGCTCCTTGGGCAGTTGGACTCAATCCTTGTGCAGAGATTCTTCTTCCTAACAAGGGTTTCTGTAATCTAGTATCTCTGCCAATTGATAAGTTTGCAAATGATACTCTTGGATTGCATCGTGCGGCTAAGCTAGTAGCTAGAGCAAACTATCGTCAGACAGTTGTTGATTTCCGTGACGGAGTTCTTCAAGAGTCTTGGCATTTGAATAACGAGCATCTACGTCTTTGTGGTGTTTCATTAATGGGTATTGCAGCGCGTCCTGATATGCAAGAGTATGACTATCGTCGTCTTGAGCGTACTGCTACTGCCGCTGCATATAGTATGGCCAAAGAACTCGGCTTACCGTATCCTAAGAATGTTACTAGCATTAAGCCAGAAGGTACACAGTCTAAGTGCTACGATTCTACAGAGGGAATGCACGACCCACTTGGTAAATACATTTTTAACAATGTAGCTTTTAGCAAGTATGATCCCCTAGTCGACATTATGCGTAAAGCAAATTATCGAGTTTTCAACCATCCGTATGATGATTCAGCGACATTAATCACCTTCCCAGTCAAGTACGACAATGTAAAATTTGATGTGGTTGACGGCAAGGAAGTTAACGTACGTTCTGCAGTAAGCCAGCTAGAAAGATATCGCATGCTTATGGCAGGATACTGTCAACAAAATGTTTCTTCTACTATTTCATATAGCCTAGAAGAGACCGAGGAAATTGTTGATTGGTTACATCGTAATTGGGATAACTATGTTGCTGTTAGCTTCCTTTTCCGTAATGATCCTACTAAGACAGCAGCTGATCTAGGTTATCCATACCTACCTCAAGAAGTTGTTACAAAGGAACAATACGATGAATATGTGCGGGAGCTTGGTCCCGTGGACCTAGATTCCGCAAATAGCTTTGAGGAGCTTTCTGATTCAGACTGTGCTACAGGGAGTTGTCCAGTACGATGAGCCAAATCGTTGAAGAGCAGGAGGCTTTAAAGTTAGCCTGCCCTTACTTTGTTGATCGCTGCAAGGGCAGCGAATGTATGAAGTGGGAGTGGCACTATAAAAAAGTGCCAAGTCATACTCCTCAGGGTTTCGTACCTGCACCAAATATGTTAAAAACAAGTAAAGGCTCCTGCGGAGCATAAAGAAAAAGCCCCATACACTTTATGTGTATGGGGCTTTTTTCATACGTTGTAGGCTTGTATAATCTTCTTACACATAGCACTTCTAACAATATCAGCATCTAGGAATCTACAGACCTCAATGCCCTTAATACCTTCTAGCCTAGAGATAGCATCTTCTAGACCTGATTTACCTCTAATATCCTTCTGAGTTTCGTCACCATCAATAATATACTGACAGTTTTCACCGATTCTAGATAGGATAAGCTTCATCTGATTTGGTGAGGCATTTTGCATTTCATCAAGAATTACAATTGCATTATCAAAGGTTCTACCTCTCATAAATGCAATTGGAACTGCTTCAATCTTACCGCTATTTAGGCAGTATTCTACAAACGCTTTACCCAATAACTGCTCCAATATTTCCTTTACAGGTAATAGATATGGAGCGTATTTATCTTCTAGTTCACCTGGAAGGTGTCCTAAAGTCTCTTCTGCTTCTACTGCTGGACGAGTGATAATAATCTTATCAATCTTCTTGTAGTATAACTGTTCGGCTGCATAAGCGGTGGCAATGTAGGACTTTCCAGTCCCTGCCGGCCCAACTGCAAAAGTAATCTGATTAGTTCGCAAAGCTTCTAGATATTGACTCTGTGCAAAATTCTTTGCATAGATAGGATCAAAACCGTTAATCTGCAAACTTCCCTTATTATTACGAGACTTCTTAGAGGTATTAGACATGTATTATACAAATCTTTCAAAGTGAGGTTGATCTTTAAAGGACTTCCAATTTCCGCCCCAACGATTAACCTTGGATAACGACTCCCAGTAGTCACCTAAGACTTGTGGGTATGAAACAACACCATCTTTGATAAAGTGAATATCGGCAGCTAACTTCTTTAAGTGCTGCGAATTCATAGTTTTTGAGCGTCCTGTACGTACATACAATTCTTGTTGCTCTACTGTACGCTGTACTTCTCCCAGGCGTACTTCATAGCCGAGTTCGAAAGCTTTATTAAGTAGCTTTACGAAATCACGAGTAAAAAGTTCTTGCTCTGCGCCTAAGCTCATTTTTGGTTATCTCCAAAAGTTTTACGCATATGTTCTGCATTATCCTTAGAACCTTGTGAACTACCGCGATGGAAATTGAGAATAGTACCACACATGGTAACTAAAGATCCAAAAGCCATATATACAAGTTCTTTATTTACTGGAGGAACTCCATTAAATAATAGGATAGCTGCTAATAGTAGAGTAGAGCCAACTACTAGGAAATCTAGATAGTAAGGCCCTTCTTTAGCAATCTTAGAAGCACTAGCAGATTCTTGAATCTTAGTATTCATATTCTGCGCATTAGCAGTATTTTGAATATCAAGTTCTTTGTCTTTAAGATTAATTTCTGCCTGTTTCTGTCCAGCAGTAATTAGAAACTCTTCGTGTTGAATTTCAAGCTGTCGTAGCTTGAAAAGACCTTCCTCAGTTTGAGTGGCCTTTTCAATATCAATACCAAGAGTTTTCTCTACAACATCCTTGCCTTTTGCTGTGATAGCTCCGGCAAGGATATTAAGACCATTCTCTGCTAGCTTTGCTAAAATCGGTGCTAGGATTATTGGTAGCATTATTTAAGTCCTATAAATTTAGCTAAAGTTAATAGCTTCTTGGAGATAAATTCTCCTATTGAGCCAGTAGTGGACATTCCAGTAACTGGAGCATTCCATACAGCCTGCCTGATTTCTTCGGCATTAAGTGCAGTACCTGTAACAACATTTTGGTAGGATACTGAACTATTCACTAGCGAAGATACTACAGCTGGATACAATGGTTGTCCTAAGGAGTTCCAAAAAGGCGTATTAAAATTATCAGAGTACAGAACACCAATTACCTGAGTAACTGTAAAATCTATTATTAACTTCCAGCCATTTTGTAGGAAGAAGATGCCTCCAGACTCTCCCCCAGGTATGGGATCAAGTCCAGAGTATCTAATTGCTAGAGGCCAATTATTATTGTCCTCTAGCCAGTTAATATAATCTGTATAAAGGTCTGCTCTAATATCTAGCGTGGAAGTACCAGGGGATACTGTAATGGTTCTTTCCAAACCATTAAATACTAAAGCCATTCAGATCTCCTTCTTATGGGTTACTATATGCTCTATCTTGTTCTGCAACTAGAGAAATTGAGATACCCTTGGAACGTGTAATAGTACCAGTAGTAACCACAGGCTTAGCTACACCCTTATTACCAGCAACAATAGTTACGCCAACATTACCACCTGGGGAAGTAAATACTGAACGACCGCCTTGTACATTAGTATCATAGGCAAATGTAAAGGATAAAGAAGCTCCAGAAATTGCACCTGTAATTGGATTACCGTCTTTATCATTTAGAGTAATAGCAGTTGCAGAACCATAATCATCCCCACCAGTTACTGAATCGGTAATATACATACGGTAGTAACCGGTTCCTCCTGAAGTGAGGAAGCTGTTGAAGTTTAGGACACCAGCAGATGCATAGTTATACTGTCTAGGAACACCATTCTGATCAATAAAGAATACGTTATTGATATAGTTAGGGTCAATATTATCAATGAATACGCCTTGACGACAGTAAAGGTCAGCACCTACGAAGTACATTAGGTCGTCTTGGATCTTACCAATTTTAGTACCTGCATTACCAGAAGTATTAATATCGGTGCTTTGACGTAGAAGATACTGTACCTTAGTATAGATTTGCTGAAGTGTTGCCCCATTTCCTTCTACAATAGTACGGAAAGGGTAATCATCAGCAGGACTGTTAATATCTCTAGGCTGGTTAGTGCTATAGTAGCTTACGTTGATGCCCGAGTATGGTGAGGCAGTAATACCCGCATCATCTACTAGTACGTCTAGGTCTGTTTCATTGGATAGCAGAACGTTAACAGTATAAGCACCAGTACCTGATTGGCCCGTATCTGCTAGTGTTGAGCTCTTATACTTCTTTTGTTCTTCGCGAACGTAACCTTTAAAGTAGCTTCTACTATCGAAGCTACCATTAGTAGCATCACCAAATACCTGAATACCTTCGTTGACTTCATCAGTAAATGTAAAGTTGGCTGAAGTACCTCCGGAAACCTTCTGGTAGTAAAGCTGAGCTCCGGCACTTACATCACCTAGCGATACGATACCTACATACTGACGATTGAGTACACCAGCATTTGAGTACTCTGACCAACCACCATCTCGTAGATATGTACGAGTTGCATCATTTAAAGGTTTCCAACCGTTAAAGCTACCACCATCAGTACCGAATTGATACTGACCAGACTTGGCGTCGATAACGTACATTGGGAAGGGAAATTTATTATAGGTAGCTGTTTCCCATAATAGAATAAGCTTTGAGTATAGTGCCTGTAAGGTTACACCATCTTTAGCTACAAGGTTACCTGTAGCTATAAGACTAATTGTTTTGGCTGTAGTATCTAGAACTAGTTCTGTACCTACTGCCAGTAAGTCTGGGTCGACAATTTTTGCCATTTCAAATCCTTAAGCTGGGTTATAAAAATTTCTATCTGCAACTTGATTAATAGGTAAGTCTAGGCCAATAGAAGGTACAGATAGGCCTCTATAGGAGAATGGTACGTATCCTTGCTTATATACGCATACATCAATACTTGGGTAGGATCCAGCATCAATAGTGGTACTATAAGTACTACCACTATTTGAATTAATATTAACAATTTCCGTAGTAGTGCCGGCTTGTAGTATAATTATATCAGAGCCATTCTGTAGGCCCGATAAGGATATAGGAGCTAGGTCTAGTGGATAATAGTTAGCCTGCGCTATAGCTGTACTACTTGTTTCAATACAGAAAGTAGTAATAGTATTTGAAGTAGATGCAGTTAGGGTAGTAATTCTGAATTTAAGTTTAACTCCTTTTGCCGGATCAATACCCGTAATTGCAGTTAGATTTCCATTTACTGCAGCATCAATCCATGTACCATTCCACCCTGTACCGTCATTCTTATCATACTGCATTTCCCAGGACCAGTTACCAACTACTGAGCCTACTGTACGGGTTAGTGTAGTAAACCCAGTATGACCAAGAGCGTAGTAAGGAAACTCCCATATAATCTGATCACCAACTGTAGGCATATAAATAGTACCAACACCTGTAAATCCTGGAGTACCTGCTGTAATCGAGTACCCTGAAGTTGCTTCATTACAGTAAACACGAATACGACCTAGTACTGCGGAAGCAAAGGTATCTGTAAATACAGTACCATAAATAGAAGTCTGCCCAGTAACCGAATTTGTACACCCAATACCTCTAGGTAGTAGATTCAACATATTCAAGGTAGGCGTATCTGCGTAGTCACCCATACAATTTTCTACAGAGATTCGTGTTGAGGAGTTATCACCTGAGTATAAGTTTGTACGTGTATTTGAAGCAAATACTCGCTGCATCTTAATGTCTTGAGCAGCCGCACCATTTGCAAGAGCTAGAACAGTGCCTGTACCGTTAGTTGAGCCAAGAGATAGCTGCGAAGACGGCGAAGTACCAATATTACGAAGCTTTATGTCTCTACACCCTGCAGCATTAACGGCCACTATTGCAGTGTACGGTTGGACATTAGTGAGACCTCCAAAAGTCAATCCATTGAAAGTGCACTCAGCGGTGTTTGAAGATAACGCCCACACAGACATAGCGTTTGTGGTACCCGTCGTTGTAATACAATCATGATATACTGTATTATTAAACGTCAGCTTCGTACAAGTTACTAATGCGTACTGTCCTAACCCTATTTGCTGATTATTCCATGTGCAATTCTGGGCACGTGTTATCGTAGCAGCACCTGTCGTAGCGTTAGCTCTAAATACAAAAGAGTAGTCTTTGCAATTATTAAAGGTGAAGCCAGCAATGTCAGCTATAGATTGAACATAACGTCCACTAGCAGCAAGCGATGCAGAAGTGAATACACAACTGTTAAAAGTGCCACCTGCAAAGCATAATGACATCAACAAACCAAATTGAGCATTAGCTGCCTCTTGACCTACGCAGACCCTTGTAAGATTGATTGGTTGCGCTACTTCAGACATAGAGAGTTGCGTTGAAATGCCTACATCTGACATATTAACTGAGTACGCCTGCGCAAATGAGGGGTACCAATTTAGTAAAGCCTTATCAATATTGATAACCCCACCACCTGTAGTAGTAAAGTCATATCTAGTAGCTAGAGTAGCGTTTGGTAGCACATTAGCAGTACGTGCTGCAGTTGTACAATTGGCTGTGAGTATGTTAGGTATACGAATCTTTAGACCTGCCGTCGGAGTATACCCTACAGCATTAGTGCCGTCACGTCCAAAGCGCAATACTCCAGCAGTTGATGCCCAGCAGACTTTACCTCTAACAGCATCCGTAGCTGTTGATGCAGCCGCAACCAATGTCCCTGCACAAGGGTAAGGTTCGTAGACACCTGTACCTACACCCGTCTCAACCCATACTGCAGGATAGTACTGAATACTACCATTAGTAGGTAGTTGATACGTGTCAGTATTAACTCCTGTTGTAGTACCAACTTCAAACCACTCACCAGTAATATTGACAGCACCTAATCGATTAGCAGTAATAGTTGATGACTCATCACCTACAACCTCAATGAAGCCCGCCTTATCTGGCCCGTCCATCGTAAAAGTATAACCAGCCTGAGTGAAAGTGCCAGTAGTTGGAAATGCTACACCATTCCATTCAGTAACTTTAAGCCAACCTACAGCACCGTTCGTACTATCAGTAAAAGCTGCTGTAGGGGCAGTAAAGTTAGCACCACGATAAGGGGTAGAACCTTTAATAATTCTAACTTCATCAATATAACCAACTAAAGCTCTAGCCCCAGCACCAAAGGTAACATCATTACCGATCGTAAGGGCTCCAGCACCAGCTGCTACAGCACCAGCATTAGCAATTGAGATAACTCGAGTACCATCTATATATAGAGAATTTAAACCATTATAGCGTTCCCAACATACATGGTGCCACTGTCCATCATTATAACTTAAAGGTGATATTAGCATTGCAGTAGCGTTGGAATAGGCTACGTTCCACACCGTTATCTTACCAGCATTAATGGTAATAGTCCAGCCACCTGTGTAGGGGCTAGCACCCCATTCACGATTGATAATTGTTTTATTTGCACCAGCATCAGTGGTATTAATAAAGAACTCTACGGCAAGATCACCTGTATTAAAGTCGAAACCCACGTGTGAGGGTGTTGATATCCAGTCACCAGCACCATCAAAATACGCAGAAGCCGTACCAAATTTCTTAGTAGCAGTTTTTGTCTGGGCGTTACCAGAAGGTGTAAAAGCTTTACCTGTAAAGTCAGTAAAAGTAGCACCATTGTCTGCACCATCCATGTGCATTAAAAGGGATACTGAGGCAGCAATAGTTGTAACTGGAGGTTTTGCAATGTGTTCTTGAATACCAATTACCTTAGCAGTAGCACTACCGCAGGTAATTGTACCACCTAGTGTTACTGTACCTGAGCCCTGTACAAATGGTACCATTCTTACCTTACTGCCATCAATATTAAGTACTCCCCCTAATGTAGCCGAAACAGTAATACTACCAAGACTATACGCTGTGGCTCCTGAGAGGCCGTAGCGGGTATCCTGATCAATAGTAAGAGTCTTACCATTGAGATTAAAGACGTCACCTCCACTACGAGCAGTAGCTGCGCCGAATACAGATGCATTACCGATATCTCGTAGCGAACCGTTACCTGTCATAGTGTACGTTGTCATTTATTATCCTAAAGTAACCATAAAATAAGTATCATCAATTAACTTGGCTGACGTAACAATTGAGTCTACTGGAATAAGTCCCGCATCTTTTAAAGGATTAGCTAGATATTCGAATTGACTGGTTGATATCCAGTTATCTACATTACCCTTATTTAAGTCAGGAAGACTTGATACTACTTGCCAGTCTAGCTGAGTCCAACCCTCTGGGATTACTAATAGAAAATCGCTCATGCTGCTCTCCTTACAGAAATTCCACTAGCTTTCATTTCCTGAACTTGTGTAGTTTCTGCCAGTGTTAGGGTAACTTTAGGTGCTTTAAAATCCCAATCGATTTTAAGATCTTGTACACCAGCTACTTGCTGACCTTTAAAAAATACCTGCATATCTGGAGTGTTGGCTCCAATAATTACGAAATCGCTTTGTACTGTATTCATAAGTACCTCAGATGTACGTTAGGGTCAGTCTATCTGACCAAGTGTTATCAAAATTTGTGTTACCATCAGCGTATGTCTCAGTAATGTCGTCAGAGATAATTACTATCTTACTGATGCGCCAAACAGCAGCGGATTCAAGAGAACCGGCTGCTGCTTCACCTTTATACATTGTACTGTCTGATACAGTATCTAATCTCTTTGTTAATGGCATAGATTCCTCCAAAGGAACGTTATCCCCTAGTGGTAGTTCTTGAACTCTGCCATTAATCATTACTAGGGGTCTACGTTCCATTATGCTAGAATTACACCCTGATCTGGTTCGAAGGAGAACTCAGTTCCAGAAATAGCCGTACCAACATATTGTACAACCTTACCATTTCCAGTAGGTGGAGTAACAGTAACAGCACCTGCGGTATCTGCAAGGTATAGCCTGTCTCCAGCGTTAAGACCCGTTAATCCTGTTACAGTACCATCTAGGTATACTGTTGCCAGAGCCCCATTACTAACTGAGGAGAGTACAAAACCGTTAGCCTCTTTCCCTGAAGCGGTTGCGTCGGCTTTGCGGACCTTAATACCGCTACTACTCCAAATATTTACCAAGTCACCTGCGCTTAGTGCTTCTGATGCAGTAATGGACTTAGTCTCGGCCCCTAAACCTACTGGAAGTACAGAAGTGTCCAAACGTCCAGTAGCATCTAGAGCTACGATCTTTCCGTCATCAGCAGCACCTGAGGAGGTTACTGTTGCATATATTTCTCTAATTCTACCACTAACTAATGCTAAAAATTTACTAGCTGCCATTATTTTACCCTAACATTATAGGAGGTTGTTTATCAATGAATATCTTTGTAGGCGTCATTGGGAAGGCTACAATATATAAATACCCAGTTTCAGGAGGAGTTTGTGTTAACTGTCCATTGAGTCCAATAAATATAGGATCTATTAGATTCCAAGACCATGTAGGCTCCTCTAGTACTCCTACAATCTGTATCTGGGTGATAGATCCACTAGAAGCGGCCCCAGTAGTGATACCCAGTACTCTATTACCTGTATCAGGTATAGTACTATCAGCATATACTGCATACCCTAAATTATTAGAACTAACTACTTTATGCCCAGATAGTGCCTGACCCGAGAGAAGATTAACATAATTAATACTATCTCCTGGAATACCTTGAGGCCCTTGTTCTCCTGAAGATACTACAGTAGTACTCTTATCAACTTCTGTAGATACATTATTAGTTTGTGTACTAGTAACTATACCTACAGTTCCATCAATAGAGACTACTGTAGGTATAGATGTTTCCGTTACTGTAACACTTACTGTACTAGTATTTACTACATTAGTTTCTACAGGTATACTAATAACGGAATCTGCCATTATCTTGTTACCTCTTTAATTAGAGATAACGTACCATTAGCAAAAGGTGTAACTATACCACCGGAAGATACTAGTTCAAGACTATATACTGCTGTACTAAAAGTAAATAGTGAGGTTTCATCTGCAACGATATTAAGCACTATTCTCTTATTGGTATGGTCGATAACAATTCCGGAATTTTCAGTAGTTAATTCTTTAATAATTGTTGAGGAGTCAAGCTTCTCACGAATCTGCATTCTAGCAGTAAACCCTGCTAGATCAATAGGATCATTGAACTCCAAGATACCTCCGGAAGTGTAAGCCTTAAATCCAATTGAATTAAGTGCATTAATTTCCAGAGTATCAGCGGTTAGCTTAGTAATTACATGATAGGTATCATTAGAATTAATGTCAGTCATTCCGCCTACGTTCGTAATCTTGGCACGCCAACCATCAGGTAATCCATGCCCTACAGCAGTTACGACACATGGCGCAGCTTGGGTGATTGATGTAATAGGCTTATATACTTTTTTGCTGGACTCCCAGCGAAGTACCTCATTAAAGGTACTTCCTTGATATACTTTAAAATTAAGTTTTACTGGAGTCATTTACCAGCTCCTTTATCTGGATGAGGATACTTTACAGAGGTTATTTCTGCATATATAATTTCTTGTTTGCGAGATAGTTCTACTACAGTAGCTTTAGTAACCTTATACTCTTCCATATAAGAATTAAGAACCATACTACCGTACCCCTGTATAACGAATACTAGAAGGGATAATCCTAGCCATAAGCCAATACCCCTATCTCTCCACTTAGCTAACTCAGTCTCTACTGAGCGTACTTTTGTACTTACCTCTTTATCCCGTGTAAGACAATTATCAGATTCTTTTTCCTGCTCTTCATGAACTTCATCTAATCTGATATGGATTCTTTCTATTGCTTTCTGGAAAGAATCAAAGGAATCTTTTAAGGTAGTCTTCACTTCTTTTATCCCATCCGCATTTCTAGTTTCACGCTCCTGTAGAGCAGCAACAGCTGACATAATATGTACAAGCTGATCTAAACGCTGCTCTATCTTGGTAACGTGGGATTCCAGGCGTGTCTCAATGGAGTCTATCTTTTTATATAGGAAGCTGTGTTCCGCTTTTTCATCCATAATAGGTAACCCCGTAATATTTTTAGTCTACACTATTATACCACTTGGGGTATCTAATGTCAATGATAAAAATTCACCTACTACTCCATGTAGATAGGTGTTTTATCATGTTTTTCCAGTACTCTAATAACATCAGACGGGGTATTAATGGACGCTATTTTATTTCCATTTTTCTCCAGTATGACTTTTACTAATTCAGCGCACTGAAAATCTTCAGTATCTACCTTACTAGTAAACATACCTTTTACTGCGTCAATAAAAGAATAGTGCTTTGTTCCCACTAGAGAGAAGGCGTAGTCTTCTGCCTCCTGTGATAGTGGACTATTCATATGAACTACGTAAGCTGGTAGAAGACTACTTAGAGGTACTAACCTAACTAAAGGGTGTACTGCTTCTAACACAAATACTCTGTCCCGCAGTATGACTGCGAGGCCTAGATGGGAGTAAGTTGATTCAGTCATAGACCGAACCAACTTCCCCAAAAATGTATCAGAACTCCAAGCTAGTACGTCTCCAGTCTTAATGTTTGGGCGTACTGTTTCGTACTTCACTCATATACCTTTACCCATATCTCTGTCATTTTCTGTCCAGATAGTTTAAGAGCTTCCTTCAATTCTGCTTGATTAACTAGCTTAACTGAAGAATCTGATAAAACCCAAGGGATAACATCAGTAGATTCCATAGCAACAACTGCTCTAGCCATACGACCTTGAGACTGTTCGTCTCCGTCGAAAGTATTACCAGCTAGGGTTGTTACTTGGATACTGAGCACATCTGCTACTCGTTGATTCTTAGCATCTTGTAGAGCTGCTGCCTTAACCATTTCTTCTGGTTTAGGAGTGATATTAATTGTACCGTCCTCATTTTCAGTCCAAAAATACAATTTAGGGTCTGGATACACTGGATCTGGTACCTCACTAACTCGCAAAGCTTTACGAGTTAGGGGGTCTCTCAAGTTAGGGTAGGTTACACCCATGTATGTAACTGGTACATCAATATTGATTCGTTTACCTTCAAATAAAAACATAATTACCTCGCATTAGCGTATTGGAAAGGAGCCTCGGCGAAGGCTATGAATATATAGGTTTGCGCTGCATTCCATTCGGCATTTGAGTCACGTAATTTAAATCCATTAGACAATACATCCATTATAGAGTTTGCCGTAGTTTCTGCATTCGTTGCATTAATAGCTATTCTATTTGAATTTACATTAGAAAAATTTCGTTCAGTGTCTAAGACGTACCAGTATGTTGCAGAAGTTGAAGACTTAATCATTACAAACTTCGGCTGAAACCCACACCAAATAAACGGGCCCTCTGCAGCGGCATTGCCGATATATGATCCGATTTTTGAGTATCCAGGAACTTCTGCGAAGCAGTATGCGACGTGTGAAATAGTGTTTTGGTTTGCCTCAATATCCGAACCAATACTGAACACCATAGAAGAGGGCGCGGTGCTGTTCCACACAGTAGCTGCCGTACCCTTCGCAGCGGTCGTATTCAGAAAGATGTAATCGGTTGCTGGGAAACCTGTGTGCCAAGTACACCACGCCCTTGTATTTGTTCTCCCCTTCACAATCACCATCTTCGGAGCAATACCCAACCCATGTCCAACTGTAGCATTAGCACCAGTACCGGTGTAAGTAACAATAGAGAACCCTGCTTCCACATTCGCTGAGACTTGGCTAGTGATCGAGCCTGCGGTATTGCTTACTGCTGTACCGCCTGCTTTCCACTGCCACCCTACATGGGTGTTTGCTGCGTATGCAGAGCCCACACTGAAGCCGTTTGAAAGAAATCCAGTGATTCCATTAGCTTGTGTTGTTTCCGCTGTAGTTGCGTTAGAATATAACTCTTTAGTTGCACCACGAACTGAGTCTACTAAAATATTACTTGCTACAGCACTTCTAGTCTTTTCCCAAACAAGATCTGGCTGAAATCCTCCGGAATTAGTAATATTCTGTATGGAGCCTGTACCAGTAAATAGGCTAATATCAAAGTGTTTAGAAGGATCAACTATTGAAGGAGTTCCAAGATTCTTGACACAAAGTGCTTTAAAACCTGCTGGTGGTGTATACCTGAAGTATCCACCAGAGGCTGCGTCAAATGCTCCGCCAGTTACTGGTATTTGACCGAAATTAAAATTTGCAACATACCCATTTGCATATGACCCAAGCTTCCTTGGTGTACTTGGTGAGGCAAATGTATACGCTGGATTTGTTCCTGTACTTGGTGAACCGGATTTTAGCCAAGTTCCATTCTTACCTAACCATATCTTGCCTGTGGTACAGTCAAATGCAATCATCGCTGTATCACCATTAGCAAGAATAAAGGAGGACGTTAGATCAACATATCCACCATTATAATTAAGTTGCCCATCTGTGGTATACCAACTAAATATATTAGTAGAGTTCCAGCTTGCTGGGGATATTCCTTCATATATAGAAATTGTAGGGAAATTAGATACAATTGTTGGTAAAGTAACTTCCCAATAGATTTTACCACTTGTATCATTAACCCATATTGTACTTGCTCTTGCCCCACCTGCAGATATTGTTAAAGCACCTTTTGTAAGGGTACCAAGAGTTCCACTTACGAAAGGATCTAGTGGGTTTAATACAGCAAAATTATTAGTAGGTGTGTCATAAGACCAACAATCATCTACTGAACCATTACGTACCATATTAGTGAGAGTCCAGTTATTACCTTTACTAGATGAATCATATCCAAGGGTTACTGTACTAGCACCATTAGAAAAGTCTAAAAAGAAACTATTTGTTCCACCATCAGAGGCTAGAGCTTTTAACTGCCCTCCTGATAAGCTTCTCCACTGACCATTAGGGTCGGTATACGCGAAATCAGATGGAGTCTTAGCCTTACCGTCAATAAAGCAAAGATTTGATATGTACCCATCAAGTAAGCTACCGCCGGCGTAATCAATACCTACTCTAGTTACAGCTGCAGAATTTAGATCAGGTATAGTACCAGTATAAGATACTACTTCAGTAGAATTTATGTACCCCTTTACAGTCGTACCATTACTAATAACACATAGGTGCATATGTGCAGAAGGGTCTCTAAATACTGCTGTAGAGGTAGCTGCAGCTCCCTGATTCTTTACTAGAATCAACTGATCTGCAGCTGTAAAAGCTATTGCTGAACCAAATGTACCTATAGAAGAAAAAATATGTTTAATAGATCCAGTACTAGTCTTTTTCAACCAACAAGAAAAAGACCATACTGTATTATTAGTAGGTGTAGCTAAAGTTTTTGTAAGGCAGTAATTTGTACCATTAAACCTGAGACTATTACTAATCTCAGGTAGTGGTGAATCGCTGCAAGAAGATGAGATTATACTCATGCGAATGTACCTATTGACACATATACATCTATACCATCACAGTAGTAACTACATATGTAGGTTCCTGCAGCTCCTAATCTTGCGGCGTTAGTAGCACTAATTTTAGTATTAGTAGCGGCACCTACAGTACCAGTACCGGACTGAACAATTTTAATCCAACCTGATTGTCCTGCTGCAGAACCCATACCTGTAAAGGTAAGGGTTCCGGCACCGTTAATAGCACAGTTAAAGTTATTTCCTGCAGTTAGGGCAAAGTTAAGGTCATTGTCAGTAATAGGAGTTGCTTTTTGTTGAGCAGTAAAATCATTTGCTCTATTAGTAACTCCTACAGATATACCCTGTGAATCAATTGTTACTTTTGTTACTCCACCAATTTGAAGATTAGCGGAGGCGCCATCGACGCTCGGAGCTAGGGTTATACTCATATTATGCGGCCTTTAAGTAGATACCAGGACTATACCCATTAACTGAGTCTATTACTGGTGTAAGTGTTGGTAGAGTAGTGGGTAGAGTACCATAGGCCTGAGTACCGTAGTATCCACTAACACCATAATTTATACTAATATCTGTGCAACCAAAAATACCTGTCTGTGTCATAGCACTCCAAGCACATACTCCTGTGGCTGTTGCATCTGTAATAAAAGCTAACCAGTAATATCCTGGGGGTAATGTTTGATTAAGTACAACATCTTTTATACCTGTAGTAGCGAAAGATGTTGTACCGGCATCATATAGTAAGGATCCAGGAACCCCATTATTATCACTATAAATCCCTAGGCGTATAGTTTTTGCCGCTATTAATGTAGTTACATAAATACTAATATGAGAGAACAGTTGTGAGGTATGTATTACAGTAGGTATTAGTTGTATTTTTCCAGAGTATGAGGTAGAGTCAAAACCATTTGATCCGCCTGTAGCAAAGGGATTTCCATAATATCTTCCCGTTTTATATGGTACTTTTGGTACTCCAAGTATACTTACTCCTGTTAATGCTGTACCATCCCCAACGAATCCTTGAGGTGCAGTAACTCTCCCATCAGCACCTACAGTAAGAATATCCTGCGTAGTAGCACCCGCGTTGCCGCGGGCTAGCTTCATAGTACCATTATCAGCTGAGGCATCTAATGTAAAGTTATTTGCTGGAGTAGTTGACAGACCCAGCTGCTGTTTGATTGCTTTTAATAAACTCATATTACCTCAGTTCTATCTGCAATGGGTTAATGGAAGCAGTTATTTGCTCAACGTTATTTGGTACTAAACCAATACTCTGTAGAGCTTTAACAGTAGTGGGACTTCTTAAAGCATTTCTAATACTTGCGGCGGAAGGCCTACCATTAGCAATTAACTCTGCCTGTATTTCTTTAGCCATAGAAGCTGTAAACTCATTCTCTGAGTTTAACTCAAACATATCATCATCTGAGGCCCCTGGAAGTCTGGTAGGTTCTGCTTCTAAGTATAGGTCATTTAGAAGCCTTTCTAGTGTACTAATTTCCTTAGTATTTAGCTCGTAGGCCTCTTTTGAAGAAACCAAATGAAAAGACTCTACTTCTAGTATTTCTGCCTCTAAATTAAGTATAATATGGGGTAGCCCACCTATTTCTTTTAGATGCTTTAATTCTACAAGTTTAGACTGATATTTTAGTTCACTAACCTTCTCAAGAACTGCAGCTCTTTTTCTTCCTTCAAGAAATCCTTTTAGGGTCTTAATCTTTTCCCATACCGTCTCACCAATAACTTGGGTACGATAATTAAATTCTGTATTTAAACGTGATGGCATACATAGCCTTCCTTAAAATGATGCACCTCCAGGCGCTATTCTAGCCGTACCTGCGACTGTTGTGCTAGACGCGATTACGCCTGAGTTAGAGACCAGACTAGATGTTTGAGAGGGTGCCCAATTGGATAATGAGCCAAAGGCTAAAATACCTTTATCCTGCGCATAAGAGGATGAGGCACCCTCATATACTGTATTTCCAGTATATGTTGCATCTGCAGATACCACTCCGGTATTACTGACATTATTCTGTGTATTGTATAAACCCCAGTTTCCATTTGATCCGCAGGCAAATAATGCCCTACCTACACCAAAAGAAACACCTGAGACCCCTGCTCTTCCGGTACCTACACCAGTAGTATTCACTGCAACCACACCTGTATTAGACACTTTATTTGTAATGGATATCATAGTTCCAGCTGGGACTATTTGGCCAAAACCAAATATAGCCTTATCTACTCCATAACAAGCAGCTCCATGGTCATGCTTTAAATCCCCTACACCTGTAGTATCTGATGCAACCACGCCTGTATTAGACACTTTATTGGATACATTTGTAGCGGTAGAGCCAGATACCGTCACACCGTACGCGAATAGTGCCTTATCTTCACCATAGGATGCCGCTGCGAAATTAAATCGAGCCGTTCCTACACCTGTAGTATCTGCTGCAACATCCCCCCTATTATTTACAAGGTTTGTCATAGAGACCACAGTACTCCCATTAAAAGCTGTTGTACCATAGCCAAGTATGCATTTATCAATCCCATAAGTGGACGCAGCAATCTTCCATCTAGCAGTACCGACTCCAGTATTGTCTGAACCAAATACTCCTGTATTTGAAACTATACAGGAAGAATTTAGCATGACAGTTGTATAGCCATAAGCAAATATTGCTTTTCCTGAATTTACAAATTCAAATACTGTAGGAAAAGTGAACATTATACGGCGTCCCTTCTAATTCCTAAAAATTCAAGGGTATTTCCTGAGCCACCTATAAAGGATAACCAATCTGTTTTACTAGCAGTAGTAGTTAGTGCAGGAGCACCTGCAGTACCAAATTTAAACGCTGCATTCCATGTAAGGGTTCGTGAACCTGTAGCGTCTTGAGTAACTCTCATCATATAGGAGGCATATTGTACAATATTAGTAGGTGCAGCCATAGTTCTATTACCCGCTAAAGTAACTGCAACTATCTGGCCATTAGTATCAGCATTCCAGTTAATAGTGGCACCATCTGTAAGTGTACCAGATTTAGGAGACTGCTGTGTAGTAAAAGCTCTTTTAATATCTACACCCGGTAGGCTAGTAGAGCCGTCAAAAACGACGGCCTCTCCAGCCCCATTAGTTGGGGTACCTTTAATTACTGTTGCCATATTATACAATCGTCCATACTGAGTTATTAGGAACTGTAACGGTTACTCCGTTAGCAATCGTTATAGGGCCAGCGCTCATAGCATTCTTATTAGTAGTTAGTGTATAGGAAGTATTTACTGTCTGGCCATTTTCATAAAATACGTCATCAGTACCACCACCTTTTGCGCCACCACCAATCGACCCCCAAGCAAGTCCATTATTATAGCCTTCAAATGAATTGATCTGGCTATTAAATCTAAGCATACCAACTACTGGTGTTCCTGGCTGTTGTGCTGTAGTACCCGATGGAACATATACTGCCCCAGTTGAGGAACTAATTTGAGCCTTCTCAGTATCAAGTTCTTGAAGTGCTGCTTGTACATTTGTTGCAGTAATATTACCTGCCGCAGTTGAAGTAATTACAGAAGCTGTATGGGTATGAGTAGTTGAAGCATCAACCCAAGAAGGGGCTGCCGCACCATTACTTTTTAATATATATCCAGAAGTTCCAGTAGCTAGTGTAGTTGTTGCACCAACCCCAGATTGATATACTAAAGTACCTAGGCTTCCTCCACTAATATTGGTAGCAGTATTGACTGCATTAGTACTAATAGCTGTTACTATCTGCGCCGCTGTTGCAATACCTATAGCACCTGTACCATTACCAACTAGTATACCTCCCGAGGTTAGGGTGGTTGCTCCAGTACCACCATAGGTGACACCAATAGATCCACCGTTCCATACGCAATTAGTACCTAGAGTAAGATTTGTCTGGGTAAGTTGAGTATTTGGTGTAATAGATGCAAATATCTTAGTAGCTGCTCCAGTACCTACAACTATTACATCATCATCCGTATCCCACTCTATAACACCTTCTGCAGTAGGAGCAGCTGAAGTAGACTGTTTAAGAGTAAGAGTAACTCCTCCAATAGTCCCACCAGTTAATGCTACAGCACTTGCCGCTTGGGTTGCTATAGAAGTAATACCGAGATTAGTGCGAGCAGTAGCCGCATCTGTAGCTCCAGTACCACCATATAAAACTGGCACAGCTGTACCATTCCATATACATCCAGTACTCATTGTCTTGTTTTGAAGAGTAGCAGTACCAGTATTATGTGTAAAGGTAGCAGTAGCAGCTCCTGTACCAATCTTCAACGCATCGTTGGTAGTATCCCACTGGATAATACCTTCTGTAGTAGGTACAGTTCCGGCAGGTAAAGTTATTGCAGTAGTTGCAATAGATCCACCACTAATACTAATTGCACTAGAATTTTGTGAGGCAATAGTACCTAACGCTGCTGTAGTTACTGCTGTAATTAATCCTTTGCCATTTACGGTAATTACGGGTACTGCCGTTGCACTACCAAAAGCACCAGTGTTACTATTTACAGTAGCCAGAGTTGCGGCTAGAGTTATATTAGCACTTCCATCTATTGAAGCGGAAGCTGTACCAGTTAAATCACCAGACCAGCTAGCAGATCTAGCAGTATGCCACTTATCGGAAGTTGCTGATCTTATGTTATAAGTACTAGCTAGGGCTAGCCAGCTAGTACCATTATATTTTTCCCAATACCCATTTGCAGAATTCCATCTAATAGTATTAGTAGGGGTATTGGAAGTGCCAAGGGAAAGGGCTGGATCCAGCCCTTTCGCAATGTCGGCACATAGATCCCTTACTGCACTAGCGAATGCTGTATAGTTATCTGTTAAAGCCGGTTTATTAAAATCACCTGCCATTTAGAATCCTCTCACAGTTACACTCGCAGTACCAGATACTCGAGTTCCTGAATTATTAAAAAGAAGTACTTGCATACTTAATGGGTTTGGTGTATCTACGAAGTTATACATAGCTACTATAGGTGAAGTACCTGCAGCAGTTACCTGTATAGCATCCACATCAATAAATGATTTGATACCTGTAAGTTTTTGATTATCTGTAAGAGCTAGTGGGGTTCCTGTAGCATCTGTAGTAACGTTACCACTAGTAGTAGCTATAGTTCCTCTATCTACAGTGAATGTTCCAGTACCTCCAGTCACTATCTCAAAGATACCGTCTACAGCAGTTCCTGAAGTAAAATCTAGCTGTACTAGCTGACCAGTAGCCCAAGTTCCAGAAGCTGTAACATTAACAATGGAAGTGCCGGATTGGGTATAAGTACCCGTAACTGGCGCTTTGCATGCTACAGTAGCTGTAGTTGTCTTTAATTTAGAGTCAAGTCTTACGTTAATACCAAATACTTCTGTAAGAGCTTTATCATCTACTGCTGTCCACTCTATAGATATTTTAACGTACCTAAAGTTTGTAGCGAAAGTTTGTAGAACATCTACAGAATCAGACCAAGTAATACCGTCTAGCGAAGTACTAATAGTAGGGGTCATTATTACTACCCCCACAACATCCTGCTGGTTAACAGTGAGGGTTATCTTATTAGCAGCTAGAACTGTACCGTAATCAAACTCTTCTACATATGTTGCAGGACGTAGATTAGGCTGTGCATACATAGGGTATAGAGCATCAACTTGATTCTGTGGAGTGCTCCAACCTCTAGTAGTAAAGTGATTCTGGAAACTTTCAGTAGAACTAACTGGAAGAACTAATCTATTCATACCCTTGAAGATATTAGTAGCTGTACCATCCAATAAAGAGTTATAGTTGGCCTTTAGAACGTAGTCTGGTGGTTGATTAACGGTACAAGATAGAGATGCCGGTTCTCCCATATTACCAGCGGAGTCAATAGCGGCAATCCAGTAAGTAAAGGTACCTGATGTAGTCTCAAATATTGTAGTAAATCCCCCGGACTTATCCCCTACTAATTCCGAAGTAGCCCAAGATGCTCCTTTACGTATCTGGAATGTGATTATAGGTAGAGTACCTTCCAAATACCCCCAGTATAGTAATACGTTGTTATCTACAACTTCTTGTCTATAGTTAGGAGGGGGAGGAGGTGCAATAATATTAATAGCCTCTGACCCTGCACTACCCACATTACCATTAACGTCTACAGCCGATACCCAAAATGTTCTAGTACCTAACCAAGAACCAGAAATATTTACTGTGTTAGTATTGGATCTGCCATACACTGTTCCAGTAGCCCAGCTACTCCCATATCTTACCTCATAGTTAGTAATTGGTAGAGATGAATTAGGAGTATCCCATGTTAAAATAAAGTCAGCCAAGCTCAGGGTATTAGTTATATTTGGTGCTTCTGGTACTTGCACAACTATATTAGTGCTTCCTGCTGTACCTACATTACCATTTACGTCCACAGCAGCTACCCATATGGTTTTTGAACCTACCCAATCAATAGAGGTTCTATAATCCGTACCGGATTGGGTAGATAAAGGAGTTCCAGCTACCCAAGATGCTCCAGAACGTAATTCATAGTGATCTATTGGTAGTGTTGATACAGGAATATTCCAACTTAGCTGTGCCTTAACACCTACTATACCACTAGTAACTGTAGAAACTCCAGGAACATTAACTGTATAAGAACTAGAGCTAGCTGCCCCTATTTTTCCGTATATATCTACCGCATGTACCCAGAAAGTTCTGGAGGCTGTCCAAGTAATTGGTATAGTTAGCGTGGTTGTTTTTGACTTACCAACTACTACTGCTGAAGCCCATACTGTGCCGTACCTAATCTCATAGTAGTCAATAGGGGCTGTCCCATTTGAGGTAGCCGTCCATGTAAATACTAGATCTGTTAAGCTCTGAGTTAATGTAGGACTAGTAGGTGCGGAGTAATTAACTGTCGTTACAGTTGTAGAAGTATCAGTACTGTACTTACCAGAAGTATCAAATAGATTCAGGAAGAAGGTTCTAGAACCATCCCAACTAGCTGGTGTTTGCAGTGTACCATCTTGTGTAATACCTATAGAGGTTCCTGTTTCCCAAGTAGCCCCATATCTTACTTCATACCCCTGAATAGGTAAAGAGGTGGCTGTAGCTGGTAACCAGCTTAGTACACATTGACCATTAATAATCTGATAGGAAAGTGTTGGGGTTGCTGGAACAGTAATACTTATAGTATAACTACTGTAAGTACCAAAATTACCCCCAATATCTTTAGCTCTTACCCAGAAAGTCGCAGAGGTATTCCAATCAACCGCTACAGTTAAAGATGTGGAGTATACCCTACCGAGTTCTGCTGAAGTAGCCCAGGATGCCCCACGTCTAACCTCATAATAGTCAATAGGTAAATCTGTTGCGCAATCTGTCCAAGACACTCTAGTAGTATTATTTTCGAATAAGTGTGATATTGTTGGAGTAGTTGGTACAGCTATAGATACTGCTATAGATACTGCTATACTTGCATTTCCTGATATATCGTATGCAGTAATCCAGAAGGTTTTTGTACCTACCCAATCAATATTATATTTAAGCTGATTTGCGCTAATTTTTGTTATATACGTAGAAGAGGCCCACGAAGACCCGAATCTTAATTCATATTCTTTAATTGATAGACTACCTGGAGTACTTGTCCATGTGAGTACTGTTTCTCCAAGCTGATTATAGGAGGTAAAAGTATTAACTACTGGATTACCTACAGCAATACTAGTAGTAGATAAGGTTGATATATTATTAGCAATATCTACAGCCTTTACCAGTATTTTGGTAGAGGCTCCTGTCCAATTTACTGGAATATTAGCACTAGTACCCAATGTATCCATAAATACTGGTAGAGCATCCCAACCATAGTTACCAGTATCTACCTTAATCTGATACTTAGCGATACTATATGTATTTGCACAATCAGCCCAACTTAAATGTACAGTATTATTAGATATAGTATAGCCTGGAGAAGGGGTATTAGGCACACTTACGGTAATACTAAGGCTTGAAGTAAGTGTTGATACATTACCACTTGTATCCCTAGACTTTAACGTATAATTATGTACACCATTTGATAGAGGTTTAAGTGTATAGTTTGTAGTAGTTACCCAAGTTGCTGCAGCTGAGGACCACGTAGATGATTCACATATACCATAATCACTTTTATCAAGTTCTGGTATTTCGCTCCAATTTAGGGTAGTTATATCTTTTGTAATATCGTACGTAAATGTATTAGGTAAGGAAGGTGGTGAAGTTTTTCCAATAATAGTATGCCCATTAGAATAAGACCAAGGACCACTATTACCGAATTCATCAATATATCTTAATCTTAGGAAGTACTCCTCCCCCTCTAACATTTCATAGAAAGTTGCAGAACCAGAACTTACTGGAATTATTTGACCTAATAACCATTTTGACGTAGAGTTTAAGGCCCTATCGGCTTGTACTTCTATATGAGTAATGCCAACTTGCAACGGTTTAGGGTTGGTGTAAGTTACACGTATACCTAGGTTAAACACTCCCTGGGATATCTTCTTCATTACTGTCTCGTCAGAACTCACCATACTAATAGTAGGTGTCTGGGATATTAATTTCTGTGATATTAGGCTATTTTTTGTTATATGTGTATTAAATGCTGGAATGCTACTATCATCTACTGAGTAAACATCTGGAGAGTAGTCTACTAAAGTAATCTTTGCAGATAGATTACTGGTTGGTTCTATTGCTAGAACTATGGCCTGTATGGCCTCACCCTGCTCGAGTACCCCAAACATAATGAGATTATCAGGACTGCTCTCTTCTGTAGATAGAGCAGAGGTAAATGTAATAGTAGTATAGTATCCTGTAGTATTAATAGTAGTTAGATTTTTTATAACTGAAGAGCCATTTTGTAACCTAATACGTGCTGTATATGTTTTTCCTATTTCTAAAGGTATATCTTCTGATATGTTGATAGAAGTGCTTGAATTAACAGAGGATATTCTTGCAGTAGCTACACCCCACATAGGTACATCATGGCTTACCATTACTAGGTCGCCTCTATTACATACCAAATGCTCCATGTCTACATTAATACTATACGTTTCGGAACGTAGTATTAATTGTCTAATATGGAACATTGTATGTAAATATATAGCGTCTGGATTTGTTACTCCTGGTAGTTCTAACCCCTCAAATAGTGTTGCATCAGTTTCCGAGTAGTATTCTATAGGGCTAGTATTAGGTTTTGGAGTATATACTTTTCTTTCGTCCATCTGGTAACCAGTTTGCTCATTTGCAAAAGATACCCTGAAAGCATGTGGCATTTTTGGTAATAGTTTAACACCCTCAAAGTTCCAACTATTATGGGGGGTAAAACACTGAGATATAGTATTTCTAGGAATATCTATAATTACTCCCCATTTCCCGTCTTTTAACATTGGGGAAGCTCTACCTGCTGCAGCTACATCCTTTAATAGCTCCATTAAACTATTCTGGCCAGTTATTACGGCGTTGTAAGTCCATTTTATGTTAGGTTTAGATGCAATAGGAGAATTACAGTAATTATACCACTCTTTAAGGCTAACAAAATCTAGTTTTGAATCTTGTACTCTTTTGCTATTTCCTGGGTGTTGTAGTATATGTCTAAATAAGGCTGCAGGATTATTAATAGGTCTTGATACCCATACTGAAGATACAGTACTAGTAGTGTTGATACCAGCATGTACATATTCAATCTGGTATGCATTTAGTATTCTATATACTGTAGCATTTTTTGCATAGAAATTAGAGTCACCACAAATATCAAAACTAATAATTATTGGTTCTGGACCGGTAGGTAGGGGTACTCCGTAAGGAGCACTAAATTTATGGGGCTCCGTAAACGTGGCTGTTACCATATTAGATACTCTAGATAGCGTAACGTTTCCAGCTATCATATCCATACCAATACTAGAACATACTGCGCTTACTCCCTCTATGTTACCACTGATCTGATCTGTTGCTTTTATATTTAGAACTGTCTTTGCTAATCTTACTTCTTCTACAGTGCCATTGTTATTATAGTATAGTGGACGTAGTGGAGGTATAGAGCCATCATAACAGGTTAGGAATTGATAGATAGATTGGTCACTCTTATAAGACCCTTCGTAGGCATTAACTCTACGAATTCTTACATCATATTTACCCTTTTCTAGATTATCAAGTACATGGGTATAAATAAAACCATCTTTTGTATTATTACTAATATCAATGGAGCCCATATACTTCTGTAGGTATCCTGCCCCGATAGTTAAGGATAAAGATCTTAAAGTACTACCAGAAGTAATATCGCACCCAGTAAGTCTAGAAGCTATTGGAACTCTTTTATCAATAATACTATGGAACCCATCTCCATATACACATACTTGGTATATCTCTAAATCATTTTCAGGTATAACTGCAAGTCTACGATACTTCAAAGGATCAGTACTAATACTTTGACCTAATTGCTGTAGTTTTGTAGTTATAAAAGTATTAGGCTCACTATTAATAGCCTGCGTTGGATCACCCCAATATACTATTATACTATTATCAGGTCTAATACATACTCTACCCCACTTGTATACTTTTTCAAGTGCGGGGGTATTATCTATATTAAAATATGCTGTAACTAGAGGTATAACTACTTTTGGTACTCTGCCAGTTTCACTATTCCAAGGGTCAGTACCAGATATAGAGTGTGGCCTAATATCAACTTCGGCGATAAAGTTTGCCTCAAGTGCGTCCCCCGTATACTTATCCATTAAACATAAACCACCTGGAAAAGCTATATCTAAGGTGAACTTAGTGCACTCTGTGGGAGTGGTTCTCTCTATCCAAGTAGTTTTTGTTAAACAAGTTAAAGTAACCGTTGATTCTGCTAGTACATCTGAATATACTGGCACCTGTACAGACTCTACATCCCCAAATACATTGGTAGAGGTTTCTGTGTTATATCCAGTTATTTGTCTAGTTAGTACTACCTTTTTATTAACCGGACCATCTGCCCCTACTGATTCAAAGGTAAACTTTTTTGAATCAACTATACTAAGAATTTTACCACTACATGTTTCTCCTGTCATAGTACGAGCAGCAGTTACTGTTGTTTGTAGGCTTCCCAACCCTATTCTTCTGGTGGTGGCGGGTATTACATGTGTATACTGTATGGATACATAGTCATCTACATATAGATTATGATTATCTACAGTATTTACCGTAACAATATTAGAAGCTCTACTAGGAGCCTTGCCAGAAGCTAGATCTAGTTCTATCCATGGGGCTTCCAGGGGTATATTTAGATACTCTTGAGAGGTATCTACTGGGTACATAGAGTTAAACTGATTTACTAACTCTGTATGTAGGTGTTGATTATTTTCGCCAATTGTACAAGTTTTTACAGATACATATCTATCTATTGGGGTTTTTCCAATCCATAGGTCTTGTACCTGTAGAGATCCGTACCCCCAAATAAGTAACATATTTAGGAAAGAGTCAGTACCATTTGAATTTATAAAAGAAACCGCCCCTAATGGAGGAGTATACCTATAAGTACCTAGAACCACTGGTACTGCTCCATACTGACTACCGGTATTACTGGCCCCATTAAGTAAGTTCAATGGTCTGCCAGCTGCAGTATCTCCTACACCTCCGGCCTAAATGCTTGGTGGTCTTGTGGGAAATATTGCATTCATTAGTAGACCACCAACCATATTGATCGCACCAGATACTATTGCTAGTGAAGCCCCATAACTGAGCCCACCGAAACCTATACCTGCTGCAGTAGCTGTAGCTGCTGCTCCACCCGGTAACATACCTACTATATATGGAGCTATAGTAAAAGCTATCCATGCTATAGCTATGGTAGCAAATAGCCTGCCTACACTACCTCCACGTAATAGTGCTTTATACTCTACCCTATCCGAACTACTAGGTACATAAGTACTCCACTCTTCCTTAGGTAATAATTTACCATTAATAAATACTATACCATCTACATTAATATCTAAAGTATTTGAATGATTTTTTCTTAGAAAATCTATTGCTTCTAGTACTGTGCTGCCCAAAGGTACTTTTTCTGAGATATTTTGTGTATTTAAAGGATTTGGTCTACCTGTTATAACTGCTGGTAGGGTATTGTTTGCGTACCTATAAATACCTTCAATACGCTTCCTCCACTTTATACTATCAAGACTTTCTACTACAGAATCCTGACCCTCCCTAACGTGGATAAAGAATCCTGGAATAGTAATTATTCCTACGTGTGAGGCTTCTCCAGCAATTCTAAATATTACTACATCACCGGACTCTTGGGCTTCAATATTATCCCAGTATTCTTTACCAAAAGCTAAAGCTTCTGCTTGGGTTTCTGTATCATGGTACGTATTTGTAAAAGTTGGTAGATCAATGCCCAGTTCTTCCTTATAAACTAGACGTACTAACCCCCAGCAATCTAATCCAGAATCTCTTTCTCTACCTTCTGTAGTATATGGGATTCCAATATATTTATTCCACCATTGATTGTTCATTAAAAAAGTCCTGGAAAACTTGAAGGCACGAACTGATGTGCTGGAAAGGGTTCTATTGCTAGAGATTCCACTACCAGTGTTCCTGTAATTGATGAGGCATTATAGGTTACATTATCCATTAGAAAGTCTCCTATCTCTATCTCAACATATTGTGTATTTGATGTTAATACTAACTGAAGTAGTACATTTGGGGAGGAGGTTAGACTACGTATAGAGGGTATTAATTGTCTACCTACATCATTTAGAGTTATCTCACATTTTGGTACATTAGCCTCTTCTTCAGAGGGTAAGGATAGCGTAAATGGTAAGAATAAGAATAGATAGTTATCTGGCCCTAGTATACCATAGAATACTTCGTCTGGATCACTATTTATGGCATCCTTTATTAAATTATCTGTGGTACCATAAGTTACTACAGTAGTATCTCCTGTAGCTATATTCTTTGCAGTAATTTGAGTACTAGTTAGGTACTCAAATCTATGCGTATAATTCTCACATAATCTAATAGGAGAGTTTGGTTCAATATTTGAACCTGATAAAGTAATTAATGCTGACAGAGTATCATCACTATCTGTCGAGAACATTGCCTTAATTGCTGCAGGAGATAGTGAAGATAAACGACTCATGGTAATATCTCTAACTGTAAAGAAACTGAATAAAAATCTGGTGCTAAATAATTTAAAGTATAGTATACACCATCTTGCCCAGGTATAATACGAACTTCTACTTGTGATAGTGTTCTAGGGTGTGGGAAACCAAACCTATATATACCTTTTGTGGTATCTTTAACAAATGTCTCAAGTGTTTCCACTTGAGACGTTGTTAAAATAAACGATACACTTAGAATCGAAGGTTTATTAGAACGTTTTCGCATTTTTGCAGGACCTGCATCCATAGGAGAACGTAGTATGTTCATACCTACGGACTCAGTGTATCCTTGCTGAACTGTTTGTGGTAGCCCCGGAGGCCATACGTAATTTACTGCCATATATTACCTCCTAACTAATGTTTCTCTAGCACCATACTTGGATTTTAGAGTATTATTAACTGAACTACCTGTTCTATTCATTTCACCTGCAACCATGTCACCAATAGTAACTTCAATCTTACGATTACCTCTGGAATCTGTGGTTTCCTTAGTAGTGGCTTGTTCTTTACCATAGTTATTAACAACTACGTTAACTTCACCACCAGAACTACCACCACGAATACCTAGGTTACCTTGTGCATCGCGTTTTAGAGGTATAATAGCTTCTGGGCTAGATTCTCCCATTAATCCTTTATGAGCAGGTACACCACCACGGGCAAAAGCAAAAGTAGTAGGACTTGAGACAATTGAGTTAGAGTGTGCTGATAGACCCATATGCCCAGGGAATACTCCACCCTTGGCTGCCCATATAGCTCCTGCCATACTATCAATACCAAAGCCAGAACCAAAGCCAAAATCAAGGCCAGACCCCCAAGATGCTGCATCTACTGCTCCAGCAGAGGATCCTCCACCAAATAAACCACCCAGCATGCCAAGAAGACCACCACTAGAACCTGAGGAACCTCCAGTAAAGCTACCAAGTATATTGCTTAGTCCGGTGCCCATACCACTAATTAGTGTGGTTATACCACTACCAAATAGCTGTATAATAGATAGCATTTTATCACCAAAACTAGCATTCTTGTCACCAAAGATTTTTACTACATCCTGGAACATACTGCCGGTTGAAGCGAACTGCTCGGCTGCACCACTTTGAATATCCGCAGTTTTCATTAAGTCTCTAGCAGGTCCTTCAATATCCTTGGATTCGGCTCTTAAAGCTTCTGGGGGGCCAAACATGTTAGGGTCTTGACCAACTACCCCTTTACTAGGATTACTAAATAGCCCTTTGACCCAGTCTACTCCCTTACCAAGTATATTACCAAGAATACCTTTACCGCTAGTAAGTTGACCAACAATACCTTTAGCATCAGTTGGTAACTTCCCAGCAGAAGTGCTAGTAGTACGTCCTGACTTATCAACTGGGGCTTTTGTCAAAGCTTCTGTAAGTTTATCTAAGGCATCGGTAAGGTTAGGGAACTGAGTTTTAACTGCATCTATTAGATTATCAGTCTGCTCTTTAGCTGTTCTTGCAGCAGCTTCTTGGTCAGATTCACCAAGAATACCATGCATTGCAGTTTTCCAAAGGTTCTTAACATTCTGTGATAATGCTTCCTTTATAGAACTCTTAAATCCTTCTTTAAGAGTAGCAACTACATCCTTCATAGTAGCCGTACCGTCTATCATAGCTTCGTAGAACTTGTCGATACTAGAATCAATAGCGTTGATAAAGTTTTCATTAAATACAGAAGCTGCTGACTTAGAAGCATTAACTAATTCAGTAATCTTATTATTGAAGTCCTGAGTAGCTGCGCCTATATAGTCACCTTGATTGGACTTGTAAACCTCAATGTTCTTGAGAGTTTCTTCTGTCTTAACTAGAGCTTGTTGGTATTGTTTCTCTATTTCTATTTTTCGCTGCTCTATGGTTAGATTATCCTGTAGGGATTTGTACTCTTTAGCATAAGAGGCTTCACTCATTGCAGACTTTTTACGTTCTAAGTCATCTGCTTTAAGGGCGTAATCATTCTGTACCTTACTAATATCTAACCTACTCTTTTCCTCTAAGTACTGGGTCTTGGTTAGTATATTTGCTTCTTTTAGGTAGTCAAGATTACTAGTACTCATATCTACTAACTTATTTTGAGTATCTAGTTGTTTTTGCTTCTCTGCAGTTACTCTATTTTCCAGGTCTAAAGTAGACTTAATATTATCAGTCTTTTGTCCCTTTTTTGTACTTTCTAGATCATCTGTTAGTAGACCGTATCTTTTTGTAAAGTCTTGTCCAATAAGGGCTTGTGTGGGCTTATCTTTAGTACCGTTTAGATTAGTAATTGTTTTACTAACTAGTTCGTCGATTGCTGATTGTTTAGTAGATATATCGCTTTCCTGAATACTCGCTTTTAGTGTCTTTCTACGAGCTTCAACAGTAGTATCTAGGTAAGTAGAAGAGGAGCTGTATAGATCCAATAATTCTAGTTCTTTAGAGTATGCTTCTTTTCTTCCAGCAATTTCTTTTCTCTGGGTATCATATTCTTTACTAATTAAATCAATCTTTTCCTTAGCGGATATAACACCCATTTGCCCTTTTATCTTAGCTTCTGAAAGTTCATATCCTTTATTTTGTATATAAAGGTCACCTAGGTTATTACGAGCCTCAGCACTCTGTTTGTATACTGTTCCGCCTTGCTCGGCTTTTACCTTATCAAATAATCCAGCAATACCCGAAGGAGTAAGTAAGGTACTTGCTTCTTTTAAGCCGCTTAACTGTCTTTGAAGATTTTCTCTATCAGACTTAGATAAAGTATCATCTTTAAGTTTAGTTTCAACAGAGGCTTTTTCATATGCAATAGCTGCCTGCTTAGTAGCAAATGTAAGTTCTCTTTGAATAGCAATAGACTGACGCTGTACATCTAACATAGCACGGTCTAGGTCGGCCTGGATTTGTACACCTTGAGTACCCTCTACATTGGATAGTAGAGCCTTACTAATAGATATAGCTCCTTCTCTATGAGCTGCAGTAATAGCTGAATTTACCTTATTTGCCCCATCTTCAAATACCTTAGCAGAGTACTCTCCAAATTCTTTCTTTAGAGATTCAATACGTTTTTGAGCAGTAGCATCCAGTTCTTTTGCATTTTTTAAACCTGCTTCGAAGGCCTTAGCTTCTGCTGATAGATTTGTTGATTTCTTACTAGCAGGATCTATAGAATTATCTAAAGTATAATACTTGTCGTTCTTCTTTAGCTCTTCTATTTTTGCGCTGTATACTTCAATGCCTGCAGCACCACTTTTAAGATTTTGATTAACTTTCTCAATTTCAGGAGCAAGTTCTGCAAAACGTAATGCAATATCTTTTCCAAATAAAGCTGCAGTGCTTGAGCTAGCAGTTAATTCCGTTAATGAGGCTATTGCGTTTTCAGCCGGCATAGCTGCGTCTGTAATTTCGCGCAGACCTTTTGCTACTTCCATCTGCTGAATACCAAACTTGGTAAAAGCATCTGAAGGTAGTAGTGATATACCAAATTGCTGCATAGCTTTTTCAGCAGATACAATGGTATTTTTTAGTGCTGTTGTTGAGGCAGCGTACTTTGCAGATTCTTTATTAAACTTTTGAGCTTCTGCATTGATACGCTTTAACTGTTCTGCACCCACGTCACCACTATTTGCAAGAGTATCTAATTTCTTAACTAACTTGTCATAGCTATTAACAGAAGAGTCTATTAGACCCTGATCAGATAGGGATTTAGTTAGCTTATCTCCCTGGGGGCCCTTCATAGCCTTTTCAAGGCCAGAAGCCATTCTATAGGCTAGCTGTCTCTCATCATCCATATTGAAAGCATCTGCTAACCAGTTCTTGCTCTTAGACCACCAATTATCTGTTTTCTTTAATTCTTTAAACGAATTAAGTAGTTCGTCCATAGATAGTACTACTGAATCCAGAGCATTTGCGAAAGCCTGTACTTGATCTGTAGAGAATAGAACCTTATCAGAATAGAAGGATGCTGTTCTATTATACCCATCTACCGCTTCTTCCGCCTTGGATACAGCACCAGCAAATGCGGCAGCCTCCTTAGCATTCTTAGAAAATAGTGCGTCTGCAGCAGTTAATGCAACTCCAACTACACTTAAATAACCCGCTAGGTTTCCTAGAGAGGATATCATAGTAGTAATAGAGGATACTGCCCCTACTGCTCCAGCTTTGATCTTAAGGAATCCCTTATCTTTAGTACTTAAAGACTTATCATCTTTTAAACGGGTATCCATATCCTCAAGAGCACCAAGCATACCCATAGTTTGTAGTTGTTGAGTAAATTGGGCTAAATACGCAGATTTAGTAGCCTTCTTTTGAGCACCATCTGCAATTCTATTTCTAGCTGCTTCCATAGACCACCAAGGTGCTTTGGAAGCCACATTATCTAACTTATCTGTTTCTACTCTAAGTTTTTTATGCTCTTCTATAGATATTTTTACCTGCTCATTGGCTAGCTTCATAAATCCAACACGCTCTTTGAGAGTAGCTAGCTGTTTTTCTGCTGCTTCTCTAGTATCCTTATCTATTCCAGCACTGTTTAGTACCTTAGAGGTACTATCTACTTCTTTATTTAATCTAGTTAATGCTGTAGCATACTTCTTTACATCTGAATCGTCCGGAACGAAACCTTCTGATAGGGCTCTTTTTACTAGTCTTGAGGTAGCTGGTAACGCTTTCTCTAAAGAGGACTGTAATGCTGTTGTTGCTGAGGTAGCGCTATCTTTAAATCCTTGCAGAGCTTGAGCATTTCTTTCGCCTATTCTAACTGCGTTATATTCTTGTAATCCGTCAGCTGCAATCTTTGCAGCTTTAGCGGCTTCTTCTGATGTTTTAACTAACTCACTTCTCCATTGGGTAATTGCTGGAATAGCTCTACTTAGTAAAGAGGAAGCAATTACGGCTAAAACTCCTGCTAAGGCCATAGGAGACTCTGAAAGAAGCTTAGAAATAGGTCCTAATACTTTATTAATTAACTCGCCGCCGGAGTATAATAAGTTAACAACACTGGCTTGTAATTTTGTTAAAGGATTTGCATCTAGTTTAATATTGTTAAACTTATCTTCTGCCTGCTTTAAGGCTGCAGTTGCAAACGCTTGGCGTTTTTCAAAATCTGTTAGGCTAGATGCAGTTTTACCTATAGATAGAGCATAGTCTTGAGAAGCTTTATCAACTCGTACAAATATACCAAGTTCATCTAGTAATTCTGGCTCCATCTTTGTAATACCACGAGATAGACGGCTCATAGAATCTGCCATATCTCTACCGAGGGCTTGTGAAGCCTTCTTAGCTACTAAGGCCATTCTTTCAATTTGTACTGGATTCATTCCAGCGCTAGAAGACTGGGCTACTGCTTCCATTGAGTCACGTAGACTTAATGCACCATCAGTAAGCGAAACCATGTTCTTCGCCATACTACCAAGGTTTCTACCACTAGCAGCCCCTAACTGGTCAAGACCTTTTACCATATTACTATAGTCTGCTGCTTTAGATAGTGCGGTAAAAGCGGCAGTAACAGCAAATAGATTGGCAGCAAAAGTAGCATATACGTGTACTAGACCGCCTAAACCTTGGGCTTGCTTAGCAAAATCTCTGCTAGATGCTCCGGTAGATTCACCAATACCTTTAGCCAATCTATTAGCTTCAATATCATTAGAACGAGAAACTGCTGCAGTCTGTGAAGCCGGTCTAATACTAGCAGCTGCTTTCTGTGCAGCTGCAAGCTCTTTATTAAGCTTTCTTGCTTCATTAGTGACTTTACCAATACTTCCATTATCACTAGCAGCAATGTTTACGTTTACTGTGTTAGACATATTTACCTCACTTAGTCCACAACGTTATATTTTTAACTACCCCTATTATACCATCGAGGGTAGGCAATGTCAAGGACATTTTTTATACAAGCAATAAAAAAGCCCGCTTATTTAGCGGGCTTTTTATCATTAATTATCTTGCTTCTATTAGAATCAAGTAACTGTATTATTTTATAGCAAGTTTGCCTATCTTCTACCTGTGCAATATCTAAAATATCTACGATACCACTAAGGATTTTACCTAGATAAAGTCCGTTCATTGTATCCCATTGATCCTGTAACATGTTATATACAGAAATTGCTTCCTGTACTTCATCATATAGATCTTCGTATTCTATAGGTATTTCATCATCTTTAGGCTCGGTGCCTAACATTTCACACATTTCAAAGTAGGATTCTTTAGTCATTCTAACATCAGAATTACTAAAGAACGACTTTATTTGGCTACTGACTTCGGCCCATTGGCCTTCTGAAAATTTGCCAAATCAGTCACAGTCTCGCTAACAAAGGCGTCGAAATCTGCACTGGCCTTCATCAGGTACAGGGCGTTTTCTTCTGAGTAACCTAGTAGGTCGTCTGAATTCTGGGCGCTAACATCAACAGGTGCAAGTTGCTCAAGATAAGAGAACTTTAGGCCATCCCAGCCTTTAACACAAGAGCTAACATATAGTGATAGGAATACTTCGTCGTTTAGTGTTTCAACTGGTTGACGATTCTTAAATTCTGTCTTAGTTGCTTTCTTACGAATCTTAGTGAGTTCTTCACGTGATAGGAATGAAAGATTTAACTTGAATCCTGGATAACCTGGAAACTCTACCTCAGTAGACTTTGAAGGAACTAGCAGGCTCTTAAGACTTACGGTTTCTGACATATTTATTATTTACCTTAAAGGGAGGGATAGGGGACCGAAGTCCCCTATTATATTACAGTGAGAAGTAACGAACAGAAAGATCGTTAGTATTCTCGATATTGTAAGTATTTGCACTTTGGTCGTTTGTAGTACCTTGTGCATTGAAAGTGATTGCAGTAGAAACCACATCAGCAATATCAATACTTGGAACACCTAGAGCAACGCCCGGCATTTCCATCTCAACACGAGTACCGTTATTAGCACCACCAACTTCTAGTTGTAGCTTAAACTTGGTTTCAGCAGCAGTAGAAATGTTACTAAGCATGGTATTCAGAAGATCGGCGGCCTGGCCTGAACCAGTGCGTAAATAAGCATTTAGAGTACCAGAGATACCACGAGCACCAGTGTAGTAACCAATAGGAAGGTTAACAGTACCGATGTTATTAGGAGTAACATAGTTAATGTTATTACTAATTGCGATGCTTCCGCCAGTCAATACAACAGTGTAAGGCGTGCCAGATACTCCACCAATATTACTAGCAAGAGTCACAGTGGACAGCTTATTAGTAATGTAGTTAGCAGTAGTAACCTTGCCAACTGCAGTACCTTGCATACTACCAGAAGTTGCGAAGATTGGGTTAGTAGCAACCATGCTAGCACCGGTAGTGGAAGGAGTTACTTGACGCAACTGAGTTCCCTTAGCAGTCCAAGCAATAGTAGCAATAGCATCAAGACCGAAGTCTACAGTTGCACTATCCATAGCGCAGTTGTCAATAACGTACCAAGTACTATCAACAACGAAGATCATACCGAAAGCTTGTAGCTGGTTACGGTTAGACTGGGCAGTAGTGACTTGACCATAAGAGGTAGTAACACCAGTACCCGTTGGATTCTCGACCCAGGCAGCTTTGTCAAACTTAAGACCAGTATAAGTACCACCCGCTAGTGTAAGTCCAGCACCAACTACAGGAGCAGTAAGATACTCAAGAACGATAGCAGTACCACTTAAAGAAGTTACCTTAGCAGGTAGATTCCAAAGAGCAGCACCGGTACCTAGCAGACCTTTAACAGTAACGATATCATTATTACTAATACCTGCATAAGTCATTGCAGTACCGGCAATAGTAACAGTACCAGAAGTAGTAGTTGCTCTAGAGATACCAGTAGCACCAGATACTGCGGCAGCAGTTACACCACTTAGACCATCAATAGCAACAGTACCAGTAAGAGCATTCCAAAGAACACGTTCTTCAGCAGTTGCTTGGTTAGATGCTAGACGTGGACGAATGTAAGTTGAGAAACTAATATCAACTGGATTCAATGCAGTATTGAAAGCACGCTGACCACGAATAGGTGTAGAACCTGCTTCGTTAATAGCGATAGTTGTTTGGTTGGTACCTTGAGAGAATGAGAATCCATCAAGAACTTGAACCTCGAAACAGTTTGTAACGCTGAACGGTACAGAACCGTCAGTGATTACTGCTCCGGTCGCTGTATTTACATTTGTAGTGAAGAATACGCGAGAATTTCTAGCTAAATTATAAGCCATATTGTTTCCTTTAAATATGGTTATGTTTTAATCATGCTGTGACTAGATATTTATCTGTACGTAGCAGTTATAAAACGGGGTATTGAACAGTAATATTTACTTCTCCAACGCCATAAGGTTCCAATAAGCCTTCATCGGTTACGATGGAATTGATCAGAATTTCAGTCGTTTGGGCTCCTGGTATAGAAGAGTCGTATACTAAGGTTCGATTTGTGTCTATAATCTTTTCCACATCTTCTAGAAGGTCTTCTAGCTGTTGTGCAGGATCTTCTCCCTTAACATAGACTTTAAGGGATATTCCTAGGAACGCCCACTTGAAACCACCTGGAAGATAGTCTCTAGTTTCTGAACCTGTTGACATGTGTATAGCTGGAAAGTCGGATACTTCATCCCAGAACTTTAGCTTAGGATACGCATTGTTAAAAATATTGCTGGTAAATCCAGCTGAACCATCAATTAACTTTAACTTCTCCGCCAGAGCTTTGGCGATCTTAGTTCTAACGCTCATAATCTCACCGCCCTTAATTTATTGCCAACCATTGTAGCGGCGATTTCACGAATTGACTTGGATATTAGCAATTTAGGGTCTCTAGTAGTAGGACGTCCTTGTTTGAATCCAGGTTCAAATGTTTGATATGGGTACTTCATGTAACTATAGAAAGCAGTAATCATGCCCTCTCTTGATTGAGACATACGCTCAACCTTTACTGACTCAGCAAACCTACCAGAACGAAGATTAAGAATATCTTTTCTGTTACCTTTTCCCATATTTTTCTTTACTTGCTCAGTAAGTGCCTGACTCAGCAGGGACTGTAGATTGGCAAGAGAGGTGAAACGGCCGGTTTGGGTATTGCGAAGTTTTGGTATTGATACTTTTAGATTAGAAGTACCAGATTTAACAGATACTGAGAGTTTATTTTTTCCTTTAGTGTCTATAAGTACCGGTATGGAAATAGTAGTACTTTTAGTTACTGTACTCTTTTTCTTATGGTTTGCTACCTTTTCTCCACGTATAGAAGCAAGTATAGCCTGCTCTAAGTACTCTAGGTATGAGGGTGAGGAACCATATTCTGTAGGATCAATAATACCGCCAGAAAGTTTACTTATAGCTTGATCTTTAATAGTTGGAAGTAGTAAATTACCTACTACTGCTTTAACTCTTGCTAATTCTTCTGTACTTAGTTTATTATTTGTCTGAAAATCTTGTGACACTACAAAAGAAAATTGCATATCTAGTAGGGAGGTGCCTACAGACCTATAATCTTGCTTGAACTGTACTGCGTGGGATACATGTAAAGGAATACTACTTAAGGACTTCTCTACCTCAAAAGATAGGGGGCTTCCTGAGGATATAAACTGTGTTTTTTGGGAAAGAGGTGTATTGATACCTAAAATATCCTTGCCTACTTTTGCTGAGGTATGTCCAGCATTTGCTAGACTACCTATAGTAAATGCTTTTGGATTCTTTTTTGCATCGTACTTAGTAGTGGAAATACCAATACTAAGTAAATACTCTTCTGCAGCCTTCTGCATTGTTTCATTAATAGTACGCACAGCACTGGAAAATGTAGGGCATATTAGTAGCATATCAGAAGTGCTGAGCCCCTCTAATACTTTAGTAGCATCGGTAGCTATAAATATACCCTTTGAAGATAGTAATGTTCTTAGTTTATTACCGTATGTGGCTGCAGCATTACGATACCCTACGTACCCCTTCTTTACTGTAAAAGATTTGAGCATACTCTCATATATCTTTTCTATACTAGAGTATACTGTAAGGAATGCATGCTTACTAAATTTTTTCTCCAATGAGGCAGCTAAGGCTAGGGTAAGTTTTACCTCTAAGTCTCCTTTAAGTATTTCCTCTAATCTTTTATTAAAGTCACTATTCTCTGGAGAGCTAATATCTTCTAAGCTACTTACACCATTTGATATGGTTGGAATACCTATCCCACTAATAGTTTCTTTATATCTAGTCTTTAAAGCATGTACCGCTTCTTTAGCTACTAGACTAGGTTTTACAACATAAAAAGCAGGTAAGTTAGCGGTTACTAAGTCTCTAAAGGTCTTATCATTAAGTTTAGAAACATCGAAGTCTTTAAATAATTTATCCTGCTCTGTCTTGTTTCTAGCAGATGCAAATATACTACCACTTATAATATCTAGTAGTCTAGAAAAGTGTACATTACGAGCCATTTTAACTCACATTCGCAACGTATAGATCGAAAACTCTAGCAATATGAGAAGGTAAAGTATTCTTAGTAATATACTCAATCTGTACAGTATTTGACCCAGCATCGCGCTGAGACTTAACTGCCATATCATTCTTTAAGTAATAAGTAACTAGATCCATTACAGCAATCTTAAGATCTTCTGGAATTTCTTCATAGCCAGCATTATAAGTTACTTTGTACCCATTAATATATGGAGTAAATAGCTTAGCACTATTAAGAGGCTTAACAGTAGACTCTTCAATGTCTAGTACAAAGTCGGTGAACTCTGTAAGTGTCGTATAGGTTTTGCCATAGTCAGAGGATTGCTCAACTCCGCTAATAGAGATTACTGGATATTCTGATAGTAGCAGATAGCTACCACCTGTAAATGTTTCTACTTTTGATTCGTCAACGTAATCATTGAAAGTTCTACGACAGTAGTTCTTTGCTAGTGCGCTAACCTTAGGAATAATGTTCTTAATGGCTGCGTCTTGATTAGGACTGGTAATATTTGCGTAAGCCTTATACTCGGCAAGAGTTACTAATTCTGTAGCCATTATTTACTCCTTTTTCTTTTATAAGCACACTAGTTAAGTATGCTTATAAAAGAGGGGACCGAAGTCCCCATCTTTATTAAGTGTGACGTAGTGTAGAAACACCCATACCGTTAACGGTAGAGAACTGGGTAAGACCAGTACGTAGGGAAGCAACAAGCACCTTACGTTGAGTTTCAACTAGATCTTGTGTATCGAAGCGAAGACCACGCTGATTACCAGCTAGGAAGTTTGCAGGGGCTACACAGATTGCGCCGATGTTAGTATTGGTAGAAGAAGTACCACCAGTACGTGCAGCAAAAGCGTCGGACACTAGAACTGGAGTTCCACCGATCTGACCGACTTGACCAGTCAATACAGTAGCAGCAGCACCAACCTTATCCATAGTTTGGAAAATGGTGTCATCCATCAGATCGAAATAGGTTTCGGTAGAAACGATATAACGAAGATCTGAAGGCTCAAGACCCCAAACGCCAAGATCCTTACGCAGCTTGCGAAGATCAGCAGTAGTAACAGTACCAGTGTTGGTAACAGTAGCTACGGAAGTTGCATCGTATGCAGCAACGCCAGTGAATGGGCTGTTAACATCGTACAAGTAAGCCTTGTCCATACCACGAGCAACACGACGGATCATTGCGTCACGAATGATAGGCAGAAGGATCAGCAATGAATCTTCTTCTTCTTCGTATGCAAGGTATTCCATAGTAGCAAGTTTGTATGCACTAAGGGTGATTTCTTTTAACTGATGGGTTTGTGCAGAACCTGGGGAAGCAGTAGTACCGAAAGAGGTATTAGCAATCCAAGTAGCCAGACCAGCTTCAGGATTAACAGGAATCTTCATCACGTTGGTTTGCATGTCAAGTGCACGGAAGTTCGGCACAATAACAAGACGACGACGGATTTCATTTTCCATATTGCGGGAAACTTCAAGTTCCCAAGTAGCGTTAGGAACGTGTGCACCAGCTTTTTCAACTAGATCACGACCATACTTGGTAGACTCGATGCTCTTACCCATGATCTTAGACAGAAGAACTGCCTTTTCACGATCAGCGTAGTTAGTAGCCTCTTGACCTTGCTTGTCAGAGAAAGACATTTTGCTCTTCTGGATAGCTTCCAGTTCAGCAGCCTTTTCCTTAAGTACAGACTCAAGACCTTCAATAGCAGACTTCTGCATATTGGTTTGTTCAGCGAAACGCTTTTCGATGTCAGCAAGAAGACGCTCAGCGCCGGACTCTTGTGACTTAACAACTGAAGCTACGCGTGCTTCGAAAGCAGCTTCTTCAGCAGCCTTAGCAACTTCTGCAGCCTTAGCGTCGGCCTGAGCCTTGATCACGGCGTCAGCAGCGTCTTTAGCAGCCTTAGCAAGCATTTGTTCTAATTCTTTTGGATCCATATTCCATTCCTTTTTAGAGTTATCAGACTTTTGTTGTGCAGAAGACTCTAGCTCTTTAGCTGATTCATTCTTTACTTCAAACTGACTTTTAAATTTGCCGTAATCATCGGCATTATCAAACGATTTAGATAGGCTAAAAATACTATCTTGGTTACAAGGTACTGATACTACAGAAATCTCTAACAGTTCAAGTTCTTTAATAATGAACAGGTCAGTTATTGAATCATAGATAGCATCTTTGATAACGAATCCAACGCTAAAAGCGGTTAATACGCCATCCTTAATTAAATTGAACGTATCTTCAGCGGCTGCCGAAATACGAGCTTTTACCCAAAGGCCTTTTTCATCTACTTTATGATCTACCATGCGGCCAATAGGTTCATCGTGATCATGTTGAGCTAAAATAATTGGATTTTTGAGGTAGTTTTCCAGTGCCTTACTCCACGCCGTCATTGGGATGACGTCGCCGGTTCTGTCCACGGATGTGCAATTAGCATACCCTTCAATATGGATAGAATCGATCTGATCACCTGCTGTCGGTAGGGGTACGCTTTTCTGAAATTGCTGATTAAGATATATAATCTTTTGTTTCATAAAACTCCTTATGGTGCTGCGGGTTCTTTCGGCTTCTTGGGAGCACCACCCTGACTTGGATTAGCAGCTGATCCTGCTATGTTAGCCGGAACTCTAAGATCATCATTACCCGGCTTAGGCTCGTATCGCAGTTCGGTTCTAGCTTCGTTCGGAGAGATAATCCCACCGTTTACGAGAGTAGAGTGATATGCGGCGATATCCTTTAATTCCGGCTGTAAAGCGGAAACGTTAGAGGTTACTACGTCAATATCATATCCAAAGAAGAATTCAATTGCAGAAGTAAACCTCTTAACAATTGGAATCACAGTCTCTAGATAAAATAATCTTAAATTCGGGGAGATATTTGCATTGTTACCACCATCTATAAGAACCTGTGGTACACCTAGTGCAGTATACACTTTAATGTTGTGGGTCTTGATACTAGTATCAAAGTCCATGTCTTTAAAGTTAGTATCTCCAATACTCTTCAATTTAAGTCCACTATCAAGAATCATAGGGCGCTTAGCACCATTCTTAACAGAGTACTTAGTCATCCAGTTCATAATAGTACGATCTTTAGCGATTTGGCTAAGTGTATTATCTGTTTCGATGACGATACCGGCGATAGCACCGTTCTCAAAGAATTGATCCTGGAACTGATGCATACGATAAAGAGTATTAATTGTACGTGTAGCAGAAGCTAGTCTAGAGGTTCCTCTATAAACTGAGCTACTACTTAAATCTTTAATGTGAATAATTTCTGAAGGCTTGAACTTGGTAATACCTTTGTAAGTATAAGCAGCTACAAATGTTTTTGTATCTGGTTCAACTACCATATGTACAGCAGGCAAGTGGTATAGGAAAGCACCGTCAAAGTAAATAAAGATATTACCTTCTAGGATAAAATCTGTAAAGATGTGCGTTCTAAACTCTTGTGCTGATTGGTATGGGTTAGGTCTAAAGTTAAGTAGGCTATTTAACGTTTTCTGTCTAATACCTACTGCTACACCATCCAGTAATTTATCTTTAATATCGTAGTCTAAACTAGCTGCAGCGGATACGATCATATTAGTACCACGACTAACTGACTCTAGCTTTTCAAACGCTACTTCAAATGTAGGAGTAGCATCTGTAACTACTTGAGTACCTTCAGCATAAGCAATCTGCTCTTGGGCTGGGTTCTCTTTAACTCTGAACCAATTTAATGGATTAAATTCCATAGTGTTCCTTAATAGAACTTGCTAAACATTCCACCTTTAGGCTTGCTAGAAGGTTCTTCTTGCATAGGTTCAATACCTAGGCGTTTAGCTACTTGTTTTTCTATCCAGCGAACTTGTTTCTGTGAGGTACTAAGCGGAGGAGCTTTGCCGAATACTCTATGCAAAGCAACATGATGCTTATTACATAGCGTAAAGACCTCTAAATAGATCTCATCATGGTGCTGGGCTATAAAATCATCTCTAACGGCAAGAATGGCATCATCAGTTGAAATGTCGATGCCATTGGTTTTAGACCACTTTTCTAGAAGTAACGTAACTGAATTAGTATGGTGTAATTCTAAATCCTCAGACGATTCGCAGATGTGACAAACATCTTTCTTCTCGTAAGCTGACTTAGCTCCATCTCTAACCCATTTAACAGGTACTCTTTTATTTCCAGTGTTCTTTGCCACTATTGCTTCCTTGAAGTGTATACTCCGATTTATTAGAACTATTATACTATTTAAGGTACCCGAAGTCAAGGACGAAATTTTCGATGCTATGGGCAAAATAAAACCCGCACTTGGCGGGCTTTATGTATTTACTTCTTTGGTGGTTTCTTACCTGGTTTGCAACCCATAGTAACTCCTAAAGATTAAATAGACGTTGGAAAAATCCTCTAGAATTGAGGCGCTTAACTTCCTGTTTTTCTAACTGTAAAGCATACTTAGTATTTGTTAGTTCCTCTTGGGTACTCTTAAACAACTTAGCGTTCTTTGAGTTTTCAATGGTTTTCTCCAAGGCCTTAACCTGCTTATCGTACTTGAACCAAGCATCTAAATGCTCGAAAGTACTCATATCCCATACGTCTTCATTAACAGTTTCTAGAATATGGATTTCTGCTGCAGTTAGTTGAGGAGGTTGAGTAGTATTTAATATCTTATTATTCCAGAAGATATTAATGAAGTACCCTTCCATAATATCAATATGGTCAGGGTGACACTCAAAAATTACCTCAAACTTAGGGTCTCCAAACTTAGCAAAAGCTTCTTGTATCTTTTTGGTGTGAGTACCCTTAGACATAGCTTTAGAGTGCTGAGACCAACGTTTATCAATATTTGAAGATTTGCCTATATAGATAGAACCATCTTTAAATGTTAGTTTATATATACCGCTTGACATTATATTGTAAATGTGTACAAACCATAACGCATAGCATCAGCAATGTGAGATGCATGATTATGGAAAGGTTTTTCGTTAATAAGTGACTCATTCGGATCCCACTGATACTGATCCATAGCTTCTAGAACATGGGAGCAGTGAGACATGATCTTGACCTTATCTTGCTGAACTACAGTTTGACAGAATGCAATACCTTCTAGAACTGCTTTCTTTGCCTTGATTGTAGCTATATCATATTGATAAGCAAGGTCGGCCGCAAATTGGGCAGATGCCGGGTCAATGAAGATTGAGTCAACACCCCATTTTGTAATGAGTTCTTGAATATTAGCAGCGTGTTCTTTAGTAGTAAGTTCAGCTTCTAGATAGTCGTCCACGATTACATAGAAGTCGCGTTCAGCATTATAGCCAAATACTACAAAGGCTGTAGGATCCTTATATCCGGGGTCCATGCCTGCAAAGAACTCGTAGTTGCCTTCTGGTAGTTCGTCGATAACGTTCTCTGTGGAAAGAGAGTAAATCTGACCTTGGAAGGTATTAAAGCTAGCTAGGTATTCTTGATCAAATTCTGCAGCACTCATAGAGCGTTTAGCTTCTAGAACGTCTGCCATAGTCATACGTTTGTTCTCTTTCCAGTCAGCAGTGATTGAACACCACATTGGAAAGTCTGAGGATTTGCCTCTAGCGTGGAATCTGGAGAACCAGTTCTTTTTACCTCGAGGTGTAGAGATGAAGATAGCCTTGGAATTTGGGCGATCTAGGGTAGGACGTAGCGAAACGTTAAATGCTGCCTCGCCATCTGGGTGCAGCGCAGCCTCATCGAATAGGATAAGCTGATAAGAACGTCCAACGCAACTATCTACTTGATTGATAGAACCCATACGAACAGTAGAACCATTAGAGATTTCGATAATCTTATCTTTAAGGTTATCTCGTACAATTTCTAGATCGAAGGTATTGATTAACTTTCGCTGTAACTCAAAGGAGATTTGAGACAGTGAGTAGTTAGGTGACATAATCAATACGTTACAGTTTGGGATCAGTACGATCATCTGTGCAATAATATTCGCTATATAAGTTTTACCAAGTCGTCGAGCTAGTGCAGCGCATACAAAGCGGTACTTAGGGTTATTAATAGCGTTAATTAATGCAATTTGGGGTCCGTTAAGGTCGTCGAATACTGTATGTGGGGCTTCGCCTGGTGGAGGAGGAACTGGAGAAGGTAATAGCTTCAGATAGTTTTCTATCGGAAGCTTTACGAAGCGCTCATTAACAGGGTATTCTACGATGCCATAAGACGGAACGTCTGGGCGACTAATCTCTAGCATAATAACATATCAAATTATGACTGACGTAATTCTTATCCCAGATATTACGTTTCAAACCAAAGAAGTTTTCTGGACGATAAAGAGCAGGATGATGCTCAGTAATTGTGTACCCTAAAGATTTGATAAAAGAACGTAAAGAAGCTGACTGAGAAACTCGATCATCCTCAATATACATTACTGGTTTACAACGAGCTATAGTATCAACAGCACCTCGTAATACCTTCTCTTCAAAGCCTTCTACGTCTATCTTCATTAGTCCAACGTTAGAAAACTCAAGACTATCCAAAGTACATACCTTAACTGGAATAGTGCCTAATTCCGAACGTGTGCCTATAGATTGACCGCCATAGTTCGCACGTGAACCGGTTAGGATCTTTGGCATGGTTAAGGTAGCTGGCGCATCAGCTAACCCCATATTAATACAAGCACCAGTAACATTCTTACAAAGTACTGCATAAACATCTGGCTGTGGTTCAAAGCTAACGACTGTATATCCTGAAGCTTCTAGAGCTTGTCCCATGACGCCGAAGTTAGCTCCAATATCCAGCACTAGATTACCTGTCATTCCACCAGCTAAACCAATAATTGTTTCGGTCTCTTCTGGGTTGTACTCTCCGTAATGGAACAAAGATCTACCAACATATTCATCTTTACCATAAAACCAAGTGCGACCCCAACGACCCTCTACATACCGCATACTAACTCCTCAACTCGATCAAATACTGTTTCCCAAGATTGGGGATTATTAATTACGCGGATAGAATCATACCAAACTGAAGTAGTACTAATAACAGAAGGACAAGGAATAGTACCCCATCTAAAGTCTGTTTCTTTATAAGGTTGAAGTAGTAATCCAGGAACTCCTAAAGAACCACACATATGCATTACCGACGTGTCGACGCCAATAACAAGATCAAGTCCGTTAATATATTCTGCCGTATCCGTCCATGATGTGATAGGAAGCGAAGAAACATGGCGATTCCCTTTAAACCCAGGAGTAAGGGAAAATAAGTTAGCGCGATTACTAAGACGATGGAAACGCTCAATATTAGTACTCCTATAAGCATTATTAGCATGAGTAGGGCTCCCAGACCATACAATACCAATATTAAGCTTTTCAGAGGTAGGAAATTCTTTGACACCAAACTTACCTTTCAACCAATCACCACTAGGAATATCTAGAAAGCATTCACCAAGTGAACAAATAGGATACGCGACTAAAGATGGCTCATCAATATCAATAGCATCACGCACGCATATAAAGTCATAGAAAATAGGCTCTAAAGAAGGATCACACTGTACATAAACGCGTTTAAAAGGTAAAAGAGATAAATACCTACCAAACATGATACTATCACCAATGCCTTGTTCTACTAGAATAACAATGGCATCTCCGGAACTAATAGTATCCCAGTATTCTAAACCTTCACGGCGGTTCTTAAGCTTAATAGCATCACCTTTAAGAAAGCGAGCCTTATACATTTCCCAACCAGCTTCAAAACCTTCCCCGCTAGAAGAAGCTTTTCTAAGAGTAGCAGTAGAACAATTCCACCAAGCTTCCCAGAAATCTTCTTTCTCTTTAATAGCACGAGTATAAAGCTTAATAGCTTCGTCATCGTTGCCGTACATATAATAGGCTAGACCTAAATTGTTAAGGGCGTGAAGATGTGTATTCGACGACGGATCTAAACAAGGAATACGTGGCTCTAACGCCATTTTATAGGACATAAACATTTCTTTGTCTAATCCTAGAGCTCGGTAACAATTACCGATATTTGTGTAGGCTTCTTTGCATGGATAAATCTTGATGACTTCTTTGAAGAGCGGTAGTGCCTTCTTAAAGTTACCTTTGTTTAAAATCTCAGTCGCCTTGTTGTACTTCAGTATTACTGAATTCAAGAACTTGCTCCAAGTAGTTTACTAATAAGAGAACCGTACTTCGTACCATCTGACCCATAATCGTTAACTTGCATATTAACTTGAGTCTTTACGGTATTATTGGCTCTCACCTTTTCTAGCTGAATCTGCTTGTCCATGATCTCCATAGACATTTTGTGACTCAGGGCTAGCAAATCTGCAATATCTTTGCTGCTACCGACTTCTGCTTCGTCGAGTTCTTGCAGCTTCTTACTAATGATGAGGTCCATAACCTCACGCATCTTAAATTTGTTGTTAAATCCTACATCTAGAAAGACGCTGTCAATATAGGAGCGAACCTCTTTTCTATCTAGAGATTCTGCGACCTGATCCACTGGAATGCAAAGATCTGTTGCTGTCTTTTGCATGCTTTGTGTGACTAGATAGCTATTAGCAATTTCTAGTGCTTCTGGTGATATTGCCAGTGCTTGAACTGGACTGGAAGTTGGTAGGGACATAGTGGTTCCAATTTTTAGGATAGATACATTATAACACTTTGGGGGAAATTTGTCAATAATAAAATTTTTTTAAGTTGACCTCAGTGAGCTTCAAATTTAGTAGTCTGTTTAATTTTACGCAATTATACGCATATGTACGCAATTTACGCAGTTATACACCATTATTAGCTTTTGGAAAAAGTTGGTGTGGTTTACGCGTGAGGGGGCCCGACCCAATTGACATATATGCTAGTTTGATAACCGGCCCACCCTGGCACGGGTCTTGCTTTCCGATCCTGGATGACAGCATCATTTTCCTGTTACAATTTGTTACAAATATAAATCACAAAAGACTTGCATCATTAGGTAATGATCTGTATAATTCTTTACATGGGATGACGAAACGAGGCAACGAAATCCTACCTAATCCACCCGCCTCACTGGAGATTGATATTATGGCTACCACCAAGACCGTGAATTATACCGTTGAACAGACCGCTGCAATGCTGGCTGATTATGCTGCCGGTGTATCTACCGAAGCGATTGCAGTTAAGGTTGGCAAGACGGTGCGTTCCGTTGTTGCAAAGCTCTCGCGTGAGGGCGTGTATCAGAAGAAGGAGCGCGTTAGTAAGACAGGCGAAGCTATCGTTAAGAAGGATAGCTTGGCAGATCAACTTGGCATGATTGTTGGTTTGACCGAAGCTGAAACGGATAGCCTGAGCAAAGCTAACAAGACTGCGCTGGCTAAGATTCTGAACTGCGTTAAGGATGTAAAGCTGTCTAAGGATATGGTTAGCTAATACTTAACAAAGCGGCTTTTAACTAAGCCGCTTGATTAAATATTATCTAAGGAGATAATCATGTATATACAATATAACCTTTTCAATAAGAATAATGGCAGGGTTGCCGTAATTAAGGATAATAAATCCTTACTTGAAAAGTATATTCAAATGGGTTATACTTTAATATCTGCCATTTGGAAAGATTAAAATGAAATATACATTAGACAAAGCCGCTAAACTCTTTATGCGGTATGATAAAAAGATATTTAATTCTGCAATTAGAAAGGCTGATATTAATCTTTCTTTGCGATTTAATAATTCTAAAAAATACATGGGAATATTCTGCGGATATTATGTAGAAAAGAATAAATGCGGCGAGATTATTCTATCGAAATGGTTTATGGGAGATAAGGCTACATTTAAATCAACTATCATTCACGAAATGGTACATTGTCTCCAATTCATTAAGGATAAACCCGTTAATCATAAAGGCTTATTTAAAAAAGAATGTAAGCGTATTAAAAAACAATTCGGGATTGATATTAGCTAACATACTGCCAGGATTTTGTCAAGGATTTATTTTCCTTGACAAAACTGCGCCAATTTTATCATATAAAATTGGGCCGCGTCAAGCGGTTTGTGAAAATATATTTTGCTTGCAAAATATCCGTTTGTATGTTATATCCTGGCCGAAGGCCAGCACAACGCACCAGAATGGGGCGCGCCAATTTTACCACAAAAATTGTGAGATTGCAAGGAAAAAATAAAAATAAATTTGTTGCACAATCCTGGCCAACGTGATAGGAAAAAATAATTAACACAAGGCGTAAATTTTGTGCTAGGAAACTGGGTGAAAACCTGGGCGAAAATAATTTAAAAATATATTGCACAATCTCAAAAAAGGCGTATAATTCTTTACATGGACTTAACGAACAGGAAGAAGAAAATGGCTGCATGGATTGGTACGGTTTTTGGGGTTTTGGGTGCGATTCTTGTCGCTTGCAATATCGGCTTAAATGATTTTGGTTACATTTGTTTTTTCATCGGCTCTGTTTTTTCTCTTTACAATGCCGTGAAAATGCGGGATAATAGCCAAATGGTTCTTTGGGGTGTATTTATGGTTATTAACCTTGTTGGCATTGCTTCTTACTTGAAATAATCGGAGAATATGAAAATGGCTAAAATTAAGAAAATCGCAATTTTTGATATGGATGGCGTTTTGGTTGATTCTTCTTGGCGTTATCGTGTTTCAAAAGAAGATAATACCAAAATTGATTTACAGTTTTGGCGGGATAATGAGAAAGGCGCATATTTTGATTCTCTTTTGCCGATGGCAGAAGAATATAAAAAGATGCTAAATGACCCGGAATACTATGTCATTATCGCAACTGCTAGAACTATGAATACGGCGGGCTGGGCGTTTATTGATAATAAACTGGGAAAACCTAATGCGATGATTTATCGTGCAGATAATGATAATCGTGGCGGTGCGGATTTAAAAATTGCCGGACTAAAAAAGATTCTCAATTTAAAACAGTTTCGTAATATCAAAGATATTACGATGTTTGAAGATAATGCCAAATATTTAAAAGCGATCTGCGATTATTTTAAATGCAAAGGCGTTTATATTCCTTCTAATCAAGGACATTAATTTACAAAAATGCTTGACTATAATCAGGCATTTTGATAAAATAATGACTTAGCAGCAAACGGCGATTATCCGGCCGATTCCGGTATAAACAGAAGGAGATTTAAATCATGGCTAAAAAACAATTCTTTGCGATTCTCGATACGGAAACAACAATGGAAAATACCGTGGCGGATTTTGCAATTATTATCGTTGATCGTAAAGGCATTATCCATAACCAATGCGCGGTAATGGTAAAAGACCATTATGATAAATTTGAATTATTCCATGATAAAGCTGCAAATGACATTTGGGGTTATGCTGGATTGGAAAAGCGTAAAAATAATTATGTTAATATGCTTAATTCTGGTAAGCGTTTTCTGGCTTCTGTTAATGGTATTAATAAATGGATTGAACAGGTAATTGGTAAATACAATCCCGAATTAACGGCTTATAATCTGGCATTCGATATTGATAAATGCAATAATACCGGAATTGATTTATCCGGTTTTAAATCAAAATTTTGTTTGTGGCAAGCTGCCGTTGGTAATATCTGCAATACAAAACAATATAAGCAATTTGTTTTGGATAATCATGGTTTTAATAATAAAACTTCTTTCGGTAATATGACTATTAAAACTAATGCTGAAATTGTAGCCGGTTTTATTTCTGGTAATATTATTGATGAACCCCATACTGCATTAGAAGATGCAAAAGATTTTGAATTGCCGATTATGGTTGAGATTCTAAAAAAGAATAAATGGCGTGAAAAGATTACTCCTTATAATTGGCGTGCTTTTCAGGTAAAAGATCATTATTCGGCAAGTTAATTAAATGGAGAATCCCGCCGAAAGGCGGGATTAAATGAAATGGAAATTAAACTTTATATTACGATTGAAATAGAAAATGAGGATCAATATAAAGAAATAATTAATGATCCTGAATCGGTTATTTCAGATAAATTTGATTATCAGATTATTGAATTGGAGATTAAATAAAATGCGTATTAAAATTGATTTTTGTGAGGCTTCTAATCTTTTAAATGCCGATATTAGCGGCGAATTATATGAAGTAAAAGAAGATGAATGGAGCAAAATTGATTCTATTCTAGGAAAATATACAAAAGAATTATCAGAATATATTATTGAGAATTATTTTAATGGCGCTGAATTGGCTATTAAATCAGGTGGATTCTCTTGGTTTGAGGAATATTTTGAATTTATTATAATGCCGAACTGATAATACATAATGGGCCAGGATAATATTATCTTGGCCTTTATTTTTTATTATCTCAGGCTGGCACGATTTTTGCTTACCAAAAAAGCCTTGACTTTTTTGGGGCGCCAATTTTATCATTAAAATTGGGGCGGTGTCAATAGAAAAAATAAAAATAAATTTGTTGCCTTTTTTGGGGGCGAGGTGTATAATTAAGGCGGGGGCGCCGATTTTGTATATAAGCAAATGCTTATATATCCTGGTACGCAATTATTTTTGAAAAGGTATTGTATTTTCTGCTAGAAGGATTATAATACCTACATGGAAACGATTTTAGGAGTTGGCAAAATGACAAACGAACAACGCAACAATGCGAACATTCTGGCACAAATGGGCTTGCCGGAACTTCAATCCCTTTTGTGGGATCTTTACAAAGATGTTCGCGGTGTTCGCCCACGTCATTTGACCGTAGAATTTATGAATGACGCGGAAAAGATCAAGGAATTGGTTTTGCGTCTTTTGGAGGAATTGAAAAATGACTGAATTTGATCTTGTGGATGAAATGCAATGGGAAGATCTGACGGATTTTCTTACGCTAGAAGAAGCGGGATTAGAAGATGGTTTTATCGCTGATTCTGTTCCTGCTGCACAAAAAACCTATTATCAGGATGAATCAAAATGAGCTATATCATCTGTAAATCTGAAAAGGTTATTAAATGCTGCGAAGCATTTATTAAGGTATCAGATGCTAATAAGCTGGAAAGAATCGAACAGATTATTAATCGACTGGCTAATAAACGGCTTTGGAATTTCAAAAAGATGGGATTTGAAACGGCCGAGGAATTACTAAAGAATAATAAGGCGACAATGGATTATCAGATTCCATTCGATGTTAATCTTTATTCTAAATCCGAAAAACGGGAAATGGTAGATTCTCTTTTGTTACTGGCTAAGAATGGCGAACCGGTAATGGTATCTGATAAACACGCTTTTATTTTTGAATATATTGGAGATTAAAATGGCTTATATTCTTGGCTCTTTGGCGGGTCTTATCCTTGCTCGTTACTTTGTACTATATCCGATTATTTACTTTATTTATAATTGGTTTATTGAGGCTGCCGGGTTTCCACAATATGTTATTCCGGGTTTTTGGATTGGCATGGCAGGGTTTGCAATTCTAACTGTTATTAGCTCACTATTTAAAAGGTAAATAACCTTTATAATATAAACCGCCGAAAGGCGGTTTTATTTTGTCCAAAACTTGACAAAAGTTTGCGCCAATTTTACCATGAAAAATTGGGTGGCGTCAATACCTTTTTGAAAAAATATTTTGCTTGACAAATCCTGGCAGGTGTGTCTATTTCCTGGACGCTAACACAATTTCCTGGGGCTGTCAAATAAATTTAACTTATGCCTGCATCGAAAAATACTTCAAAATAATTTAAAAAATTGTTGCACTTTCTAGGGAAAGGCGTATAATTATTTACATGGAAGGAAGCAAACGGTAACAAGGACGAAAAACCTCCTTACGGGATTTGCCTAAACTTTCCAACTTTTCGATGTTCCTGTTCTATATTAGGAGATTATGATGGCTGCTACCACCAAAGCTGTAAATTACACCGCCGAGCAAACCGCTCAAATGGTTGCCGATTATGCTGCCGGCGTTTCGACTGATGCAATTGCTACGAAATTGGGTAAAACCGTTCGCAGCGTGGTTGCCAAGCTTTCCCGCGAAGGCGTTTATCAGAAGAAAGAACGCTTGACAAAAACCGGCGAGCCGGTACAAAAGAAAGATTCTTACGCTGATGCAATTGGGGCGATTCTCCAAATGACAGAAGCGGAAACGGAATCGCTGGCAAAGGCCAACAAAACGGCTCTTGACAAAATCTTCAAAGCGTTGGCGAATTCTAAGCCGATTTAACACTTGACAAACCGCCGAAAGGCGGTTTTATTTTGCCCAAAATTCAAATGCGAATGGTTCTCATTCCAGGCTAAAACGGCGCCGATTTTACCACGGAAAATCGGTCGGTGTCAAGCGATTTTAAAAATATATTTTTCTTGACATGGCCCTTTCGTCCGTGTTATACTGGAAGGTTCGACCCTAAATTGGAGCAAACGCGAATGATTATCATTTCGGAGTCAGATGCGAATAATTATCATTCCACTTCAAACGCGAATGATTCTCATTTCGGAGCGGAGTGAGTACTCACTAACGTGCGCAGGCTCACCTGCGCCTAAGTGCTAAACCTTGGCAAGTGTAAATTCTTGGTCGTCCGCAGCATCAGCCGCTGTCAAGTGCAAATTCTTGGCACTTGATACAATTTAGGGTCAGATATTTGGCAAAAATGTTGTCAAGTCGAAGAATTCTACCCTAAATTGAGCAAATTGCCACCACCAAGCAAAATATAAGCGCTTTGCGCCCATTATAAAGTGTTAAACCTTCGCTGTCAAGTGAATATTCGCGAATCTTACCCTAAGCTGAGCCAAATTTGAGCCGAAGGCTCATATCTGGCGCGATTGAGGCTGAATATAGCGCAATTGTGGATAATTTGAGATAATTGGAGCTGTTCCGAGATAATTCGAGAAAATTGCGGATATTACTACAATTTAGGGTCAGTTTCGACATAAGTACCTATTTGGGATTGAAATCCCAAAATTTTGGTGGGCTAATTTTTATCGGATATTTTTCAACCCTCTTAACGTAGAAAGAGTTTTGGATGGAAATTTTAATCCCCCTAACCCCCTCCTGGTGAGATCTCGACGACCTTTTTTAGAAGAATCAAAATTTCTGTCTTGACTCGGCCGGTAGGAAGCGGTATAATATTAAAATGATGTGAGAGAAAGGGAAACGAAATGACTATATATGAAGCTGCATCCCTGTATAATGACTTCTCGATGCTTCGGGAGGAGATCTTGGAAGTTGTATCAACTCAAGAAGTCGATGATGCTATGGTAGCCACGACTTTTTTCGATGCTAGTGAAGATGTTCCATTTTGAGATGTAAAAATTCTCACTTGATTTTAGATGTTAGTCGGCGTATAATATCTTTATTGGCTGACGGAAATAAAGAGTTTGAAACAGGATTGAAAAAGCTGTCTTGATTTGTTAAGTTGTTCAGCGTATAATATACTCATGGATTTGGGAAATCACTCAAGTCTAAATCACTCAGATATAGTCTAACTACAGCGAGTCTATGCGACTGAATACATAGAACGGCTAACCCAGTCGGAAAATAAGTAAGGGTGTAGGTTAATAAAAGATCCAATTAACTGAACTAATGGTACTAATTTTTAATATAAAGGAAATTGTATGACCACTACCTCCGCTAAAGCTGTTAACTACACCGCCGAACAAGTTGAAGTTCTGGTTGCCGGTTACAAGGCTGGTGAATCCATCGAAGTTCTGGCTGTAAAGATCGGTAAGTCTGTCCGTTCTGCTGTTGCTAAGCTGTCCCGTGAAGGTGTCTACGTTGCAAAGGCTAAGGCTGCTGCCGAGACCCGTGTTACCAAGGCAGATCTGATTGAAAAGATCGCTGTGAAGTTTGGTGTTGCTTCTGAAAAGCTGGATTCTCTGGAAAAGGCAACTAAGGAAGCTCTGGAAATTCTTGCTGCTTAATCCTTGAAGGGCGAAAGCCCTTCATCTTTTAAACACTCTATGGTGAAGCCAGCCTAGACCACTGGCGTGTATCGGGATTGGTCTTCCGGTAGCATAGGGCAGAGTGTTTAAAAGATGATAAGGAGAATTAAATGAGTGCCATGCAAGCTCTATTCAACTGCTTTGTAGTTGGAATGTGTTCTAAAATCTTTGGCTGGGCGGGGTTCCTTGGATCTTTATCTGGTCAGGTTCTTTATTGGTTTATTCTTAATTAGAGATGCTAGGAGAAAGATATGGAATGGGTTCGATGTACTGGGTTGTGAGATAACCCGCCAATAAAACTCACTAGGCAGTATCCCTAATCACACCTAGGGACTGTCTTTATATGGGGTGTGGGATGTTGTAGAGGTTGAGAGTAATCCTCTACAGGTCAATTAAAAACTCCACTAATTAGCCACCGCCAGCGTCATGAACTGGGGTGGCTTTTTTGTATTCAAAATTTGCTCATTAAGACGTAAAAATGCCCTAGTCTATTTCTAGATCTAGGGCATTGTTTTATTCTTTAATCTTCTCTTGAATCTGTCGTTCGATGAGTACCAGTGCTGATTTGGTAACTTTCTCTAAGGACTCTAAAAGGCAAGCATCAATATCTAGTAGTGCTGATATACGTTCTATGTATACCTCTTTCTTGATTGGTGTCTCGCCTCGTTTATTAACATAAGTTTTGCGTTTGTAAACTCCTAAAGAGCTTAACTTCGCAATAACTGATCTTTCTGCTACACCTAGTTCATCCGCTAGTTCTTTTACATCTTTTCCACTAGCGTAGTCTGCGGTTAGCTTCTCTACGATCTCCTGGGTGTACTTCATAATAAGTTACCAAGGAAGGGCAGAACGACTAACAGCTATATTTTTAGTAGCAGGCATATTTAAACCAGCTGTAGCGTCCACTAAAGGTTCTGGCATATCATCCCAATCTTTCCAATTTAGGATCATAAGATTAGTTCTATTAGTAGGATGTGCTGACCAAATCTGTGTAGCCATTACCTGACAAAGCCAAGGAAACTCACCAAGCTCTGTATCTTGAATTTTATAGAGATTGTGATAGGTTACTGGATTTCTAGAGGTTCCTGCTGCTTTCCCTGTATTAACGAAAAGACCTTTATCTCGAATCTCCAGTAGCTTTTCTTTTGGAATATCTAAAGCAGTTGGAAAAGTCATTGCAGTATAGAGATTTGGATCCACTATAAGATCTAGGTGCTTAGTATCCCAACGACTATATGGAGTATCATTGAACTTCTTGAAAGGCATCATTAGTAGAGGAACTATAGCACTATAGTTCTTGTACTCTGGGCTTGTCTGACTAGGAACAATTAGTCCACGCTGTGCGACAGTACAATACAAATAAAGACCCTTATGCCAATCATCAACTGCAAAGTTAATCTTCAAAAACTCTAGAGGAGAGATCTTTTCTCCCTCAGGTAACTTCATCTTTGCAATATACGCTGCAACCTGTGGAAGTAACCAGGAGGCCTTTGCTTTAAGCCCTAGAGCCTCTAATTGACCCTTAATTGCATCCGCGCGAGCAGTCTGCTTAGCTTTCTCCACCATATCAGGATCTGGAAGTGTTAAAGGATAAATATCCTCGAAGTTTCCCTCAAATGGAGCTTCATGACTATCAGACCATTCTTTCTCTTTTCTAGCAATAAGTGCAGCGTGATGATTCTTCTCGACTTCAATAAGATTATACTCTACAGCCTCAGCCGCTAGAGTTGCTTTCTCATGCAGTAGTTGGAATGGAACTGACTTTAGATCTTGCTTAGCTAAAAACATACTATTTCCTTTTTACAGAGCATTTGACTCTGACCCTAAATTGAATCCACTAGCAGGATTTTGATAAGTGGATAGCTGACCCTAAATTGGATCAAATAAGAAAATCTCTAGAAAGAACTAGAGACGAGGTGGCAGGGGTTCCAGAGGCTTACTTTACTTTGCATTTTTATCGTATTTTATTACAAAATTAAATAATACAATTTCCCCCAGCCAACAAAGTTGCACAATCTCCTTGCTCCTTGGGAAGAAGTTCTCAGGGTAGAGCGATAATGAGTTTCTTCCGTAGGTGAACCTAGATTAACGCTGACCCTGTGAACTTCTAGGGAAGCAGGAGATAGATAAATAAGAAGTTCTTCAGATTTATAAATATTATATCATATGAGGGTGACTAATGTCAAGAACTTTTATTTTTATGGGGTATATGGTAGATAAATTTCTATTAATCTCTATTATACTATAATTTAGGGTCGATGTCAAGCTTAGAAATTTTTGACTTGATAATTATTTCCTTTAGTGTTATAATATTATTTCGGTGAGTGCTATTGGCATCGAACTTGAAACAACCCAATAAGCGTGAATGTGTTATCGACTTCTCTTCGGTTAGGTTGAGAATGGACAAGCACATGCTGAGCCTAAGATTCCTTCTAGCCAAGGTTGCTCGTACCCTCGACCCTAAATTGTATAATAACTCCACTTCGTGGTAACGTATACAGTTTGAGGTCGACTCTGCCAGTGGAGCAACACTGGCACTTATTCTTAGCGATTTTGCTAATATAGCTTACTTTTTGTGCTTGTTTTAGCGAAATTGTTAATCTCGGAGAAATAATGATAGCCAGTGCCTACGATACAACTCAAGATTTAATAGCTCGTGAATGTGATAGCCTAAAAGAATTATTATTAGAAAAGAACAGAAAATACGGAGATTCAGCAGTTAATCCTAGACGTATGTTTTCAACTGCTAGTGCTAAAGAACAGATTTTAGTTCGGTTAGATGATAAACTTAACCGTTTTATTAACCGTCAGAACGACGATGACGAGGATGTTATCCTAGACATGCTCGGTTACTTAATTTTATATAGGGTGGCAAATGCTAAGAAGTAAAGACTATGACTTGATCGCTGGAGCTAATAAAACATTAATTTTATGCTTAGCTTATCCAGGTTTTGGTAAAGATGATCTAGAATGTACAATGGAAGGAATTAATCTTCGTATTAAGTCTGTTACCTCAGCCCCTAGTGGAGAGTACATTTGGCGAGGGATTCCTCATGAAGTGAATGAACTTGTAGAGATCGGTAAAGATAAAAAGATTGACATGATTACAATGGAACACGGAATTCTAGAGATTCTAGTGTCCGAGGTAATGCCAGTTCCTAATAGTAATAGAATCGCGATTCAATGAACCCCTCTGATGACGAGATACTGGATGTAGTTCCAGATAAGGAAGTACTTCCCTCTCTACTAGCTTACCAGATTCTAGATACTTTAAAAGCTAACGAAGAAGCAGCTTATAGAGTGTTTCTATCCCTAGCCTGTAGGTTTGGTGCTGGACAAAGAATATGAGTGCTTTAACTGATATTCTCTATAGAACTAACACTTCTGTATTAGATGCTTGTAGAGAACTAGGAATCGAATACGATCCCGAAGATTTAGAAGACCTGGAAGCTTGCTCACTCTGCGGTATTTGGTGGTTCTCCTACCAATTATCTGTAGATGACGAAGGCTTAAACAATTGCAAATTCTGTGAAAGACATTATGGAAGTTAATCTAACATTATCCCTAGACGAAGTTAATCTAGTACTACAAACCCTTGACGCTAAACTGCAGAATACTGCCGAGTTTGCATTGATCTCTAAAATTAAGGGTCAGGGCGAACCACAACTAGCAGCTCTGATTGAAAAAGATAATGAAACATCGAACGATCCTGAGCCTGTTTGATTATAGCGGTCGCTGGAGTTCATTTTACAAAGAAGCTGGTTATGACGTCTATACCGTAGATATTAAGAACGGTATAGACGTCTTGTCACTTGAGCCGTCGGAAATGCCATTCTCTAGTGTGTATGGTATTTTGGCAGCTCCTCCTTGTACTGATTTCGCTGGTAGCGGAGCACAGTATTGGAAAGTAAAGGATGAAGATGGACGAACAGAACAATCACTCATGCTTATCGACAAAGTCCTTAGTCTGGTTGGGTACTATGAACCAGTATTCTGGGCCTTGGAAAATCCAGTTGGAAGGTTACCCACTCTCAGACCCTCAATTGGAAAGCCGTGGTACTTTAATCCCAACGAGTTCGCTGGGTACCTGGAAGACGTTGATGGTGCAGAACCTCTTAAAGAGTGCTATACTAAACGCACGGGAATCTGGGGGAACTTTAATAAACCCGAGAAGCGACCACTACCTGTATCCTCGGAAGGTAACTGGATTATGAAGCTGGGCGGTAAGAGTGAAAGAACAAAGGAACTCCGATCAATGACTCCTCTAGGATTTAGTAAGGCATTTTATGAATTTAATAGATAAGATATTCTGCTTTATTATGGGACATAACTGGTTCTATAGATTAGATAAAAAGTCACGTATATGTTCACGCTGTTTACGTGAAGAAAAACATATTTGATTTTTCTAACTAAAGATAGTATAATATTATCTTTAGTGAGGGAAATTATGCAAATCATTTCAATGTATAAAGATATACGTGGAAAACGTCTGTATCTTTGGCAAAAGGCGGATTACTGTTATTGTCTTGGCACTATTGCTAGTAACCTTGTAACATGGAATGACGTACCATTAGAAGCAATTCAAGCAGAACTCGAACTTATGGGACTTATACAAGATGAAAAATGATCTTTTGAAAAGCCTGATGAAGAAAGAGGGTCTCAGTAAAGAAGAAGCTATTGAGATGGTTATGGAAGAATTCGAAATCTGTAACATGGATCCAGAAGAAACTCTCTATAACCTTGGGTACGAACCAGACTACTGCTTTGATCTAATTGATATTGTTGCGAGCAACTAATATGAAGTTCTGTAAAGACTGTAAGCATAGGAAAGAGGGTGAGTTTGGTGGCAACTACTGTATGCATCCAAATAACTTTGAACCGTCTCTAGTAACTGGAAAAACAAAGCTAAAGAGAGATAGCCTAGAATATTGTAACGATCAGCGCAAGCAGGGTATTTTCTTTTCCTGGCTTCTTCCAGCTTGTGGTATCAAAGGGGCGTGGTATGAACCAGAAGATGCTAACTCCTGAGGAAATCTGGGAGTCTATTAGATTAGAAAAACTCCTAGACGCAGAAGTAGAAAAGATTATTCAAACATACAATATCAAAACACTTGCAGGCATTAAAGCTGCTGTAAGACAAGGACTTTGGGCAGGTATGTGTCACGGAAAAGGTTGGGATTAATATGGACGAACTCGTAGCAACATTTGTAGCTTGTTGGCTAGTTATGGCCACTATTGGTACCATTGATAACTTTCTAGGACAGACACCTGATACACGTATTATCAAAATGTGTAAAGAAAATGGGTATCTGAATGTTAAACAGGATCGCATTACCTGTTCAGTAGAAAAGAAAAACGATTAATTATTAGGCTCGCGTTCGGTTAATTGGACAAACCAAGAGGCTTCTACCCTCTGACTGCAGGTTCGAGTCCTGCACGCGAGGCCAAAAGGACACTATCATGAAATTGCGCATCTTATTGAAGATTCATGCACTAGAAAAGGCTAAGCTACCTTTGATTGAAGCGTATAATGAAAGTCTATATGGAGAAGGTGCAGGAGCCTGCTCAGTAACGGGAGAGCTTTCTAGGAAAATTGAAAAGGTTGATTTCGCAATACAAACACTGTCAGAACTCTTGGAAGAATACAAATGATCTCAGATAAAGCAAAAGCACTCTCTCAAGCAGCCAAAGAAATGGATAACCTGTTGGAAGATTCCCAGCGTATCTTTCTAGCAATGCGTAACTGTACTGAGACTTATACGCTCAACATGCGTAAGCACTCTCAGGCGCAAGAACGCCTCTCTATTAAACTTGCAGCACTTCAAGAACTTGTTATTAAGCTGGAGCGTGTGTAATGGCTGCATTTGATGGATGCAAGGTCGTAGAAACTACTTTTGATAAAGTAGGACACTATCAGCGATTCTTTACAGAAAATGGTAGAGGATATGCTAAGACCGGTTTTGATACTTGCTGTGATGACTACTCCCTAAAATCAATTACTATAGACTATGATGCTGTAGTATATGTCAAGGAGAATATGAAATGAGTAGCGCACGATTTTGGTTGGAACAAGACATTCAAAGACTACAAGCCGCTTTAGCAGATGCGGAAGCTCTAGAACTTGGCACAGCAGAAGCTTTAGCTAAAGCGCAGGCACGCATCAAGTCAATGGAAGTGTTGCTTGAGAATCAGAACGACTGGCTTGTTGAGTGGAGCAAAGCCAAGGAGCGGATCAAGGAGCTGGAGGACACTAATACCCAATTGCGAGAAGGATATTCAGTAATGAATAAAGATTGGCTTAAGATTCAAAATGAGAAGATTGAACAGTCTAAACTTATCGAAAATCTGGGCAGCGAACTTAGTAGGGTGTGTTTCAAAAGTCACCGAGGAACAGTGTGGCTTGATATTGAAGAGGTTGATTTCTTGAAAAAAGCCCTCATCTCCTACAACCAATGGAAGGAAAACAAATGAACGGAATGAACGCATTTGCAAACGGTGATGCAGCATGGCATCGAGAACACCGTGGTCTAGCGCTTCCTTGTGCTGCCGATGATCGGGATAAGCTAGAGCGAGTAGTTGCGCAGCAAAGAGCTATAATAGAACTGCAAAAGGCCAGCATACAAGAGCTAGGAAAAGAAATCTTAGAGCTAAAAGAGCTATTAAGGAGCAAATAATGAATTGGTTGTTAATTGTACTAGTAGCAGGAAACTTTCAGTTTGTTAAGATTACAGACAGCTTAGATTCCTGCTTAAATATGGGTGATTTTTATACCCAAGGAATTGAGCATACTGCTCGATTTATTTGTATTAACTCTAGGAGAGAGTAATGAAGCCTCGTAACTATTATGCAAAGGCTGTAACACGAATACCTCAAAAAGTGGAACAGTCTAAAAAGAAATATAAGCGCAAAGACAAGCACACTAAGAGTATGCTTAACTTAGGCCGAGAGCCTAATTTAATCATATTTGGAGATAGATATGGAAATACACAATGATGAAGATTATCTCCTAATAAAGAAAGAGCATCCTAGGATCGGAAATATTCTAGAGCTTTTCTGGGGATTAGAAGAATTCAATACATATATTATTAGATTAATGAATGATACTAGAGATGGGAACAGACAGGGCTTTTCAAAAGAAGTTGGTTGGGCTATTTTTAGACTCTCTCAACGTCACGACTATTTATACCCTAAATTGATAAAACCAGAAGGACTTTGGAAATGCTAGAAATTGTACAGAAAGTAGACCTGGACATTGTTAAGTCCGAACTGCGCGAGACTAGGAAAGAGTTATCCGAAACTATTGACGAGCTAAAGGCTCTAAAAGAGTTAGTGAGAGCACAAGCCAATCTCTTTAGAGATCAATCTAATAGGATTAGAAGTTTAGAGTTGGCTAGTATGAAGTACCAGCAACCTGTATTTGATTGGACTAAAGTAAGTATTGCTCAATACGGGGGTAAAAATGATATATCTAAGCTCGTTTGATATTGAAAAGAATAAGCACGTGACTAAACGACCGACCCTAAATTACAGAGGCCAGGATAATAAACCACCTTCAAAAGTTGATACATCCTTCTGTGCCTTCGCTAAACCAGCAGTTGAGTATACCGGCGATAAGATGTTAGGTATTGCAACTATGCATAAGAGTAATGCTGTGCCTGTATTTTCTTCTGAGTCTGCCGAAGAAATCTCAAAGATGCGTCGCTAAATTTTGTCTTGATTTTCCTAACTGAAGCCTGTATAATATTATCTTTCAGTGGGGGGAAATAAAATGGAAAAAATTGGCGAGAAACTAAAGGAACTTGTGGCTAAGGCCGAAATCCTTTTCTATCCAGGAAAATTTCGTGACGTTTATTTTTCTCTTAATCGTCGTCTTACCTCTACTGCCGGGCGGGCATTCATTGCCGAGGGGCGTATGGAATTCAGCGAGATTCTCTACAAGCAGAACGTAGAGGCCTTCCTAGAGGATACAGTTCCACATGAGCTGGCACACATCATTGCCTACCGAGTATATGGTAGTCATGGTCATGATGCTTCGTGGAAGAAGGTAATGATGGCTCTAGGATATGAGCCTACTCGCTGTCACTCTTACGAAGTTCAAAAACGCTCAAGTGCTAAGAGCTACACATATGTCTGTCAGTGTGAGGGCAAGACGCACAACGTATCTGCACAGCGTCAGGCATGGATTAATAAGGGCAAGAACTATAAATGTATTGCCTGTGGAACTGTTATTAGATTGGATAAATAATGAAAACGCTATTGTTAGCTTTAGCAATTTTGGTAGTATTTTTTGTTGTACTATATGTAGTAATTCCTTTACCCTACGGCAATGCTATTGCTTCGGGTATTGGGGGAGCGTGGATTGGTAGTTATGCCTATAAATTAGCCCAAGAGTTGATTGAGCATTACAAAATCTAGCCTTGACTTTTTTGCCTTAACCCTGTATAATATTACTTTACGCTGAGGAAAACGAAATGATTGATTTCATATCATGTTCGTCATGTGGCTTCATTGAAGCAGACGAAGAAACATTTTTGGAATCAAGTATTTCATTGCAAAATGAAGATGGTGAAGAATACGAAGTATTTTGTTTGAAGTGTCCCAAGTGTGAACACCTAACATCATTTGAATATTAAGGAAACGAAATGCGACACTTTGATGAAGTTATGGGCGACGTAGCAACTTTCCTCCCAGTAGAGCTGATGGAAGAACTCCACGAGCTTATTGAGCAGGAGTCTGGTGATAACTACGATTGTGGTTACCAGGACGGTGAGCGTTCTGGAAGTTCTGATTCGTATAACGACGGCTATGAGAGTGGCTATGCAGATGGTCAATCAGATGCAGAAAATTGATCTTGACATTACTTCTGTAATTTGATATAATATTATTTCTGAGTCGTAGAAGGGTAGACAAATCCAAGCGCGACTTTAAACAAAGCAAAACAAACCAGTGTGGATTGCTGTGACCCGTCCCCTTGATATGGAATATCAAAAAGATTTGAAAATTTGTACTTGATTTAGTTATCTAAACCCTGTATAATATTATTTATGGAATGAGGGAAGGCTAGGCAGACTTAAGCGACAATATTTGATCACATATGTAAGTCACTTGCAATCAGACCTTCCCTCAATTTCATATTATAGGATAGAGTAGAGTGCTTCAACAATCGAAAATCCTAGTTCTTGTATTCAGCGCAATGCTGTCTTATATAGTTACGATACGCCAAAGAGAACAGTACTCTTAGGAGACAAGTATCTAGTATACGAACTATGTGCTTTTTATTCTCTGGAGTTGTTAAAGCAGTAGGCATACTGACTGGTTAACGTAATTATTGGAGCTGGTAACACCAATAGTCCAACAATATAGTTAGCGTATACACTACTATAGAGATATTCTTTAGTATACCAAGAGTTAACTCCTCAGAAAGAGTTAGTCGCTATCATCTAAAGGCTAGGAATAGAGGGAGTACCTCTAAATGTGGGTTGGAATCCCACTAGCGCAGAAGGATTTCTGGAGTACCGGGCCTTCTCTACTTATGGAGTGGTATACATTGTGAAAGGGTGTATACCGTGGCTGCCGACACGCCGTTTAGTTTAAGTGTCGAGTGCGTAGTGAAGTAGTCCCTGCAGGACGTACGGTCAGTTCGGTAAAGGGATGCACTGCTTTGCAAGGCAACATTCACACCCAGGTCCATAAATTAAGGCCTGAATAGATTCATCCCGTAAAGCTACGCTATATTGTTCTTCGGCTCTCGGAACTGAAACGAGAGCCACCAATTAAGGTTTCTGACGGACGCTAGGCTACCTTTTAGTGTGTAGATAGAGGTTCGGTTCACCGGCAAGTGGGCGAAAGCAGTAGTTGCCGCTACTGTATATCAGTCTCCTTAATTGGTATTGAAAATTCAGACTTGACTTTGTTTCAGTAATTTGATATAATATTATTTCTGAGTCGGAAAGAAGTCTTTGAAAAGACTAACCAATTAAGGTGTTTCAACGAGTAGGCGAAAACGCAAAGAGCACAGTCGGGAGTAGAGACCCGGAGCACTGTTGAGCAAAGTACCCAAAAGTGTAAGGAAAAAGTTCAAATCCTAACGTAGTCCTCTCTATCGAACGCTTAGGTAAGTAACGAAGTAATTACGTGAAACATCTTAATTGGTTTCCGCTAGGTGGCATGAGTACGCTTAGTTTGTTACCAGAAAATCCTAGAAATGATCGCGACATGGTGCTAGGTGGTCGGAAGTTAGCAAGACCTTAAATGGAAAATAGGTGAGCCGGTTCGAGTCCGGAGCCGTAGTTCGACGAGCTACGACTATGCGAGTGGGGAGCATTAACGCTGAATAGCCACTAACACGATACTAATATGTATCGTCAAGAAGTTCGAGTTGTAGGACTTTAGTCAGCCTTCGGGTAGTACGACAGCCAAACCTAACTTCTTGACAATATGTATTGGAAAACGCTCTTAGACTCGCATTGAAGTAAAACGGAGTAGCTACCGGATTAAGTCCTTCAATAGAGTAAAAGCACTGAATTGCGTCAGGAGCGATACGAAAAACACTAGATCACGCTATGCGGAGCGCAATCCATAGAAGGTCTTTTAAGTAGGCGTAGAGCGTTTCCCAATACATCGAGGATGAGCAGCATTGGCGACTGCAGCGGATTGTAAATCCGTGACCTAACGGTCACTTGGTTCGACTCCAAGATCTTCGACCATAATTACTAGGCGTAAATGATCGGTTAATAGCCGACTTACTGGAAGTATAGCACTCGTACTGAGTTAAGCAGAACACAGAGGATCGGAGATAGCATATACACCGATTGAGGCCTAGTAAACCAGTTTTAGGAAAGTTGCAGCAACCAACAAAAAATGGTAGTCCGTTTGCTTACCGGACAGTAATATAAGGAGCAAAACCTTTCCTGTTTAACACTACTGCTATCGTCTATCGGTTAGGACACCGGGTTTTCATCCCGATAAGCGGAGTTCGACTCTCCGTAGCAGTACCAAATAATTAAAGTAAGCTAACCAACTGAAGTCCAGCTAGTCTTGTGGTAAGTAGGCCGTGGACCCCTCTATTAACTCTCCAGGTTATAAGAGGCCTCCTAGTCACTCGGGCAAGCTAAACAGTACTGGACTAGGTATAGAGAGAAAACGCAAACACTGGAGTGAGCAAAGTACCTCTGGTTAGCTTTCTTTAATTATTTGAAAGTTACTATGATAAAGATTTATATGTGGCCTGACGGCACATGGTGTGAAGATGACGAGTGGGAAGGCTACCTTCAATGGATGGGGGATGACTTTAAAGTCCTAGAACTAACCATTGAACAGTACGAACAGTTCGTTAATACACATTAAAGATATGCTCCTGTGGTGGAATTGGTAGACACGCTGGTCTTAGAAGCCAGTGCCGAAAGGCGTGAGAGTTCGAGTCTCTCCGGGAGCACCAAGATTTGGAAAGTGATGTAATTGGTAAACATCTGGTGGAAACCGGTAATGCTGTTCGAGTCAGTAAGCCTAGAAGAAACGCTAGGTAATGTATGGTACATATGTGGGTTCGAGTCCTACCTTTCCTAATGCTGGCCCGATGGTGAAATTGGTAAACACAGGAGACTTAAAATCTCCCGCTTAGGCTTGCCGGTTCGATTCCGGCTCGGGCTACCAAAAGAATATACACTTGATTTAAACAATAAAACACTGTATAATATTATCTTTCAGTGAGAAAACAATTATGGAAAAACTAATCGTCGTTGGTATGCGCTACCATGACCCTAAAGTGGTGAGAGCGGTAGTATCTGCAACTAAGCACAGTACAGTTTCTGTATCTCTAAAGTTAGAGGATAATAAAGAAGCTCCTGGCGGTAAGGCTCTTGCAGTATATAACTCGGGTGAGCGTGTAGGTTTTGTTCGTAATGCAGACCTACAGGGTGCTCTGGCTAATAACAGTTGGCAACGCTATGTCTATGTTATTCGTAGCTGTGCTACTAACTACTGGATTCTAGATGGTAAGCCTAGTGCTTCTAGTGGGGGTGGCCCAGCCAGTGTTGCTAACGTAGGTAATCCTTGTAATGAGATTCCCTTGCATAATAGTACTACTTGCTCCCCACCTTGGGCTAATAGCAACGATCAAGGTTATCAAGTCACCGCAGCAAACCTGCAACAAGCAAATACAAATTCTACGAAAGATGAAAAGAAAATGATTAATACTAACTCTATGCGTGACTCTTTCTTCCGTGAAGTTAAGAACGTAGCAATCGACATTCAATCGGGCAAATTCGGAGTTATCTCTAATGACGGTATCTCGGTATACGCTGACGGCGGGGTTTCAGTTAATCCTATTACTGATTTTGGCGTTAAAGTACCAGCTTTCGCTATGCGAGTGGCTGTTAGCGATCTGAAGGCTGGCGATATTATCGTAGGTAACGAAACTACTTTCTTCAAGCAAGCTCTCAAGGAAGGTGGTTACGAAGTAGTTACCCTTAATGGCGAAGTTCGTACGGTAGGTACTGTTACTAATATGTTCTTCGGTAAGAACTCCGTTCTAGCCGTCAAGAACATGTTTGGCGAAGGTACTAACCCAATGATGATGGCTATGATGATGGGTGATAACAAAGACGGTTTTGATATGAAAACCTTCGCTCTTATGAGCATGATGGGAAATTCTGCTGGTAGTGCTGGCGGAATGGATCAAAATATGCTTATGATGATGATGTTGATGGGTAAGTAAAAGAGAGCCGGAGCAAGTCTCCGGCATTTCTTTCTGTATTTCCAGCGATGGGTAAAGCGACAGTCTGCTTAGTTAGCAGGGCGCACGTACCGAAGTAGCTTAACTAGCGCGTTGTGGATTGAAGGGTGAAATACACCTGAAGTACAGAAAGAAATGCTGCTCTTGTAGCTCAGTTGGTTAGAGCAACCGACTCATAATCGGTGGGTCACTGGTTCGAGCCCAGTCGGGAGCACCACAATAAAGGAATTAAAATGGCAAATATCTTTCTAGCTTCTGACCACCACTTTTCACACGAAAAACTGGTTACAGAATTCAAAAGACCTGACGGGTCACCTCTTAGGTCTTTTGCTAATGCTACTGAAATGAATGAATACATCATTGAAAGGCATAATTCTGTAGTACGTCCACAAGATAAGACCTACTTTCTAGGCGATGTGGTATTTCACAATAAGTACCTACATATTGTAGGACGACTTAATGGTGAAAAAGTACTAATTAAGGGCAACCACGACGAGCTAAAGCCAGAACAATATCTAGGATACTTCAAAGATATTAGAGCCTACCACCAGTTTAAAGGTATTCTAATGGCGCACATTCCTGTGCATCCAGAAAGCCTAGGACGTTGGGGGTTCCAAGTACATGGGCATCTGCACTATAAGAAAGTGCTAGATAACCATGGAAAAGAAGATAAACGATACTACAATGTATCAATGGAGTGCTTAAATGACTACACTCCAGTAAGTCTTGAACAAATTAAGGCGGAGAGGGGTATTTCATAATGGATAAGATCGTTTGTGCTGCTATTCGCTTTGAGATGCTGTTTGGTGATAGACCAGAGTATTATATTATAGCAGGGGTTCGTCATTACGATAAGATTATGCATGAGCAAATCAAAGCAGTCGATACATTTTATTGGTCTAGAAAAGCAAATGAAGAACAAGGTTTTCTAGATAATCATGGAAAATTCCTTAATCGTGAAGAAGCACTAGAAGTTGCGTATGCTGCTAAGCAGGTACGAGCTAATAAGTGCACTCCAGTACACAAACTATTCTCAGAGGATCTATACTAATGCAGTATATTGAGTTTAATCCTATTTTTATGATGGCCTGCCTAGAGGAAGTAAATAGAGCAGGTCTTAATGTAACCTTAGCACCTCATTTCTCAAAGCAGTACCAGATTCGAGTAATGATTACTTGGTCTGATCCCCTTGAAATGCTGGCTTACGGAGCCTAACATGTTAGTAAAAATCCTTAGTGATCTTCACTTGCATCCTATGCATAATAACTACGTTTATGTAGACCATGGGGAGCGAGTTTGTATACTCGCAGGTGATATTTCTGAGGGTATGCGTGGTGTTAACTGGGCCATGAATTATATCCCAAACCACATTGACGTGCTTTATGTTCCTGGTAACCATGAGTATTATGGACACAATTACCAAGAGCTAAATAAGAGTTTTGCTAGACATAACCTATCAGATAGCAACGTTACTGTGCTATTAAATGATACTGTAGAAATCTGGGGTATTACCTTTGCTGGTAGTACACTATGGACGGATTTCATGGTCTATAATGATCCTATCGCGACCCTAAATTGGACTAATGGTCTAAATGACTCGCGCTGGATTAAATATGACAATCATGCGCTAAACGCGCAGAACGTCATAGACTTGAATAAAGAAGCTCTTGAGTTTCTTGACAAAGTAAGCGCAGATGTATTAATTACCCACTATGCTCCAGAGTTTAGTGAGTCTGCACAATGGCGTGGGCATCCGCTTACGCCAGGATTTCTAACTAAGATCCCTCCGCATATACACAAGAAATTTAAACTACACGCACATGGGCATACCCATTCCAGCTTTGACTACGACACTCCTTACGGAACGCGAGTAATTTGCAATCCTAGAGGTTACAACTTTGAAAATATGCAACATAATGGGGAATTAGTTATCAATATTTAGGAGATCCCTATGGATAACTACTATTACAAAGATGGTGCACTATGGTTAAAGAGTAAGTGGACGCCAAGGATCAAAATAGTCCTTGGCGTAGCACTTTTAGTAGCATCACTCACCTTCGTTAACAATCAACCAGCGCCCAACCTCGACAATTCTTGGTCACACACATATGTTTCCCACGTAGTTGAGGCTAACCCTAAAGTACAGGAACGAGAGGCTAGGAATATTGTATATGCAGCTATTAGATGGGCCGCAGAGTTCAACCTAGACCCTAAAATGCTGCTAGCTATAGCTAAGGTGGAGTCCAACTACTATAAGTATGCTATTAGCAATTCAGGTGCTTACGGACTAATGCAGATTATTCCAGTTTGGCATAAAGACAAGATTTTGGAAGCTAGAAAAGTAGTTGGTAATCCAGAAGTATTTGATATTAATACTAATATCTATCTTGGCGCTAGAGTGTATAAAGAGTGCTTAAACAAAACTGGTAATATGAATAAGGCTCTATTGTGTTATTCTGGACAGACTCCGGGATATGATAAGAAAGTGATTCAGGAATACACTAAGCTTTAAAAATTTTGACTTGCGCGTTTAGTCCCTTAAGTGTATAATATATCTTTAAGTGAGAGAAAAAACATGAAAGGCTACACTAAAGAATTTTTGATCGACGCATTTATGCACAGATACATTAAGTCAGGTGTCGTTGCTATTGACATTCTCTGCAATATGGAAGATAACGCGAATAAGCTGTATGATCGCGTGGGAAAAGATAAATTCAGGGAGTATGCTGGTTTAGATGCTCAAGCAATAAAAAATTACAAAAACAGTGTTGTAGCATAGGGGTATTGCAACTCCTTCATACGGAGCAGGTCGGTAGTTCGATTCTACCCAACACTACCAGATGCGACTTTCAGTGGTGGACTCCGGGTTCATACCCCGTGATGGGAGCAGGTTCGACTCCTGCGGTCGCTTCCAGCATTAAAAATTTTGTCATTGACTTTTTGAGCCTTTTGTATTATAATATATCTTTAAGATACAAAAGGCTCAAAATGTTAAAAGAAAAATACGACTTCCTAAAAGAGGCGATTAGTATATTGCAACCTTTAGCGGAGATAGAAGTACCAAAATTAATAGGATTATCCCTAGAAAAGCTATTAGAGATAATTTCGGAAGAATCTTACTCTCTTAATAGAGATTACAAAATATCTTCTGATAAAAGTAATAAGTTAATTAAGCTACTTATCCCTAATAACCCATTAAAGGGGGTTAAACTATGTACAAATATTGCACAGGCAGTTGGATTTAAGTGGTGTTCGCATTGCAGGGAATATAAGCCTATTGAACAATTCACAAAGAATCCGTCTAAGTCTTTAGGAGTTAATTCAGCCTGTGGAAAATGCCAAACATTGGCTGTATCAAAAACACAGCCAGCAAGACAGGCTTTATATAAAGCTAATAAACTGTCGCAGACCCCTAAATGGGTGGACTGGAAAGAATTACAAGAAATATCTAAGTTTTATAAAAGCTGTCCAGTAGGGTATCATGTAGATCATATTATACCTTTACAAGGGGAGAAAGTATCTGGATTACACTGTTTAAGTAACCTTCAGTACTTAGCTGCAGAAGAAAATATTGCAAAACACAATAGGTATGAAATATGACTGACCCATTTTATGTTTTAGGACAGCAGTATCGTTTGATCGGATATAAAGAACCACTAACTATAGTGGGATTTGATGATACATATGTCCATTTCGAATGGATGGGTGGGTTAAAGTACTGGGTTATTAAGGCTAAACGCCACATGCACATGTACAAACAAGTTACTCTCTCCGTACGTTAGCCAGGTTAGACTACCTCTCTTGGAAAGAGGTAACGGTGGTTCGAATCCATCCGGGGAGACCAATTAAGGAGATAAGCATGAAAAGCAAATGGTTTGCTAAGAATGGTAGTGTTTTCTCAGAGAAAGTTATTGAAAAGAAGAATCAAGATTTCCGTCTAGGAAAAACCTTTGAATCTCAAGAAGTTATTGCCCTTAATGTGGGTAATAAAGTAGCTCAGCATATTGCAGAATTGCATAATAAAGAGCTACGCTGCGAATGAATATCTTCATTTTAGACTACGATCTAAAGAAGAACGCTGAGTACCATTGTGACCAGCACGTTAATAAAATGATTCTAGAAGCTGCTCAGATGATATGCACGATAGCTTCCAACCACGGTATAAGTGTACCCTATAAGGCTACACATGCAAAGCATCCGTGCACGATCTGGGCAGCCTCTAGAATGTCTAACTACATATATCTATGTGACTATGCATACTACCTCAATGAAGAGGCTAAGCGTAGGTACAACCGTAGTACTGACCACAAATCGTGGCAAGTTATCGAAAGCCTAGACTACCCAGTACTCCCTAGTGGAAGTATGACTATGTTTGCTAAAGCTATGCCAGAAGAATTCAAAAGTATTGAAGATACTGTAGAAGCCTATCGTGCTTACTACAAGACAAAAGAGTTTGCTAAATGGAAAACCAGCAAACCAGAATGGTTTTAGGGCTGTTGGTATAATGAGATTACATTGCACTTGCACTGCAAAAATGAGAGTTTGATTCTCTCACGGTCCACCAAGATTTAATTCCATAGTAGCACAGCGGTAGTTGCGTCTGACTGTTAATCAGAATGTCGGTGGTTCGATCCCATCCTATGGAGCCAAATAAAATAGACTTGATTTACTAAGTCAAACACTGTATAATATTACTTTAAATGATGAAAAAGGGAATCGAAATGAACAAGCCAGTTTTGTTTCTAGACTTCGACGGCCCTATGTTTCCGGAAAACTTCATTCCGCATGGTCGTCCAATTAGTGAGTACCCTGGAAGTTTGCATCCCTTTATTAGTTACTGGGAAATGTCGCAGACCTCGGTACGTCAACTAAACGCTCTGTACGACATTTATCAGTTCGACACAGTTATTTCTTCTAGTTGGAATCACTTTATTTCACTAGAACAGTGCGTAGAGCTATTTCAGCATAATGGGCTTAATCTTCATCTTCACGATGAATGGTGTACTCCACGAAGAATGAGTTCCTACCGTGTCAATGAAATCTGCTGGTGGCTAGATAGGCGCACAGATGCTACAACGTATGAAGCACCTGCTCATATTATTCTAGACGATCCGTGGTCTGGTGGGTATCTAGATGACTGGGAACTTTTTGCACTACAACAGCCAACGATTATTGACCCTAACGTGGGGATTGATCCAGAAGCTTACAAGAATATGAGAAGTATCGTAAGATGCTGGGCTGATGATTATAGCACTCGCACTTACACAAGAGTTTGGCCAAATCGTGACTATTCTAAGTTAGATTTGGGTTAAGATTAACGTGGCTCGTTCGTATAGGGGTTATTACGCCGGATTGTCTATCCGATCACGAGAGTTCGAGTCTCTCACGAGTCGCCACAGGATACTATATGTTTCATGTAAGAGTTGATAAGTATGCTAGGGCATTTACTAGTAAACCACGTAATCTTATAGTAGCATATAAATTATGGGTTCGATTCCCAGTACCCCTACCACTATATTAAAGAGCATTTGTTAGCAGGGTCACGAAGCCTGCTTTAAGGGTAGTTCCCAGAAAGTGTTCTTCAATATAGTTATTGGAAGCTCGAAAAATTTTGATTTGACTTTTCTGAGCTTCCATGATATAATATATCTTTAAGTGAGAATATTATGTCCACCAAATTTTTAAGACACTGTGAATCTAATATAGATGTTATATTAGACATGAAAGATTCATGTTATTCTTTGAAAGAGCTATGCTCTTTACTAGGATACTCTGAGCATGGTAGAAATACCGGAGCTTTATCCCTTTTTTGTAGTAGAAATAATATAGATATATCTCACTTTACCAGTAATGGTAAAGCCCCTGTTAATAGCACAATTGAGAAAGTATGCCCCAATTGTGGGGCAAAGTTTACAACAAAGACAGGCTCCAAAGAAAAACAAACATGTTCACACCTATGTGCTAATACATTTTTTAAACAGGCACAGAAGGACGAAGTACTACCAGAGCAGTATGCCTATAGAGCTAAGAGAGCCGGAATGGTTAAATGTGCAATATGTTCTGAAACAGAAGTAGTAGATATTCATCATATAGATGAAGATAGAAATAATAATGATCTAGATAACTTAATGCCTCTATGCCCTACCCATCATGCATATATACATAGAGGTAAGTTCCCTCTAATTGAGAAAAAAGTCCTAGATTATCTTGACAATAGGCCTATTGCCGGTTAGCTCAGAGATAGAGCAGTGGATTTTGATTCCATTGGTCGTAGGTTTGAATCCTACACCGGCTGCCCCAGTATTACCCCGTCTAATGGATAGCGATTGCGCTACGAACGCAAGAAGTGTGGTTCGATACCATCATGGGGTGCCAGTTTTAAGTCCCGGGATAGTGTAATTGGTAACATGCCGTCCTCCAAAGTCGTGCGTTTGCGGTTCGAGTCCGTATGCCGGGCCCAGTGTGCTCTTGTCGTATAACGGTTATTACGGAGGCTTGATAAGCCTTTTATACAAGTTCGATTCTTGTCGAGAGTACCAGTAAAAATTCAAACTTGATTTGTTCAGTTAAAGCCTGTATAATATTATCTTTCTGTGAGGAAATCAAAATGAAAAACACAAAGTTCGTACTGATCGACCCTAAATTGAAAGAATACACCGTCTTCGACGGACGTGAACAGATTCTAAAGGCTAAGTCAGAGTATCATCTATATCCTTCTGAGATCGAGGAACTTCGTGTTAATTCACACAAAGACGACTTGTTCGACGGTGAAGATCCTGATGGAGACTTAGTTGCATAATATAGTGCGGTGGCAGAGTGGCCCATTGCAACGGATTGCAAATCCGTAAAGTCGTGAGTTCGAATCTCACCCGTACTTCCAGATTTTATTAGACGCGAGCGTTACGGGATACCTTATGGGACTAGAGACTACTCCGATCCGACTCTAGTGTACTCGATGCCGTAAGCTAGCAGTATTGCTCTGTTCAGTTCTCGGAAAGACTAAACGGCGTCTAATAAATTCATCTTGATTTCAAATAGTATTTGTGATATAATATTATTTGAAATGGGATGAGTACCGCAAATCATATAAAAATGATCCTATAGAGAATGCCTTCGGAGGAACCATCGTAAGGTGGCAAATTGCTGGCTAGGGAGATTTCTAACCCGAATTAAATCTGACGCTGGAAAGACAGCTTAGAATGATGGTCTCGAATGTCCTTCAATTTGCCGTGGGGTATAAGCACGGCGGGTAGAGTAACCCAGTTAAATACGAACCAACCATCCCGATAAATAGGTTTAGTTCCGCAAACAATTTAAAATCTTTAGCTTCCTAAGCTGACCAAATATAAACCTGAAAGAACACTAAAATGACTTCATTCGCCTCCGCTGTAGTAAATCAAGAAGCTCGTACTAATAACGGTATGAAGGCTTTGAAAACCTCTGCTAACGCTTGCGTTGACCTATTCTATGCTATCGGCGCAAGCCGTGGTAAGAATATTGTGCCAGCTTTCGTAGCTGCATATGTTGAAAACCGTGAGGTTGCAATGCGAATTGCGCTGTGGGCACGGGACGTGCGAGGTGGCGCAGGTGAGCGACAGTTGTACAAAGATATTGTAGCTTATCTTGATAAGCACAATCTTGCAGATGCTTTGCGTCTGCTTAACAAAACCCCAGAAGTGGGTCGTTGGGATGATTTGTTTGCTCTTACCTCAGGTGAGGGTGAATTTGCAGCCAACACGGTAATCGCTAAAGCACTAAAGGCTGGTAACGGTCTTTGTGCAAAGTGGATGCCTCGCAAGGGTGAGCGTGCTGTCCAACTCCGTAAATTCCTTGGGCTTTCTCCTAAGGAATACCGTAAGACCCTAGTAGGTCTTACCCAGGTTGTTGAGACGCAGATGTGTGCTAAGGATTGGGATAATATCAACTTCTCCCATGTGCCTTCCCTAGCATCTGCACGCTATCGCAACGCTTTCCAGCGTAATACGCCGGAATTTGCGAAGTACGTGGAATCTCTTGTTAAGGGCGAAGCAAAGGTTAATGTCGGTGCTGTGTACCCTTACGATGTAGTCAAGTCAGTTCTTATGCGTTATGACCTAACGCAGACTGAAAATGATTTCGTCGAGCAGCAGTGGAATGCAATGGAGAACTTTATTGGCGATGCCAATATTCTTCCGATGATTGACGTCTCTGGCTCCATGATGTGTCCGGCAGGTGGTAACGCATCGCTGACTTGTCTGCATGTAGCAATCTCTCTGGGATTGTACTGTGCGGATAAGAACACTGGAGCATTTAAGGACTTGTTCCTTACTTTCTCCGAGCGTCCTAACATCGAGAAGATTTCTGGTTCCATTGTACAGAAACTTGCTCAAATTCGTACAGCTGATTGGGGTATGAATACCAACGTTCTTGCAGCTATGGATAAAGTCCTTAATGTTGCTAAGCAGGGTGCTGTTTCACAAGAACAGATGCCAAAGATGTTGGTTATCTTCTCCGATATGCAGTTCGATAGGTGCTCTCGCTTTGATGATTCCGCAATGGAAGGATTCAAGCGTCGCTTCGAGGCTGCTGGATACGAAATGCCTAAGATCGTTTTTTGGAACCTTAACGGTGCAAACAACGTTCCGGTAAAGAGTAATGCTTCTGGTGTTGCTCTAGTTTCTGGATTCTCTCCAGCTCTGATGAAGGCTTTGCTTTCTAATGACCTGGAAGACTTTACTCCAGAAAGTATTATGCTTAAGACCGTAATGGTTCCCCGTTACGATTTTTAAGAGTTGACTTACCGACTCAGATTTGATATAATATTATTTCTGAGTCGGTAATCCTAATTAAAGTGTTTTAGCGGATTGATTACCCGTTCTGCCAAATAGACTAATCACCTAGGAAGCGACAAGACGACGTTCCGGTCTGTGAAAACCGTGCGATAGTAAAACACTTTAATTAGGAGGAATCAATATGCTTTATCTTATTTATGCAGAATCCGCAAACTACTGCGGATATGGTATGCACTTTGTTGTGGAAGCTGATGACGAAGATCATGCTATTGGACGAACAGAAGGCCCAGTAGAAGAATACTTCTATGAACAAGATCAATCTCAGATTGATGAAGATCATGGAGAAGATTTTGATGGGCCATATGGTTCAATTATTCGTATTGAGCGTTTTGGGCCAGAGCACGATACCTGGCAATATTACCAGGATCCTAACCAGTCGGAGTTCTACTACAAAGTAAATATTTAAGGTTTTAGGATACCTACAGCATTCAAAACTTACACTTCTAATGTCGAGGTCGGTGGTTCGAGTCCACCTATGCCGGTATCAGTCGGCATATAGCTCAGTTGGTAGAGCGCGTAATGTGTATCCTGTTTTATTTGGAAGATTAACTAGCCGGGGCGCTAGAGGGGCTTGCTAAGCCTTTTGTACCTACAAAGGTATGGGAATCGTGCTCTCAGTCTTCCGCCAATCATGTTCTTAGCTGGTGCTGCGCAGCACTAGCGAGGCCCTCAGGAGAGGATGCGCACGCCAGGTGGTTCGAATCCGCCGGAACATGACCATAAGAATTTGCAAAAGGTTTGTCTTGCCGTAAGTTAGCTTTAAAAAGACACCAATTTAATGGATAGCCAACCCAACTGGCGATGGGAGCGCTCTTGAAAAGCGTCGAGGCCTAATAAGCCCTTTAGAGTTCAACTCTCTAGCTATCCGCCAATTAATTGCTCCTCAGCTCTGGTGTAGCGGCGAACCCTTATAAAGTTCGGAGATCGGTCAGATGGGCTGAAACGGCACGGTTCGAATCCGTGGGGGAGTACCAACACTAGGAATACTATGAAGAAACTTCTAAAGTTCGAGACAAGCACTTGTCAGCCCTGTAAGGTAATGGACAAGACTCTAGCAGGTATGGGGCTGGAAATTCCAGTTGAAAAGATTAACTATACTAAAGACCCAGACTTGTTCGATCAATACGGAGTCTCCACAGTTCCGACCCTAGTGCTGCTTCCCTCCGGGAAGAAATTGATGGGAGCTAAGTCTCCTGCCGAGATTCGAGAGTGGCTTGAAGGCGCTTAATTATATTTATAAACACAAAGCGTTCTGGTTTATCAGGACGCTAGAAGTGATTACATGCTTGTTTATTATCTCAGGCGTGATACATCACTGGTAAGATCAATGCATCCGAGCACAAGGTGTGTCGCCGGCCTTCCAAGCCGCGCAGAGTAGGATTCGACTTCCTCCGGATGCTCCAAGTTTTGTCTGATTACAGCATTTAAACCCTAAATCGCCTAGCAGTAACGGTTGGCCTGATAGCCACCAATCAGACAGTTTAACATTTGCTCGATTAACTCAGCGGTAGAGTATCTCCCTTACAAGGAGGCTGTCGGCGGTTCGATCCCGTCATCGAGTACCAAATAAAGCCGGTCGCACGGCGGCAGCAAAAGGTGAATGTGAACACCTAGTAAAATTAGTTGATATTTATCCTAAAAACGTACTTATCCAGTTTTACTATATGGAAATCGGCCGATTCCTACAACTCTTATCCCCGTTATCAGACTAAACTGGGAACCTGCTTCGTTAGCTCAGCTGGTAGTAGCACTGCTCTAGTAAAGCAGAGGTCGTCTGTTCGAGTCAGACACGAAGCACCACATTTAAATACTTTGGTGAAGTCCTAATCTAGTAAATTGTTAGTTTAGTATTACTACTTATAATCAATACTAAATATTCGTGACCAGTATATAGAGTACTATATATTCCTCCAACTTTTTTCAGGTAATAGGCTACTCTGAGTACGGGAACTAGAAGGCAATCGTGACGTACATAAGACTATCCCTAAGATAGAAACTTGAGGTACTTCTGGACTAGAGTATTTAAATGTGGTATAGGGCTGCTTGGAGCAGGACAGGATTGTGACTCCTCGTACGAATGGGTTCGACTCCCATATATCACTCCATTTAAGGGATATTATGAGACTGTACATTGCTGTACTTGATGAAGTGCCGGATTTTATGGTTCCAACCTTAGTTGCACATACTATGCTCGGCGCTCACTTGGAATACGCTAGGAACTATATTGCGTACTCTGATAAGAATAATAACCCTTATCAGAACTACTGTGACTGGCTTCAAGACTCTTTCAAGAAGTGTGTAGTTAGAGTTAATGAAAAAGAATTTAATAAAATAGCGAGTATTCCTGGTACTTATCTAGGTCACGAGAATACAACCCTAGAAGGTAGAAAAAGTTGTGCTATTCCTCTACCAGTACAACTAAAAGACTTACCCAATGTTTTGGTATTCTCTAAACTTTGGAAGCCAAAACCACCTGTAGCTGAGATGGATTAGCGGGAGACTGAAAATCTCTAGAGAGTGGTTCGATACCATTCGGGTGGGCCACCTAATAAAAACACACTTGAACTCATAGCTTAATCTTGATATAATATTATTTCTGAATTGATGAAAACCTTTAAAGGATAAACAAATGACTAAAGAACTGCTAAAGAATTTCCCTCAAGAAGAATACGAGGCTTTGCTGGAAGCTGCTTTTGACAGCGGTGTGCATATCGTTCATTTCCGTACCGGACGCACAGGTGGCGCAACTATCGCCTGGCGGCGAGCTGGCGAGGATTCTCGCAATCGTATGGTTGAAGTAGCTATTGCCTTCTGCTCTCCTCGTGATATTTTTGTTCGTCGTATTGGCACTTTGCACGCTCTGGAATACTTCTTCGATGGTGCTGCTATTCTGATGCCTATTGGCTCAGTGAATACTGAACAGATTCACGATTCTGTTCGCCGTATCGTAGCTCAAGCAATCTACGCAACTGACGCATACGTCCTGAAAGACTAATATGAAGATTTACTTCGACGAGTTGGAACAGGCTTTCGTAGATGAAATGGGTGGCAAGGCTTTTACACATGAAGGAAAACTTTATGAGTATTGTCTAACTATCAAAGCCGACGATGTAGTACTAGAGGATGCTATTGGACGTCTGATTCCTTTCTCCCATAGTTCTGTAGCTAACCTGTTCCGAGCAGTCAGTATTGCCAATACCTTCTCTGAAACTTTGGCAGAAGCCGAAGAAATTATAGAAGATTTGGAAATGGACAACTCAATCGCACTATCTGCATAAGGATAAATAATGGCTAAAAGTTCAAGCAAGGGTCGTCAGGCCAATTACTCTCAGTACAAGTCTGAGAATCGTTTTGTAGCAAATCGTAAGCGTAAGCTGCTAAAGCTGCAAAAGGCTCAACCGAACAACGAGCAAATCGTTGAAGCGTTGAAGAACATTCGGTATCGTCGTAGTACTCCTACTACTGCAATTTGGAGCCATACTAAAATCGCTTTTGCTTCTATGAAGTCTCAGTACAACAAGAAAGAAAAGCTGCCTAAGATGACTCCGAAGGAAGAACACAAGATGTTCACACTAGGTGTTCGTGCCCATCTTAAAGGGGTCTCCCTTTGGAATTGATCCTAGTTTATTATGGTATCTTCTGTCTCACAACTGCTTTATCGGCAGTTGTGACACTCCTACTTCCAGTCCTAAAAAGGATCGAGGAAACACAGCCTGAAAATGTTTTAGTAGAAAATCGCTTTCTTAGTATTTTGGTTTTCACCTGTATGTCTATCCTAGTAGCTCCTCTTCTGCTTATTCCAGCCATCTTCGCAACTGATAAATTTAAAAATTCTCTATACGACTCAGTAAAGGACTAAAAATGCTTTCTTTCCAGTATACTAAAGAAGATGGTAAAGTTTCCGACCGTGTATTTATTCCGCTGGAAAGCCCAACTAATAAATACTTCGGTATTGATATTAGTGAATTGAGTATTGAGGATCAGGGAATCTTTGCTGCTAAAATGCAAAAGATTCAAGAGGACAAGGAGCAGGCAGAGCATGCTCTTATGCATGACTTTGATATTAAGTTCAAGTTCCGCTACTTTGTTCCAGAAAAGATGTCTAATATTGTAGACGAGTGATAGAAAGGAGTCCACCATGATGTAGGTAATTAATACATAAAGGAGGACTTATGTCTAGAACATATAGAAGAAAGAATAGTAAAGCTAAATATCGAGCATTCGAGACATTAGCAGAATATACTGTAGATTACGTTAGAGTTCCAACTAGGGAATACTGGAGTACACTTGTAAAAGTTCCAATAGACCCTAGTACTAGAGAATACGCTGTGAAGCGTTCAGAGTATTACAGAGATAAAACTCATAAATTTAAAGAACCAGGACCTAGCTGGTTCCGCAATTTGTTCTCTACGAGACCACTTCGCGGGAAGGCTAGAAAAGAGCTACATAAGTTTATGCGTTCAGTACCTATTGGGTACAATTCCTACGGTAAGGAAGTTCACTTCCTTCAAGTAATGAATGAATGCTACGAACCTATAATAGAATCTAAAGGTAAAATACCTTACTGGACCTAAGGTGCGGAGGCTGCCACCTAATGCAGCCTCAATCTGTTAGCCTAATACTTGCCACTTAATTAATATATGCGGAGCAAACTCGAGCATGCATTCCGCGGGTAATCAGGAGCACCTGACATAGGTAGTAGGCTAACAAATTATAACGGAGAAACCATGGAAAAACTACTTGAGAATTTAAGCGCAGCTAATAGCTTCGCGGGAGTTACTTCGGGACTCCTAGCGGCACAAACTGTATGTCGTCGTCGAATTATGGAAGCCAATACACATGAAGAGCGTATGTTGGTATGTAACATTATGGGAGACATTGTAGCTCTCATGGAGAAGTACGAAGCTGAGTATTTCGCTAGCAAATAAGCTCTGTTAGTTTAACGGTAAAATACCTGTTTTGTAATCAGGGGTTGGCGGTTCGATTCCGTCACGGAGCACCAAAATTTAGATTTAAAATTTCTGACTTGACTTTATGACCCTTTGAGAGTATAATATTACTTATGGTGAAAGAACAGAGAAACCCGAGAGCGTTTAAAGTATGGGATACTGAGTATCTATATACCACCATGGTTACAGCAAGTGAGTTAAAACAAAGTATTGAAAGCATCGCTAGTAACCTAGAGAACGGTGTATATGATATGCAACCTATTTCCGTTCCAGCAGAAATGCTATGGCTACTAACACAAGCGTATACAGATGCTTATGAAAAGTTACTTAAAGAAGCCCTGATTACCTCAGGCAATATTAGCAAAATTCAACCTACACTTAATTAAGGAAAATACAAATGGCATGGACTGACGAACTGAAGGCTGAAGTTATCAAGATGTACGAAGATGCTTCTCCTACCCCTGAGACCTCTACTGAAATCATCAAGGATATTGCAGAAGAAACCAAGCAATCTCCAAATGGTATTCGTATGGTGTTGGTTCAGGCTGGTGTTTATGTAAAGAAAGAAGCTGGTGCTACTGCCACTAAGGGTACTTCTGGTACTAAGGCTGCTTCTGGCGAAGGCACTAAGCGCGTTAGCAAGGAGTCTCAGATCGCTGCACTTAAGGCTGCAATTGAGAACATCGGCGCTACTGTTGAAGATGACGTTCTTGATAAGCTGACTGGCAAGGCCGCTGCTTACTTCGTTCAAGTTCTTTCGAGCAAGTAATATTAATAAAAGGCAGCTTCGGCTGCCTTTTTGCATTTTGGAGTTTACATGAAGAAATTTAGTATAGCATGGGTTGGCTTCTTTGACAATAATCTACATATAGACGAATGTTATGCCAAATCCCGTGTAGACGCCTTATTGTTTATACTAACCAATAAGCTGGGATTTTATGATGCGTCAGTATTTTTAGTAGGCTACGGTGCTGACGAACTTCAAATGTTTGCATTTGATTCTGACTGTCTAATACAGGCTAAGGAGATTTAATATGGCTGTGGCTAAGAAACGCAAAGTAAATGATGTAGAGCGTCTAGATGACTCCAATATCGAGAGAGTAATCGCTTATCTAGAAGAAAAAGGTGCTACTAAGAAAGTAGCCTGCAATATGCTTAATATTGCATACAATACTTCCAGGCTTGATAAACTTATCGAGAGCTATGTTGAACGCAAGGCGCGCGACGCAGCGCGCAGACAGGAAAAACGCGGTAAGCCTGCAACTCTAGACGAAGCCTCCTTCATTATTAGTGAATACCTGGCTGGCGCTCCTATTGCTAAGATTAGTGGTAGCGTCTATCGTGGAACTACTTTCATCAGGGCTATTCTAGATGAATATGCTGTACCTGAGCGTCAGAAGTCTCCCAACTACTTCAAACCGAATCTGATTCCAGATGAAGCAGTTCGCGAATCTTTCGCTATTGGAGAGACAGTATACTCTGCACGATATGATACTCTAGCAGTTATTGATAAAGAGCTTGCTCAAAACGATGAGTTTGTATATCGTGTATACCTTAGAGGTGACTGGCTGCAATATGCTTACCAACCGGCACACGAGCTAGCAAGTTTGGAGAAGCTACGTCAGTGTGGCTTGAAGATGTAATTTAACCTTGCGCCCACCGGTGCAAATTTAGGCTAAATTTAGTGTTACACGTGCGTATAAATAGGCTTGACTTACAAGCCTATTTAGCGTATAATATTATCTTTAGTTGGGAGAATTCAAATGAAATTCGAAACTTTCAAAAAGCTGGTAGAGAACCATATCCGTGAAAAAGATATTCGTGACGAGTATTTAGATAAGATTCCCTCTGACTTACAGGCATTTGTATATAACAATGAGTACTCAGAGTCTTTAGAAAATACTCTTAGTCGTGCTCTAGAGCTTCTTCTAACAGAAGATTTGTACGGTGAGCTAGAATGGTTCAATTATGAGTGGCGTCCAGGATTCTCTGTCTGGGTTAATGGCGAAGAGAACGTAATCCGTAACATAGACGATTACTGGAATTACCTAAAACGTAGTTATGTCTGGGATTAACATGGAAGAACTTGATAAAGGGTATGAGTATACCAAGGTACAACTTGCCGAGCTTGAGTACCTTCGCAAGGAAAATGAATCCCTACTAGTCCGTATCGCGCAACTAGAAGCCGAGCTTCACGACGCGCAAATGCAGCTAATGGCACAAGATATGGCAGCGGTACGCTCTGCTGTTAATCTTATCCATGCTTTTGGGTTTGATGCACAAACCGCCGAGGAAATGAACGGGAGTATTTAAAATGGTAAAGTTATTTGGTGGAAATAAAGATATTGCGTTGCTCTGGTGGAAATTTCCAGCAGGTGAGCGTAGCGTAAAAATTGTAGACCCTCTTGAAATCCACCGTTATAAGAACTTTACTATAATCGTGGACTTTCAGAGTTCAGATGATCTTATTGACATGATGTTGCTGACCAACGCTTGCCGTAATGTACTAGGATCAGTTAGCCTACGTCTGGCAATTCCATACTTCCCCTTTGCTCGCCAAGACCGAGTAATGTCGGCCGGAGAAGCTTTAGCAGTACAGATTCCTGCTACTATGATTAAGTCTTGCAACTTTAATGATATTGAGATTTGGGATCCTCATAGTTCAGTAGTTGAAGCACTATTTGAGCCTGGTAAGCTTACTGTACGTTCGCAAGCAGAGCTGCTGTATCCAATTATCAAAGTTTCTCTAATTGCAGAGGAAACCGCACTTATTAGTCCTGATGCTGGTGCATCGAAGAAAGTATATGCACTTGCTAAACTACTGAATACACCTGTAATTGAAGCTTCGAAGTCCCGAGACGTAAGCACTGGTGCTATCTCAAAAACTAATATTGACTTGGAAGCTGTTTCAGCGTATAATAGACTTATTGTAGTTGATGATATTTGTGACGGCGGAAAGACCTTTATTGAACTAGCTAAAGTACTTCGTACTACCTTTAAGGGTCAGCTAGACCTAGTAGTAACACACGGTATTTTTTCCAAAGGCCTTGACGAACTGAATAAGTACTACAATTATATTTATAGTGCTAACGATATGAGGAATAAAAATAATGTTTAAACAAACTGCACTCACCTCTTGTGACTCCTATAAGTTGGGTCACGCTGACCAATACCCTGATGGTATTACCAAAGTCTACTCAAACTTTACTCCTCGTTCAATGGCTCACTTTAACGTTCCTGAGGAATACAAGACCAACAAGATTGTATGGTTTGGTCTTCAAGCTTTCCTTATGGAAATGAATGAAATTTGGCGTGATACCTTTTTCGAGGAAGATTGGGGATACACCGAAGCAGAGGCTTTGGAAATGTATGCTCCTTTTGTAGGGCCAAAAGGCTTTGATATTAGTCGCTTGAAGGCCTTACACGATCTAGGCTACTTGCCTCTGGAGATTAAGTCGCTACCAGAAGGTTCACAAGTTCCTATTGGCGTTCCAGTATTTACGATTACTAATACTCTACCTGAGTTCGCTTGGCTTCCTAACTTCATGGAAACTTGGCTTTCAGCAGAACTATGGAAAGGAAGCACCAGTGCTACTACTTCCCTAGTGTACCGTAAGATTATTGATAAGTATGCAGAGGCTACTGGTGGAAGCAAAGAGTTTATTCAGTGGCAAGGTCACGATTTCAGTGTTCGAGGAATGTCTGGAATCGCTGACGCCGCAAAATCGGGCGCTGGTCACCTCCTGTCTTTTACGGGAACGGATAATCTTCCCGCCGTTAAATACATTAATGACTGCTATTTCGGAAAATCCACCTTCGTTGGCGGTAGCGTTCCTGCGACAGAGCACTCTGTTATGTGTGCCGGAGGAAAAGAGTCTGAAGTCGAGACTTTCCGTCGACTGCTGAAAACGTATCCTTCTGGTGTTGTGAGTATTGTTTCTGATACTTGGGACTTCTGGAATGTTATTACCAATACTGCTCGTGAGCTGAAAGATGAAATCGAGGCACGAGTACCTGATCAGTTTGGTCTAGCTAAGACTGTATTCCGTCCTGACTCTGGTGATCCTGTTAAGATTATTGTTGGTGATATTATGGCTGAACCGGGCTCACCTGAATACAAGGGTGCAGTTGAGTGTCTTGCTGAAATCTTCGGTACGACTACTAACGCTAAAGGCTTCAAGACCCTAAACCCTCGCGTTGGTTTAATCTACGGTGACTCTATTACTCCGCAACGTGCAGAAGCAATTCTGAAGGGTTTGATGGAGAAAGGCTATGCTAGTGATAACATCGTATTTGGTATTGGTAGTTTTACTTTCCAATATCAGACTCGTGATACGCTAGGCCTTGCAATGAAGGCAACCTACGTTGAAATTAATGGCATTGGACAGTCCATCTTCAAAGATCCTAAAACGGATTCCGGTACTAAGAAGTCTGCTAAAGGGTTGCTATCTATTGGCTCTAATGCTGCTGGTGACTTTGTACTATTTAACGATGTAACCATTGAGCAAGAACAACAAGGATTTTTACGCACGGTATTCAAGGATGGTATTATTACTGTTCGAGAAACCTTCGCTGACATTCGTAGTCGTCTTGGAGTTATTTAATGCAATTATACTTAGACCTTGATGGGGTCTTTGCTAACTTTGACGGGTTCTGCAATAGTTTAGGAATAAACTATTTGGAGAATCCGTCCAAAGCATGGGAAAAATTAGACAAAGTACCTCAGTTATTTCAGAAGCTAGACCCTCTTCCGGCAGCTTCTATGTTATTTGAAATAGTAAAGTCAATTGTACCAAATCCTATAATTTTGACTGCTTTACCCATTCTTACTAATGAACTGATTAGTGCTCCTACTGATAAGCGAGCATGGGTTAGTATGTACCTTGACCCTAAATTGGAAGTGCTTACAGTACCTAGCTGGTCTTGCAAAAAGGATTACGCTAAAGGAAATGTTCTGCTTGATGATAGTCGCAGAAACATACTAGACTGGGAGTATAATAGCGGTATAGGTATTTGGCATAACTCTCATGATTGTGCAAATAGTATTCAACTATTGAGAAAAATCTATGACTCTACTAACTAGACTAGAAGGCTCCTTCCTAGTACAAGAACAGGAAGCGGCCACTCGTATTAAGCAACTAGAGACACATCTACGATTAATTAAACATTTCGCAGCAGACTATCTAGATAATACAATTATTGCAGCTATTCATCAGCTTGCAAAAGAAGGGTTAGAGGAATGAGTACTAACGATATTACAGGTGATAAGATTATCACCGATGCCCCTTCCGAAGCATATCGTATTGGGCATGATTTAATTGACTGGGGTAATAAGCCCAAAACTATTGCTGATATGGTAGAGCAAGATAAGGACAAAGATGACAACGCAATCGCAGCCAATCTCGCAGGAAGTGGCGGAACTAGTAGCACGAATTAATGAGCTAGAGACTACTCTAGAAGAAGCTAAGAAGTGCCTCATTGAGTGGGATCGTGTAAATAAAGCAATGCTCTACCCACATCAGCATAATACTGGTGCACAGACTAAACAAGCACTGAAGAATATTGGAGAGGTACTATGACTTTTTGGGACTTTTTCGCAATTATAGGCATACTTTGCATAGTCTGTCTTGTATTTCTAATTATTTACTCCTACTTTAGTTACTCCAAAGTAGAAAAGGATCTATTTAATGATTGAAGCAAAAGTTATTAAGGATAGTATAAGTGAAACTGGTAAACGTATCACGACTCTTCAGGTTAAGTTCCACAGGTTCATTCTTCCTGAGTTTAATACTCACCGGGTGTTTTCTCGTAATTTTAGCTCTAGTCGTGCAATCCCCACAAAAACTCTACTAAAGCAGGTAAGTGAGGAACCTGCGATGCCAGTGCACTGGGGTAAGAATCAGCCAGGTATGCAGGCTAATGAGGAGCTAGATGCACTTACTCAACGTAGTGCTAAGGCGTCTTGGATTGAAGGTGCTAAAGAGGCTTGTCTACGAGCTTCTCTAATGTCTGAAATGGGAGTCCATAAGCAGATTGTTAATCGTACTATTGAACCTTACCTTTGGGCACATGGTGTAGTTACCTCAACTGAGTGGGATAACTGGTTCTCTCTACGTGCGCACGAAGATGCGCAGCCTGAGATCCATGAACTTGCACTTCGTATGCGAGAAGCTATGGAGAATAGTATTCCAGAGATACTAGAAATTGGGCAATGGCATCTTCCCTACGTTAATGATATTGATAGGCTAACTCTAGATGATAAAATCCTTCGTAAAGTCAGTGCTGCTCGCTGCTGTCGTGTATCTTATCTTAAACACGATGGGAGTGCCCCTGATATTAGCGATGACCTTGCTCTATTTGAGCGTCTCGCTGGTAGTGTTCCTCTTCACGCATCCCCACTAGAGCATCAGGCTACTCCTGATAGTTATGCTCAATATGTTGATGGACACTTTGATAACTACGACGAGTGGGGCAACTTCAAAGAATGGAGACAGTATCGTAAGATGTGGGAAAAGGAAATCTATGGACAGTGAAGTTCTATTTGAAAAGATTATTCACGAGAACGAGATTAAGTCCTTTCAGCTACGTTTAGTACTTAATGAATTCAAGGAAAAGCATTACCTACACCTTCGCAAATACTTTATGGATTTTGAAGGTAATTGGGTTCCTACTAGAGAAGGTGCTAGTATGGAGGCTAGTATTCATAACATCTACGCTTTGCTAGATGGACTTCTTGAATTGGTATCAACTGCTGAAGGTATTGACGGAATCGAAGAACACTTTAGGTCGAAAATTTCTGACTTGAAGTCGGATGCTTAATACTGTATAATATTATCTTTAGTTGATGAAAAAGGAAATTGAAATGTCAGAAGAAGTACAGCTAAAAATGGAACTTAGGGAGTGGGCAAAGGATACCAATAACCAGTTTGAGCGACTCTATAGTCGCATAAATTCTTTGGAAGATACTTCTGAGAATGCTTTCTGGCTCGGAGTATGGAAACTCGTTGCTAGTACTGTTATCATGCTATTAGTAGTACTTACCATTAATAGCGTAGCAGAAAAGTTTGCTATCCAGAAAATGGTAGAGCGCGGTGAAAACCCTGTTGCGGCTCGTTGCGCTTACGGGTCTGTTCATGATGACGCAGTATGCTTAACTTATATTAATACGGTGAAAAAATGAGCTTACAATCCGATCTAGAAACGAAGATTATGGGTTGCTGGAATATTATTGAGGATATTGATGAACTAGCTTCCTATGTGTCCAATGACCCTAAACCGGAGCTAGATCGGGTTATTAGTATTCTGTTGGGTATGAAAGAACTGTACAGCTTGCGGTTTGACTCTTGTTTTCTTACTTTCGAGGAATTTATTCGTGAACAACATAACAAAGTATCTAGATGAGTGCTCAGCTGCATATTACGCAGGTTCTCCTGCTATTTCTGATGATGTATTCGATAAGCTCGCTGAGTCAGTAGATTATAAGAGTGTAGGAGCTAAGCAACATGAACACTTGCAAAAGCACTACTTCCAAATGTACTCTCTACAGAAGTATTACGAAGATGAATCTAAAGATAACCCACTTAGCGGTGAAGTCGATATTTCCTTCTCACACAAGCTCGATGGGGCCGCTATCTCCATCCTATATCTGGACGGCAAGTTATCCAGAGTACTCACTAGGGGCGATGGCAAAGAAGGCACAGATATTACAAATAAATTCATGGGGTCAAAGCTCATTCCGCAGCAGGTCCACCATGTAGGAGTTTTGCAAGTTACAGGCGAGCTTGCTGCTCCTAAACACATACCAAATGCGCGCAACTACGCTGCGGGCGCATTGAATCTAAAAGATGTAAATGAATTCCGTACCCGTGCTGTAGAGTTTTTTGCTTATGGTATGCAACCACACTTCTACGATACGTTTGAAGAAGATATGCAGCTTCTATCTAAGTTGGGCTTCAATACAATTAAGACTAACGACCTAGATAAGATTTATCCTACAGATGGTATTGTTTTCCGTGTTAATAATAATGCTCGTTTCAATGAGCTTGGTTTTACTAGCAATCATCCTCGTGGCGCATATGCTCGTAAAACTCGTCCAGAAGGTGCCGAAACTAAAATCCTGGATGTGGTTTGGCAAGTAGGTAAATCCGGTAAGGTAACTCCAGTTGCTTTGCTAGAGCCAGTACTTTTAGGAGACGCTACAGTATCTCGTGCTACTCTAAATAACCCAGGATTTATTGAAGAACTTGGTATTCAGATTGGTGACACAGTTCATATCATTCGTGCAGGTGAGATCATTCCTTGCATTACGCATAAGGTAGAATAATGCAAGGCAAAGATCTAGTTAAACTAGCAGGCGATCTAGCAGTAGGCGCTATCACAGAAGATTTTATTAAAGCAAAGTACGGTAGTGTAGTACTAGCTATGGTGGTTGCAGCAGGTGCTGGATATGCCACTAATAGTGTACTTAATGCTATTGATGAAGAAACAGGAATCGTCAGTGATCTAGGTGGTGTGGTTGATGATTTTTTGTCAATTTTTTGATTAAGCTATAAGCATTAAAAAAATTGACTTGCTTTTATCAATCAACTAGCGTATAATATTATTATTGGCTGACGGAACAAATATGAAAATACAAATACCGACGAACTGTCCTTGCTGTGACTCCCCTCTCGTATGGGTAAATGAGCAGATTTTCTGCAAAAATATTTCTTGCTCCGCACAGCTAAATAAGAAGTTAGAACATTTCTGTAAGACCCTAGGTATTAAGGGTATGGGTGAAAAGACAATTTCAAAGTTGAATCTCTCAGACCTCACTGAACTCTTTTACCTAGATAGAGACGATGCTATCGAATCACTTGGTAGCGAAAAAGTAGTAGATAAACTTCTAGGAGAGATTGATCGTGCAAGATTGGCTCCACTGGCCACAGTAATAGCTTCTTTCTCAATCCCCCTTATTGGAGGAACAGCAGGTAGTAAGTTAGCAGCCGTTATCAGTAATCTTGAAGAAATCACAACCGAGACTTGCAAGTTAGCAGGTCTCGGAGATAAAGCAACAGCCAACCTTATCAGTTGGAAGAATTCTGAGTATCAAGAATTGAAAGACTTTCTGCCTTTCAAGTATGATAATCAAGTCCGTAGTACCTTGCCGGAAAATGCAACAACAATCTGTATTACTGGCAAGCTAAAGTCCTTTAAAACTAAATCCGAAGCAACTAACCTACTATCTAGCCTAGGATTTAAAGTCACTGATTCTGTTACCAAAACAACACAGTATCTAGTTGACGAGGAAAACAAACAAAGTTCTAAGCGACAAAAAGCTGAAGAATACTTAATCCCAATTATCACAAATCTTAACGATTTTATTACTAAGGTAAATACAAATGACTGAAAAAGCTAAAAAATGGTCTGACGCTAACGTCGAGCAACTTCTTTCCCTCGTGGGTAACGAATCTCCGGTGAGTGCATCAACCGTTGAGCGTGCTGCAGAAGCTCTTGGTTTGACTTCTCGCTCTGTAGCTGCTAAGCTGCGTAATCTGGACAAGGAAGTTGCTTCTTTGGCCCAAGTAAAGACTGCTTCTTTCACAGAAGATGAAGGCAACGAACTTGCTGCTTTCGTTAAGTCTAATGAAGGTGCTTATACTTATAAGGAAATTGCTGAACAGTTCGCTGACGGTAAGTTCAATCATAAGCAAATCCAGGGTAAGATTCTTGCTCTCGAACTGACTGGTGCTGTTAAGGCTGCTGAGAAGGTTGAAGTTGCTAAGAGCTACACCGAAGCCGAAGAAGCCAAGTTTGTTAAGCTGGTTGAAGCCGGTAAGTTCATCGAAGAAATCGCTCTGGCTCTTGCCAAGACTCTTCCTAGCGTTCGTGGTAAGGCTCTATCCCTTCTGCGTGCTGGTGCGATCGACAAGATCCCTGCACAGAAGGAAAGCCATGCTAAGGAAACTGGCGATGTAGTAGATAATCTTGGTGAT